>RCUO01000011.1_pt1 | contig 313204 bp, 236 predicted proteins | sample 2166161 | NCBI WGS metagenome assembly RCUO01 (sample SAMN09932617, study PRJNA488358) | compost metagenome | feature: garden; material: soil; isolation source: compost soil in cyclohexanecarbonitrile-enriched culture | place: Germany: Experimental Botanical Garden Goettingen | collected 2016-01-27
CCGGCGCAGCCTACGGCGGCATCGCCATCCCACGCATCGGCATGGAAGTCCTCGTTACCTTCCTTGAAGGCGATCCCGACCAGCCGCTGGTCACGGGTTGCCTGTACCACAAGGAAAACGTCGTCCCCTACGACCTGCCGGCCAACAAGACCCGCAGCACCTTCAAAACCCTGAGTTCACCGGGCGGCAAGGGCTACAACGAATTCCGTATCGAAGACAAAAAAGGCGTCGAGCAGATCTACATCCACGCCCAACGCGATTGGGACGAAAACATCGAGCACGACCAGAAAATCCGCGTCGGCAACGAACGGCACGACACCGTCGAAGCCAACACGCTGAGCGAATTCAAGGTTGAAGAACACCGCATCACCCATCTGGACCGCATCAGCGAAATGCGCGCCGACGAGCACCTGACCGTCGGCGTGACCCAGCACGTAAAAATCGGCACCGCTCAATTCGTCGAAGCCGGCAGCGAAATCCACTACCACGCCGGCGACAAGGTCGTGATAGACGCCGGCATGGAACTCACCGCCAAGGCTGGCGGCAGTTTCGTCAAGGTCGACGCCGGCGGCGTGACCATCAGCGGCGCTGAAGTGAAGGTCAATACCGGCGGCGCACCTGGCGTGGGCACCGGGATCGGGATTTTGGTGCCGTTGATTCCGGGATTGGCAGCGGCAGACATCGCCGGAAGGCTGATGGAAAAAGCCAAGGCCAACCCGACGTGGCTTGAGTTGAATTTGCACTACGACAATCTGGAGCCGGTGCCGGGCGCGTCTTATCGCGTTGATTTTGCCGATGGTTCTACCCGCGAAGGCGTGCTGGACGATGATGGCTTCGCCCGGTTGGAGGACGTGCCGAAAGGACCGGCCAAAGTGTATTACGGCGAAGATCCACGGCCGTTCAGCCGCGAAAGTGTTGCGGTGGTGCAAAACTCCGACGAAAAAGTTAACGAAGATTTACGCAAGCTCGGCCTGGACCCGAACCAGGTTGATTTACAAGCATTAGTGGAGAAAGCCGCAGGGAGACTGACATGAGCGAGGCAGTAGCTGAGAGCGCAAACGACGGCGGCGAAGACCGTAGCGCCGCCTATCAAGAAGCCGCCGTTGAGCTGGCAAAAGGCATCGCGCTAGGCGCAGTGCCGTTCCTGGGGCAAGCCATCGATGCCTACGACACCATTGAGTCCGCAATCGTCCTCTACAACGCAGAGTCGACCGATGGCAAGGAAGACGCACAGTTCGACCTGCTGATGGCCGTCATCGGCTGGATTCCAGGTCCCGGCGACGGCCTGAAAAAAAGCCTGCGCATCGTCAACAAAGACCCGCAGCGCTATGCCCCGGTACTGTTCGACCTGCTCCGCTTCGTCCTGCAAGAATGCGGAATCAAAACCAGCCCCGAAGAGCTGCTCAAGCAGATATTCAACGCTGGCAAGCTACGCGGCGAACTCGATGAAATCATCACCGGCGTCAAAGGCTCCTCGACGTTCCAGAGCCTGCCCAACTGGGCAAAAACCTCCGTCGTCACCGTCCTCGCCTCCTCCCGCGACAACATGCCGGCCATGGTCGGGATCGTTGAAAAGCGACTGGTGAAATGGAAAGGCATGCAGCGCAATAGCTCGGCAGCCGGCTCCGGCTCCAGCCACCCGAAAAGAGCAGAAAAACCCGCCAACAAAGACTCCTCGGTTGCAGCGAAAGGCACCGATGGCGCCAGTGGCACCCACTCCAACCAGGTCGAAGCCTCGAAAATGGGCCTTCAGGCCCCTTCCAGCATTTTGAACGAGGGTTTGGGAGTGAGCGGCGAACACATTGCGGACTACATCTGTGCAGTGGAGTTTGGCTGGGGCAAGGATTGGGATGGGCATGACAAGGGTGCTGATGGGAAGTGGCTTGAGGGTGAACCTAGTGCCAGTAAGTTGGGGAAACTTTCCGCAGGCGGAAGTCCTAAGGCCAACCATATCCTTTATAAATTAACTGACGGTGCTAACGGAACAGGCATCGATGCTATCTGGAGAGCAAAACCAGAAAATAACGGCGGGAAGAAATTTGCGATCGTCGAAGCGAAAGCGAGCCGTGATGAAGATGCACCAAAGTTTATGCGCAAAAAAAATAACACACGCCAACCAGGAATCAGCTCAAAATTGGGGGTATCCGGGGCGGTGGAGCCAAGCGAATTAATTGAGCCCATCGAACAAGAGACGCCTACGTCTCCGGAAAAAAGATCCCTAAATTCTGGAAGACGCCAACCTTCGTCCGTAAAAGCAGTAAAAGCACCGACCGACAAAGCCGTCTTGTTATTCGTTCAAATGAGCAGACAGTGGATTGATAAAAATATTAAGAAATCTATTTATGGGCCGACACTTACTCTTTTAATCAAGAGTTCGTACAGCCGCCATCTTTTTTATTGTCCTTTATACCACCCTAGCTTGAGTCCTAAAGAACATGCAAGCGCTAGGCTAAGCAGCGCTAGCGAGGAGACTCATAGGGGCCACCAGGCATTCCATTACGGCGAAGAAGAAGTTAAAAAATTTGTTAATAAGCGCAAAAAATCGCTAATCAAAAAGCACGGGAATTTAGCTTCCCTCGCGCTAGAGGCATAAAGACTATGAAACAACGGCAAAAATTTTACAGCGAGAACCAGTACAAAAATTTCCTGAAGGAATATAACGAGGTTCTTGAACTATGCAAAACAATCAGGTTTGAATCAGACTCCCCAGAAGAAGAGGCCTCACTAAGAGCAGGACATCTGCAAAACCTGCTGCTTGATAAAATATTCGCTTCTTATACCGCCGGGGAAGATATCGAGAGCCTGATACCTTTATTAGAGGAACTTATTGAAAAATATGAAATATGGCAGAAAAATCTCGCCATTTCCGAGGCAATCCCCAATATTTCACCTCTTTCCATTGAGGAATGGCCCGACCAATATGAAGAATGCGTTCAAGTTATAAGTCTATGTATACTATTACATCGCCCAGACCTGTTAAAACGCTTCGTCCACATCACAGACAATGCGGGTTTTGCAGGCGATGATACATTATATGAAGATCTATTAAAAAAGGTGCTACCGGGAAGACACGATATCGACCAATGGTACCATGATATTTATACACTCCTAATCCAGGCAACATATTCTGACAACAAAGAGAAAGCCTCCGAACTACTGAGCAATTACTGCAAACAATGGTATCCCGCATTTAAGCAGGCGCCGTGGCATGACACTCACTTGCAAGGTGAAAAAGGAAGTTATGTTGGGTATTGGGCGTTAGAGGCCGGAGCAATTGCTTTTCTTTATGGAATCGATGACAGCAAAATCAACCATATGGTCTATCCAAAAGATTTAGTGGAGTATGCGAGAAACCAAACACCAACTAATGCAGCTGAAATCTCCAGAATAGACGCAGGTCAACCATGTAGTAAGACAGGTTTTTGGTTCTCTCCTGCCCAAGCAGACTCCCGTAGGCATTTTAATCAAGGGGAAATCATGCCTAAGTTTGATGAATCCACTTGGGGAGATACGATTTGGTATTGGTCAGGCGAAGAATAAAGCTGCTTCCTGTTCGCTCAGTAATTGGCCAACAGTTCTGAGCGAAGTATTCATAGTACATTATTACAATCTCCCAAAGACAAAATGTGCCTCTGCGTCAGGCATCACATACTACAATTACTTCGCATCATACTCGCTCAAGATTGAGACTGGCCTACGTGAAAATAAGACAAGGTTATTTTAGCGAAATCCATTATAAAAATTTTTTAAGAGAGCTCGACGAGATAATCGAGTTCTTCAAGAACAATAAATTCAAATCCGACACTGCCGAGGAAGAAGCATCACTTCGCTCAGCTTTTTTTCAGACTCTAGCTCTTGACAAGCTTCTTGCCAGCTATACCGCAGGGGAAAACATAGAGAACCTCGTCCCTCTGTTGGAGGATCTAATTGAAAAATACGAGATCCGTCAAAAGACTCTAGCCGAATATGAAAAATCACCAAAAATATCGCCATTGACACTAGATGACTGGCCGGATCAATACGAGGAAGCCGTTCAAGTTATCAGTCTCTGTATCTTGCTGCATCGAACTGACCTATTACCTCGCTTCGTAAAACTCATTGACCAAGCAGGGTATGCTGGTGATGACACTCTTTACGAAGACTTATTGAAGAAAGTTCTGCCAAACCGCCACGACGTCGATCGTTGGTATCACGACGTATATACACCACTTGTACAAGCCCTATACATTAACAATAAAGAAGAATCTTCAAAGCTTCTAAAAAAATATTGCCAACAATGGTACCCAGCCTTTAAACAGGCTCCTTGGCACGATACTCATTTACAAGGAGAGGATGGTAATTATGTCGGGTACTGGGCCATCGAAGCAGCACCTATTGCATTTTTATATGGCATAGACGACAGCAAAATAGACCATATGGTCTATCCCAAAGACTTGGTCGAGTACGCTAGAAATTATCGACCGACAAATGGGTCACAGGTTGCTCGTGTTGACGCTGGTCAGCCATGTAACAAAACTGGCTATTGGTTTACCCCTGCCAAAGCTGAGTCTCGTCCTCACTTCACTCAAGGTGAGGTTATGCCTGACATCAAAGACTCTCATAAGGGGGACACTATTTGGTATTGGTCAGGCGAAGAATAAAAGATATGCGAAAAAGACAAAAACTCTTCAGTGACGCCCATTACGAAAATTTCTTGAGAGAGCACGGCGAAGCTGTTGAAATTTTAGAAACCACCAAATTCAAGTCCGACACCCCCGAAGGTGAAGCGACACTGCGCTCAAGATTTGCTCAGCGCTTAGCACTTCGAAAGCTAATGGTGATGTATACAGCAGGCGAAGAAATATCCTTGCTGATTCCTGAACTAGGATATCTTGTTGAAAAATATGAAATCCGGCAGACAGCACTAGCCGCATCTGAACAATCTCCAGAAATTTCACCACTCGCAATAGACGATTGGCCGCACGAGTATGAGGAATGCGTGCAAGTTATAGGCCTTTGCATTCTATTACATCGCACAGACCTGCTTAAGCGCTTTGTTAAGTTGATAGATAATGCTGGATATGCGGGCGACGATACACTGTACGAAGATCTACTCTGCAAAATATTACCTGGCAGAGCTGATATAGACCAATGGTACCACGATGTTTATTCTCCGCTAGTGCAAGCCATATATGCAAAAACCAAAGAAGAGGCCACAAACTTTCTAAAAGAATATTGCACCCAATGGTACCCGGCCTTTAAACAAGCTCCTTGGCATGATACTCATCTGCAGGGCGAAGAAGGAAACTATGTCGGATACTGGGCAATCGAGGCCGGGGCTATCGCCTTTTTGTATGGCATCGATGACAGCAAAATCGATCATATGGTTTATCCAAAAGACCTCGTCGAATACGCCAGGAACAATCAACCTTCCAATAAATCTTAGGTTGCTCGTACAAACGCTGGTTAACCATGAACCGTTGCTGGTTATTCGTTCACGCAGCCCTTGAAAAATTACGCCGACATTTTAGAAGGTAATATTCTATGCTAAATCACATACTACCACTGGGGCCTCGCTTGTATTGATCGAGAGAGAAAGCTGTCTTACGACTTCGACAAAACCGACTGACACGGATCTGGCAAAAAATGAGTATCAGACAGAAATTCTTCAGCGATTATCAATATAGAAAATTTTTGAAGGAGCATGACGAAGTCATTGAATTCTTCAAAACAAAAAACTTTCAGTCTGACTCGCAGGAAGAAGAAGCGTCGCTGCGTGCAACATTTTTTAAGCAACTCGCGCTGGATAGAGTTTTTGCCGCGTACACAGCCGGAGAAAACATCGAATCCCTAAAGCCATTACTTGAGGACCTAATAGCGAAATACGAGATAAGGCAAGCGACACTTGCCACATATCAAAAGACAACAGATATTTCGCCGCTAGCGATAAGTGATTGGCCTGATGAATATGAAGAATGCGTTCAAGTTATAGGACTATGCATACTCTTACATCGCAGAGACCTACTTGAACGGTTTGTAAAACTGATAGACCAAGCTGGTTACGCCGGGGATGACACCTTATACGAGGATCTCCTCTCAAAGGTACTTCCGAATCGACACGATGTGGATCAATGGTTTCACGATATGTATTCACCTTTAATACAGGCCATATACGCAGACAGCGGAGAGAAAGCAGCGAAATTTCTGAGAAAATACTGTAACAAATGGTACCCCGCTTTTAAGCAGGCCCCATGGCACGACTTGCACTTACAAGGCGAAGATGGAAATTACGTAGGGTATTGGGCCTTTGAAGCAGGCGCTGCTGCCTTTCTGTATGGCATTGACGACAGCAAAATCGATCACATGGTCTACCCCAAGGATCTGGTCGAGTACGCAAGATCGCAAACCAAAGAGCCTTAACTCTAAACTACGATATTCGTCACGGACATGACACTTGAAAATACGGCAGAAATACCTTACTGAATTACGTTACGAAAACTTCCTGACAAACTACGACGAAGAATTTGAATTCTGGAAGGACAAACTATTCACAGCAGACTCTCCCGAACAAGAGAAGTCTCTACGAGCCAGGAACTTTAAAAACCTCCATTTGGAACATGTCTTTATGCTCTACACTGCCGGAGAGGATATACAAACTCTGATGCAGCCTCTGGAAACGCTGATTGCCAGCTATGAAGAACTCCAGAAATATCAGGCCACTTATGAGCAGATACCTAACATTACTCCTCTGATTATTGATGACTGGCCAGATGAATATGAAGAGTGCCTGCAAGTCATAAGCCTGTGCATCTTGTTGCATCGCACTGACTTGCTAAAACGCTTTGTCTTTTTAATCGATAGTGCAGGATATGCCCATACGGATACTCTGTACGAGGACTTATTGATCAAGGTTTTACCTGAGCGAGCGGATATCGATCAGTGGTATCACGATGTCTCCACGCCGCTGATACAGGCCATTTACGCTGAAGATAGTACAGAGGCTTCCAGATTTCTAAGCAATTACTGCGAAACCTGGTATTCCGCCTTTGAGCAGGCGCCATGGCATGACACACACCGAGATGGCGAGGAAGGCAGTTACGTCGGATATTGGGCTTTCGAAGCCGGTGCTATTGCTTACTTATACAACATCGATGACAGCAAAATAGACCACATGATCTACCCTAAGGATTTGGTCGAATACGCCAGAAACCATCAACTTTCTAATAAGCTAGGGTCGCTCGTTTAGATGCTGGCCTACCCAGTAGTCATGACAGGAATTGGTTTACGCCGGCGCAAGCCGACTAAAGCAAGCGGAGGTGTAGAGGCGTGAAAAAGAGACAAAAATTCTTCAGCGAGGCTCATTATAATAACTTCCTGAGAGAGCACGACGAAGTTATAGATTTCTTAAAAACAAACACCTTTGAGTCAGACTCCCCCGAGGAAGAGGCTTCACTTCGAGCCGAGCAACTTCAAAGCCTCCTACTTGACAAAATGCTTGCCTGCTACACCGTAGGAGAGAAAATAGAATTACTCATTCCGCTACTGGAGGAACTGATAGAAAAATACGAAATATGGCAAGAAAAGTTATCCATTCTTGAACAGACACCCAAAATATCGCCTCTCGCTATAGATGATTGGTCTTACCAGTATGAGGAGTGCGTTCAGGTCATAGGCTTGTGCATTCTCCTGCACCGAATCGACCTTTTGCAACGTTTCGTAGCGTTGATAGATGAAGCCGGATATGCCGGCGATGACACACTATATGAAGATTTATTAAAAACCGTATTGCCGAATAGGCACGATGTCGATAGATGGTATCACGACGTATACACACCACTCATCCAGGCCATATACTCGAAAACTAAAGAAGCATCATCCAATATCCTGAATGACTATTGCAAACAGTGGTATCCCGCATTCAAACATGCTCCATGGTATGACACTCACCTACAAGGCGAAAAGGGAAGCTATGTAGGTTATTGGGCTATCGAGGCTGGAGCTATCGCCTTTCTGTATGGCATTGACGACAGCAAAATCGATCACATGGTCTACCCGAAGGATCTAGTCGAGTATGCAAGAAGCCAACGGCCCACCAACAACGTTCAACCTTTGTAGCGGATATCTCAAAAAGACTTTTCAGTTCTCGATCTTGAGCAGGTGTTATGGAAAAGGAAGATCCCCTAGTGCGTAAACGCCAAGCGTTTCTCACTGATTCGTACTATCGAAAATCCATCCGACTCTATGATGAAACCGAGTCCCGCTGGGTGGGCGAGACCATGCAAGCGGATAGCGCTGCTGAAGAGCAGGCGTTGCGCACTACTTATTTCAAAGATGCCGCGTTCAACGCTTTGTTGGTCAGTTACACGGCAGGCGAACCGATAGCCTCTTTGGTTCCGCGACTGGAGAAGCTCGTAGATCACTATGAAATCAATCAGCAAGCGCTTGCTCTGAACGATGAACCCAACGTTTCGCCTTTGGCAATCGATGATTGGCCGGAGCAGTACGAAGAATGCGTCCAGGTCATGAGTTTGTGCATCCTGCTGCATCGCATCGATTTGCTGGCCAGGTTCTCCGCCCTGATTGATCGAGCCGGCTACGCAGGCGAGGACACGTTATATGAGGATCTGTTGCGCAAGTGCTTGCCCGGGCGAGTTGACCTCGATGAGTGGTATCACGATTTGTACACCCCGCTGATTCGGGCGATTTACGCGGAGAGCGCTGAAGAGTCCAGCGAGCTACTTGAGCAATACTGTGACGGTTGGTACCAAGGCTTCGAAGACTTGCAAACTAACTGGCATGACAGTCATCTCGACATTGAAGACGATGACGGCAATTACGTTGGTTATTGGGCTTTCGAGGCTGCTGCCATCGCGTTTTTATACGGTATAGACGACAGCAAAATCGATCACATGGTCTACCCCAAGGATCTGGTCGAATACGCTCGCACCCAGCAATCGCAATGAGCTTGTGCATCCGCCACACCCACCACTCAGCCTGCCCTCTTTCGACGGCAGGCTTTTTTGAGGGATGAACTCAGGCAGGCGCTTTCCAGTTCAACATCTGCTGCTGCGCGACCTGGAGCAAGTCATTGCCATCCTGCGTCAGCAGGTAAAGCGCATGAGTGATGTGTGGAATGTCTTGCACGTCGGCGTGCTTGAAGCACAGGCAATGCAGGGTTTCGAGCAGGTCGGCGGCGGCGCGGATGCGCTGGACGGCGGCTTCGAGGATGTCTTTCGGGTTGGCTTGGGTGTCGATGAGCAGTGTCGGAGTTTCGGTGACGTTGCTGCTGAGGGGGAGATAGCGGTTTTGTAGCAGTTTGATTATCGGCATAGGTGATTACTCTAACGGGTCGAAAGTAACCGCAAGCACTGTGACCAAACAGTGGGAGGCGGACTGTGTGCAGGCTTGGTCAACCGAGAACAACCCCAACTCAGCTCGCCCGAAGGCGTCCTGCACACAGCCGCCACAGCTATGCACCGCACGGACACAGATGTCCGCAGCGCAAATGATGGCACATCTGCAATAAGGGAAGTTATCAGGTGACCAAACCCGAACCACTGATTTTGCAGCGGCAACCGACAATAACCGCCCCGCTCCAGCCGCCGAAAGCAGACAAGGCACCAGCCTTTGTAGGAATTCGCCAAACCTTCCTGAGAAAACCGCCGCACTCCCTGACAGCCGGCGTTCAGCTCGGTTAACCATCTCTTAACGCCGTGGTCAAAAACTCTACTGAACCGCACGCCCTCAGCCATTCTGGCTGTTGCCCAGTGCGGCAGGTTCGGGTGCATCACGCCGAACGCTAGAACCGCCACTCGGGAGTCCTTTCATGAACATTCGTCCTTTATTGCTCACTGCCGCCCTCGCCTGCGCCGCGTTTGCCGGGCTGGCCCAGGCCAATGACACCTCTTCCACTTCCAAAGCCGTGCCGTATGAGTACGGCATGCCGCTGCATGTGGCCAAAGTGGTGTCGTTGACCGAGCCGCCAACGCAACTGTGCAAAGTGGTCACGGCCGATATGAAGTACATCGACAATGCCGGTAAGCCTGAAGAAATCAGCTACCGGAAATTGTCTGACGCGTGCAACTTCCAGAACTGACAGAAACGTCTGATTTGCGGGTTTGCGGTAGGCGTGGGGAGTTTCGGCGGTTATGCTCGGAGCCCTCCTCACTGCCGCAAGGATTCGCCATGCAGTTGTCGTTTCGCTCGTTGTCGGGCTTCACGTGTTCGTTGTGTTTTTTGCTGGCGTTGGCTTGGGGCGTTTTCCCGGAGAGGCTGCTGGCGATCTGGAGCATCGAGTATTCCGACGCTGCCGGGTTTGTCGCGCGGCGCAGTGCGGTGCTGTTTGCGGCGTTGGGGGTGATGTTTTATCTGGTGCGCAACGCGCCGCCGTCGCTGGGGCGCAATGCGCTGAGCAACGGGTTTATCGTCGGTTGTTTTGGTTTGGCGGTGCTGGGTTTTGCGGAATGGCTGAACGGTCATGCCGGCCCCGGGATTTTGCTCGCGGTGCTGGTCGAGTTCGCGCTGGGCCTTGGCTTTGTGCAGGCCCGGCGCGTGACGGTCGAACTGGGTGAAACGGTGCGTTAAACGACTCTGGAGCGTGGGCTGTAGTGATGTTGCACAGTTTGCTGGTTCAGATCCGAGCGCAGCCCGGCGATCAGTTCGTTGATTTCACGACAGCCATTGAGGTGGCTGGCGTCGATGCCACTGACCAGCAGATCGACCTGATCGGTCTGGTGATCGCCGAAAACCTTGACGGTCATCGACAAGTCCGGCGACAGCGTGCACTGGCAGCGTTTCGGCAGAAAACTGCTTTCAATGATATTGCGTAGTTCCAAGGCAGACAGAAACATGGCGAAACCCTCTCCTTACTGTGAGATGCCAATCAAGTATTCACGCTGACCGTTGCTGCCCCTGCACGGGTGTGTCCCCGCTGTTTCCCTGGTGCGACAAGCGGTGGTACTGCGAAATGCCCATTGGAGTGTAGGCGCCCAAGGCCGGTGCGCCGCACTGAAAAGACGCATAAAGCGTGCCTTTCATCGGTTCATTTTCACCCTCATGAAATCAAGCACTTGGCGGCGGCGCCAGTATTTGGCTACTTGCAATTTGCAAGAATGGCCTCGGCGGGTACTGCAATTTGCAACTCGACGCTGGTTTGCAATCACGGCCCATGACGGTAAGAATGCCCGTTATCCACCCTACACCCGCACGGAGGCTTCCATGGGTTCTTTACGCGTTTACGCGACCACCGGGCTGTTCATCGCCAGCCTGTCCACCCTCGCCCACGCCGCCAAGCTTGAAGACGTCGCGCCGTACCCGAAGGCTGAAGCCGGGTTCACCCGCCAGGTTATTCATTTGCCCAAGCAAGAGCAGGAAGAAAACTTCCAGGTGGAAATCCTCGCCGGCAAAACCCTTGAAGTGGACTGCAATCGCCAGCGTTTGGGCGGTGTTCTCGATGAGAAGAATCTTGAAGGCTGGGGTTATCCGTTCTATCGACTGGAAAAGGTCATCGGCCCGATGAGCACGATGATGGCCTGCCCGCCCGGCAGCCAGAAGAAACGCGCCTTCGTGCCGGTCGTTGGTGACGGTTTCATGCTGCGGTACAACAGCAAGTTGCCGGTCGTGGTGTATGCGCCGTCGGACGTCGAAGTGCGTTATCGCATCTGGTCGGCCTCGGACAAAGTCGGTACAGCCCTGCAGGAATAACCCGAACAAGGAGTCCGCTGCTTGATTACCTGCCACGTCAGATATGTTATCGATCCATACCAATTGCCCGAGTTTGAGGCCTACGCCAAGGCCTGGCTCGGCATCGTCGAGCGCTTGGGCGGCACGCATCACGGCTACTTTCTGCCGTCCGAAGGCGCGAGCAACATCGCTTATTGCCTGTTCAGTTTTCCGTCACTGGCGGATTACGAGAGCTATCGGCACATCGCGATGACCGATCCGGAAAGCACCGCACTGGTCGCCAGCCTGGTCGAGAAGAAGTTCATCGTCAGCTACGAGCGCAGCTTCCTGCGCCCGTTGCTGCCGTAAGCCGCTTCACGCCGAGACGCTGCAGACTGCGGCGCGCTCGGCGACATGGCGCAGGCTGTCGAAGTTGATATTCGCGCCCGAGTCGATCGCCACGAATGTCTGCTCGCGCACCCCGGTCCGCGCGACGTATTGCTTGATCCCCGCCACGGCCAGCGCGCCGGAAGGTTCGGTGATCGAGCGGGTATCGTCGTAGATATTCTTGATCGCTGCGCAGAGGTCGTCGTTGCTGACGGTGATCACCTCGTCGACGCAAAAGCGGCAGACCTCAAACCCGAACGCGCCGATCTGCGCTACCGCCACGCCATCAGCGAAAGTGCCGACGCTGGGCAGCACCACGCGCTGATCGGCTTCCAATGCAGCCTTCAGGCACGCTGAATGTTCCGATTCAACGCCGATGATCCGCACTTCCGGGCGCAGGTATTTGACGTAGGCCGCGATGCCGGCGATCAGACCGCCACCACCTACCGGGATAAAAATCGCATCCAGCGAACCTTGATGCTGGCGGAGGATTTCCATCGCCACGGTGCCCTGCCCGGCGATCACCTCCGGGTCATCGAACGGTGACACGAAGGTGCGTCCGCTCTGTTCTGCCAGTTGCAGCGCATGCGCCAGGGCGAACGGGAAACTCTCGCCATGCAGCAGCGCTTCAGCGCCACGACTGCGCACACCCAGCACTTTCAGTTCCGGCGTTGTCGCTGGCATGACGATGGTCGCCGCAATCCCCAGCTCGCGTGCTGCCAATGCCACTCCTTGCGCGTGATTGCCGGCCGAGGCGGTGATTACCCCGCGCGCCTTTTGCTCTTCACTGAGCTGCACCAGTTTGTTGTAGGCGCCACGGATCTTGAAAGAGAACGTCGGTTGCAGGTCTTCGCGCTTGAGCAGAATCCGGTTGCCCAGCGCCTCCGACAGCGCCGGTGCCGCTTGCAAAGGCGTGCGCACCGCGAGGTCGTACACTGGCGCGGCGAGGATCTTTTTCACGTAGTGCTCAAGCAGGGTTTGCTGATCGTATGTGTAACTCATGAACATCTCCTTGGCAGAATTTCACACGGTCCCTGTAGGAGCTGCCGAAGGCTGCGATCTTTTGACTTTGGTTTTTCTAAATCAAAAACAAGATCAAAAGATCGTCCGATCGCGGCCCGAGCCTTCGGCAGCTCCTACATGAGCCACACTTCAAAAACCCCGGAGACAGAAAGTAAAAACCCGCCTCTAGGGCGGGTTGGGTGCTGCAGTCGTGAGCTAGCCCGCCAAATGAGGAATGGCGGTAATAATCATTGGCTGGCAGCGCGATACAGTCGAAGTCATGGGCTGGAAATTAGCCTGTGCGCTATTGCCGAGTCAATGGCCAATTTTGCGCGGCAGCGTTAGTCTGGCGACTCTCTCATCACACCACGGAAGGAATGCATGATGTCTATCGCCCTGCCCCTCACGGCTTTGCTCGCTTTTAGCGGTTACACCGTTTCGGTGATGCTCCAGGCTGAACAGTCGTTGATCGACTTTGGCATCAGCCTGATGTCGCGGCCAGATACCGCGCAGGTGGTGATTGATCTGTATCTGCTGGCCACGCTGGCGGGCGTGTGGATGGTCAAGGATGCCCGGTCGCGTGGGCAGTCGATTTGGTCGGTGCTGCCTTATTTGTTGTTGACGGCGGTTTTCGTATCGATCGGGCCGTTGTTGTATCTGGTGGTGCGTGGGGTTCGCGAACGGCGCAAGGCGGTGGCAAAGTGCAGCCAGATACTATGAACACCTGAAAACCCTGTAGGAGTGAGCCTGCTCGCGATAGCGGAGTGTCAGCCAAAAATGAGGTAACTGACACTCCGCTATCGCGAGCAGGCTCACTCCTACACTGGAATGTCGTGGCATTCAGCCCTTTTTTACGGCGACGAACGCCGCCGTTTCATACGGCACCGTCACCACATCCCTGCCACGCAGTTCCGGCTCTGTGGCGATTAACGCACGAATCTGCTGATCGACCTTCGCCCGCTGCGCCTCCGGCAGCGCGGCGATGAAACTGGTCGAGCGCACTCGATTGAAGATCACGTCTTCCGGCGAGCCCGTATGACCATGGTGAAACCGCTCGACCTGCAGAGGCGCGAACGCCGGGTGCGGAAACGCTTCGCGCCAGGCACCGGTGTAATAGCGCGGCGTGTCCCCTTCCAGTGCGTTGACGATGGCATCCAGTTTCGGCACCCAACTGACGTCGGTGTCGCGCAGGTTCCAGATCAACCCCAACTTGCCACCGGGCTTGAGCACCCGGGCGATTTCGCTCAGCGCCTCGGCACTGGCAAACCAGTGAAACGCTTGCGCGCAAATCACCGCATCGACTGAAGCGTCCGGCAACGGCAGATCGGTCGCGGTGCCGCTTACGGTCAGCACATCGGGCCAGGCGTCAGACAGCTTTTCCAGCATCTGCGCCACCGGTTCTACGGCGATCACTTGCGCGCCGGTCGCTACCAGACGCCCGGTGAATTTTCCGGTGCCGGCGCCCAGATCGATCACGGTTTTATGCCTGTCCAGACCCAGCGTTACATTCAGCCACTCAGTCACCTGCGGCGGATAGTCCGGCCGCCCTTTCACATAGGTGTCGGCAGCGCTTTTGTAGCCGGCAGCGGCTGAATGATGGACGTGATCGGTCATGGCAACTCTCCTTACGGCAAAACATCGGATCGACGGCAGACGCTCCCGAGCATAGCGCTTGAATTTACGCTTACCTTGAACAGTCACTGATAAAGCAATGAATAAAAATTCACCCTGTGGTGTTCAAAGTGAAACATAACCCCCTGTGGAGCCTTGCCCATGACTATCCGTTCCGTTATGTTCGCCGCCCCGTTGCTGCTGGTCGCCGCGATGTCCAGCCAGTTGGCCTTGGCCAATGGTGATGAAGAAGCGCCGGTGCAGAAACCGGAATGCCCGAAAGGCCAGGTCTGGGACAGCAAAACGCAGAAATGCGTGATGCAAGTCAGCAAAGCACTTTCGGATGCCGACCGTACCGATTACGCCTATCGCCTCGCCAAGGCCGGTCGCTACGATGAAGCCCTGGCACTGCTCGATACGCTCAAGCAACCGCACACCGCCAAGGCCCTCAACTATCGCGGTTACGCCACGCGCAAGCTAGGGCGCACTGACGAGGGCATCGGTTATTACCTGCAATCGGTGAAACTCGATCCGCAGTACGCGCAAGTGCGCGAATACCTCGGTGAGGCCTATGTGATCAAAGGTCGCGTCGATCTGGCGCAGGAGCAGTTGCGGCAGATCCAATCGATTTGCGGCACGTCCTGCGAGGAATACCAGGACCTGGCCGAAGCCATCAACGACTCATCGAAAACCTGAACACTTATAAGGGCCGCCATCATCGTCAACGATCAGGCATTCAGAGCAGAACTCGGACAGCATCTGGCGCGATTGTGGCGCTACGGTTTGTTGCTGTCGCGCAATCGGCATTTGGCCGAGGATCTGGTGCAGGCCACGTGTGTGCGAGCGCTGGAGCGCGCCGGTCAATACCTCGACGGTACGCGCATGGATCGCTGGTTGCTGAGCATTCTGCATTCGATCTGGCTCAATGAAGTACGCGCTCGTCGCGTGCGTCAGGGGACGGGGCAGGTCGATGCCGATGGTCAACTGGCGTTCGATGGTGAGTACGCCGCACAAACGCATGTGATGGCCGCGCAAGTGATTCGCCGCGTCGACGCGCTGCCGGAAACCCAGCGCGAAACAGTGTATTTGGCCTATGTCGAAGGCTTGTCCTACCGCGAAGTCGCTGAAATCCTGCAAGTGCCGATCGGCACGGTCATGAGCCGTCTGGCCACCGCCCGCCTCAAACTCGCTGAATACCCACCGCTGCAGACCGTGCCGAAATCCACCGAAGGAGACCGATCATGAACCCACCTTCGGATGGGCAACTGGTCGCCTACCTCGACGGCGAACTCGACGGCGACTATCGCCATCAACTCGACAACGCCATTGCCGAAGACTCACTGCTGAGTCTGCGCGTGCAATGGCTCAGCCGCAGCAACCTGCCGTACAAGAACGCCTATGACGAGCTGGCGCAACAGGCCCCGCTGGAGCGTCTGCAAGCGCGGCTGGACGCCATTCCAGCGCCGCAGCCTCCGGGCTTCAATCGCCGCTGGTTTATCGGTGGCGCCGCCGCTGCGCTGTTGGCCGGTGGCGTGTTGGCCGACCGGTTATTCCTCGGCTGGCACGCCGCGCAATCGAACAACTGGCGGGCATTGGTGGGCGATTACATGGCGCTGTATGTGCCGCAAACGCTCGATCACCTGCCCACCGACGAAGCCTCCCAACGCGTGCAACTGCGCACCGTCGATGCGCGCCTGGGCCTGAACCTTTCGCCAGCCACTTTGAAGCTGCCTGATGCCGAATTCAAACGGGCGCAGATGCTGGAGTACGACGGCGTACCGATTGCGCAGATCGTTTATCTGGATGCGAAACATGGGCCATTGGCGCTGTGTGTGACCCGCTCGAACAGCGGCAGTCAGCCGTTGGCCCATGAGCGTCGGCGTGAGATGAACGTGGTGTATTGGACTGAACGTGAACACGCCTGGATGCTGATCGGACACGACGCCCCGATAGCGCTGGAAGACAAGGCAAAACTGTTAAAAAGCCGCTTAATCACCAGCTAGTTCCTGCACTATGCTCAGCGCGTATTTTTTCCGAGGATGCCTCCACGATGCCAGATTCATCCCGTTCTGCCTTACTGGTGATCGACGTTCAAAACGACTTCACCCCCGGCGGTCGATTAGCGGTCCCCGAAGGAGACCTGATTGTGCCGCTGATCAACCGGCTCGCCCGCCAGTTCACCCAGGTTGTCGTCGCACAGGACTGGCATCCGACCGGTCACGCCTCATTCGCGTCCAGTCATCCCGGGCACCAGCCCTACGATGTCATCCAGTTGCCTTATGGCGAGCAGACGCTCTGGCCCGACCATTGTGTGCAATCGACACCGGGGGCCGAGTTTCACCGGGAACTTGACCTGCCTCACGCCCAACTGATCATTCGCAAGGGCTGCAATCCGGATATCGACAGCTATTCGGCCTTTCTGGAGGCCGATCGTCATACCACCACGGGGCTGTCCGGCTACCTGAAAGAGCGCGGGATCGATACGGTCTACATGGTGGGGCTGGCACTGGATTTCTGCGTGATGTTTTCGGCGCTGGATGCGCGGGCGGCGGGGTTCAATACTTATGTGGTGATGGATGCGTGCCGGGCGATCGATCTGAATGGATCACTGGCGGCAGCGATTGAGCGGATGCAAAGTGCCGGGGTCGGGTTGATTCAATCCACAGAGCTGGTCTGAACAACGCAATTCCCTGTAGGAGCGAGCCTGCTCGCGAAGGCGGTATGTCAGCCAAGTATGCGTTGACTGACCCGACGCTTTCGCGAGCAAGCTCGCTCCCACAGGTACATTTTCAGCGTCACGCAGCTCAGGCGTTATTGGGCAACCACAGCCGGAAACGTGCCCCGCCCAACGGTGAAGACTCAACGGTCAGTGTGCCGCCCTGTGCTTCCAGCGCGCGACGGCTGATCGCCAGACCAAGACCAAACCCACCCGTAGCCCGATCCCGACTGCGATCAAGTCGATAGAACGGCTCGAAAATCCGCTCTCGCTCATCATCGGGAATACCGATGCCGTCATCATCGACCCAGATCTCACAGCCCTCGGCATTGACCTGCACGCCAATCTGAATGCGTTTTTCGCAATAGCGCATGGCATTGCGCAGCAGGTTCTGGATCGCCCGCGCAGTCAGGCGTGGATCGAGCGAGAAGCGTTCGAGCTGACCGTGCAGCAACACATCGATGACGATCTCCGGCGACTCCAGCTCTTCATCGACACTGCCCAGAATGCTGTCGATGAACTCATCCAGCGACACCTCGACCTGCTCCGGCAGTTGCGCCGGGTTCTGCAAACGGCTGTAAGAGAGCAATTCCAGTACCAACTCATCCAGCTCACGAATGTGCGCGACCAGGCCCAACAAGCGCTCGCGGCTGGCGCTCGGCAAGTCATCGGACAGGGCGAGAGCCAGGCCGAAATCCAGACGAGTCAGTGGCGTACGCAGTTCATGGGACACGGCGTTGAGCAGGTCACGCTGCTGATTGAGCAGGTTTTCGATATCGCCCGCCATGGTGTCGAAAACATTGGCGAGGCTGCCGATGTTGGAGCTCGGAGCGATTTTTGTGCGCTCGCTCAAGTGACCTTTACCGAAGCGTTCGGCAGTGCCTTTGAGGCGTTCCAGATCACGCCAATGCGGGCGCAGCCACATCAACAGGCAGGCGAGCAGACTCGCGCCGATCAGGACGTTGATGCTCCAGTACAACAGATTGACGTCCAGCGGATCCGGCGGCACGACCATTTGCACGGCGGTGGTGTCGTCCAGCGGCGTCACCGCCAACGTGCGCCAGCCCCAGTCGCCAATGCGTACGACGTTTTCACCACGGCGCAGGCGTTGCTGCTCGAGAGCGGTGAACCCGGCATCGTCGATCCGCGCGAGGGCGATGTGCAGCGGCTGGAAATCCTTGTCCATCGACACCGCCAGCGCCGGCCACTGCTCGTGCGGCACGGCGTGAAACTGACGGGTAATCAACGATTGCAGACCGCGCGAATAATCGAGGTTGTAAGTGACGAAGCGATCCCGGAACGCCATGACCACCAGATCCGGCACCAGATAGATCGCCGCGCTGTAGGAGACGATCGTCACCAGATACAGGCGAAACAGGATGCGAAACATCAGCTCAGCATTCCCACTCTGAGCGGCTGAACAGATAGCCCTTGCCCCACACGGTCTTGATCTTGCGCGCCTCGCCCGCATGGTCGTCGAACTTGCGGCGCAGCTTGGAAATCGCCACGTCCACCGAGCGATCGGTGCCGTTGAATTCAATCCCGCGCAGGCGTTGCAGGATCTGATCGCGGCTCAACACTTCGCCGGCATGGCGAGCCAGCACCACGAGCAAGTTGTATTCACCGCTGGACAGCTCGACCGGCTGATCGCGCCACGTCACGGTGCGCTCGGACAGGTCGATGCACAGATTGCCCATGAGAATGCGGTCATTGGCGGTCAGCGGTTCGCCGAGGCTGCTGCGGCGCAACAAGGTGCGCACCCGTGCCAACAACACGCGCGGCTCGCAGGGTTTGGTGACGTAATCGTCGGCGCCCATTTCCAGGCCCAGCACTTGATCGTGACTGTCATCGCGAGCCGTCAGCATCAGGATCGGCAACGTCGCCGAATCGGCGCGCAATAAACGGCAGACTTGCAGGCCATCAAGGCCGGGCAGCATCAGGTCGAGGATCACCAGATCCGGCGGATTGACTCGCGCCCGCTCGCGCACATGGTCGCCACGGCCGATCACGCTGACGGAATATCCGTTGCGCTCCAGGTAGCTGGAAATCAGTTCGGCGAGGGCGGTGTCGTCTTCGACCAGGAGGATGTTGGGCATGGGGTGATCCAGAAAGTGCTGTGGCGACTGATAAGGCCCATTCGCGAGCAGGCTCGCTCCCACACTTGGAATGCGATCCCCTGTGGGAGCGAGCCTGCTCGCGAAAGCTATCTATCTGTCGCAATAAATTTCAAGACCTGAAGGATATACGCCCTCGCCCATCCCTGAGCAAAACCCTTACACAATTTCACACAGCGCCTACAAAGCTTCACCGCTAATCTCGGCGTCTGCCCGTAGGATGCGGACATCAATATTGGGGGTTGTACATGTCGAAGAAACTGCTGGCCGGACTCGGCCTGATCGCGATGGCGCTGACACTGAGCGCCTGTGATTCATCCTCGAAAGCCGAGGATCAGGCATCACCGGCCACGGTGCGCATCGAGACGCTCGAAGCGCATCCCCTGACGATCAGCAGCGAACTCAGCGGCCGCATCGCCGCGCCACGCATCGCCGAAGTGCGCGCACGGGTGGCCGGTGTGGTCTTGCAACGCACCTTCCGCGAAGGCAGCGACGTGAAAAAAGGCGATGTGCTGTTCCGCATTGACCCGGCGCCGTTCAAGGCTGACCTCGACAGCGCCGAAGCTGCGCTGCGCAAGGCAGAAGCCAATGCCTTTCAAGCGAAACTGCAAGAGCAACGCTACGCCCAGTTGATCGATGACAAAGCCATCAGCGCTCAGGACTACGACAACGCCCGCGCCAATGCCCGGCAAACCGCCGCTGACGTTGCGGCCAACAAGGCTGCCGTCGAACGGGCGAAACTGAATCTGGGTTATGCCACCGTCACCGCGCCGATTTCCGGTCGCGTCGGCCGTGCGCTGGTCACCGAAGGCGCACTGGTCGGGCAGAACGAAACCACACCGTTGGCACTGATTCAGCAGCTCAACCCGATTCACGCCGACCTCACCCAGTCGACCCGTGAACTCAACGAGTTGCGCCGCGCGTTCCGTTCCGGGCAACTGCAGGAAGTCGGCCAGGATCAGGTCAAAGCCACGCTGATTCAGGATGACGGCAGCCTGTATCCGCTGCCAGGCAAATTGCTCTTCAGCGACATCACCGTCGACCCGGGCACGGGTCAGATCATCCTGCGCAGCGAATTCCCAAATCCGGATCTCGACTTGCTGCCGGGCAGTTTCATCCGCGTGCGTCTGGAACAGGCAACCATCCAGAACGGCATTACCGTGCCGCAGCGTGCCGTGCAGCGTGACAGCGCCGGCATTGCTCAGGTGCTGACCGTCGATGAGCAGATGCGCGTCGCTGAGCAACCGGTGCAACTGGGCGCGGTGCAGAACAATCGCTGGATCGTCACCGGCGGCCTCAAGCCCGGCGACCGCATCGTCATCGAAGGCCTGCAACACGCCCGCCCCGGCGAAACCGTGCAGATCGACAACACCCCTCTTCCACTTGCCCAGACCTCTGGTCAGTAAGCAGGACGCTTTTCTATGCCGCAGTTCTTTATCGACCGCCCGGTGTTTGCCTGGGTCGTCGCGCTGTTCATCCTGTTGGCCGGTGCGCTGGCCATCCCACAGTTGCCGGTGGCGCAATACCCCGACGTCGCCCCGCCGCAGATCGAAATCTACGCCGTGTATCCCGGCGCCTCGGCGCAGACCGTCGATGAAAGCGTGGTCAGCCTTATCGAGGAAGAGCTCAACGGCGCCGATCACTTGCTGTATTTCGAATCGCAAAGCAGCCTCGGCAGCGCGACGATCAAAGCCACGTTCCAGCCGGGCACCAACCCGGAGCTGGCGCAAGTCGACGTGCAAAACCGCCTCAAAGTGGTCGAGTCGCGCCTGCCGCAAGCGGTGACTCAGCAGGGTTTGCAGGTTGAAAAAGTCTCGTCCGGTTTTCTCTTGCTGATCACCCTGACCTCCAGCGATGGCAAGCTCGATGACGTGGCGCTCAGCGATTATCTGGCGCGTAACGTGATGAACGAGATCAAGCGTCTGGAGGGCGTCGGCAAGGCGCAGTTGTATGGCGCCGAACGGGCCATGCGCATCTGGATCGATCCGCAGAAGCTGATCGCGTTCAACCTGACGCCTGCCGATGTCAACGCCGCCATCGTCGCGCAGAACGCCCAGGTGTCCGCTGGCAGCATCGGCGATCTGCCGAATCCGTCCAGCCAGGAAATCACTGCGACCATTCTGGTGAAAGGTCAGTTGTCGACACCGCAAGAGTTCGCCGACATCGTGCTCAAGGCCAATCGCGACGGCTCGACCGTGCGCATCGGTGATGTGGCGCGGGTCGAGATCGGCAGTCAGGAATATCAGTTCGGCACCCGCCTCAACGGTAAGCCGTCCACTGCTGTCGGCGTGCAGCTGTCGCCGGGCGCCAACGCGCTGAACACCGCGACCCTGGTGCGGGCGAAGATGGATGAGCTGTCGCGCTACTTCCCGGCGGGCGTGGAATACAAGATTCCGTACGACACTTCTCCGTTCGTCAAAGTCTCGATCACCAAAGTGATTTACACCTTGGGCGAAGCGATGCTGCTGGTGTTTGCGGTGATGTTCCTGTTCCTGCAGAACGTGCGCTACACGTTGATCCCGACGCTAGTGGTGCCGGTGGCGCTGATGGGCACGTTCGCGACCATGCTCGCGCTGGGCTTCTCGATCAACGTGCTGACCATGTTCGGCATGGTCTTGGCCATCGGTATTCTGGTGGACGACGCCATCGTCGTGGTGGAGAACGTCGAGCGGATCATGGCCACCGAGGGCCTGTCGCCCAAGGAAGCCACACGCAAAGCCATGACGCAGATTACCGGCGCGATCATCGGCATCACGCTGGTGCTGGTCGCGGTGTTCATTCCGATGGCGTTCATGCAAGGCTCGGTCGGGGTGATTTACCAGCAGTTCTCGCTGTCGATGGCGACATCGATTCTGTTCTCGGCGTTCCTCGCCCTGACCCTCACGCCGGCACTGTGCGCGACGCTGCTCAAGCCGATTGCCAAGGGCGAACACCACGAAAAATCCGGGTTCTTCGGCTGGTTCAACCGCCGCTTCGAGCACCTGACTGATCGCTATCAGGGCTGGGTCGGCTATGCGCTGAAACGCAGCGGCCGTTACCTGCTGATCTACGCTGTGCTGCTGGTTGGACTGGGCCTGTGCTTCGCGCGTCTGCCCTCCTCGTTCCTGCCGGTGGAAGATCAGGGCTACACCATCACGGATATTCAACTGCCGCCCGGCGCTACCAAGAACCGCACGGTGGCCGTGGCTGAACAGCTTGAGGCACATAACGCCAGCGAGCCGGGGATCAGTGACACCGTGGTGATTCTCGGTTTCAGTTTCTCCGGGAGCGGCCAGAACGCAGCCTTGGCGTTCTCGACGCTGAAGGACTGGTCGCAGCGCAGCAGTGATGATGCCGCCAGCTCGATTGCCGATCGCGCCAATATCGCACTGACTGAAATCAAGGACGCCATGGCGTTCTCGGTGCTGCCACCGCCCGTGGATGGCCTCGGCACATCGAGCGGTTTCGAGTTCCGCTTGCAGGATCGCGGCGGACTCGGCCATGCGACCTTGATGCAAGCGCGCACCGAACTGCTCGCAGCCGCCGAGAAAAGCCCGGTACTGATGAACGTGCGTGAAAGCGCGCTGGCCGAAGCGCCGCAGGTGCAGTTGGTGGTCGACCGCAAGCAGGCCAATGCCCTGGGCGTATCGTTCGCCGATATCGGCAATGTGCTGTCCACTGCCGTCGGCTCCAGCTACATCAACGATTTCCCCAATCAGGGGCGCATGCAGCGTGTTGTCGTGCAAGCCGAAGGCGATCAACGCAGCCAGGTGGCCGATCTGCTGAAAATGCATGTACGTAACAACACCGGGCACATGGTGCCGCTGTCTGCGTTCGTGCAGGCCAACTGGATTCAAGGCCCGGCACAGTTGACCCGTTACAACGGCTATCCGGCGATTGCGATTTCCGGCGAACCGTCGCCGGGGCACAGCACGGGTGAGGCCATGGCGGAGATTGAACGTCTGGTGGCGCAGGGGCCGAAAGGTCTGGGCCAGGAATGGACAGGGCTGTCGTTGCAGGAACGCTTGTCCGGCAACCAGGCGCCGATCCTGCTTGGGCTGTCGTTGCTGGTGGTGTTCCTGTGTCTGGCGGCGCTGTACGAGAGCTGGTCGATTCCGACCTCGGTGTTGCTGGTAGTGCCGCTGGGCGTGCTCGGCGCGGTGCTGGCGGTGACATTGCGCGGCATGCCCAATGATGTGTTCTTCAAGGTTGGCCTGATCACCATCATCGGTCTGTCGGCGAAGAACGCGATCCTGATCATCGAGTTTGCCAAGAGCCTGTATGACGAAGGTCACGACCTGATCGATGCGACGTTGCAGGCCGCGCGTTTGCGTCTGCGACCGATCGTGATGACTTCGCTGGCATTCATTCTCGGCGTGGTGCCACTGGCCATTGCCACCGGCGCCAGCTCGGCGAGTCAGCAGGCGATCGGCACCGGCGTGATTGGCGGGATGATCACCGCGACGCTGGCGGTCATCTTCGTCCCGGTGTTCTTCGTCGTGGTCATGAAGCTCGTACAACGATTCACCAAACCCCACTGATACCAATTGTGGGAGCGAGCCTGCTCGCGAAAGCGTCCGGTCTGCCAACATCTATGTTGAATCTACCGACGCCTTCGCGAGCAGGCTCGCTCCCACAGGGTTCTTCATAAACTCGAGTCAGTGGTCATATCCTGCATCGCTGGGCTAAGGTGTCTGAACTACCCTGGCCCATCGAGTCCCCATGCGCTTCCTCGCCCGCACCCACCCTCGCCTGTCTGCCGCCGCCCTCTTCGGCCTCGCCACTGGTCTGTTGGCCCCCGCCGATTCCATCGTCAGCAAAATCCTCATCGGCTGGAACGCCGGTGTCTGGACTTACCTGATCCTGATGTTCTGGCTGACCGTGCGCGCCAAGGCGCCGGACGTCAAACGTATCGCTGAAGTCGAAGACGAAAATGCCGGGCTGGTGCTGTTTGTGGTGTGCATCGCTGCCCTCGCTAGTCTGGCGACCATCACCTTCGAACTCGCGGGCAGCAAAGATCTGGAAACCACGCGCAAGCTCCTGCACTACGGCTTTACCGCCCTCACGGTGATCGGTTCGTGGCTGCTGATCGGAGTGATTTTCTGCGTGCACTACGCGAGGTTGTATTACACCTGCGATAGCAAGGAGCCGGCCCTGCGTTTTGCCGAAGGTCTGACCACGCCCAACTACTGGGACTTCTTGTACTTCTCGTTCACCATCGGTGTGGCAGTGCAGACAGCGGATGTAGGCGTGGCGACACGGGATATACGGAAAATCGTGCTGGCGCAGTCGTTGATCGGATTTGTTTTCAACACAGCAATCCTGGGGTTTTCGATCAATATTGCAGCGGGGTTGTTCGGCTGACGGCGGTGCGAAGCCTTTCAGGATTACCGCCTGCAATTTGATTACCATACGAGCCAGCGAACGATGACTTGATACGCTTTCCAACATGGGAAATCAGGGCATCACGCTTTAAAGTATAAAAACCGTACTGCATATAAAGAAACACCCTTGCAATCTGCAGAAGCATAAAACTACCCGCCTGTACACCTGTCAACTCTGACAGTATACAAAGTTGCGCACACACGTTTATATGTGACATCCATGCATTAAGCTGGATCTGGCTTATGGATAGGTACCCAACTAAATTCGGAGAACGTTCATGAATGCGCCGCTCAATGTAACCATCCAAACCATAAATTCATTCACTGCCCAAATCTTGCGCAATAACGACGTAGTAAACTTCAACGCCAATTACTTCAATCTGAAACTGGAAGACTACCCGGAATTAGGTGGCAAACAATGGGTATTCACAGCCGAGCACATTGTTAGAGTAGATGAAACCCGAATCGACACGAAAACGATTACCCTGCTTTTCCCTGAAGGCACTGAAGGCGGAACTTTCTTCATTCCCGTTACAACCAAGGGACTCAAAATTGACTACATCGACACAGCTGATGCCGAGCCTCATATTTATTCTGCCATCCAAGGCACAGTATTTCTGGACCTAATACGCAAAGGTGATGAAGTCAGCAAAATCGATGGGAATTTTGATATAACCGTTAGCGACACCGAAGGCAGCTCATTCAAAATCTCCGGCCAATTAAGTTACGACACCGCAATCATTTGAAAAATAGCGAACAATAAAAAGGAAGCCTGGCTTCCTTTTTATTTTATGATTCTTATACAAACATTAGAAGTTGTAACTCACTCCGACGCTAGCGCTCCAATCCTGGCTGACGGTTTTACTCGTACTGGTATTGACCTCACTGTAAACCTGCCAGGCTTTTTTCGTCGGCGTCCAGTTTATTCCTGCGCCCAACTCCACAGCAGTAGCCGACAGATCATCATTAAATTGAGTGTCATTCACAGTGACCTTGTTATTTTTTATAAATTCTTGTGAAAGTGCGACTTTTAATCGGGGTTGCAATTTTCCACCATTGGCCAAGGCCATTTCGCTGCCGACCGTTGTACCGACCTTGCCGACCAGTGAGCGGGTGTGATCATTACTGACGCGCAAGCCATTATCAAGCGTGTAGTCCTTGCCCTGAGCGATGGCAGCCGCGACTTGGGTAAAGGGTTCCAGGAACACGCCATTTTCAAAAGCGATATGTTTGCCAACCTCGACCGAACCACTGAGTGCCAGATTCTTATAATCACCTTTGGTTCGTGTTCCATCGCTCATAGTGACTTTGGCACTGTTATCGAACTGGTTGATTTTGGTGACCGTATCAACGTAAAAGCCCGTCGCTGCGTCGTACCAGGTTAGATAGCCGCCAAGATATCCGCTGTTGACAGTCGCGTTGCTCCCTCGTTTCAGATCCATCTCGGTTTTGCTATAACCGACAAAGCCTCCCGCCAGCCATTGGCCATCTCCTATCGGTAAAGGTGCGTCTGCCCCCACCGATACACCTTTCTGGCTTTGTGAATAACCGTCACCATAGGCATTGTCAACATTGTATTGATTGCTAGAGGTTCGGATCCAGACCCCGGCTTGAGATTGTCCTGTCGATCGGGCGCTGACACTCGGCTCAGCGCCATTCAAACGTCGATCACCGAGCCGATTATTCAACGTAGTCATTTCTGCATAGAGAATAGTCGGTGCAGTTGCAGCAATTGCCAGGGCCGTATTGGTACCTGTGCTGACCGTCTCTTTGTCCGGAGCAAGGTACAACCCCTCCCCTTCCTTTAACAGTTTATAAGTGAATGCTCCCGCATCCACAGAACCATTCAGTAAAGAGAAAGCGGCATCGCCAGTCGCAATGTTACCGATTTTCAAAGGATTACCCGAAGCTGGATCGTTGGCACTGGCAGCTATCAATAACTGGTGGCTCCCTGTAGCCGTACCGGAAACATTCAAAAAATCACTTTCATCAGCGGCAAGATCTGCTCTCATCGCAAAAACACCAGTGCCCGACAGATTGACGATATCAACACGATTAAACGCATCACCGCCAGTCAAATCAACAGTGCCGCCATTAAGATGCAGTTTACTGACCAGGTTGTTTCCGGTCATTTTCCACTGAGCGCCATTATTCACATCGACGCTCGTGGAGTTGTAAATATTCCCCTGGACGACAGACGCAGAGTCAATTACTACAGAAGCACCGCCAGGCACATCGTTAACAATATCCCCTTTGAGAAAGCTTCGGTTATTCACATTAACTGCTGCCGCATTGTGAAGATTACCGGACAACGAGCTATCATTTTGCAATGTGATATTGGCAGACGCGCCATTTGCAATTTCGACGTTTCCAGTGAGTGCGCTGTTATCAACAGTCAGGTTAACTAATCCACCGTTGCCAACCTCTAACAAATTGCCATTTCCGCTAACCAGATCGGCACCATTGCGTACGTGTACGTTAGTAACAATCGAACGCCCGGCGCTATCGACCGCTATAGCGGCACCGCTGCCTCCCGACACGCGCGTGCCATCCAGCACCAGGGTATTGGCGCGATCAATAAAATTATCCCCGCTCAGCAAGATGCCATTCATTCCTCCGACGATACTGCCGCCTTGTGCGAAAACATCGCCGCTGGCCAAGCGTAAACCGTAACCATTGGCGCTATTGGAAATCAGATCAGAACGGGTCAGGTTGAGTGTAGTTTGCGCGCTGACGACCGCTGCTTCTATACCGCCGGTAACCGTAGTTCCAATCAGGGACACCACTGTCTCACGAGGCGCGCTAGGTATACGCCCAACCTGCAACCCTGTGGTATCACTGGTAATCGTGCTGTTTGTGATGACAGCGGTTGAGTTGGTAATGGTGACAGCCGGCTGATTTGCACGCGCCGTGACCGTGGCACGATCGAGCGTCACTGTCGAACCGTTAGTTGCTCGAATATCTTGCAAGGTTCCGGCATTAACAACCAGCTTTGAAGCATTCGAAGAAATATTTAATGTCTCAGCATTATTCACGGTCAACGTAGCACCCCGCCCAATAATAAAGTCCTCCACTGGCGCACTATTATTGATCGTTTCATCGGTGATGATGGCGCGAGCATGAGCCATCGATGTGGACAATACGGAAAAAGCGAGAAACCAGAATTTTCCTGCACGACCCGCCATCAGTTTTTTGTCAAAACAATGCAAAGGCATAAGAATTACCACCCAAAAATAAATCAACAAGGATAACTTGGAGGGGCTTCCCATTAAAGTTTCCTCCCCCAGAATGGCCAGAAGGCTACAGACCAAGTTCTCGCTTTTCTGTAGGACTAATCCTTAACTACTGAAAGAAAAATCTGCGCCGTTGAAAAAACCAAACGGGAAGGCATTTCTCATGCCTCCCGTTTAATCGGACCCGGTTTTATTGACTCTCCCTCTAATCACCTCACTTCATGACAGAACTCACGGTTCCCATTGACCAGAGAAATAATCTTCACTGTGGCATTCGATGTTGCTCGAGTACCATCGGTCCACACCACCGTGTACTTGAGTGATGCATAAGTAATCGCCGGCGCAGGTACAGGGAAAGGATCCGGGCGCGTCTGGATCGGTACAATCTTGGTCAGATATTCCGCGATCTGACCCGTGATGCCCGTCGTGGCTTCGGTTCCGGTTACAGTAATAGGCACATCTTGATCGGTATCAGTGATTGGCGATTGTCCGGCAGCATCAGTAGTCCCAACCCAATGGGCGGTAATGCTTTGCAAGCCAGCCAGAACAGGATTCGCCGCGACCCTGAAAGTCAAAAACGGCAGAGGTGGTTTGACGCCTCGGATGAATCCAACGGTTGGGCAGTTGATAATCGTGCCGTTGTCGAACAACCTGTCAATGACCGGGTCAGGCACTTCCTTCGCGACAGTTGTCACCGTGACCGTTTCATCCAGAGACCGTTGCGGGTTGATACCGCCGATATACGAGAAGCTCCAGTAGGTCAATTTGTCCCCGGCTTGACCATCAACCACTCTCTGGGCGGGCAAAGTACCTTTGTATTCTGTCAAACCTTCCGGTGAAAACTCATTGACGACAAGTCCGTTGTAGAACCACTTACAAACAACGTCGTTACCCAATGGCTCGGTGGTCGGCAATGGAATAATGACCTCCGGATCTGTCAGCAGATCCGGAGGATTCAGTGTATTCAGAATCTTGTCGACCCCACGAAGTTGCACTTTCGCCAGCAATTTATTGATTTCATCAGGCTCATCCGGGTTTTCCTCACCTGGGTAGGAGAAATCCAGATCGGGAGTTGCCGCCGGGGAGTCTTTCGGAGTGAGACCACGCATCCAGGTCCACACGACACGCGTGCCAACTTCACGAACGTCAGGGTCTCCTCCAGCAAGAGAGGCGTAAATCGTTTTCAAGTCATTCCATTTAATCCTGAAGGTCAACTCGGTATTGGTTCCAAACTCTTGCACCGGAGGATCAAGGTCAATTGTTTCAAAATTCTCGAAAAACACAGTAGCCTTGTCGGTGTCTTGCGTATTTAGAGGACGTAAAACTCTAATCGGTACCCCTGAAGTTCCGTAGAACCTCACATCGGCGAGGTCAATGACGTTATCGCCGGCGGTGTTGGCAGCGTCAATGATCGGAGGAGCGGGGACAGGAAGTGGGACAAATTCGACGATTCGACTGTAGGCGAGCATATCTGCGCTGCGGTTACCCGCCGCATCTTCATAGGCCATGATCAGCCACACGGTACCGTTTGCCAGTTTACTGATGTCCAGCATCGGGATAGACACCTTCCCATCCGGTGGAACAGGATCAACAGTCAAAGTCGGGGTGAGCTGACGTGTAGGCCTTAGCGTTGGGCTCAAGTAAATAAAGCATTTATCTGTAGCTTTAATTTCCCACTTGCCATCTGTGACCGGCAACGTGAACTCCATCCCGGTAGTTCGAATGGTTTCAAGATAGGCCGTATCAATTTTAGCGTTCGCAGGCAGTGGAAAGTCCACTCGGGTGGGTGCCAGAACACGGACATCGCCCTTGTTGTGGAAAGGCGCGAAAGTATCCACGAAACAAGTGGTGATTTCAGAGTATTGAGGGTTGCCGTCCAGTTGTCCCGAACTTTGGATTTTCCACTGGGTAGGTGAGGCAGAACCCGTCGTGAGAATATCCGTGAGCCTGCCCGCAGGCAACGTGACATTCCATTGAGTAGGCCGACCGGAAACAGCGGGGGCCGGTTGACGCAGCCACTCCACCCATGCCCAGCTATCAGGAGCATCCGGGTCGTCGCCCTTCTGAAAGGCATAGCCCTCGATAACTACTTCGTCTCTGTCACTCGGAAACTCCCATGCGAAAACAGTAGCCGTAATGGGAAGATCGGGCTGGCGTGCAACTGTTGTAGTCGCCGCCTGTGCCGCGGCGCTTTTCAATATCGTAACGGGCACTACTCCACCATCTGCCACACCCACAATCACAGGTTTTGGCGAATCTGCCGAAACGCCTATATTTAATCGATTTTTTCTGAGTTCTTTCCGAGAGTTCTCCGCGGCCTGTTGTACAGCGCTTAGCTTCATATCGATTGTCATGTTAACAGCTCCCTTCCGTTTATTAACGACGCCAGCAAAAAAAACAACGCAATCCAGCAAGTTTCAAAAAACAACAACAATCAAGGTTCACAGCTGCGATTTGTTCCAGGAATTATCCTGTCTACCTTAATAAGCCCAGGAGATGACTTCGCAAAAGGCACACCGTTTCGGTATATCGAATAGACCGCCAACGCCGAGGAATTTTTTTCCAACGGTTTTACATATTGCTCATAATCGGTTATCAAAAAATCATATCCCTCTACCACTTCCTGAGCGGTCAATACCTTCTTCAGTTCGTGGGTAAACAGCACTGGACCGGAAGCATTCAAACTTGCATACCCGGTCCACTCCAAACGCAACTCGTCGTTCTCGAACCAATCCACCAGCGTTGGCACTGGAATGCGCACGATCACCTTCTCCCATAACCTGGGAGTCGAACCGCAATTCAAATATCCGTGCAGACTTCTACTCGGAAATTCAGGTTCAACCAATAAAACAGGTGGCGTGCGTCTAACGACAAGAATTGTGTCGCCCGAGTAAGCGGGATTTCCTTCCGTGATGGTCTCGTAATGCAAACGGTACGTTCCATCGGCGGCGAAGAACCTAGGCGCAATGACTGGCCGATAATCTGGCTCGGTTAGTGGACTCGGATAGTTTTGATTAAAAACCTCGTCCCCCTCCAAATAAATATAAAGAAAATTCGATGACCCAACCGGCGCCGGAAAAGGCCATCTCGGTACTATTACAGTCAAGCCATTTTGATGGGCAATAGGAAGAATGACTCCATTCGCATCGACCTCAATAACTACCGGGGGGTCGTAATCAAATACACCGATTGGATCAGTGCCAGGCCGCCCCGCTAGGTTTGTTGTTTTTGGATCGTTCATTTGACGTACCTGCTTGAGTCGGCTTGCAACGCTATGACTTTTATTAGGCGCTTCAAAATGAGTTCCGCCTACTGTCAGATCTGACAGGGTACGTGACCGCTTGTCGGGATTTTCAGGTTGCATACGTCTTCAGGTAGTAGGCGTGTCTTGACGAAGGCGGAGTATTTGGTGTTATCTGAAACCGGTTTCAACGATTAACAAAATTCACCCAACAAAAATAAAGTTGCCACCATGAACGTCTACTCCACCGCCCAACGCAGCCGTGTAACCATGCTCGACGTCGCCGAGCGCGCCGGCGTGTCCAAGGCCAGCGTCTCGCGCTTCATTGGCGATGATCGCGCCCTGCTCTCCGATGCCATTGCCCTGCGCATCGAGCAAGCCATTGCCGAACTCGGCTATCGCCCTAACCAAATGGCCCGTGGTCTGAAACGCGGACGTACGCGCCTGATCGGCATGTTGGTGGCCGATATTCGTAACCCTTATTCGATTGCCGTGATGCACGGGGTGGAAACCGCCTGCCGAGCGCACGGCTACAGCCTGGTGGTGTGCAACACCGACCGCGATGACGAGCAGGAACGCCAGCACCTGGCCCTGTTGCGCTCGTACAACATCGAAGGGTTGATCGTGAACACCCTTGGCCATCACCGTGACGAACTGCACGAGCTGCGCCGGGAGATGCCGCTGGTGCTGGTGGATCGCAAGGTCGACGGACTGGACAGCGACATGGTTGGGTTGAACAACCCGCAGGCTGTCGGCATGGCGCTTACGCATCTGCAGCAACGTGGCTATCGGGATCTGGTGCTGGTGACTGAACCGTATGACGGCACCAGCTCGCGGATCGAGCGGGTCAGCAGTTTTCAGGCGCAGATCGCGCTGCACTCGAACCTGGCCGGGGCGGTGCTGGAAACCGGCGATGACCTGAACACGCAACTTCAAACCTTTTTAAACACTCCCGGCGACGGCCCGAAAGCATTGTTTTGCGCCAATGGTGTGGCGGCGCTTACTGCCACAACGACATTGCGGGAGATGGGTGTGCGGTTGTTCGAGGATGTCGGGCTGATTGCCCTGGATGATCTGGATTGGTATCCGTTGGTGGGCAGCGGGATTACCGCGCTGGCTCAGCCGACGCAGGAGATTGGCGCGCGGGCGTTTGAGTGTTTGCTCAAGCGGTTGCGTGGGGATGATGAGGTGGCGCGGGTGGTGGATTTTGCGCCGGTGCTGGTTGAGCGTGGATCAACCCGTGAGGTTGGCGGTGTTTGAGCTGACGCTATCGCTGGCAAGCCAGCTCCCACAGGTTCAGAGGTGTACCAAGCCTTTGTGTACGACCCGAACACTGTGGGAGCTGGCTTGCCAGCGATGAGGCCCAAAAGGACAACACAGAAACACCTGAAATTTTTTTGAACAAAAATGAAACCGGTTTCAGAGGTCAATAACAATGAATAAACCCGACGTTTCCATCAGTCTGTCCAGCTACGGCGCCGAGCTTGTGCGCCAGCGCGGGCAGGATGCTTTCATCGATATTCTGGCTGCGGCCGGGGCCAATCGCATCGAGTGGCGCGAAGAGTTGCTGACGCGCGAAGACCCTGCGCAACTGGCTGAGGCCTCCGAGGCGCAGGGCCTGCAAAGCATCTATTCCTCGCCCACCGAACTGTGGCTGGCCGGTCAGGCGCAGCCGAATCCCGAGTTGATCACCGCGCTGCAACAGGCCGAAGCGTTCGGCTCAAAGTGGCTCAAGGTTTCTCTCGGCTACTTCACCGACACCAACGATCTGCAAACCCTGGCTGAACGCTTGAAGCACAGTCCGGTGCAGTTGCTGGTGGAAAACGACCAGACTCTGCACGGCGGTCGGATCGAGCCATTTCAGCGCTTCTTCGCCGCGGTCGAGCAGCACAACCTGCCAATCAAGATGACCTTCGACATCGGCAACTGGCAATGGCAGGACCAGTCCGCCACCAGCGCCGCCCGCCTGCTCGGCCGCCATGTCGGCTATGTGCACTGCAAAGCCGTGGCCCGTCGCGCCGACGGCAAACTGGTGGCGGTGCCGCCGGCCGTCAGTGACCTGCATCTGTGGGAACAACTGTTGCGGCACATGGCCCAAGGCGTTATGCGCGCCGCCGAATATCCGTTGCAGGGTGATGATCTGGTGCAACTGACCACCGAGCACGTCGCCGCCCTCGCCCGCCTCGGCCAATCGCGTCTGGAGCCTGCTCATGTCTGAGATCGATATTCTCTCGTTCGGCGAAACCATGGCGATGCTGGTCGCCGAGCAGACCGGTGATCTGGCGGCAGTCGAACACTTTCACAAGCGCATCGCCGGGGCCGACAGCAATGTCGCGATCGGGCTGTCGCGCCTGGGTTTCAACGTCGCGTGGCTGAGCCGGGTCGGCGACGATTCGCTCGGGCGCTTTGTGGTCGAAGCCTTGATCAAGGAGGGTCTGGATTGCAGTCACGTCGACGTCGACAAACAGCACCCGACCGGTTTCCAGTTCAAATCGCGCAATGACGATGGCAGCGACCCGCAGGTCGAGTATTTCCGACGCGGTTCGGCGGCCAGTCATTTGTCGCCGCAGTCGATTACGACCAATCTGCTGAGCGCTCGCCATCTTCATGCGACTGGCATTCCTCCAGCGCTCTCGGCCTCGGCGCGGGAGATGTCCTTTGAATTGATGACACGCATGCGCAACGCCGGACGCAGCGTGTCGTTCGATCCCAATCTGCGTCCGAGCCTGTGGGCCAGCGAGCGCGAGATGATCGGCGAGATCAACCGCCTCGCCGCTCTCGCCCATTGGGTGCTGCCGGGGTTGAGCGAAGGCCGTTTGCTCACCGGTTTCGAAGACCCGGCGGACATTGCTGCGTTTTATCTTGATCAAGGTGCCGAAGCGGTGGCGATCAAGCTTGGCCCGGAAGGCGCTTATTACCGAACGCATCTGGCATCGGGATTTGTCGCCGGTGTGCCGGTAGCGCATGTCGTCGACACGGTCGGTGCCGGTGATGGTTTTGCGGTGGGGATGATCAGTGCCCTGCTTGAGCACCAGAGTTTTGCCGAGGCGGTGCAGCGTGCGAACTGGATTGGCAGTCGGGCGGTGCAGAGTCGCGGGGATATGGAGGGCCTTCCAACTCGGGCTGAACTCTTCAGCGAATTTGAGGCCGCCATCGCTGGCAAGCCAGCTCCCACAAGGGTTGATGTTGGCAATGCAATCTTTGACATACCCGAGATCCCTGTGGGAGCTGGCTTGCCAGCGATGAGGCCCTGACAGGCAACCGATTCATTGAACCTGCTGCGACAAAAACAACAAGCTCAGGAGCAAGACCCATGAAAACCGCAACCCTCGCCACCCGCCGCTGGTGGTACATCATGCCTATCGTGTTCATCACCTACAGCCTGGCGTATCTGGATCGCGCCAACTACGGCTTCGCCGCCGCATCGGGCATGGCCGAAGACCTGATGATCACCCCGGGCCTGTCATCGCTGCTCGGTGCGCTGTTCTTCCTCGGTTACTTTTTCTTCCAGGTGCCGGGTGCGATCTACGCGCAAAAACACAGCGTGAAGAAACTGATTTTCGTCAGCCTGATTCTCTGGGGCGGTCTCGCCACGTTGACCGGCGTGGTCTCCAACGCCTATTGGCTGATCGTCATCCGCTTCATGCTCGGCGTGGTCGAAGCCGCTGTAATGCCGGCGATGCTGGTGTATCTGTGCCATTGGTTTACCCGTGCCGAACGCTCACGGGCCAATACCTTTCTGATCCTTGGCAACCCGGTGACGATGCTGTGGATGTCGGTGGTTTCGGGTTATCTGGTGCAGCATTTCAGCTGGCGCTGGATGTTCATCATTGAGGGCCTGCCGGCGGTACTCTGGGCGTTTATCTGGTGGCGTCTGGCCGATGATCGTCCAGCGCAGGCCAAGTGGCTCAACGAGCAGGAAAAGCAGGATCTGGAAAGCGCACTGGCTGCTGAACAGGTCGGTATCAAAGCAGTGAAGAACTACGCCGAGGCGTTCCGTTCGCCGAAGGTGATCATTCTCGCGCTGCAGTTTTTCTGCTGGAGCATCGGCGTTTACGGCTTTGTGCTGTGGCTGCCGTCGATCCTCAAGGCCGGCGCGCAAATGGACATGATCGAAGCCGGCTGGCTGTCGGCGCTGCCGTATCTGGCGGCGGTGATCGGCATGCTTGTGGTGTCGTGGGGTTCGGACAAGTTGCAAAAGCGCAAACGCTTCGTCTGGCCGCCACTGCTGATCGCATCGATCGCGTTTTACGGCTCCTACGCGCTGGGCGCAGAACACTTCTGGTGGTCGTACACGCTACTGGTAATTGCCGGCGCGTGCATGTACGCGCCTTACGGGCCGTTTTTTGCCATCGTCCCGGAGATTCTCCCGGCCAACGTTGCCGGTGGCGCCATGGCGCTGATTAACAGCATGGGCGCGCTCGGTTCGTTCGGCGGCTCGTATCTGGTCGGTTACCTGAACAGCTCCACCGGTTCGCCCGGCGCTTCGTACCTATTGATGAGCGGCGCGTTGCTGCTGTCGGTGGTGTTAACGATTTTTCTCAAGCCCGGCGCCAGTGATCGCGTCGTCGCCAAAGCCGTCGCCACGCGTGCCGTGCCGGCGCACTCCTGAAGAGATTTTTGCCATGAAAAAACAGGTCGTGTTGTACAAGAAACTTTCACCCGCGCTGATGGCTCGTCTGCAAGAGCAGTGTGAGGTGACGCTGATCAACAGCCTCGACGCCGACGGCCTCATGCAACTGCGTGATGCCCTGCCCCGCGCCCAAGGTTTACTCGGCGCCAGCCTGAAACTCGACGCAGCCTTGCTCGATCTCGCGCCGCAACTCGAAGCCATCGCCAGCGTCTCGGTCGGCGTCGATAACTACGACATCGATTACCTGACCCGGCGCAAGATTCTCCTGAGCAACACCCCGGACGTGCTCACCGAAACCACCGCCGACACCGGTTTCGCCCTGATCCTCGCCGCTGCCCGGCGTGTGGTGGAACTGGCGAACATGGTGCGCAGCGGCCAATGGAGCCGCAATATCGGCCCGGCGCATTTCGGCACCGATGTACATGGCAAGACGCTGGGGATTATCGGCATGGGCCGTATCGGCGAAGCGCTGGCGCAGCGTGGACATTTCGGATTCGGTATGCCGGTGATCTATCACAGCCAGTCGCGCAAACCGGCGGTCGAGGCGCGATTCGATGCGCAATACCGCAGCCTCGAAGATCTGCTCAAGCAGGCCGACTTCATTTGCCTGACCTTGCCGCTGACGGCGCAGACCGAAGGCTTGATCGGCGCCGAGCAGTTCGCGCTGATGCGCCCGGAAAGCATCTTCATTAATATCTCGCGGGGCAAGGTGGTCGATGAGGCGGCGATGATCGAGTCGCTGCGTCATCAACGGATTCGGGCGGCGGGGCTGGATGTGTTCGAGCGTGAGCCGCTGAATCACGATTCGCCGTTGTTGCAACTCAATAATGTGGTGGCGACGCCGCACATGGGCTCGGCGACGTATGAGACGCGGGAGGCGATGGCGCGGTGTGCGGTGGAGAATTTGTTGGCTGCGTTGAAGGGAGAGAGGCCGGCGAATCTGGTGAATCCATCGGCCTGGCAGGGTTGAGATCTTCAGTGCCTGTTCTTGCCTAATCGCTGGCAAGCCAGCTCCCACAGGGTTTTCGGGCGGACACAACTATCATGTCCACCTCAAATCACTGTGGGAGCTGGCTTGCCAGCGATGGGCCAGTGCAGGCAACCCAACACCATCAAGCACTACGCGCCTGTAAAAGCTGCGCCGCACACAACGCAATCCGCGCACAGGCATCCGCGAGTTTCACCCGATCGACCACCAAACCAATGCGAATATGCCCCGCCGCACTCGGTCCGAACGCCTCACCCGCCAGCACCGAAACCCCATAGCCCTCCAGCAACCGTTCGGCAAACGCCTGTGCGCCGAGACCGGTCTGGCGCACATCAACCATCACAAACATGCCGCCATCCGGGCGAATCGGGTACAACCCCGGACATCCGTGCAAACGCTCGCACACCAGGTCCCGGCGCAGGCGATATTCCTCGCGCATTTGCGTCACTTCCGGCAGGTCTGACTGCAACGCAATCTCTGCGGCTTTCTGCACAAAATCCGGCAGGCCAAACAACATGCTCAGCGACAAATTGACCAAATGCTCGGCCAACGACTTCGGCCCGATCATCCAGCCGATGCGCCAGCCGGTCATGGCGTGGGATTTCGACAGGCTGTTGATCGTCGCCGTGCGCTCGGCCATGCCCGGCAGGCTCGCCGGGCTGACGTGCTGACCTTCGTAAAGCAAATCGCTGTAGACCTCGTCGCTGATCAGCCACAAGTCATGGCGGATGCACAGCGCCGCCAGTTCTTGCCAGATCAGCAGTGACAGGCTTGCGCCGCTGGGGTTGTTCGGACTGTTGAGCAGCATGGCGCGGGTTTTCGGGGTGATACGCGCGGCAACATCCACCGGGTCGACGCGAAAGCCGTTTTCCGGACGCACCGGCACCGGCACCACCGTTGCGCCACACGCGCCAAACACGCCTTCGTAGGTGACGTACATGGGTTCGGCGACGATCACTTCATCGCCGGGATCGAGCAGACATTGCGCCACCGAATACACCGCGCATTGCGCGCCGGGCATGATGATTACGTGGTCGGCATCCACCGCTTGCCCGCTACGCCGACGATGGCGGTCGGCAATCAGCTTGCGCAGCGCCAGACGACCACGCACTTCGGAGTAATGGGTATCGCCCGCCAGCAAACTGTCGATCGCGCCGTGGACAATCGGCAGCGGTGTATCGAAATCCGGGTCGCCCACGCTCAGCAGCAAGATATCGACACCCTCGGCGCGCAGCTCCAGCGCTCGGTCGTGAATCTGCCAGGCAGCGGCTCCCTCCCCGGCGATTCGTTGGGTCAAGGCTGAATAGCGCATGTACGTCTCCTGATTGCGCGGTCTCCAGCCTTCACCGTATCTCAAATCACGAAACGCGCCACCATGGCGTTCAAATCCACCGCCAGTCGCGACAGTTCGTGGGTCGCGGCGCTGGTCTGGTTGGCCCCGGCGGCCGATTGCGTAGCCAGATCGCGGATGTTGACCAGGTTGCGGTCGACCTCGCGCGAGACTTGCGCCTGCTCTTCCGAGGCGCTGGCGATCACCAGATTGCGTTCGTTGATCTGATGGATCGACTGGGTGATCTGCTCCAGCGCAACCCCAGCGGCGCGGGCCATTTCCAGGGTGGTCTGGGTGCGCTGGTTGCTTTGCTGCATCGACGACACCGCTTCGCCGGTGCCGTTCTGGATGCCGGCGACCATTTTTTCGATTTCCTGGGTCGACTGCGCGGTGCGATGAGCCAATGCCCGAACCTCGTCCGCGACCACGGCAAAACCGCGCCCGGCCTCACCGGCGCGTGCGGCTTCGATCGCTGCGTTGAGGGCCAGCAGGTTGGTCTGTTCGGCGATGGCGCGGATCACATCGAGCACTTTGCCGATATCACGGCCCTGCGCGGCCAGGCCTTCGATCATCTGCGCGGTGTTCTGCACGTCGTGGGTCATGGTCTGGATCGCGTCGACGGTTTTCACCACTTGATCGCGACCTTCGCGGGCGGCGTGGGTCGACTGGTTCGAGGCTTCGGAGGTCGACACGGCGTTGCGCGCCACTTCTTCGACAGCGGCGGTCATCTCGTTTACGGCGGTGGCGGCTTGTTCGATTTCGTTGTTCTGCTGCTGCAGGCCACGGGAGGCTTCTTCGGTCACCGCGCTGAGCTCTTCGGCAGCGGCGCCCAGTTGTGTGGCGGAACCGGCGATCTGTTCGATGGTTTTGCGCAGGTTGCTCTGCATGGTGGCGAGCGCCTGCAGCAACTGCGTCGCTTCGTCCTTGCCGTCGACTTCGATGGTTTTGCTCAGGTTGCCGTCGGCAATGGTTTGTGCGGCCAGTACGGCACGGTTCAGCGGGGTGACGATGCTGCGGGTCAGCAGCCAGGCCAGTAGCACGGTGGCCAGCGCTGCGATCACGGCAACGATGATGATCCCGGTCACGGCGCTGTCGTAGTGTTCACCAGCCTTGGTGGCCGCCGTTTTCGCATCGGTCGTGTTGATTGCAATCAGCTTGTTGAGCTGCTCGCCCATCTGGTCAGTACCCTCCTTGATCCGCGTGTTGATCAGGGTGCGCATCTCGTCGAGTTTGTCCTGACGCGACAGCTCAATCATCTGACTCTGCGCTTGCAGGTAGTTGTCCAGGGTGGTTGAGAAGGTCTGGTAGATTTCACGTTCTTCAGGGCCTGCCGGCAGCGCGGCATAGCTGGCCTGAGCCTTGCGCGCCTTGTCGACCAGCACGGCAATGCGCGTTTGCGCCTCTTGCAGGCTGGCCGGCTCGCGATTGACCAGTACACGGAACGACAGGATGCGCATGCGCAGGACGTTTTCCGTTACCGCACTGAGGTGGGTGACACTGGGCAATTGCGTCGAGTCCATATCGATCGAAGCCTGACGGATGATCGACATGCGATTGACGGCGAACACACCGAGTACGATCACCAGCAAGGCGATAAAGGCAAAACCGAGAAAGGCACGGGGCGCGATATTCAGATTACGCAGGGACATAGTTGAGCTCTCGAAAGATAGAAACTACGAGCGTCCATGCGTCATCACTGGCCCGAGGGGGCGGGTTCAGTCCGGCGTCACTGTTTTAGGAAGTTATGTGCGCGCCTGTTAGCTGTATCGGCCAGGCTTTAGGAAGATTGCGGGTCAATAGCAACTATTTTTCCGGGTGTTACAACAATGAAACACTGTTGATCGCTTGGTGTAGGAGCTGCCGAAGGCTCGGGCCGCGATCGGACGATCTTTTGATTTGAGCTTTTAAAAGCAAAATCAAAAGATCGCAGCCTGCGGCAGCTCCTTCAGGGGTAGATTCCGATCTGGCTCAGCGTTTGGCGGCAAGCTGCCAGACTCGGGCGATGTCGGTGGCGCGTTCACGCAACAGACGCGGTGCTTCGGCACAGGCGTGTTCCAGTGTCATCGGGCCGCTGGTCACGGCAAATGCCGCATCGATACCGTGTTCGTAAAGTTCTTGATAACCCTCGCCCAACGTCCCGGCGATGACAATGACCGGGACGTCGTGCTGCCTGGCAATCCGCGCAACACCGAACGGGGTCTTGCCGCGCAAGGTCTGCGCATCGAATCGCCCTTCTCCGGTGATCACCAGATCAGCGCCTTTGACCGCTTCGGCAAGGCCAACCAGTTCGGCGACCACTTCCACCCCGGCTTGAAACTGCGCGCCGAGAAAAGCCTTCGCTGCAAAGCCCAAACCGCCCGCCGCACCGCTACCCGGTTCATCGCGGACGTCTTTGCCCAACGCTTGTGCACACAGTTCGGCGAAGTGGCCCAACGCCTGATCGAGTTGCTGCACTTGCGCCGGCGATGCACCTTTCTGCGGACCGAAAATCGCCGAGGCACCGTGTGGGCCACACAGCGGATTGTTCACATCAGCGGCGATATCGAAACGCACCTGCGCCAGCCGCGGGTCGAGTTCGCTCAAGTCCAAGCGTGCCAGTTGCGCCAGGGCCAAGCCACCGGCCACCAACGCTTGATTCTGTGCATCGAGCAACTTCACGCCCAGCGCCTGCATCGCCCCGGCGCCACCATCGTTGGTGGCACTGCCGCCAATCGCCAGAATCACCCGTTGCGCGCCGGCATCCAGCGCTGCGCGAATCAGTTCGCCGGTACCGAAGGTGCTGCTGATGCAGGCATCGCGTTGCCCCAGCGGTACCAATTGCAAGCCACTGGCCTCGGCCATTTCGATAATTGCCGTGTGGTTGTGCGGCAACCAGCCCCACGCGGCGTCGACGGCTGTGCCCAGCGGGCCACGCACGCGGGTACGGCGCAGTTCGCCTTCGCAGGCAGCCAGAATCGATTCGACCGTGCCTTCGCCGCCATCAGCCATCGGGCATTTGATCATCGTTGCCTGCGGCCAGATCTGGGCCAGGCCGAGGGCAATGGCTTCGGCGACGCCTTGGGCACTGAGGCTGTCCTTGAACGAGTCGGGGGCGATGACGATCTTCATGGGAATTCTCCGGTTGCAATGCCCCTCATGCTGCCAGTCGGCCTGCGCCTTGACGCCTGTCCGCTGCACAAGTGGCGGGGGCGTTTATTGTTCATTTTCACAAAGACAGGGAAAGTGGCGGTGAATGTTCGGCCGCCATCGCTGGCAAGCCAGCTCCCACAGGGATTGTCGGTGAACACAAATGTAGTGAACACCATCAACCCTTGTGGGAGCTGGCTTGCCAGCGATGGCGGCCTCAAAATCACCTCACGCCGACAGATCTGTCTGGGGTAACAGCTGCACCCCAAGATACAGCGCCAGCATCCCATCGAGCCGCAGCGGATCAACCCCACTCAACTCGGCAATCCGCTCCATCCGATAACGCAAACTGTTGCGATGAATGCCCAAGGCATCGGCGCAGGCCTGACTCTGGCCATCGTGCTCACACCAACTGCGCAACGTCGCCAGCAACTGGCCGTTGCCGTCCTTAGCGATCACCTTGCGCAACGGTTTGAGCAATTCGTCCAGTGCATCATCGTTACGATGCCGCCACAACATCACTGGCAATCGATAGCGGTTCAGCGTCAGCAATCGCGAATGCGGCAACACTTCGCGACCATAGGCGAGCAAGTCGCCCACGCGGCGATAACAACGGCGCAGCCCGGCGAGTCCATCGGCCTGCCCGCCCACGGCAATGCGCAGAATCTTCCAGCCGAGGCCGTCGAGTTTTTCCAGCAAGCGATCATGCTCGACGTTTTGACTCGCCGGCCGACACCACAGCAGTGACGACTTCGCCGAACTCACGCACCAGCTATCGGGATAACGCGACGTCAGCCAGGCACTCAACGCCTCAACGGTTTGCCCCGGCCCATGCTCAAGACCCAGCTCGAACAGATACGGCACCCGCGTCAATTGCGGTTTGAGGCCAAGTTGCTGCGCCTCATCGACCAGACGCGGCGAATCCCCCGCCTCGCTCAGCAGCAGCGCCAGCAAATCATCACAACGCTGGCGCCGCCATTGCTGCTCGGCCTGCTGATTGCGCTGGCCAACGAGCATTTCGGCGGTCATGCGCACCAGTTCGGCGTAAGTGCGCAACTGCTCCGGTTCGCCAGTGATGCCAAGTACTCCGATCAAGCGCTGATCGAGCAACAGCGGCAGGTTGATCCCCGGTTGCACGCCCTTCAAATGCACGGCGGTCTGCGCGTCGATCTCGACCACGCGACCGTTGGCCAACACCAGTTGCGCGCCTTCGTGACGGGTGTTGATGCGCTCCGGTTCACCGCTGCCGAGGATCAGCCCCTGGCTGTCCATGACGTTGACGTTGTAGGGCAAAATGGCCATGGCCCGGTCGACGATATCCTGGGCGAGGTCGTGATCGAGTTCAAACATAGCGGCGGCAATCCTTGATTTATGGCACTGGCGGTTGTTCACCCGCACAGGGTCTGACGGCAAACCCTGTGCGCAGGCACAAAGACAATCCAGCCAAAGGTGGCCGAGACTCTCGGGGCGATCAACGTTAACCTTTGCATCGCAAAAAATCATAATAAAGAGAGAGCCGCTATGTCGCAGAGCGCCGCAGCTACCCAGACCATCGATGACGGTAAAAACGCCGTTTATAAACGCATCACCCTGCGTTTGATCCCCTTCATTTTCATCTGCTACTTGTTCAACTACCTCGACCGGGTCAACGTTGGATTTGCCAAATTGCAGATGCTTGATGCCCTGAAATTCAGCGAAACCGTGTACGGCCTCGGTGCCGGTATCTTCTTCATCGGCTACGTGCTGTGCGGCGTACCGAGCAATCTGGCGTTGACCAAATTCGGCCCACGGCGCTGGATCGCGGTGATGATGATCACTTGGGGCACGCTGTCGACCTGCCTGTTGTTCGTCACCACCCCGACCGAGTTCTACACCCTGCGGCTGTTCACCGGTGCGGCTGAAGCCGGGTTCTTCCCGGGCGTTGTTTTGTACCTCTCGCAGTGGTTCCCGACCTTCCGCCGTGGCCGGATCATGGCGTTGTTCATGTCGGCGATCCCGGTTTCCGGATTGCTTGGCAGCCCGTTCTCTGGCTGGATTCTCAATCACTTCGCTGCGGGCCAGGGCGGTCTGGCCGGCTGGCAGTGGATGTTTCTGCTGCAAGGCATTCCTACCGTCATCCTCGGCGCCCTCGCCTATTTCCTGCTGAGCGACAGCTTCGCCAACGCCAAGTGGCTGAGCCCGCATGAGCGTGCAGTGCTGGAAGCGGATCAGGCCGAAGATTTGGCGAACAAACCGAAAACCACCTCCGACTCGCTGCTGGCGGTGTTCAAGAACCCGGCGATCTGGGCGTTTGGCCTGATCTACTTCTGCATCCAGAGCGGCGTGTACGCGATCAACTTCTGGCTGCCGTCGATCATCAAGAACCTTGGCTTCAGCGATAACCTGGTGATTGGCTGGCTGAGTGCGATTCCGTATCTGCTGGCGGCGGTGTTCATGCTGGTGGTCGGGCGCTCGGCGGACCTGCGCAAAGAACGCCGCTGGCATTTGGTGGTGCCGATGCTGATGGGCGCGATCGGTCTGGTGATTGCGGTGAATTTCGCGGCCAACCCGGCCATTGCGATTCTGGGTTTGACCATCGCCACCATGGGCGCGCTGACCGGCCTGCCGATGTTCTGGCCAGTGCCGACAGCCATGTTGAGCGCCGGGGCTGCGGCCGGTGGTCTGGCGTTGATCAACTCGATGGGGCAGATGGCCGGGTTCCTCAGTCCGTACCTGGTGGGTTGGGTAAAGGACAGCACCGGTTCGACCGACGCGGCGTTGTATCTGTTGGCGGGTGTGATTGTGGGCGGGAGTCTGCTGGCGTTGCGCATGACGCGGACGTTGCGGGCTTGAGTTTTTGATGCACGGAAGAACGGCCCTTTTCAGGGTCGTTTTTTATTGGGGGTTCGGCTTGGAGTTTGTGGTGTTCTGTAGATCCTTTTCCCCCTCACCCCAGCCCTCTCCCCCAGGGGGGCGAGGGGGAAAGGGAGCCGATTGCCGGCCTATTCAGGATCTGAATTCGACTCGATATTGCACGTCGGTGTACCTCGCTCAAACACCTCGGTCAGTCCCCTCTTCCCTTGGGAGAGGGTTAAGGTGAGGGTTGTATTGAGCTAATAATTCACTTTGCCGCGTCACGCGCTTCTGGTATTTGATTAGGGCTTTCCCACCGACAAAAGGATTTCGGCATGAGCTTTCGCACTCTCGGGCACTCAGGGTTACAGGTGTCCACCCTCACCCTCGGCACGATGATGTTTGGCGAGCAGACCAGCGCAGAGGATTCGCTGCGCATCATCGACAAAGCCTGGGATCAGGGGATCAATTTCATCGACACCGCCGATGTCTACACCAACGGCCGCTCCGAAGAGATCGTCGGTGAAGCAATTGCCCGGCATCGGCATGAATGGGTGCTGGCGACCAAGGTCGGTTTCGGCCCGGTGGACGGCGTGCCAAACCGCAGCGGCTTGAGCCGCAAACATATCTTCAATGGCATCGATGCCAGCCTGACCCGGCTCGGCACCGACTATCTCGACATTTATTACCTGCACCGTGAAGACCACAACACACCGCTTGAAGTCAGCGTGTCGGCGATTGGCGATCTGATCCGTCAGGGCAAGATTCGCTACTGGGGGTTGTCCAACTATCGCGGCTGGCGGATCGCCGAGGTGATTCGTATCGCCGATAAACTCGGTGTTGACCGCCCGGTGATCAGCCAGCCGCTGTACAACATCGTTAACCGTCAGGCCGAGACCGAGCAGATCACAGCAGCGCAAAGCTATGGCCTTGGTGTGGTGCCTTACAGCCCGCTGGCCCGGGGCGTGCTGAGCGGCAAATACGCACCGGACGCCAAACCGGACGCCAACAGCCGCGCCGGACGTCAGGACAAGCGCATTCTGGAAACCGAATGGCGCGTCGAGTCGCTGCGTATTGCCCAACAGATTCAGCAGTACACCGAGCAGCGCGGCGTCGCAATTGTGGAGTTTGCAATCGCTTGGGTGTTGAACAACAGTGCCGTGACGTCGGCGATCGTCGGCCCGCGGACGGAGCAGCAATGGGATGCGTACACCAAGGCGCAGACCGTGAAGATCAGCGCTGAAGATGAGGCATTTATCGATTCGCTGGTCACGCCAGGGCACTCATCGACACCTGGATTCAACGATGTGAGTCATTTTGTGTCGGGGCGTAAACCGCACCAGGCTTGAGTTTGCCCGCCTCTCTTCGACAGCCGACACCCTCGGCTGTTTTTTCAGCGGATCAAAGCGCGATCAAACGGAATGAGTTGATTGATCGTTCAGAAATAACCAAGGACTGATAAATGCCCAATCGCCCCGTTGCGGTTTCCAGCAAGCTTTTGCGCAGTCTGCTGTTCAAACTGCCAGGCGATAAGCTGCGCGATCCCTCTTCCTCGCAAGCAAACGCGACTACCGGCAAGCGCAAACCATCGATTGAATACCGTGCGGATATTGACGGACTGCGCGCAATCGCGGTGTTGTTGGTATTGATTTTTCACGGCGGTCTGGCGCTTTTTCCGTCCGGTTTTATTGGCGTCGATATCTTCTTCGTGATCTCGGGTTATCTGACGACCGCGATCATCATGAAATCGCTGAACAACGGCACGTTCACTTTCTCGGGGTTCTACACGCGTCGAATCTGGCGCTTGCAACCGGCCGTGATTGCGTTGCTGGTCGTTACGCTGATAGTCAGCACGCTGCTGTATTTGCCCGATGACTATGTCGATTTTCTCAAAAGCGAAAAGTACACGTCGTTAATCATCTCCAACCAATACTTTTCCAAAGTGACAACGGGTTACGCCACGCCGGATACGGCGAGCCTGCCACTGCTGCACACCTGGTCACTGGCCATCGAATGGCAGTGGTATCTGGCCCTGCCACTGGGCCTCTGGTTGCTTAACCGCTATCTGGCAAAAAGCGTTTTCAAAGCGGCGGTGCTCGGTTTGACCCTGGCGGCAATGGCGCTCGCGCTGTACCTGTCTTACACCAATCCAGAAAAAAATTACTACTTCTTCACCGCGCGAATTTTCGAATTGATGATTGGCTCCTGCGCAGTCATCTTCGGCACAGGCAAGTTCAGGCTCAATCGCCTGAGCGCCTCTCTGGTCTGTGCACTTGCGCTTGTCACGATTATCTATTGCGCCACCCTCGACGATATCCTGCCGGGCTTCCCGCAGTACCACGCCATTGCCGTGTGCCTGGCCACTGCAGCGTTGCTGTTCCAGGGTATTGGTGATGCAAGCATCACCTCGAAACTGCTGGCCTTCAAACCGCTGGTGTTTATCGGCACGCTCTCGTACTCCTTGTATTTGTGGCACTGGCCGATCCTGGCAGTGATGAGTTACATGGGCATCGCCCTCACCCCGCCGATGATCATCTTTTACTTTGTTTCGACGTTCGTCCTGGCCTGGCTCTGCTATGTGCTGGTCGAAAACCGGTTTCGAAAGGCCAGGCTCGGCTTTGCCAAAACGCTGGTCGTGCTGATGATCGTACCGGCTATCGGTCTGTCGCTGCTCCACGCTGCCAGCGTCAGGCATGAAGGCTGGCCCGACCGTTTCAACCAAGGCTATAACGAGGTGTTCAATGGCTTGAAAGCCTCTGTTCCAGCCAATCGGGAAGGATGCCTGGGCGTCAGCGATGGCGCCGATCCTGGCTGCATATCAGGCGCCGTGCAGGCCGCGCCGCAAATATTGCTGATGGGCGATTCGTTTTCGAATCATTACTGGGGTTTCGTTGAAACACTGGCCAGGGATGCCAACCTTGCCGTCCTCACACAGGGTTACCCGGCGTGCCTGGCCTTGCCCGGGATCTACCTCTATGACGAGAGTAAATACACGAACGGGCTGTATCAAAAATGCCATAACGCCACTCAACGCTATTACGAGATGATTGCGAAGCAGCATTTCAAGTATGTGATCGTGGGTCAGTTCTGGGAGGCCTATCTCGACGACGACATCGTCACCAGACGGGACGACCCGCGCAGCCCGGAACTGTCGCAACAACGCCTCGGCACCGCGATCCGCAAGGCGCTGGACAAGATTGTCGAGTCAGGCGCTACGCCGGTCCTTCTGGAAAACACGCTGCCCATGCCTGCCGGGATCAACACCTGCCTGCTGCAACAGGTCAAGTTGCGCGGCTTGATGGGCAGTGCCGAGCAAAGCAGTCTCTGCGCCACAGCGCCATGGTCAGGTGCCAAAGAGCCGGTGCTGGAAAAACTCTTCAATGACCTGAAGGCTGAATATCCCGGCTTGATCGTCATTGACCCGAAAATCGTGCAATGCAAAGACGACGCGTGTATGACCACCGTCGATGGCTTGCCGGTCTATCGTGATATTGGTCACGTCACCGATTACGCCTCTTACAAGTTCGGCGAGATGTACCTCAAGCGCTTCGGTAATCCGTTGAAGGTTGCTCAGTGATGTTTTCCTGGCACTGACTACGCTTGTGGAGGAATGGCCGCAGGCTGCGATCTTCGACTTTTTAAAGGCAAGACCAAAAGATCGCAGCCTGCGGCAACGCCTAGACGGTATATGTGTGAAGAATATTGAGCATCTGCCCAATATTCAGCACAAAAACCACGTATCCTTCGCGCCCCGTTTGACCATCAACCCGCGAGGACAGTTTGTCTAAAGGTATCGCTCTATCGGTTTCGGCCTCGGTGCTGTTTGCCGTCATGTATTACTACACCTCGTTGCTCACACCGTTGAGCGGCGTGGAGATCTTTGGCTGGAGGATGCTCCTGACGGTGCCGTGCATGACCGTGTTCATGCTGGTGTCCGGGGAATGGCGGCGGGTGCTGGAGCTGGTGCGGTTGATGGCGGCAAAGCCGAAATTGATCGCCGGCCTGCTCGTCTCCTCTGCCCTGCTCGGCGTGCAACTGTGGCTGTTCATGTGGGCGCCGCTCAATGGCTACAGCCTCGACGTGTCGCTGGGCTACTTTCTGTTGCCACTGGCGATGGTGCTGACCGGACGGATTGCCTACGGCGAGAGCCTGTCTTATTTGCAAAAGATCGCGGTGTTCTTCGCCACCCTGGGCGTTTTGAACGAGCTGTATCAAGTCGGCGGATTTTCCTGGGCAACACTGGTGGTGGTGGTCGGCTATCCGCTGTACTTCGTGCTGCGCAAATACCTCAAGACTGACAACCTGGGTGGCTTGTGGGTCGACATGACCCTGATGCTGCCGGTGGCGTACTGGTTTGTGCAGGGTGGCGAGCAAGGCTTCGGCGTGTTCGATCAGTACCCGGGGCTGATGTGGCTGATTCCGTTGCTGGGATTGATCAGTGCGTCGGCACTGGTGGTGTACATCATTGCCAGCCGCTTGCTGCCGTTCAGTCTGTTTGGCTTGTTGAGTTATGTTGAGCCGGTGCTGTTGCTCGGTGTGGCGTTGTTGCTCGGTGAGAGCATCAAGTCCGGGGAGTGGCTGACGTATATTCCGATATGGCTGGCGGTAGTGGTGCTGGTCTTCGAAGGCTTCAAACACCTGATGCGCCAACGCCGTCCTTAAAAGCGAAAGATCGCAGCCTTCGGCAGCTCCTACATTTGGAATGCGTTTTTCCTGTAGGAGCTGCCGAAGGCTGCGATCTTTTGATCTACAAAAAAATCCCGACTCTGCATTTCAGCAGGCCGGGATTTTTCATTTCAGTGGCGGATTACTCAGTGGCAAGCACACCACGACGCACCTGATCGCGCTCGATCGACTCGAACAGGGCCTTGAAGTTGCCTTCGCCGAAACCATCATCGCCTTTGCGCTGGATGAATTCGAAGAACACCGGGCCCATCAGGGTTTCCGAAAAGATCTGCAGGAGCAGGCGCTTATCGCCCTGCTCCGAGGCGCCGTCGAGCAGGATGCCGCGCGATTGCAGCTGATCAACCGGCTCGCCGTGGTTCGGCAGGCGACCTTCGAGCATTTCGTAGTAAGTATCTGGCGGCGCGGTCATGAAACGCATGCCGATCTTCTTTAACTGATCCCAGGTCTTGATCAGGTCATCGGTGAGGAACGCAACGTGCTGGATGCCCTCACCGTTGAACTGCATCAGGAACTCTTCGATCTGGCCAGCGCCTTTGGACGACTCTTCGTTCAACGGGATGCGGATCATGCCGTCCGGTGCGGTCATCGCTTTCGAGGTCAGGCCGGTGTACTCGCCCTTGATGTCGAAGTAACGGATCTCGCGGAAGTTGAACAGCTTCTCGTAGAAGTTCGCCCAGTAGGCCATGCGACCGCGATAGACGTTGTGGGTCAGGTGGTCGATGATCTTCAGGCCAGCGCCAACCGGGTTGCGATCAACGCCGTCGATAAACACGAAATCGATGTCATAGATCGAGCTGCCTTCGCCGAAACGGTCGATCAGGTACAGCGGCGCGCCGCCAATGCCTTTGATCGCCGGCAGGTTCAGCTCCATCGGACCGGTTTCGATATGGATCGGCTGAGCGCCGAGTTCCAGTGCGCGGTTGTAGGCTTTTTGCGAATCCTTGACGCGGAACGCCATGCCGCACACGGATGGGCCGTGTTCGGCGGCGAAGTACGACGCGACGCTGTTCGGTTCGTTGTTGAGGATCAGGTTGATTGCGCCTTGACGGTACAGGTGCACGTTCTTGGAGCGGTGGGTCGCGACTTTGGTGAAGCCCATGATCTCGAAGATCGGCTCCAGGGTGCCCGGCACCGGCGATGCGAGCTCAATGAATTCAAAGCCCATCAGGCCCATTGGGTTTTCGTATAAATCTGCCATGGTGGCGCCTCATCATTTCTTATCAATTAACCAAGGTTATTTGTCAGTCATGCGAGGTCGGTGGGTGGCGCACAGGAGATGCCACGCACACTGCGGGCGAGGAAGTCACCGTAGATCAGTTGAAACCCGAATATCTTCATTGTCGACCCAAGGCTCTTGCGGGCGAGGCTTCTGCTGCCAGAAGACGATTATTATTGTATGCGTAACCCGATTCTACACAGCGTAAATAGGCTTGTCTGCCCTCCCTATAAAATCCGCTTTTTGGCGCCCGGCGCAAGGGCTTTGTTGCACTATGCTTTTCAGCGGCGCGCCGTTATCCGGCCTGCGTTCGAGAGTCCCACTCCCCCGCAACAGGATGCGCCCATGCCGTTGACCGTCAGACCCCGCCGCAAACGCAGCACCCGCATCGCCGTCACGCTGTTCAGCGGTTTGCTTCCGGTGCTGCTGGGCAGCGCCATTCTTTACATGCAGGCCGGACGCACGCTGGAGCAAGGTTCACAACAGACCGCCGAAGAGGCGCTGCACCAGTTCGAGTTGATGCTCGACAACACCGCGCAAGCGGCGCGCGAATTGCTGCCATTGGCCGGCCAGAATTGCGAAAACGTCAAACTCGCCTTGCGCGAGCAAGTAACCCGCCGCCCGTTCGTGCGCTCGACCAATCTAGTGTGGGACGACAACCTTTATTGCAGCTCTTTGTTTGGCGACTTCAAGGAAGCCGTCAACGCGGGCGACTACAACCAGGGCAAGTTGTGGCTGATGAACGGCAATCCGGTCACCCCCAACACCGCGCTGTTGGTTTATCGGCTCAGCGAAGGTCGCGGCGGCGCATTGACGACACTGGACGGTTACCATCTAAGCAACATGTTGCGTTTGATCGGCCGGCACATGTTGCTGGTGCTGCAAGTGGGCGATAACTGGCTGTCGGGCGACGGCAAAGTCCACACCGGTACCCTCCCCACGCTGCCGATAGCGCAAAACACCCTAGCCTCCTCCCGTTATGCGTTCAGTGTTTCTGCCGGGTTTCCCGAGGGCGAAACCTGGCGCTACATGGTCGATGAATATCCGCCGCTGTTCAGTCTGCTGATTTTTTTTGGCGTGGTGTCGGGGGCCATCGGCCATGTCCTGCAGAAGCGCTCCACTTCACCGAGCCACGAAATGCTCCGCGCGCTCGAGGCTGGCGAGTTCATTCCCTACTTCCAGCCCGTGGTGCATGGCGACAGCAAGGCATGGTCGGGAGCTGAAGTGTTGATGCGCTGGACTCACCCGAAAGAAGGCCTGGTACGTCCGGATCTGTTTATTCCATTCGCCGAGCATTCGGGGTTGATCGTGCCGATGACCCGCGCCCTGATGCAACAAACTGCCGCGCTGCTGGGGCCGCTATCAGCAACGTTCACCGCGCCATTTCATATCGGCATCAATATCACCGCGAGCCATTGCAAAGACCTGGAACTGGTGGAGGATTGTCGAACGTTTCTCGCCGCGTTCGCCGCCGACAGCATCAACCTGGTGCTGGAGTTGACCGAGCGCGAATTGATCGAGCCGACTGACATCACTCGCCAGCTATTCGAGCAACTGCACGCGCTGGGCGTGAAGATCGCGATTGACGACTTCGGCACCGGCCACTCAAGCCTGGGCTACTTGCGCAAATTCAATGTGGATTTCCTCAAGATCGATCAGAGTTTCGTCGCCATGATCGGTGTCGATGCGTTGTCCCGACACATTCTCGATACCATTATCGACCTGTCGGCCAAGCTTGATCTGGGTATTGTTGCCGAAGGTGTCGAAACTCAGGCGCAAGCCGATTATCTGACCGCACATCACGTCAACTTCCTGCAAGGGTATCTGTTCGGCAAACCGATGCCGGCTACGGAATTCATCAGCGCATTAACTCACCATTAACTAAGCCGGATTAAGACGAGCGTACCGGCCAGGCGCACCAAATTGATACAAAAGACCGCTGTTGTTACATGAGGACAACATCAGGATTTACTCTTGGCGCATTAACTACTACAATTTTTTCAACCTGAGCAAGATTGGCAGGGGAGCCATTTATCACCGAGTCGCTTCAAGGCTCTTGGCTTATTAGCTTTGTTTGCGGTTGGTATCAGCCAAACACACTATTGGAGTAAAGATATTGTCCAGACTCGCTGAATTTCGTGCAGCTGAAAAGGCCCTTCAGGAACAGCTCAAACAGCTGGAATCGCTGAAGAACGATGCCGGGCTCAAGAAAGAAATCGAATTCGAAGAAAAGCTCCAGGGGCTGATGAAAACCTACGGCAAAGGCCTGAAGGACATCGTCGCCATCCTCGATCCGAACCCGGCAAAATCCGCTTTGCAGACCTCTGCAGCCCCTAAAACCCGCCGCGCTCGCGTGGTCAAGGTTTATCAGAATCCGCATACCGGTGAACTGATCGAAACCAAGGGCGGCAATCACCGTGGCCTGAAAGCCTGGAAGGAACAATACGGTGCAGCCACCGTTGATTCCTGGTTGCGCGGTTAATCCAACGCCAACAAAAAAGCCCTGCATGACGCAGGGCTTTTTTGTTGACAATATCTAACAAATGAAATGAATTTCATCGAACAAGTTGCGGGTTTTCTGTAACGTTGCTGAGTCATAAAGCTAAACATTTTGCGGCGCGATGTTGCGATCAAGGCCGCCATTAAACTTTGTGCTTAATCCGTTCGGGTATCTAACCTTCTCCGTGAAGAGTACAGCACCTTAAAGTTTCAAGCTGTTTCTCAGCGCCACTATCTCGTCTGCGCTGGCCTTATAAATCTCAGCTTGCCCGGCGTAGGAAAGAACATAAGCCTTGTCCGCCTCGACTGCCGCCACTAGGGTTTGCGACAACACATGCCGACCGTTTTCGGTGATGGTGCAAGTGGTTTCCAGTGCCGGCAAAGTACCCAGCGTCGCCGGATGCACTTTGTTGCAGACGCTTTGGTAACCGCTCTGGAAAAAGTCCTTCTGTATCGACTTGCGCATCTCCAGCAGCACGCCCTGCAAATTGACCTGATGCCCTGCTTCGACATGAGTCATGGTCAATTCCATGACCATCACCTGATTGCCATCGGCGTCATTCTTGACCGCGCGCTGACGGGAAACCTGTGCAGCTGCCTCGGGCAGCGCCTCGACTTGCCAACCGGCTGGCCAGGTAATGCTTGGTTCGTCCGCTGACGCGCAGACCGCCACAAGCGACAACACAAAAAAAACAAACACGGATTTGAACAGTCGGATCATTGCCGGACGCACTCGCAGATTGAGCCGTAAAGTCTGAGGCTCGCCCGCACGCAGGGCAAGCCTGCCCTTTCATTTGGCGATGCCGACAGGCATGCGTATCATTGCGTCCATTCACTCGCCCATAGTTATTGGAGGGCCCATGAGCCTGCACGAACTCAATACGTTCCCCGGCGTCACCGCCACCCCAGACAGCGCAACCCGCAACTTCGTTTTCAACCACACCATGTTGCGCGTCAAAGACATCACCAAATCCCTGGACTTCTACACCCGCGTCCTGGGCTTCTCGCTGGTGGAGAAACGCGATTTCCCGGAAGCCGAGTTCAGCCTGTACTTCCTCGCACTGGTCGACAAAGCGCAGATCCCGGCCGACGCGGCTGCCCGCACTGAGTGGATGAAATCGATCCCGGGCATTCTCGAATTGACCCATAACCACGGCACCGAAAACGATGCGGATTTTGCCTATCACAACGGCAATACCGACCCGCGTGGCTTTGGTCATATCTGCATTTCGGTGCCGGATATCGTCGCGGCCTGTGCGCGCTTTGAAGAGTTGGGCTGCGACTTCCAGAAGCGCCTGACCGATGGCCGCATGAAGAGCCTGGCTTTCATCAAGGATCCGGATGGTTACTGGGTCGAGATCATTCAGCCTGCGCCGCTGTAAAGACTGAAAAGCCCCTCACCCTAACCCTCTCCCATAGGGAGAGGGAACTGATTGGGGGATATTGGAGAATTACGCCGACTTGAACGATTGGCATTGAATCCATAATCGACTGGATCTTTCAGGTCGACGGACAGCGCCAGACACCTCGGTCGGCTCCCTCTCCTTCGGGAGAGGGCTGGAGTGAGGGGCAGCTTTTCAGATGCAATAAAAAACCCGTGATCGCTCACGGGTTTTTTCATTTCTGGCTGGACGCTTACGCCGGAGCCGAAGTGCGGATCAGGTGATCGAAAGCACTCAACGAAGCCTTGGCGCCCTCGCCCACCGCGATCACGATCTGCTTGTACGGCACGGTGGTCACGTCGCCGGCAGCGAAGATGCCCGGAATCGACGTTTCACCCCGGTTGTCGACGATGATCTCGCCACGCGGCGACAACTCGATGGTGCCCTTCAGCCAGTCAGTATTCGGCAGCAAACCGATCTGCACGAAGATCCCTTCCAGCTCGACAGTACGCAACTCATCGGTGTTGCGATCCTTGTAGCGCAGGCCGTTGACCTTCTCGCCATTGCCGGTGACTTCAGTGGTTTGCGCACTGGTGATCACCGTGACGTTCGGCAGGCTGTGCAGTTTGCGCTGCAATACGGCGTCGGCGCGCAGCTGTACGTCGAACTCCAGCAGCGTGACGTGCGAGACAATGCCGGCCAGATCGATGGCCGCTTCAACGCCGGAGTTACCGCCGCCGATCACCGCCACGCGCTTGCCTTTGAACAGCGGACCGTCACAGTGCGGGCAGTATGCCACGCCTTTGTTGCGGTATTCCTGCTCGCCCGGCACGTTCATTTCACGCCAGCGCGCACCGGTCGCGAGAATCACGCTCTTGGCTTTGAGGGTCGCGCCGCTGGCGAAACGGACTTCGTGCAGCTCGCCGTTTTTGCCCGGGATCAACTTGTCGGCGCGTTGCAGGTTCATGATGTCGACGTCGTACTGTTTGACGTGTTCTTCCAGCGCCGTGGCCAGTTTCGGCCCTTCGGTTTCCTGTACGGAAATGAAGTTCTCGATGGCCATGGTGTCGAGCACCTGCCCGCCGAAACGCTCAGCGGCGACGCCAGTGCGGATACCTTTACGTGCAGCGTAAATCGCTGCCGACGCACCGGCCGGGCCACCACCGACGACCAACACATCAAAGGCCTCTTTGGCGCTGATTTTCTCAGCCTGGCGCTCGATGGCACCGGTGTCGAGTTTGGCGAGGATTTCTTCTAGACCCATGCGGCCTTGACCAAAGTTCTCACCGTTGAGGTAGATGCTCGGCACGGCCATGATCTTGCGATCGTTGACTTCGTCCTGGAACAACGCGCCGTCGATGGCGACGTGGCGGATGTTCGGGTTGAGCACGGCCATCAGGTTCAGCGCCTGGACCACGTCCGGGCAGTTCTGGCAGGACAGCGAGAAGTACGTCTCGAAGCTGAACTGGCCTTTGAGCGAGCGGATCTGCTCGATCACTTCAACGCTGGCTTTCGATGGGTGGCCGCCGACTTGCAGCAGGGCCAGCACCAGCGAGGTGAACTCGTGGCCCATCGGGATGCCGGCGAAACGCAGACTGATGTCGGCGCCCGGGCGGTTGATCGAGAACGATGGCTTGCGTGTATCGTCACCGCTGTCGATCAAGGTAATTTGGCTCGAAAGACTGGCAACGTCTTTCAGCAGTTCCAGCATTTCACGGGATTTCGCACCGTCGTCGAGGGAGGCAACGATCTCGATCGGCTGGGTGACCCGTTCCAGGTACGATTTCAACTGGGCTTTAAGATTGGCGTCCAACATACGGGCGATTTCCTTTATTTGAGGCGAAAAAAAGCCCGAGCGAATCTCGCCCGGGCATTTTTATTGGGCGGTGCAGCGTACTTAAGAAGGTGCGGCGTACCGCCCTGAGTTGCGTGTCACAGACTTAGATCTTGCCGACCAGGTCCAGGGACGGCGCCAGAGTGGCCTCGCCTTCTTTCCACTTGGCTGGGCAAACTTCGCCTGGGTGAGCAGCAACGTACTGAGCAGCCTTGATCTTGCGCAGCAGCTCGGAAGCGTCACGGCCAACGCCGCCATCGTTCAGTTCAACGATTTTGATCTGGCCTTCAGGGTTGATCACGAAGGTGCCACGGTCAGCCAGACCAGCATCTTCGATCAGCACGTCGAAGTTGCGGGAGATGACGTGGGTCGGGTCGCCGATCATGGTGTATTCGATTTTGCCAATGGCTGGCGAAGTGTTGTGCCAGGCAGCGTGGGCAAAGTGGGTGTCGGTGGAAACGCTGTAGATCTCTACGCCCAGTTTCTGGAAAGCAGCGTAGTTGTCAGCCAGGTCTTCCAGCTCGGTTGGGCAAACGAAGGTGAAGTCGGCTGGGTAGAAGAATACAACCGACCACTTGCCTTTCAGGTCAGCGTCCGAGACTTGAACGAAGTCGCCGTTTTTGAACGCGGTAGCTTTGAACGGTTTTACTTGGCTGTTGATGATAGGCATTGATGACTCTCCGTCAGGGTTGTGAATTCGATGGGTGAATCCTACCCACTCACTCGACGGATGGCTCATTGGCAAACCTGATGCTGCTGATTTGTTTTCGCTATTAGCTGACTGTATTAATAGAAGAAAACGATCTCTACGACGTAGCCGGTTTATCCGTAATCCGAGCCATCCCCTGGAATGGGCTGGCTTCAACATAGCGCATCGCGGACTTCATATCCTTCCAGCCGACGTAACTCATCAACGATTTCAGATCCCAGCCACTTTGGTGTGCCCACGTGGCAAAGCCGCGACGCAGGGAGTGGCTGGTGTAGTTTTCGGCGGCAATGCCGGCACGCTGCAACGCCTGGCGCAGCAAAGGAATGATGCTGTTGGCGTGCAGGCCTTCCTCGTGCAGATTGCCCCAGCGGTCGATGCTGCGAAAAACCGGGCCGCGTACCAGCGCCGCTTCGGTGATCCAGTCGATATAGGCCTGCACCGGGCACAGCTTGAGCAGCGCCGGCGCTTGATAGGTCTGCCCGAGATTTTCCCGATCACCCTTGCTGCGTGGTAAATACAAGGTGATGCCTTTGCCGGCATGCGCTTGCACGTGTTCGATTTGCAAGCGACACAACTCATCGCTGCGGAAGCCGCGCCAGAATCCCAGCAGGATCAAGGCGCGATCACGATAAGCCTTAAGCAGTGACGGACGATCCTGCTGCTCTTTTGCGGTTTGCGCCTCATGCTCCAGCCAGTCGATGACGCGCTGCAAATCCTGCAACTGCAACGGCTCAGCCTGTTTCTCCTGCGCTGGATGCAAAGCCCGAATCCCTTTGAAAACCTTGCGCACCACCGGCGCCTTGGTCGGGTCGGCAAACCCTTGGCTGTTGTGCCACTGCGCCAGCGCCGACAGACGCAGTTTCAACGTATTGATCGACAACTCCTCGGCGTGCGCCACCAGATACCGCGCGACGCTGTCAGCCGTCGCCGGCAAGAATCCGCCCCACTTCACTTCAAAATGCTCGATGGCCGCGCGATAGCTACGGCGCGTGTTGTCACGGGTGGCGGCTTGCAGATAGCGATCCAGATCGCTCATGGGCTGTTTTCTCGCTGGCGTACTGAGACAGGGATGCAGAAACGCATTTTGCCGTCTGACACTGGGTAATACCAGTATATCCCGCGTCTTGGTTATCAAATGTTTATCTTTATTTTTGAGATGGTACACTGCGTACTTTAGCGGCATGTACCACAGTACGTAACCGTAGGAGTTCACATGGCCCGTGGCGGCATTACCAAAGCACTGGTGCAGATCGCGCGCACAGCGATCCTCGCCCGTGGCGAACACCCGAGCATCGATGCAGTACGCATTGAAATGGGCAACACCGGCTCGAAAACCACGATCCATCGCTATTTGAAAGAACTGGATGACGGCGCTCAGCCCGTTGAAGCCTCGGCTGAGCCTATCGATGACGAATTGACCGCCCTCGTCTCCAGGCTCGCCCAACGCCTCAAAGAACAAGCGCAAGAGCCCATCGAGCAAGCCCGCGAGCAGTTCGAGGAGCAGCGCGAAGCACTGGAGTCGGAGCTGCAACAGACGCGTCAGGCACTGGAAAAGCTCGAACACGAGCACGACATTCAAGGCGCTGCACTGGCACGTGAATCCGAAGCGCTGAACAACACACGCTCGATGCTGCAAACCGAGCAGACCCGCAATGCCGGGCTGAATCAGGCATTGGCCGACTTTGAGTTGCGCTTGCAGGACAAGGACGAGCAGATCCGCTCGCTGGAAGAAAAACACCTGCATGCCCGTGACGCGCTGGAGCACTACCGCAACGCCAGCAAAGAGCAGCGCGAGCAGGAACAGAGCCGCCACGAAGCGCAGGTGCAACAGATTCAGGCCGAACTGCGTCAGGCGCAGCAAAGCGCACTGGTTCGTCAGGACGAGATCACGCAACTGCACCGCGACAACGAACGCCTGCTCACGGAAAACCGTGGCACGCAGCGCGAACTGAGTCTGCTGCAGGATCAGCTCAAGCAGAGTAATCAGCGTCAGGACCAATTGCTGGAGCAAGCGACCCGCGTCGACAGCGAACGCACCCTCCTCCAGGAACGCCTGCGCGTGGCCACGCTGGAAAGCCAGACACTCAAACAGAGCATCGAGGAGCAGACGCTGCTCAACCAGTCACTGGAAAAGGAATTGAATAAGGCTCAGGCAAGCCTGGAAGAAAGCCAGCGTCTGGCGGCTGCCGTTGCGGCAGCGCCAGACTCAGCCAAGCCGAAAGACGCTTAAGCGCCGACCGGCGTACGCATGGTGACGAACTCCTCGGCGGCCGTCGGGTGCACCCCGATCGTGTCGTCGAAGTCGCGCTTGGTTGCGCCAGCTTTCAAGGCAATCGCCAGGCCCTGGACGATCTCACCAGCGTCCGGGCCGACCATGTGGCAGCCGAGGACTTTGTCGGTCTTGCCGTCGACCACCAGTTTCATCAGGTTTTTTTCCTGGCATTCGGTCAGGGTAAGCTTCATAGGCCGGAACCGGCTTTCGAAAATCACCACGTCGTGGCCAGCCTCGCGCGCTTCTTCTTCGGTCAAACCGACCGTGCCGATGCTCGGCAGGCTGAACACCGCCGTCGGGATCATCTTGTAATCCACCGGACGGTATTGCTCTGGCTTGAACAGACGTCGTGCCACAGCCATACCTTCAGCCAGCGCCACCGGCGTCAGTTGCACACGACCAATGACATCGCCCAGCGCCAGAATCGATGGCTCGCTGGTCTGATACTGCTCGTCGACTTTGATGAAGCCTTTGTCGTTGAGCTGCACATCGGTGTTTTCCAGTCCCAGATTGTCGAGCATCGGACGCCGACCCGTGGCGTAGAACACGCAATCCGCCTCCAGCACACGACCATCTTTAAGGGTGGCTTTCAAACTGCCATCGACCTGCTTGTCGATACGCGCGATGTCGGCATTGAACTGCAGGTCCAGACCACGCTTGGTGAGCTCTTCCTGCAAATGCTTGCGCACCGAACCATCGAAGCCGCGCAGGAACAGATCGCCGCGATACAGCAGCGTGGTGTTCGCGCCAAGGCCGTGGAAGATCCCGGCAAATTCGACGGCGATGTAACCGCCGCCAACCACCAGTACACGCTTTGGCAGTTCCTTGAGGAAGAACGCCTCATTGGAACCGATCGCGTGCTCGCGCCCCGGAATCTCCGGAATCTGCGGCCAGCCACCGGTAGCGATCAGAATGTTTTTCGCTGTAAAACGCTCACCATTCACTTCAACTTCATGCGGGCCAACGATCTTCGCGTGCGCTTCATGCAAGGTCACGCCGCTGTTGACCAGCAGATTGCGATAGATGCCGTTGAGGCGATTGATCTCACGATCCTTGTTGGCGATCAGCGTCGCCCAGTCGAAATTCGCTTCGCCCAGGCTCCAGCCAAAACCGGACGCCTGCTCAAAGTCTTCGGCGAAATGCGCGCCGTACACCAGCAGCTTTTTCGGCACACAGCCGACATTGACGCAGGTCCCGCCCAGATAACGGCTCTCCGCCACCGCCACTTTCGCACCGAAACCGGCCGCAAAACGCGCAGCGCGCACACCGCCGGAACCGGCACCAATCACATAAAGGTCAAAATCGTAGGCCATTTCTATCTCCTCGGCAGGGGATCAGCATACCTGCAGCCACCCATTGGGCAAGCGCTGCCAGTCATATGGGGGCGCAAAATGAAAAAACCCGCCGAAGCGGGTTTTTCTTACAGACCAATCAAGCGCTCTTAGTAAGCCTTGCCAGTCTTATAGAAGTTCTCGAAGCAGAAGTTGGTCGCTTCGATGTAGCCTTCAGCGCCACCGCAGTCGAAACGCTTGCCTTTGAACTTGTAGGCCATCACGCAGCCGTTCTGAGCTTGTTTCATCAGGGCGTCGGTGATCTGGATTTCGCCGCCCTTGCCTGGCTCGGTTTGTTCGATCAGGTCGAAGATGTCCGGAGTCAGGATGTAACGACCGATGATAGCCAGGTTCGACGGCGCGTCTTCCGGCTTTGGCTTCTCGACCATGCTGTGAACGCGGTAGATGTCGTCGCGGATCATCTCGCCGGCGATAACGCCGTACTTGCTGGTTTCCTGCGGATCGACTTCCTGGATGGCGATGATCGAGCAACGGAACTGCTTGTACAGCTTGACCATCTGGGTCAGTACGCCGTCGCCTTCGAGGTTGACGCACAGGTCGTCCGCCAGGACCACGGCGAACGGTTCGTCACCGATCAGCGGGCGACCAGTGAGGATCGCGTGGCCCAGACCTTTCATTTCGGTTTGACGGGTGTAGGAGAACGAGCACGAGTCGAGCAGTTTGCGGATACCGACCAGGTATTTCTCTTTGTCGGTGCCTTTGATCTGGTTTTCCAGCTCGTAGCTGATGTCGAAGTGGTCTTCCAGAGCACGCTTGCCACGGCCAGTAACGATGGAGATCTCGCTCAGCCCGGCATCCAAGGCCTCTTCAACGCCGTACTGGATCAGTGGCTTGTTTACCACCGGCAGCATTTCCTTGGGCATGGCTTTAGTCGCTGGCAGGAAGCGAGTACCGTAACCGGCTGCTGGGAACAAGCATTTCTTGATCATATAAGTCCTTGAAAGGGCTGTGTGTACGAGTTTCGGCGCAGTCTAATCAGGCGGCGTGCACCTTACAATGCCCCGCACTGGCTAACCGATGCCAACATAGAGAAATATTCTCGCCGATAGTTCCATCGACATCCTGGCGCAGCCAGATCAGCGTAGCTCAAAGCAGTCGACAAACTGAATCACCATACGCTCATCGCCCCCCAATGCGAGCATTTGCCGGTATCATGGCGCCTTTGAACCAGCGAACGAGACAGATAGATGGCCGCGGTAAAAATCGTCAACGGGTATGTGATCGACAAGAAAGACGGCAAGTGGACGCTGACCACGACCAATGGCGAGCACATCGCCGGGCCTTTCGACAGCGAGCAAATGGCGACCGATGTAGCGGCAGTGTTCACCGACACTCCGGCATCGGCCAAGCGCCGTGGCAAAGATCAGGACTGATCGACTGCGACACCCCAAGCCCTGCCCTTGCGCAGGGCTTTTTTGTGCCCACCTACAAACAAGTGGCCAAACGCTATAACCTTTTCACACCGGCGCTGTCAGAGCGTCTAGTCCCTCCCTCGCTGAAGACCACAAACATGAATCTGAAAAAATGGCTGCCCCTGATCGCGGTATTGGCACTGGCCGGTTGCGCCACCTCCCAACCCACATACCTGAACAATGGTGAACAGGGGCTGTCGATCGATTGCTCCGGTGAAGCGAATTCCTGGGCGACCTGCTATGAAAAAGCCGATGCCTCCTGTGCGGGCACTGGCTACCGAATCGTTGGCACCGACGGCACACCCCAGCCCAAGGAAAGTGACAAAACCCTGGGCGTTGATGTCGGCAACTACAAGAACCGCAGCGTTGTCGTGGTCTGCAAATAGACCTTACATATGAATTTCGGCGAACTTGATCCCGAGACCACGAACGACTTCGATCAGATCGTCGAGACGGTTGAAGGATTCGACTTCGTCGTTATCGTCGACCAGAAAGTAGCTGCGCCCGGCGCTCTTCTTGAAAAACACGATCCACTCACCCGGATTCGCCGGGTTCTGGATGACATGGGTGGCAGAGATCAGGCCCTCTACGTGGCGCTCCCGTACTTGCTCTCGCTTCATCGCGACTCCAGAAATGAAAATGCCGTCACAGCATGACTGCGACGGCATCGGTGCTGATGACGGTCAGTCTATCAGCCGGAAATACACGCATTGGCGGCCTTTTGCACGTCACGCGGGCGAACCGGCACGTTCGACATGCGCTCATGCAACTTGATGCTGCTGCCACCGGAGCGATCTTCGATATCAAACACCGCGGCTGCGCCGGTAGAAAGTTTCCCCGGTACGATGACCTGAACCCCGTCCTTGTGCGGCTGTACTTGCAGCGCGCCGCGGCTGTCTGCCAGTTTATCGGCCAGACACTGGGCATATTCATGGGGTTTCTTGCCGGAGATCACGCTCATGGTCGGCAGCGTTTCATTGATTTCGGAAACACTCGCACAACCACCCACAGCCAGAATCAACGGCAGACACACCACACCCCACTTCATACAAAACCTCCGTTAAAGACCGTCCGACAGCACAAATGCCGTTTTTCTCCGGGGCCTTCTGCATTTAACCCGCATCCGATTGCGAATATCTGTTCAAAATTGTCAAACCAACGCCCGACGGCCAGATAATAACCCGTGCGGGCTGATAAACTGCGCGCAATTACAAGCTATCGTTTTGATTTTGTAGAAAAAGCCCTTCTGGAGGCGCCCATGAAATTCATTCACCAGCGCGAACACCTCAACGAAGACGACATCGTCGTCATTCAATGCTCGCAAATGTGCAACATCCGTCTGATGAACGACGCTAACTTCCGCAGCTTCAAAAATGGCGGCCGTCACACCTATCACGGCGGCGCCTTCGACACCTTCCCGGCCCGTATCACCGCGCCGAGCACCGGTTTCTGGAACATCACCATAGACACGGTCAACCGCCGTGCGATCAGCGTAACCCGCAAGCCGACGCTGACCCACTCGATCAAGATCATCCGTCGCTCCAGCACCAAACTCAGCTGAGACACGCCGTCCGACCAGAAAGGAAAGCATGACCGTGGCCCAAACAACCAAATATGTCATCAAGTACAAACTCAATGGTGAACGCCGCTTCGAGTTCGCGCAGTTGGAAAACGGCACTGAAGAAGAAGCCAAGGCTGCGCTTGACGCGATCCACGGCAAAGATGATGTGATCAGCGAGATCGCCGTCAGCAAAGCGCTGTAAGCATCGACAGGAATTCGACCGCAAGCGGCGGAGTGTTCTGCCGCTACGTCCTGCCTAGACTGACTTTCTTCGACCAAGCGTCAAGGAGTCAGCATGTCGATGTCACCCTCGCGTCTGGATTCGCTCGACTGGGCAAGCCTTGCGCAGCAACTGGATCAGGACGGCTACGCGATCATCCGTTCGCTGCTGCTGGCCGAAACCTGCGATCACCTGAGTGCGCTGTATCCACAGACCGAACCGTTTCGATCGCAGGTCATCATGGCCCGCCACGGTTTCGGTCGCGGCGAGTACAAATACTTTCGATATCCGCTGCCGACACCGGTAGAACGCCTTCGCTGCGCGTTGTATCCGCGCTTGGTCCCCTTGGCCAATCGCTGGTACGAACGCATGCACCTGCCCGAACGTTTTCCGGCGAACCACGCCGAGTTTCTTCAGCGCTGCCATGCCGCCGGCCAACGACGTCCTACCCCTCTTCTGTTGCAGTACGGCCCGCAGGACTACAACTGCCTGCATCAGGACCTGTACGGCGAATCGGTTTTTCCGCTGCAAGTGGCGATTCTTCTGTCAGAACCCGGGCAAGACTTCAACGGCGGAGAGTTCGTTCTCACCGAGCAACGCCCGCGCATGCAATCTCGCCCGCACGTACTCGATCTGACGAAAGGTGATGCGCTGATCTTTGCCGTGAATCAGCGCCCCGTCAAAGGCGTGCGCGGTGATTATCGGGTGACCATGCGCCACGGTGTCAGTCGCCTGCACAGTGGAAAAAGGCATACCCTAGGCATCATCTTTCACGACGCAACCTGATGGCCATGTCCTCAACAACTCTCGACCTGTTCGCTGACCACGAACCCGAACAACAAGCCCGAGCCGAACAGATTGGCGAACAATCCTGGCTATTGCGCGGCTTCGCCCTGCCGATTGTCGATCAATTGCTGCCGGCACTGGACGCCGTTCTCGCAGTGGCCCCCTTGCGCCACATGGTCACACCGGGCGGTTTCAGCATGTCTGTCGGCACCAGCAGTTGCGGTGAGCGGGGCTGGATCACTGATCGCAGCGGCTATCGTTATTCGGGTGTCGACCCGCTCAACGGGCTGCCTTGGCCGCAGATGCCGAAATCCTTCGCTGCTCTGGCGCATTCGGCAGCCGAGCGAGCTGGTTTCTCTGGCTTCAATGCAGATTCCTGCCTGATCAATCGCTATGTCCCCGGCGCAAAAATGTCATTGCATCAGGATAAAGACGAAAAGGACTACGCCGCGCCGATCGTTTCCCTGTCACTCGGATTACCAGCCATATTTCTGTTCGGCGGTTTTGCGCGCAGCGACAAGACCCGGCGAATTTCGCTGCTGCACGGTGACATGGTGGTCTGGGGCGGCGTCGACCGATTGCGCTACCACGGCGTATTGCCAATCAAGCAAGGTCAGCATCCGCGCTTGGGTCAACAGCGGATCAATCTGACATTTCGGCTGGCTCGCTAAACCCGAAAAATTTGACCGCAAGGCCCGGAGTGTTGTGCCTGGCGAGGCTGGTTAACCTGAATCAAACAGGTCAACGGATTACTCATCATGAAAACGCTTTCGACGCCGCTTGATACCGAACATGATCCACGCTGGGCCGCCGTGCTCGCACGGGATCCGCAGGCGGACGGACAGTTTGTCTATGCGGTAAAAACCACGGGCATCTACTGCCGCCCGAGCAGCCTGGCACGCTTGCCGAAACCGCAAAATGTCGAGTTTTTCGACACCGCCCAACAGGCCGAAGCCGCGGGGTATCGGCCGAGCAAACGTGCGAGCAAGGATCAAAGTGATGTCGCCGCGCAGCATGCCGCGACCGTTGCCACGGCATGCCGGCAAATCGAGATGGCCGAAAATCCGCCCGCCCTGAACGAGCTCGCAGAGACGGCCGGCTTGAGCCCGTTTCACTTTCATCGCGTGTTCAAAGCCGCCACTGGCCTGACGCCAAGAGCCTACGCCGCCGCCCATCGTTCGCGCAGAGTGCGGGAACGTCTCGCGGACGGCAATTCGGTGACGGATGCTCTATATGACGCAGGCTTCAACTCCAACAGCCGCTTCTACGAATCAGCCAACCAACTGCTGGGTATGAAACCTGGCGACTACCGCGCTGCCGGTCAAAACAACGACATCCATTTTGCCGTAGGCCAATGCTCGCTGGGCGCGATTCTGGTGGCACAAAGCGAGCGTGGGGTGTGCGCGATTTTGCTGGGTGACGACCCGCACCAACTGGTGTGCGACCTGCAGGATCAGTTTCGCAACGCCAACCTGATTGGCGCAGACAGCGGGTTTGAACAGTTGATCGCCAAAGTCGTGGGTTTTATCGAAGCACCGGCCATTGGCCTGGATCTGCCACTGGACGTGCGGGGGACGGCGTTTCAGGAACGTGTCTGGCAAGCCTTGCGGGAGATTCCGCTCGGCAGCACCGCCAGCTATGCCGAGATTGCCCAGCGCATCGGCGCGCCGACGTCCATGCGCGCAGTGGCCCAGGCGTGCGGGGCCAACCGCCTGGCGGTGGCGATCCCTTGCCACCGCGTGGTGCGCAGCGATGGCAACCTTTCCGGTTATCGCTGGGGGGTCGAGCGCAAGCGTCAGTTGCTTGAGCGCGAGACGTCGGCGTGAACGGTCAATGGATGCTACGCAACCTGAAAACCTCAGCGATTGACGTCCACCACAACCCGTCCGCGAAGTTGCCCGGCGAGCAGTTTTGGCGCCGCCTCGATGGCTTCACTCAGGCCGATTTCGTGGCTGATCAATGCCAGCAGCGAGAAATCCAGACCCTTGGCCAGACGCTCCCACGCTTGCAGCCGGCGGGCCTTGGGCTGGGTCACGCTGTTGATGCCGGCGAGGGTCACACCGCGCAAAATGAACGGCGCCACTGACGCCGGGAAATCCATACCTTGGGCCAGACCACAGGCGGCGACGGTGCCTTCAGAGCGGGTGCTCGCGCAGGCATTGGCCAGGGTGTGACTGCCAACCGAATCGATCACCGCCGCCCAACGCTCTTTGGCCAGTGGCTTGCCGGGCGCTGACAACGTCGCACGGTCAATGATTTCGCCGGCGCCCAACTGCTGCAGATATTCATGCTCGGAGACCCGGCCGGTGGACGCGACGACGCGGTAGCCGAGTTTGCTCAGCAGGGCGATGGCAAAACTGCCGACACCGCCGTTGGCCCCCGTGACCAACACCTCACCCTGCTCCGGCGTCACGCCATTGCGCTCGAGCGCCAGAATGCACAGCATCGCCGTATAACCGGCCGTACCGACAGCCATCGCTTGCGCCGCCGTAAAGGCCTTGGGCAATGGAATTAGCCAATCGCCATCGAGTCGCGCCTTCTGCGCCAGACCGCCCCAGTGATTCTCGCCAACACCCCAGCCGTTGAGCAGCACCTGATCACCCACCTTATAGTCGGGGTGTGAACTGGCTTCCACGGTGCCCGCAAGATCGATCCCCGGCACCATCGGAAACTTGCGCACCACCGGACTGCTGCCGGTTATCGCCAAGCCATCCTTGAAGTTCAGCGTGCTGTACGCAACAGCCACGGTGACATCGCCTTCAGGCAATTGCTCCTCGTTGACCTGTTGCAGGTTGGCGCGGTAACCGCTGTCGTCTTTGTCGATCACAATGGCGTTAAACATGACTGCCTCGCTGGACTGTTTTCAGAATGTCGTGCCTTGAAATAGCACATCGCAACACCCTGCCACATTCGACTTTGCGCCAATCGGCAAATCGGCCGGGTATTTCGATGGCCCGCGTCTATGCTTTTTCGACGGTCGTGGTTTCGCCGAGTTTTTTAAAGAGTTCGCCACTGCCGCGACCACCGGCGTACCAGCAATTTTCATCACGCTTCTGGAGGCCGAAGAGCGGCGGATGTCATCGACGCTGAAAAACTGCACGGGTTGTTCTGAATTTCGAACTGGCCCCGAATCCGGTTTTGCTGCTAAAAACCGGTTTTGCCCCCTGCCCGCTGCACCGTTCGGAGAACCGCCCTCATGAGCCAATGGCCAGACACCCGTCTTCTTGATCTGCTCGGCATTGAATTGCCGATCATCCAGGGCCCGATGGCCGGTGCGACGAATTCGTCCATGGTCATCGCCGTGTGCAACGCCGGTGGCCTGGGTTCGATGCCGGCGGCGATGTTGAGCATCGAGCAATTGCGCGAAGAGCTGAAAACCATCCGCCAGCACACCGACAAGCCCTTCAACGTGAACTTCTTCTGCCATCAGCCACCGGCAGCCGATGAGCAACGTGCACGTGACTGGAAGCATTTGCTGGAGCCTTACTATCGTGAACTGGGCGCCGATTTCGCTGCACCGACTCCGGTATCCAACCGCGCGCCATTCGATGCCGCAGCCTGTGAAGTGCTGGAAGAATTTCGACCTGAAGTTGTGAGTTTCCATTTCGGTCTGCCAGAGAAATCCTTGCTCGAGCGGGTCAAGGCAACCGGGGCGAAAATTCTCTCATCGGCCACGACGGTCGATGAAGCGATCTGGCTGGAACAGAACGGCTGCGACGCGATTATCGCCATGGGCTACGAGGCCGGCGGCCATCGCGGCATGTTTCTCAGTGATGATCTGAGCAGTCAGGTCGGCACGTTTGCCCTGGTGCCTCAGGTGGTCGATGCGGTGAGCGTACCGGTGATTGCCGCCGGGGCAATTGCCGATGCGCGCGGCATGGCGGCGGCGTTTATGTTGGGGGCCTCAGCGGTACAGGTCGGCACCGCCTATCTGTTCACGCCGGAAGCAAAAGTCAGCGCCGCTCACCACAAGGCGCTGCGCACCGCCAAGGAAAGCGAAACAGCGATCACCAATATTTTTACCGGGCGGCCGGCACGGGGCATTCTCAACCGCGTCATGCGTGAGCTGGGTCCGATTTCGCCCCAGGCACCAGCATTTCCCTTGGCCGGGGGTGCGCTGATGCCGCTGCGAGCGATCAACGAAGCAGAGTTTGCCAACCTCTGGGCCGGTCAGGCATTCACCTTGGGAAAAGACCTCGGTAGCGCTGAACTGACTCGACAATTGGCCGAAGGCGCACTGGCAAAACTCGCTCGCCGCTGAAGCTACACAGCGTGAAGATTCAAACATCCTCGCGCTGATTTTAACCAACACTTCCTGTTTGGCGGCATTTCGCTATATATTTCGCTATATAGCGAATTCACCTCTCGCATCGGCGCAGCCCACTTCAAACAATAGCTGCCCGCTGCACTCGCCAATAACGGAGCTGTTACATGACCATTCGTGCCTCACGTCTTGCCCCTGGTTGCTTGGCCTCTTTGCTCGCCGTCTTCGCCGTCGGCGCAGTTCAGGCTGATGAAGTGCAGGTGGCTGTGGCAGCCAACTTCACCGCGCCAATCCAGGCCATCGCCGCCGATTTCGAAAAAGACACCGGGCACAAACTGGTCGCAGCCTATGGCGCCACTGGCCAGTTCTACACTCAGATCAAGAACGGCGCGCCGTTCGAAGTGTTCCTCTCCGCTGACGACACCACCCCGGAAAAACTCGAAAAAGAAGGCGAGACCGTCAAAGGTTCGCGCTTCACCTACGCCATCGGCACGCTGGCGTTGTGGTCGGCTAAAGAAGGTTATGTCGATGCGAAAGGCGAAGTGCTGAAAAAGAACGAATACCAGCACCTGTCCATCGCCAACCCGAAAGCCGCGCCCTATGGTCTGGCAGCCACGCAAGTGCTGGAAAAACTCAAACTGACCGACGCCACCAAAGCCAAGATCGTTGAAGGCCAGAACATCACTCAGGCCTACCAATTCGTCTCGACCGGCAACGCTGAGTTGGGCTTTGTTGCCCTGTCGCAAATCTACAAGGACGGCAAAGTCAGCAGCGGTTCGGCATGGATCGTCCCTGCGAGCATGCACGACCCGATCAAACAGGACGCGGTCATTCTGAACAAAGGCAAAGACAACGCCGCCGCCAAAGCCTTGGTCGAATACCTCAAAGGCCCGAAAGCCGCTGCGGTGATCAAGTCCTACGGTTACCAGCTCTAAAATGTCACTGACGAGCGCCGATTTCGCGGCGATCTGGCTGACCCTGAAACTGGCGTCCCTGACAACCGCGATCCTGCTGGTGGTCGGCACGCCGATCGCCCTGTGGCTGTCGCGCACCGATTCATGGCTGCGCGGCCCGATCGGAGCGATCGTCGCCCTGCCCCTCGTACTACCTCCGACCGTAATCGGTTTCTATCTGTTGCTGATGATGGGGCCGCACGGTTTTCTCGGCCAATTCACCCAATGGCTGGGCCTGGGCACTTTGACGTTCAGCTTCACCGGGCTGGTGATCGGTTCGGTGATCTATTCCATGCCGTTCGTGGTGCAACCGTTGCAAAACGCGTTCTCGGCGATCGGCACCCGCCCCCTGGAAGTGGCCGCGACCTTGCGTGCCAATCCGTGGGACACGTTTTTCAGCGTTATTGTGCCGTTGGCACGCCCCGGTTTTATCACCGCAGCGATACTCGGTTTCGCGCATACCGTCGGTGAGTTCGGCGTGGTGCTGATGATCGGCGGCAACATTCCCGACAAGACCCGCGTGGTTTCCGTACAAATTTATGACCACGTCGAAGCGATGGAATACGCGCAGGCTCACTGGCTGGCCGGGGCGATGCTGGTGTTTTCGTTTCTGGTGTTGCTGGCGCTGTATTCCAGCCGCAAGACCCGTGCAGGCTGGAGCTGATCGATGATCGATGTGCGTTTGAAACGGGTCTATACGGACTTCAGTCTCGATGTCGACCTGCACTTGCCAGGCCGTGGCGTGACTGCGCTTTATGGCCACTCCGGCTCGGGTAAAACCACCTGTCTGCGTTGCATTGCCGGGCTTGAGCGCGCTGAACATGGCTTCATCCAGATCAACGATGAAGTCTGGCAGGACAGCGATAACGGCATTTTCGTCCCGCCACACAAACGCGCGCTCGGCTATGTATTTCAGGAAGCCAGCCTGTTTCCGCATCTGTCGGTGCTGGCCAATCTGCAGTTCGGCCTCAAGCGCATCGCCAAGTCCCAGCGTCGGGTCGACATGGCGCAGGCCACCGAACTCTTGGGCATCGGCCATTTACTCGAACGTCATCCGCAGCATTTGTCGGGAGGCGAACGCCAGCGTGTCGGCATCGCCCGTGCCCTGCTGACCAGCCCGAAACTGCTGCTGATGGACGAGCCACTGGCCGCTCTCGATAGCCAGCGCAAAAGTGAAATCCTGCCGTACCTGCAACGTCTGCACGACGAACTGGACACACCGGTGTTGTACGTCAGCCATGCCCAGGATGAAGTGGCGCGACTGGCTGACCATCTGGTGCTACTCAGCGAAGGCAAAGCGCTGGCCAGCGGCCCGATTGGCGAAACCCTCGCACGTCTTGACCTGCCGATGGCGATGGGTGATGACGCCGGGGTGATCATTGAAGGTCAGGTCTGCGCCTACGATGCGCAATATCAGCTGCTGAGCCTGCAATTGCCGGCCACCGAGATGAGCATCCGTGTGACGCACGCGCCGATGGAACCGGGTCAGACCCTGCGCTGCAAAGTACACGCGCGGGATATCAGCCTGAGCCTGCAGAACAGCGAATTCAGCAGCATCCTCAATCGACTGCCGGTGACGGTGGTCAGCGAACAATCGGCGGACAACGCCGCCCACGTTTTGATTCGCCTGGATGTTGGCGGCACCCCGCTGCTCGCGCGTATTACACGCTACTCCCGGGACCAGTTGGGCGTGCATCCGGGCCAGCATTTATGGGCGCAGATCAAAGCGGTAGCAGTCCTCGCTTAAATCATTCGGCACCACGGCAACGGCGTGCGGTCAATCGTTTTACAGACCGCCGCGCCATCAAAGGAAACTGCCATGCCCGACACCGTGCTGACTGCCGACCTGCCATCCGACCTGCATTACGTCGACGACACCCAGCCCGGTATCACCCGCAAAAAGCTGCGTGGCAAGTTCAGCTATTTCGAGCCGTCAGGCCAGCGCATCAGTGATCCGGATGAAATCAAACGCATCAATGCCCTTGCCGTACCACCCGCCTATACCGATGTGTGGATCTGCCCGGATCCGCGCGGTCATCTGCAAGCCACCGGCCGTGATGCCCGTGGCCGCAAGCAATATCGCTATCACGCGCGCTGGCGCGAAGTGCGCGATGCCGACAAGTATTCGCGCCTGCGTGAGTTCGGTCTCGCGTTGCCGAAACTGCGCAAACAACTGGAGGCGCTATTGGCCGCGCCCGGCTTCAGTCGTGACAAGGTCATGGCCACGGTGATCACCCTGCTCGACGCCACATTGATCCGGGTCGGCAATACCCAATACGCCCGCGACAACCGCTCCTACGGCCTGACCACCCTGCGCAGCCGACATGTCGAAGTCAACGGCAGCGCGATCCTGTTCCAGTTTCGCGGCAAAAGCGGCATCGAACACCAGATCACCGTCAAGGATCGGCGTCTGGCACGCATCATCAAGCGGTGCCTGGAAATTCCCGGGCAGAATCTGTTTCAGTATCTCGATGAAAACGGTGAGCGACACACCGTCAGTTCTTCCGACGTCAACGCCTACCTGCAAACCCTGACCGGTGCCGATTTCACCGCCAAGGATTACCGCACCTGGGCCGGCAGTGCCTTGGCGCTGGCGGTATTGCGCGATTTGCAATGGGAGTCCGAGACCGAGGCCAAGCGGCATGTGGTGGAGATGGTCAAAGGCGTCGCCAAGCAGTTGGGCAACACCCCGGCAGTGTGCCGAAAATGCTACATCCACCCCGCCGTGGTGGAGAAATTCATGCTCGGCGCCCTCGCTGAACTGCCTCGCCCGCGCGTGCGCAAAGGCCTGCGTGCGGAGGAAGTGGCGCTGGCGATGTTTCTCGAGCGAATGAGCGAGATGACCGACGCACCTTGATCCGCCGCACATCGTCAACTAGGCTAGCCACCTTCCCCTCCTTCGGACGACCGCAGCAGTGAACAATCCAGCCTTCTAAAAATGTAATCGCGACACGCCGTTCTCGGCGCTTGTCAGTTTTCACGACATTTTTTGGAGGTGCCGATGACTCACGTCTCGCGTACACCCGCACTCGTTTCCCTGAATCAACTGGGCTTTCAGTTCGCCAATGGCGCAACACTGTTTGAAGACCTGAACCTGACTTTCGATCATCAACCGACTGCGATCGTCGGGCGCAATGGTGTTGGCAAAAGCGTGCTTGCACGTTTGATTGCCGGGCAATTACAACCCGGCACCGGCAGCGTGGCACGCTCGGTTTGCGTGCATTACGTCGCACAAACGTTCATCGCCACACCCGGGCAAACCGTCGCCGATGCAACGGGGACGGCCCCGGCGCTCAGCGCACTGGAGCGACTAAGATGCGGTGCTGCCACTGCGCACGACTTCGACCTCATCGATGAACGCTGGGATCTGGCCGAGCGCTTGCGCCAGATGCTCGATGGGGCCGGGCTGACCGACCTCACCGGGTCGGATCTGACGGAGCACCTCAGCGGTGGCCAACAAGCCAGAATCGCTTTGATCGGCGCACTGCTAAGTCAGGCGCCATTGCTGGTGCTCGACGAGCCCACCAATCACCTCGACAGCGGCGGTCGGCAATGGCTGATGAGCCTGCTTGAGCGCTGGCGTGGCGGCCTGATTATCGTCAGTCACGACCGCCAGCTTCTGGAGCAGATGCAGCGATTTGTCGAACTCACGACGTTGGGAGTAACAGTTTTCAGCGGAAGGTTTTCGGATTTCACCGAGCAACGCAGGATCCATCAACAGGCGGCGCAGGCACAGCTCGATCAGGCCCGTATCGAACGTCAGCGCGAACGTACGCGGCTGCAACGCGAGCACGACACGATCCAGCGCCATGCCGCCGGCAGCCGTCGCCACGCACAAAGTGCCAACGTTTCGGGCTTCGAGCGGGCAGCGTTGAAAGCCGCTGCGCGGGACATCATGGGGCAGGTAAAAGTCGGCCACCAGGCACGCAAGGCCGATCTGGATCAGCGTGTTCGCGAGGCGTACGAAAACGTCCTGCCCGCCGACGGCGTGCTGATCAATCTGCCGGGCAGCGTGGTGCCGAGCAATCGGCGGGTGTGCACGCTGATCGACGCGTGCTTGCCAGGGTTACCGGCAGATGCGCCCACCACCCGCCTTGACCTCGCCATTCAAGGGCCGATGCGCATCGCTGTCAGCGGTCACAACGGTTGTGGCAAATCGACGCTGTTGAAATTGCTGGCGGGTGAATGGGCGCCGGTAAGTGGCGAGTGCATCACGCACGTGCCTTTTGCCTTTTTCGACCAACAACTGAAGCTGCTGGATGAGCACACATCGATTGTCGATCAGTTGCAGGAACAGCAAACACTTTTGAGCGAAGGTGAGTTGCGCAGCTTTCTCGCTCATCTGCAACTCGACGCACAACGCGTTAACCGCCCGTGCGCCTCACTCAGTGGCGGCGAACGCTTGAAAGCAGCCCTTGCGCTGGCGTTGTGGCGCCAGACGCCCGCGCAATTACTGCTGCTGGATGAGCCCACCAATCATCTGGACCTGGCGTCGGTGCACGCTTTCGAACACGCCTTGCAGGCATTTCCCGGAGCGATTGTCGCGGTTTCCCACGATCAAGCGTTTCTACAGGCGTTAAACCCAAGCCATTGTTTGACCTGGCACCCCGAAGGCTGGCGCTGGCAACCGACGAGCTGACCTGCCTATTTTTTGCACGATTGCCGAGGGCTTCTATAGTTGATCTGACACGAATCAGCTGCGGTGACGCCATGGAAGACATTTTCGTCGTGAAGCGTTGCAACAAGATCATTATTTACGGTCGACGTGCCGAAGACAGCCAGCATGATCCCGCGAAAGCCACTAGCTGGTTTCGCATCTGCGACACACGTACTGGCGGTTTCATCGGCGATGGCTATGACGCGGAAGAGGACGCACGACGTGAATGCAGACGCCTCAACGCAGCGAGTTCCCCATCAGCGGCCCGCCAGTCTTCAGGCTGATGCCGATCAGAAGCGGGTCTATACTGAAACCAGCTGAAGGAGCAGCGCCCCACGGCAGAAGGCTCGCAACACGCGGGCTTTTTGCTGCAGCCCAGGTTTCATAGAACGGAGGTGTTCCATGTCCGAAAAAGAGTCCATCACCACCCTCCTCACCCTGCTCGACGCTCGACAAGCGCGCCTCGCCGCCGCTTGCAAAGAGATCGCCGACTGGGTCGATCACCAAGGTGGACACCCCACCGCCCTGCGCATCCGAGACCGGCTGAACGACATCGAGAAGGATGCTCCGCTGATTCGCAATACGCTGTCGGCGCTAAAGCCTGTTGATCGGCCACTGCCTCGGTTCAGATGAACTCGACCCGGCCAGGGTTTCAGGAGTTTGCTCATTAGCGGTGACACATGAGTCACCGCGCTTGTGTCTGGCCGTTATGTTTATTTTTCCAGTTTTTCACGTGACGACTACATCTGCGCGTCTACAGTGAAGCCACTCCTTTGCAAACTAACGCCCTCACCCGCCCGCATGCGGGTGTTTTTTTGCCTGCGTCCAAACGGCGAACGGTTGCCGTGCATGAGTTGTCATAACTTATACATGTCGAAAAGGAGACAGTTATGGTTATCCATTTCAACGTCGACGGGCATCTGGCCTGCGGCCATAAAGGCAAACAACTGTCGGCAAGCCGCGAACTCAATCGCGTGAAGTGCCGCAGTTGCCGCAATACCGATGCCTACAAACAGGCGCGAAAGGATCAGCGCAACGCCACCCGCCGCATGGCCCGTCAGGCCAAGACCTCCCACGGCGCGACCAACTGGCGCGCAGAATGGATCGAGCGCCTCACTGCAATGGCCGGTCTTCAGCGCTTGCCTCGCGGCTTTAGCGGGCAAGCATTCGTCTAGCAGCGCGTATAAGCAAGGCACAAAAAAGGCCTGCATGAGGAAACTCATGCAGGCCTTTGCTATTCAGGGTGGCCGAAGCGGTACGCCTTTATGAGCGGCCACTAGCACTAGTGGCAAAAGCCTGACACGGGCAGCACTCACAAAAACATTTCAACAACCGATGCATCCATTTTGATCGCTGGCTCGTAGATTCAATACCCTCACTCGGAGGGCACAAGAGCCAAGGAGATACATCATGCATGCCTTTTACAAAAAAATTGCTGCAGCAGCCTGCTTCGCCATTCTCTGCGTAACTGCAACGTTCAGCTTTGCCGCCAACTCGGTGATGGTCGGAGGCGCAGCGATGTACCCCACTAAAACCATCGTTGAGAACGCAGTCAACTCGAAGGACCACACGACACTTGTAGCGGCGGTAAAGGCTGCCGGGCTGGTTGATACGCTCAACAGCAAAGGTCCATTCACCGTCTTCGCCCCGACAAACGAAGCGTTTGCGAAGCTTCCGGCAGGCACCGTCGACACACTGGTAAAGCCTGAACACAAAGCCGATCTGACCAAAATCCTGACCTACCATGTTGTGCCCGGCACTCACACATCTGCACAAATAATGGCCGAGGCCAAAAAGAACGGCGGCACCGTTATGCTGGAAACCGTTCAAGGTGAGTCGCTGAGTATCAAGCTGTACGAAGGCAAGTTATGGGTGGTGGACGCCAAAGGCGGTAAGGCAAGTATCAGCATCGCAGACGTGATGCAGTCAAACGGTGTGATCCACGTTGTCGACTCTGTCTTGATGCCTTAAACGCGCCTGGTTCCCGGCTGACGCACAGTTTGCCGGGTGCTAATACCCGAATAGGCACTTCACGAGCGGGTTTAGCATTGAGCAAATGGTTTTGTCTGGCGGTTGCGCGGCGATACAGCGAATGTTTTACGAACCAAATTTCAAATAACCCAGCCAACTCGGGAGGGTCTTTTTGGTTGCTCGCTGATTTCCAGATACCGCCTGACTCGTGAGCCTCGCTGTAGCACAACCGAAGCGCTGAAGGATGAATATACGTTCATCGAAAACATGGTTCGATGCGTCTAGGCTGCGGGTTCCGACATAGTGACTACAGGAGTAACCCACCATGTTCTCGCACGAAAGCATCCCGCTTGTGGCCATCTTCATCATCATGCTCATCGGCGTGCTTGTGGCCTTCCTGCATCCGGTGCACGCGTTCTTTAGCTGGCTTCGGAGACGAAGTAAAAAAACTTCGTCTCGTTCTCCGGAAGAAGCGGATTCGCGCTGAACTCTTCCCTAAAAGCCCGGCTACGTCCGGGCATCTTTTCGTAACGCCATGCAGCTTGCAGATATTAGCCGCTGGGCAATCGAGGGATTTGGATGAAACTGCGAGCTATGACAACCGCCTCGTATCAAACCGCTGGCACACCACCTGAATGCACTCCCCTCCGCGCCCAACGGCAAGCAGCGGAACGGATGGCTTAAGGCTGAGTTTCAGAGGCGAGATTTGCGCGCCAAGGCGAGTACAGACAAGGCAGAGTCCAGCGTGAGATTTTGCTGGCGGGGAATCAACTTGAGTGTACGACCGTGATAATGACCGAGCAATACATCAGGAATCGCAAGGGCAAACAGCAATGCCAACCAAATGATTGCGGACCAGAAACAAACAAGGGCTTGCATCAGCTTTCGCCCGCAAACCCTTGATTTAAGATGGTGCCCGAAGCCGGAATCGAACCGGCACGCCCTTACGAGCGGGGGATTTTAAGTCCCATGCGTCTACCAGTTTCGCCATTCGGGCGGTAGCGCGGTGCTGCTTATCTTCTGCTGCACAGTCGCGATCCTGACAGGATCAAGCCTTGAACAGCAGTGCGGGAAATATATACATCACTTCCCGGTGAAGCAAGTTTGCAATGACCGTTTTTCAAGACCAAATCTTGCGGTACTTTGCAAATAAAAAAGCTCCGTAAATCATGGATCTACGGAGCTTATTTATAGTGGAGGCCGAGGTCGGAATCGAACCGGCGTAGGTGGATTTGCAATCCACTGCATAACCATTTTGCTACTCGGCCTCAAAGTATCTGCTGTCAGTAGCACAACAACAAACACTGTACAAACTTGGAGCGGGAAACGAGACTCGAACTCGCGACCCCGACCTTGGCAAGGTCGTGCTCTACCAACTGAGCTATTCCCGCTTGGTGATGCGCATTCTATAGAATTAAGAAGCTCCGTCAACCCCTTGATTCAAAAAAGTTTTATTTCTTTTCAACATCAGTCTTCAGGTGCGGCCAGGCGGCGCGCAGGTACTGCACCATCGACCACAAGGTCAGGCCGGCAGAGACCATCAGCAAGGCATAACCCAAGATAACCCAGAAACTGAAGTCCTTCGGGTTGGCCAACAGAATGACCAGCGCAAGCATCTGCGCCGCGGTTTTCCACTTGCCCAGATTTGAAACGGCTACGTGGGCACGGGCGCCGAGTTCGGCCATCCATTCACGCAATGCCGACACCACAATCTCGCGACCGATGATGACAGCAGCCGGCAGAGTGAGCCAAAGATTGCCGTGTTCTTGAACGAGCAGCACCAGTGCCACCGCAACCATGAGCTTGTCGGCTACCGGATCGAGAAACGCCCCGAACGGAGTGCTTTGCTCCAGACGGCGAGCCAGATAACCGTCCAGCCAATCCGTCGCTGCCGCAAAGGCAAACACCGAGGCGGAGGCCATGTAACTCCACTGATAAGGCAGATAGAACAGCAAAATGAAGATCGGAATGAGCAGGACGCGTAGAACGGTAATCAGATTAGGGATATTCATCGGCACAACTGGCTACGAGGTGAAGGGGCATTCTACTCGCTATGCAGGTTCGCATAAATCGACTCTGCGAGCTTTTTACTGATCCCCGGGGCTTTGGCGATCTCTTCGATGCTTGCACGAGTCAGCTCCTGCAATCCACCAAAATGTTTCAACAAGTCGCGACGTCGGGTCGGCCCAACGCCGGCAACGCCTTCCAGCGTTGACGTACGGCGGGTTTTGCCACGGCGTGCGCGGTGTCCGGTAATCGCGAAGCGGTGCGCCTCATCGCGAATCTGTTGAATCAAGTGCAGCGCCGGCGAGTCGCCACGCAAGGTAAACTCATGCGCCGCATCATTTAGATACAACGTTTCGAAGCCCGCCTTGCGAGTAGCGCCTTTGGCGACACCGAGCAGAATCAGATCTGGTACGGCCAACTCGTTGAGAACATCGCGAGCCATCGACAGCTGGCCCTTGCCACCGTCCACCAGCAAGATGTCTGGCAACTTGCCCTCGCCTTCCTTGAGTTTGCTGAAGCGTCGCGTCAAGGCCTGATGCATGGCGGCATAGTCGTCACCCGCCGTGACCCCTTCGATGTTATAGCGCCGGTAGTCCGACTTGATCGCGCCTTCCGGGCCAAAGACCACACAGGAAGCAACCGTCGCCTCACCGCTGGAATGGCTGATGTCGTAGCATTCCAGGCGCTGCGGCGGTTCATCCAGATTCAACACTTCGGCCAAGGCTTCAAAGCGCGCGGCGGTGTGTTGGCGGTTGGCCAGGCGTGCACCCAATGCCTGCTCGGCGTTGGTGACGGCCAGTTGCTGCCAGCGTGCCCGCGTACCGCGCACCCGATGACTGATGGCAAGCTCGCGACCACGCAATTCATGGATCGCTTCGATCAACGTTGGAAAATCTTCATGCACCACGTTGACGATCAGCTCACTCGGCAAATCGCGCTCAGGGCTGCTGATGAAATACTGGCCAAGAAACGCGGCCATGACTTCCGACACGTCCTCTTCGATGCCGACTTGCGGAAAGAAATTCTTGCTGCCCAACACGCGTCCGCCACGCACACTGATCAAGTGCACGCAGGCGCCACCCGGGTTGACGAATGCCGCGATGACATCGATGTCCCCTGTGCCGCCTTCCATGCTTTGTTGATCCTGAACCCTGCGCAGCAGCGCGATCTGGTCACGCAACTCGGCGGCTCGTTCGAACTCCAGGTTGATCGCCGCCTCCTCCATCGCCGTGGACAGCTCGTTGGTCAGCGCGTGACTGCGCCCCTCAAGAAACATGACCGAGTGGCGCACGTCTTCGGCATACACGTCAGGCTCGACCAGCCCCACGCAAGGCGCCTTGCAGCGCTTGATCTGATACTGCAGACATGGGCGGGTACGGTTCTTGTAGTAGCTGTCTTCACACTGCCGAACGAAGAAGGTCTTTTGCAGCAGACTCAGGCTTTCACGTATGGCGCCGGCACTCGGATAGGGGCCGAAGTACTTGCCCTTGGCCTTTTTGGCCCCGCGATGAATGCTCAGGCGCGGAAACTGGCCGTCGGACAGAAAAACATAGGGATAGGATTTGTCGTCGCGCAGCAGGATATTGTACGGTGGCCGCCACTCCTTGATCAGCGTCTGCTCAAGCAGCAGCGCTTCGGTTTCGTTGGCGGTGATGGTCGTTTCGACCTGCGCAATGCGCCCCACCAACGCGGCAGTCTTCGGCGCCAGGCCGGTTTTGCGAAAGTAGCTGGCCAGGCGTTTTTTCAGGTTCTTGGCCTTGCCCACGTACAACAGGCGTGCATCGCTGTCGAACATGCGATAGACGCCTGGGCGTCCACTGACTGTCGACAGAAACGCGCCGGAATCGAATGTTTCAGTCATGGTCAGAGGCTGGCATCAACCATGCCGTGACGAACCGCCAACAAGGTCAACTCGACATCGCTGCTGATCGAAAGCTTCTCGAAAATACGATAGCGATAGGTGTTCACGGTTTTCGGCGACAGGCACAATTTGTCGGAAATGATCTGTACCTTCTGACAGCCGACAATCATCAAGGCGATCTGAATTTCGCGCTCGGACAAGGCATCGAAGGGAGAGTCGTTGGAGGGCTGGAAGGATTTGATCGCCAATTGCTGGGCAATCTGCGGACTGATATAGCGTTGGCCGGCAAATACCAGGCGAATCGCCTGAACCATTTCCGGCAAACCCGCGCCCTTGGTCAGATAACCCGCAGCACCGGCCTGCAACAAGCGTGTCGGAAAAGGATCCTCCTCACACACCGTGACCGCGACCACCTTGATATCCGGATGACTGCGCAACAGTTTGCGCGTGGCTTCCAGGCCGCCGATGCCAGGCATCTTGACGTCCATCAGCACCACATCGGGCTTCAACTCTCGGGCCTTGATCAGGGACTCTTCCCCGGATTCGGCCTGGCCAACCACCTGCAAGCCATCGATATCGGCCAGCATACGTGTAATGCCTGTACGAACGAGATCATGGTCATCGACCACTAGCACCCTAATCAAGCAGACACCTCGCGATATGGTCATATTGGGATGCCGGACACCTTAGCAAAAAGTGCCACGCAGACCTAGCGGAAAGCGTCATTTAAAAAGTTTCAATTCATCATTGAAGGCTTGCCGGCCGTGGGTTTCAGAGCACATGTGTACCGATATCAAGCTGCATTCGCAGAAAACACTCGTCCGCGCCCTGAACCTGTAGTCCTTTTCTCTCATACAAGTTTCTCGCCGGATTATTTTCAAATACGGTCAGGCGTAGAGCCGGGCGTCTTTCTTTGCGGACCATGTCGATAACCTGATCGATCGCCCAAGAACCAGCACCCTGCCCCTGATACGTTTCAGCAATCTGCAGTTCACGAATGTACAGCGCGCGTATATCCCGACTGAGACTGAGAAAGCCCACTGGCACATCACCCTTCACTATCAGCCAGTTTTGCCGCCCCAACCACGCCACGTCGAACGCTTCGTCCTGCCATAGCAGGTCATGGCGAATGTAGTAGCGCAGCATGTTCTGACAGGTAAGATCACGGGCAAACGCCAGATCTTCTGGAACCGCCAATCGTAAGTGGAATGTCATCAGGCTTGCACAACAGGAACAACTCGCCCCAGCCATGCACCCACGACGCGCTCGGCCATGACCAACAGATCACCTGCCCCGGCCGCTGCGGCCTCGATAAAGCGACAGTGTAAAAACTCACCGGCAATGAGCAGAGAATGGGCAGCAGCAATGTTTTGTGTCGACACGGTTCATCCTTGGTCATCAAGCGAAGTGCAGAATGTCACAACTCCAGCGCGACGCTAGCAATAGATGTTTCGTTGATTACGCGATAGCAATTTCTGATTGCTGAGGCGTATCGGCCTCTAGTAAGCTCGGCCCATTCATTGGAGACAGACCATGTTCAACGCCCTCTCACAGCTTCGTACTGCCAGCGCCTTGCGCTCGGTTGCGGCTGCCCGGGTGAATGACGTTTGCGCTCCGGTCAGCTTTTATTTTGGGTATTGGTTTAGCCACTGGCGCGCCTGATACCCAAACGGCGCCCATAACAACGGGTCGCCTACCAGAGAATTCTCAACCCCCGGTCGGCCTCCCGACCGGGGGTTTTGTTTTTTCAGCCCCAAACTTTTCAGCAACACACCAGACACTTTGAGGATTCACGAAATGAACTACGCCACTTATTACCGTTACGACAGCTTTAACGCCTGGCGATTTACCAGCTTCCGCTCGGGACAGCCTGCCGCCTCCGATCGGTCACCTACAGGTGGCAAGCACACCCACGTAGCCAATACGGCCAATTGTCGAACACCCCAGTAGGGCCGAGCGAGCGGGAGAACCCGCCGCCAGCCCAGGAAGACCGAATATGAACTCGTCCGTTTCTGCTCTGCCGCTGTCCACCCTGAATCCTGCCAACGAAGCATTGACTCTGCGTCTGCCCAGCTCGTTGCAACTCAAACAGCAATTGCCCCTGAGCAATGCCTTGAGTCAGCAAGTCACCGCCCACCGTCAGGCAGTTCGCGCCATTCTCAACGGCCAGGATCAGCGCCTGCTGGTCATCGTCGGGCCCTGCTCTATCCATGATCCGCAATCCGCACTCGAATACGCTGGCAAGCTCGCTCGACTGGCTGAGGAAGTCAGCGGCGAAATGCTGTTGGTGATGCGAGCTTATGTCGAAAAACCGCGCACCACGGTCGGCTGGAAAGGTCTGGCCTACGACCCGCATCTGGATGGCAGTGATGACATGGCTGGCGGCCTTACGCTTTCGCGTGAGCTGATGCTGGAAATGATCCGCCTCGGCCTGCCGGTGGCCACTGAGTTGCTGCAACCCATGGCTGCCGGTTACTTCGATGACTTGTTGAGCTGGGTGGCCATTGGCGCGCGTACCACTGAATCGCAGATCCATCGGGAGATGGCCAGTGGATTGGGCATGCCCGTCGGCTTCAAGAACGGCACCGACGGCGGTGCCGCCATTGCGGTTGACGCCATGCGTTCGGCAGCCCATCCGCACCGGCATTTCGGCGTCGATAGTCAGGGCCATCCGGCCATCATTCAAACGCCAGGCAACCCCGACACCCATCTGGTTCTGCGCGGCGGCCATAAAGGGCCGAACCATGATCGCGAGAGCGTGACCAAAATCCATGCCGACCTGGATCGCCTGAAGATTCCGAGCCGGATCATGGTCGATTGCAGCCACGCCAATAGTGGCAAGGACCCGCTACGCCAGCCTGGCGTCTTCAACGAAGTGCTTGAGCAACGCCTGCAAGGTGACCGTTCTCTGATCGGCATGATGATCGAGTCTCACCTGTTCGAGGGCTGCCAACCGCTGAGCGAATCCCTGCGTTACGGGGTTTCGATTACCGATGGCTGCCTCGGTTTCAGCGCAACGGAGCGTTTGCTGCTGGACGCATCTCAACGTCTCAGTGCCCAGGCAAAAGGCTGATTATCCGGCCAGCCCCGCGGATTTATTGCAAACCGCAGGGCTGGTCACGCCGCGTTACCCCTCCACTCGCACCTGTGTGGCCGCAGACGTCTGACTGACATCGTCCAGACGTTCAACCGTGTAGGCCACCCGCACGGTCGTGCCATGGTGCTCACGCCAGAATCGGTGCGGCACAATGAAGATCAGCGGCTTCCCCGCCGTCTCCCGAGTGATTTCACGGTCATCCCGATGATTGAACAGTTCCCCGTCGCACTTGAGATAGACCAACTCGCCTTCCTGCGTCCGGGCATTACCGATCACGACGGTGACGCCATCGACGGAGTCCTCTTTCAACAGCACGCCGTCTTCAGCTTCAAGTACATCGGGAGCCTCAAGCTCTCCCCGCAGGAACGGGGTAACGAGAATTCTTGCCGCCTCGGACTCGCGAATGACTCCGCCCGCCTGCTCGACCTGATAGCGCACCACTACCTCGCCGCCGAGATGAGCAGCGATGTGCGCCCCTTCAACCCAGAATGACAGTACGTCTGCGACAGCAAAGGCTTCGACCTTCAAACTGTCGCTGAACGTTGCGGACAATGCGTCAGCGCCCCACAGCAACGTGACTCGATCCCCCGCCGCCATTCGGGCATAAGGCTGGAGCACAATAAGCGTGCCGTCCGGCACCCGCGCCGGATCCAGCGTCCCTCCGACCGCACCCTCGACAATCGGCGCAAGCAATTGTGGCCGCACATCACCCACGGACAAATGCACACGGGCAGACACCGCCGGTTCAGCCGAGCGCGCACTGAACAGTTTCCAGTAGACCGCCAGCGAACCGCCATCCAGTGCAGCGATATGCAGGCCTTTGATCACGAAAACGATGTCTTTGCCGACCTGGGCTTCGCTGACATAGCGAACCATTTCATGCTGATAAGCAAAGCCCTCTATGTCCAGACCGTCCCAACTCAAGAGCAACTGATCGCCGCAGCTCATGTTTGCATAAGGAGCAATACGGACAACGACCTTGCCCAGTGATGGATCAAGCACCGTCCCCTTCAGACTATCAACGGTTGCCGCTGGCAGCAGTTCGTTCGAAACACAGGGGCTGGCGGGGTGGCGCATCCGGTAGCAAAACTCGACTTCGTGCGTGTGCATTAGTGGCTCCATTCCTTGGAAAGAACGCCGCTTTCATGGGCGGCGTCGACAGCCAACATTGAACGCTATTGCGCACACTTTCGATGTCAGCCTCATCCGCCGCGAACATCCGGCAAAGGCCTCCCACCGGGTAGGCAAACTACGCAAAAACGCCATCAACCGAGCGAAAGATGTCCTCAACTTCCGATTCGGATTTCATAAGTATCTGAAAATTCGTACAGCCACTAGTCCAGATTCAACGGCCAAGAGAAGCCCCTTCTTACTTCTTCGGCTGGATGAGTGTTTTAGAGTGGCCTCCGGATTCCCCGATGAACTTCTGCGAAAAAGGTAAGAACATGCAACGGAATGCTTCAACTCGCTATCCCGTCCTGTTGGTACATGGCCTGTTCGGATTCGAGCGCATCGGTCACTTCGAGCTGTTCCATGACGTAAAGGACGCTCTGAAAACGGCCGGCAGCCGAGTGTTTGTTCCGCACCTGTCTGCCACCCATAAAAACGAAACCAGGGGTGAACAATTACTTGCACAGATTGATCGTGTCTTGCGAGGCACAGGTGCAGACAAAGTCAACCTCATAGGACACAGTCAGGGAGCACTGGCTGCTCGATACGCTGCGGCGCTCGCGCCACACGCCGTCGCTTCCGTAACCTCCGTCAGCGGCCCGAATCACGGTTCGGAACTGGCCGACTTTCTGCGTAAGGCCCTGATACCCGGGCGGCTACCGGAGGTCGTCGCCCAAAATGTAGCGACGCTATTTGCCGATTTTCTATCGTTGCTCAGTGGCAGTGTCACCTTGCCGCAGAACGCACTGGCGGCGCTCAATGCACTGACGACCGAAGGCGTAGGCGAGTTCAACGACAAGTTTCCGCAGGGATTGCCCAGCACTTGGGGCGGACAAGGCCCGGAACAGGTCAACGGCGTACGCTATTACTCATGGAGCGGCGTCCTGCCGGCCAACAGCCCGTCGACACTCGATCCAACCCAAAGCATTTGCCACGCGTTATCGCAGTACTTCATGACCGAAACGCAGCAGAATGACGGCTTCGTTGGCCGCTTCAGTTCTCACTTGGGGCAAGTGATCCGCTCCGACTACCCGCTGGATCATCTGGGCAGCCTGCGCCGCACGGCCAGCACGGCAACCGCACTGCCCGACCCGATTGAGCTGTACGTCGAACATGCTGAACGTCTGCGAGCCGCGAATCTCTGATCAAAGCCACGGACAACCGAACGGAACTTTGCCGAGAATTCGCCCACTGAATCCGGTAGGCTCCACACTTTTACTGAAATAGATTGGAGAGTTTCCCCATGGCTAAAGCCACTGCCCGCCACATCCTGGTTTCCAGCGAAGACAAGTGCAACGAACTCAAGGCCCAGATCGAAGGCGGCGCTGATTTCGCCGAAGTCGCCAAGGCCAACTCCACCTGCCCATCGAGCCGTCAGGGCGGTGATCTGGGTTCGTTCGGTCCTGGCCAGATGGTCAAGGAATTCGACACCGTGGTCTTCAGCGCGCCAATCAACGTCGTGCAAGGTCCGGTAAAAACCCAGTTCGGTTATCACCTGCTGGAAGTCACCAGCCGTCAGGACTGATCCGTCGCCTGATTGCTCGCCAACGGCCCGCCTTCTGGTGGGCCGTTGTGTTTCAGTTACATATACGGCTGGCGACTGACGCGCCTCTCGCGTACAACTTGCGCTTATCGATTTCCCGGTTCCAAGGCTGACAATGCGACTGGTTTTCCCCACATTGATGCTCACCGCCCTCGCCCTGTTGACGGGCGCCACCGGCGCAAACGCTGCACCGCAACACGCGTTGACCGTTTATGGCGAGCCTGCCAAGTATCCTGCCGGTTTCAGTCATTTCGACTACACCAACCTGCAAGCGCCAAAGGGCGGGACAATGCGCCGCTCGGCCATCGAGATCGGCCACTTCGACCATGTCCTTCCTTATATAGACAAAGGCATCGGAGTCACTCAGATCGATGGCTTGCTCTATTCGCCGCTGGCCCAGCGTTCGCTCGACGAGCCTTACACGGTCTACGGTCTGGTCGCGCAAAAGATGGAACGCTCGGACGATGGTCTGTCGCTGCGCTTCTACATCAATCCCAAGGCACGCTTCGCCGACGGCAAAGCGATCACCGCCGAAGACGTGCGTTACACCTACGATTTATTGATGACCCAGGGCAGCCTGCGTTATCGCACCCAGTTTGCCGACGTCAAAGGCGTCGAAGTCGAAGCGCCGCTGACCGTGCGCTTCGATTTCAAGAGTAATGAAAACCGCACCCTGCCACTGGACATCGCGACCCTGCCGGTATTCCCCGAGCATTGGTGGAAGAGTCGCGATTTCGCCGGCGGCGGCGGTTATGAAGCCCCCTTGGGCAGCGGCCCGTATCGAGTCGGCAAGGTCGATTCGGGGCGCAGTATCACGTTTGAACGCAACGCCGACTGGTGGGGCAAGGATCTGCCGGTCAGTCGTGGCTTGTACAATTTCGATCATTTCAGCATCGAGTACTTCGGTGATACCGACGTCGCCCGCCAAGTGCTGCGCGGTGGCGCCTATGACTACAACCGCGAGTTTTCGGCCACTGGCTACTCGATCGGCTATGACAGCCCGGCACTGAGCGACGGACGCCTGCAAAAGGCGCATCTGGCCACCGAGGCGCCACAGTCAGCCCAGGGTTTTGTGTTCAACCTGCAGAAACCCATGTTCGCCGATCGCCGCGTACGCCAGGCCTTGGCCATGCTTTGGGATTTCGAGTGGAGCAACCGGCAGATGATGCGCGGTATGTATATCCGCCAGCAGAGCTACTTTTCCAACACACAACTGGCGGCAAGCGAACTGCCCGATGCGCAGGAACTGAAAATCCTCGAACCGCTGCGCGGCCAGGTTCCCGAAGAGGTTTTCACTAAAGTCTTCGAAGCGCCGAAAACCGATGGCAGCGGTGTCATCCGTGACAAACAGTTGCAGGCCCTCGAACTGCTCGAACAGGCGGGCTGGAAACCGGATGGCGATCAGTTGGTGAACGCCCAGGGCGAACCACTGAGCTTCACCTTCCTGGTCAGCCAGAACGGCATGGATCGCTTGTTGCTGCCGTACAAGCGCACGCTGAAACAGATCGGCATCGATCTGAACATTCGCCGTATCGACTCCTCGCAATACGTCAATCGCCTGATGAGCCGCGACTACGACATGATCGTCACCGGCTACCCGGTCAGCACCTCGCCGGGGGGCGAATTGCTCAATTACTTCGCCTCCGCGTCGGCCAACGACCCAGGCGCGAACAACTATATGGTGTTGAAAAATCCTGCCGTGGATACGTTGATCAACGGCCTGATCCGCGCCTCCACCCAGTCCGACATGCTGCATTACGCGCACGCCCTGGACCGGGTCCTGCAATGGAATTACTACTGGATTCCCAACTACTATCCACCGGGCACCTCGACCGTGTGGTGGAACCGCTTCGGCATACCGTCGGTGCAAGCCAGCAATGACGAAGCCATCGAGAGCTGGTGGGAAATCAGCAGCACACCGCTGACCAATCAGCAGATGACCGCGGAAAAAATTGCCCGTGGCAGACCCGGAGGGCCGCACTGATGTGGGGTTACATACTGCGGCGCCTGCTGCTGATCATCCCGACGCTGGTGATCATCCTGCTGGTCAATTTCGTGATTATCCAGGCCGCGCCCGGCGGTCCGGTGGAACAGGCCATCGCCCACCTGCAAGGGATCGGCGGCGCCAGTGTCGGCGGCGGTGCCAGCGAAACCATGAGCGGTACTTCCCGCGCCAGTCGCGGCCTCGATCCGCAACTGATCAAGGACATCGAAAAACAGTACGGCTTCGACAAACCGGCCCATGAGCGCCTGTGGCTGATGCTGAAGAACTACGCACAACTGGATTTCGGCAAAAGCTTTTTCCGTGGCGCGACAGTCACCGACCTGATCCTGGAAAAAATGCCCGTGACCATTTCCCTCGGGCTATGGGCGACGCTGATCACCTATCTGGTGTCGATCCCGCTGGGGATCCGCAAGGCCGTGCACCATGGCAGTCATTTCGATATCTGGAGCAGCACGGCGATCATCATCGGCTACGCGATGCCGGCGTTTCTGTTTGCGATGTTCCTGATCGTGGTGTTTGCCGGCGGCACGTCATTGAACTGGTTTCCGGTGCGTGGCCTGGTGTCGGATAACTTCGAATCGCTGTCGACCCTCGGCAAGATTGCCGACTATTTCTGGCACTTGGTGCTACCGGTGACGGCACTGGTGATCGGCGGTTTCGCCACGCTGACGATCCTGACCAAGAACTCGTTTCTCAATGAAATCACCCGCCAGTATGTGGTGACCGCTCGCGCCAAAGGCCTGAGCGAGCGTCGCGTGCTGTACGGCCATGTGTTCCGCAACGCGATGCTGCTGGTGGTGTCCGGCATCCCGCAGGCGTTCATCAGTGTGTTCTTCGCCGGCTCCTTGCTGATCGAAGTGATCTTCTCCCTCGATGGTCTTGGGCGCATGAGTTACGAAGCAGCAGTTTCGCGGGATTATCCGGTGGTGTTCGGTTCGCTGTTCATCTTTACCCTCTTCGGCCTGCTGATAAAACTGGTGGGTGACCTGTGCTACACGCTGGTCGACCCGCGTATCGACTTCGCCGCGAGGAACGCCTGATGTTCAAGCTCTCCCCTCTAGGGCGTCGGCGCTTCGAGCGCTTCAAGAAAAACCGCCGTGGCTGGTGGTCGTTATGGCTGTTTATCGGCCTGTTTGTGCTGACACTGGGTGGTGAGTTGATCGCCAATGACAAGCCTCTGGTCGTCAGCTATCAGGACCAGTGGTACTTCCCGGTATTCAAGCGCCACACCGAGCAGGAGTTCGGCGGACAACTGCCATTCCAGGCCGATTACCGCAGCGACTATGTGCAGAACCTGATTCGCAAGGACGGCGGCTGGCTACTGTTCCCGCCGATTCCGTTCAGTGACGACACACCGAACTACGACCTCACCAAACCGGCGCCGAGCCCGCCGACGTCAGTCAACTGGTTAGGCACAGACGATCAATCGCGGGATGTACTGGCGCGAGTGATATTCGGCGCGCGAGTGTCGATTCTGTTTGCCTTGATGCTGACCTTTGTCAGCGCTCTGATCGGCATCGCCGCCGGGGCATTGCAGGGCTACTACGGTGGCTGGGTCGATTTGCTCGGGCAGCGCGTGCTGGAAGTCTGGTCGGGGCTGCCAGTGTTGTACCTGTTGATCATCCTCTCCGGTTTCGTCGAGCCGAATTTCTGGTGGCTGCTGGGGATCATGGCGCTGTTCTCATGGCTGGCGCTGGTGGATGTGGTGCGCGCCGAGTTTCTGCGCGGACGTAATCTGGAGTACGTCAAAGCCGCCCGCGCGCTGGGCCTGAGCGATCGCAAGGTGATCTTCCGACACATTCTGCCCAACGCCATGAATGCAACATTGAGCTACTTGCCGTTCATTCTGACCGGGGCGATTTCCACCCTCACCGCGCTGGATTTTCTCGGTTTCGGCATGCCCGCCGGCAGCGCCTCGCTGGGTGAGTTGATCGGCCAGGGCAAACAGAATCTGCAAGCACCGTGGCTCGGGTTGACGGCGTTTTTCACCCTGGCGCTGATTCTTTCTTTATTGGTGTTCATCGGCGAAGCGTTACGTGACGCCTTCGACCCTCGATCCTGAAGCGTGGCCATGACTGACAACCTGATTGAAATCCGTAACCTCAACGTTGCCTTCCATGACCAGACCGTGGTGCGCGACCTGTGCCTGGACATTCGCCCCGGTGAGTGTCTGGCCCTGGTTGGCGAGTCGGGCTCGGGCAAATCGGTGACTGCCCATTCGATTCTGCAATTGCTGCCCGAAAGCGAAGCGCAAACCACTGGCAGCATTCGCTATCGCGGACAGGAACTGATCGGCGCCGATCCCAAAGTCTTGCGCGAACTGCGTGGCAACCGCATCGCCATGATTTTTCAGGAACCGATGACCTCGCTGAATCCGCTGCACACCATCGAAAAACAGATCGGCGAAACCCTGCTGCTGCACCGTGGCCTCGGCGGCAAAGCGGCGCAGGCGCGGATCCTCGAACTGCTCGGACTGGTGGGCATCCAGAAACCCCAGGAACGCCTCAAGGCTTACCCGCATCAACTCTCCGGTGGACAACGACAACGGGTGATGATCGCCATGGCCCTGGCCTGCGAACCGGAGCTGTTGATCGCCGACGAACCGACCACCGCGCTCGACGTGACCGTGCAGCGCAAGATCCTGCTGCTGCTCAAATCCCTGCAACAGCGCCTGGGCATGTCGCTGCTGCTGATCAGCCATGACCTCAATCTGGTGCGCAGCATCGCGCAACGGGTGTGCGTGATGAAGGCCGGGGAAATCGTCGAGCAGGCGCCCTGCGAAACCCTGTTTACCGAACCGAAGCATCCTTATAGCTGCGTGCTGCTCAACGCCGAGCCCGAAGGCGAAGCACTGCCTCGGGATGAGCGCGAAAACGTACTGGAGGTCGACGATCTCAAGGTTGAGTTTGTCGTCGGTGGCGGTCTGTTCCAGCGCAAGCAGTACCTGCGTGCGGTGGATGGCATCAGCCTAAGCATCCAGCGTGGCAAGACGCTGGGCATCGTCGGCGAGTCTGGTTCCGGCAAATCGACGCTGGGTCAGGCGATCCTGCGTCTGCTCGACTCCGAAGGCAGTATCCGCTTTCAGGGCGAGGCACTCGACGGTCTCAATCAGAAGCAAATGCGCCCATGGCGCCGACAGATGCAGGTGGTGTTTCAGGATCCGTTCGGCAGCCTCAGCCCGCGCATGTCAGTCGCGCAGATCATCAGCGAAGGCCTGGAAGTGCATTGCGAGTCAAGCGCTGACGAGTGCGATGAACAAGTCATCCGCGTACTCAAAGAGGTCGGTCTCGACCCGCAAAGTCGCCATCGCTATCCCCACGAATTCTCCGGTGGCCAGCGCCAACGCATCGCTATCGCGCGGGCTCTGGTGCTGAAACCGGCGCTGATCCTGCTCGACGAGCCGACGTCGGCGCTGGATCGCACGGTACAGAAACAAGTGGTCGCGCTGCTCCGCCAGCTTCAGGAAAAACACGGTCTGACTTATCTGTTCATCAGCCATGACCTGGCGGTGGTGCGCGCGCTGGCCCACGACATGATCGTGATCAAGGACGGCAAAGTGGTCGAGCGTGGCGCCAGCCATGAGGTGTTTGCTGCACCGCAGCATCCGTACACCAAAGAGCTGTTGGCGGCGGCGCATCCGGGGTAGGCGTCATATGTGTTCGGCGTGAAACCGGGTCGAGGCTTTCGCGAGCAAGCTCGCTCCCACAAGGTTCACGCCGGACACAAAATTTGGGAAAGACCCAATCTACTGTGGGAGCGAGCCTGCTCGCGAAGGGGCCGGCACAGGCCATACACAATCAGGATCAGCCTCCATGAACACCACCGAAAGCCTCAAGGACTACCAACGGGTGCGCACCCTGGCAATCCGTTCGCTGTTCGAGATCATCGAGCAATCCAGCGAGGGCACGGTGATTGTCGACCGCGATGCCAACATCGTCTGGATGAACGAGCGCTACGCCCGGCGTTTCGGTCTTGAATCGGCTGCAGGCGCGATCGGCAAACCCTGTGAAAGCGTGATTCCCGGCAGCCTGTTGCGCGAAGTCGTGCGCACCGGTCGCCCTATTCTTCTGGACATGCAGGACACGCCGAAGGAGCCTTTGGTGGTGATGCGCCTGCCGATCCACGACGACGCCGGCACGGTCATCGGCGCGATCGGTTTTGCCCTGTTCGACGAGTTGCGCACGCTGTCGCCGATGCTCAAACGCTACTTAAGCATGCAGGAAGAACTGGCCTCGACCCGTTCTCTGCTGCGCGCCCGACAAACCAAATACAACTTCGCCCATTTCATCGGCACCAGCGCTGCCAGCCTCGAAGTCAAACGCCGCGCCCGGCGCAGCGCCAGCGCCGAGTCGCCAGTGTTGCTGCTCGGCGAAACCGGCACTGGTAAAGAGTTGCTGGCTCAAGCCATTCACAGCGCCTCGCCACGGGCGCACAAAGCGTTCGTCAGCATCAACAGCGCGGCAATTCCCGAGGCACTGCTGGAGGCGGAATTTTTCGGCACGGCACCGGGCGCGTTCACCGGCGCCGACCGCAAGGGTCGCACCGGCAAGTTGCAGATCGCTCAGGGCGGCACGTTATTCCTCGACGAAATCGGCGACATGCCGCTGCCCTTGCAGAGCAAACTGCTGCGCGTGTTGCAGGAAAAGGAGTTCGAACCGGTCGGCTCCAACGAGGTGATTCAGAGCGACGTGCGCGTGATTGCTGCCACCTCGACCGATCTGCAAGCGGCGATCAAGCGCGGCGAGTTCCGCGCCGATTTGTACTATCGCCTGAATGTGTTGCCGATTCAGGTGCCGCCATTGCGTGAACGCCTTGATGATTTACCGGCACTCAGTGAAGCGATTCTGGAAGAACTGCGCAGCCAACACGAACTGCACCGGGATGCGCTGGCGTTGCTCGGCCAGCATGCCTGGCCGGGGAACATTCGCGAACTGCGTAATGTGCTCGAACGGGCGGCGTTGCTCAGTGATGACTTGATGCTGACTGAGCAGGATATTCGTGCGGCGATTGGCACCTTGACGCCAGTTGAGCGTGCCTCGGTGCCGACGATGGAGACGCTGGCTGACGAGACTTTTGCTCAGGCGCGGGAGCGGTTTGATCGGCAGTTGATTCAGGCAGCTCTTGCGAAATGTGCGGGGAACGTGCCGGAAGCGGCGGTACGATTGGGGCTTGGGCGGTCGACGTTGTACAAGAAGATGGTGGCGTTGGGGATTGCCTGAGTCTCCAAATAGAGACAATGATCTCTTTCTGTAGATCGATTGTTTGAAGATCAAAAGATCGCAGCCTTCGGCAGCTCCTACAGGGGAAATTCGCGTCCGCACTGTAGGAGCTGCCGAAGGCTGCGATCTTTTCGGCTTAACCCGGTCTCCAAAATGAGAAAAAATACCTGAAAACCCCTCAAGCAAATCAATAAAATTCTTATATTTCAATTAGTTAGACATCTGGCACAGATCTCGCTATAGCCTCTCCCACACCCGTTCTACCCACAAAAATAACAATTCTGGAGAGACACACCATGAGTGTGATCATTGCTTTGGCAGCCCTGGCGCTGCTGATGCTGGCCGCCTACCGTGGCTACAGCGTTATCCTCTTCGCCCCGATTGCCGCCCTCGGCGCAGTTCTGCTCACCGACCCTTCCGCCGTCGCCCCTGCGTTCACCGGGGTGTTCATGGAGAAAATGGTCGGCTTCATCAAACTGTATTTCCCTGTATTCCTGCTTGGTGCCGTGTTCGGCAAGTTGATCGAACTGTCGGGCTTCTCCCGTTCGATTGTCGCGGCGGCCATTCGCTTGCTCGGCACCAAGCAAGCGATGCTGGTGATCGTGCTGGTCTGCGCTCTGCTTACTTACGGCGGCGTGTCGCTGTTCGTGGTGGTCTTCGCGGTCTATCCGTTTGCTGCCGAGATGTTCCGCCAGAGCAATATCCCCAAGCGGCTGATCCCGGCCACCATCGCTCTCGGCGCTTTCTCGTTCACCATGGACGCCCTGCCCGGCACGCCGCAGATCCAGAACATCATCCCCAGCACCTTTTTCAACACCACCGCATGGGCGGCGCCGTGGCTGGGCGTGATCGGCACGATTTTCGTGTTCTGCGCCGGCATGCTGTTTCTGCAGCGGCAACGCAACAAGGCGCAACGTGCTGGCGAAGGCTACGGCACTGAATTGCGCAACGAGCCGGAAACCGCTGAAGATCTGAAACTGCCAAACCCATGGCTTGCCCTGTCGCCATTGCTGGCGGTGGGCATCATGAACCTGCTCTTCACCCAATGGATTCCGCAGTGGTACGGCAAGACCCACAGCCTCGCGCTGCCGGGCATGGCGGCACCGGTGACCACCGAGATCGCCAAATTGACGGCGATCTGGGCCGTGCAGGCGGCTTTGCTGGTCGGCATTCTGATGGTGCTGGCGTTTGGCTTTCAGGCGATTCGCAGCAAGCTCGCCGAAGGCAGCAAAAGTGCCGTGAGCGGCGCATTACTGGCGGCGATGAACACCGCCTCGGAGTATGGCTTCGGCGCGGTGATCGCGTCGCTGCCAGGCTTTTTGGTGCTGGCGGACTGGCTCAAACAGATTCCCAATCCGCTGGTCAACGAAGCCATCACCGTGACCCTTTTGGCCGGTATCACCGGCTCCGCGTCGGGCGGCATGAGCATTGCGCTGGCGGCGATGTCCGAGCAGTTCATCAGTGCGGCCCACGCCGCGAACATTCCGCTGGAAGTGCTGCACCGCGTCGCCGCGATGGCCAGTGGCGGCATGGACACCCTGCCGCACAACGGCGCGGTCATCACCTTGCTCGCGGTGACGGGCCTGACCCACCGCGAAGCCTACAAAGACATTTTCTGTATTACGCTGATCAAGACCCTGGCGGTTTTCGTAGTGATCGGCACTTTCTACGCCACTGGCATTGTGTGAGGTATTCATGACGACTCTTTCCGGCAAGACCGCGCTGGTGACTGGTTCCACCAGCGGCATTGGTCTGGGCATCGCACTGAGCCTGGCCAAGGCTGGCGCGAATCTGATTCTCAATGGTTTTGGCGATGCGTCGAAAGTCATCGCCGAAGTCGCCCGGTTCGGCGGCAAGGTCGGCCATCATCCGGCCGATGTCAGTGACCCGACGCAGATCGCCGACATGATCAATTACGCCGAGCGCGAATTCGGCGGTGTCGACATTCTGGTCAACAACGCCGGCATCCAGCACGTCGCCGCCGTGGAGGATTTTCCCGTCGAGCGCTGGGACTCAATCATTGCCATCAACCTGTCTTCGGTGTTTCACAGCACGCGTCTGAGCTTGCCGGGAATGCGCGCCAAAGGCTGGGGGCGAATCATCAATATCGCCTCCGTGCATGGCCAGGTCGGCTCGACCGGCAAAGCGGCGTATGTCGCCGCCAAGCACGGCGTTATCGGCTTGACCAAAGTGGTCGGCCTGGAAACCGCGACCAGCAATGTCACCTGCAACGCGATCTGCCCGGGCTGGGTGCTCACGCCACTGGTGCAGAAGCAGATCGACGACCGTGCGGCCAAGGGGGTCGATCCGCAGCAGGCGCAGCATGATTTGCTGGCCGAGAAGCAACCATCGCTGGAATTCGTGACGCCGCAGCATCTGGGCGAACTGGTGTTGTTTTTGTGCAGCGAGGCTGGCAGCCAGGTGCGCGGCGCGGCGTGGAATATTGATGGTGGGTGGTTGGCGCAGTAATGCTGCGTCCCGGTAGGAGTGAGCCTGCTCGCGATAGCTTTGTGTCAGTTAAATTTTACCGTTCTGGCACACCGCTATCGCGAGCAGGCTCGCTCCCACAGGTGCTATGTGTGCGCTCGACCTTGTGCATGAATAAAACAAGAGGCAAACAATGTCCGACATCCTCTGGCAACCCGACGCCAACCGTATCGCCCAGTCGCGCATGGACACCTTCCGTCGTGCGGTCAATCAACGCCATTCACTGAAACTCGACGATTACCCTGCCCTGCACCAATGGAGCGTCGAGCAGCGCGCGGAATTCTGGCAGGCGATTGTCGATTTCTTCGATATCCGCTTCCACACGCAACCCGATGCCGTGCTGCGCGAAGGCTCGAAGATGCCCGACGCCGAGTGGTTTCCCGGCGCCACGCTGAACTTCGCCGAACACTTGCTGCGGCGGCGTGACGATGCCGTGGCGGTGATCAGCGTGGCGGAGAACGGTCAACGCGAGCAGTTGACCTGGGCCGAACTCGCCGAGCATGTCGCCGGATTTCAAGCCGGTTTGCGCGCCGCCGGTGTTGGTCTTGGCGATCGCGTCGCCGCCTGCATGCCCAATACCTGGGAGACCCTGGTGGCGATGCTCGCCACCACCAGCCTCGGTGCAATCTGGTCGTGCTCCTCGCCGGATTTCGGCACCCATGGGGTGATCGATCGCTTCGGCCAGATCGAACCCAAGGTGCTGCTCACCTGCGCCGGTTATCGCTATGCCGGCAAAGTCATCGAGCAGACCGACAAGATCAACGGAATACTTGAGCAACTGCCAACGCTGAAGCAGTTGATCATCGTGCCTTACGCTCAGCCGCAGGCCCGTGTCGAGGCTTACAAGACTCACGCCGAAGTGACTTTATGGGATGACTTTTATCAGGTCGGCGGCGAACCGGATTTTGTCCCGATGCCGTTCCATCATCCGCTGTACGTGCTGTATTCCAGCGGCACCACCGGCGTGCCGAAATGCATCGTCCACAGCACCGGCGGCGTGTTGCTGCAACATGTCAAGGAACACGGCCTGCATTGCGATCTCGGCCCCGGCGATCGACTTTTCTACTACACCACCTGCGGCTGGATGATGTGGAACTGGCTGGTCTCGGCGCTCGCGGTCGGCAGCGCGGTGGTGCTGTACGACGGCTCGCCGTTTCACCCGGACAACCAGCGTTTGCTCGACTTGATCGACGACGAGCGCATCAGTGTGTTCGGCACCAGCCCCAAGTTTCTCGCCACCCTGGAAAGCAGCGGCGCCAAGCCCCGGGAAAGTCATGATCTGGGCAGCCTGAAGACGCTGCTGTGCACGGGCTCAGCGTTATCGCCGCAAAGCTATGACTTCGTCTATCGCGACTTGAAAGCGGATGTATGCCTGGCGTCGATGTCGGGCGGCACTGATATCGTTTCGTGCTTCGTCAACGCCAATCCGCTGTCCTCGGTGCGGCGCGGCGAGATCATGGGCAAGAGCCTGGGCATGGCGGTCGAAGTCTGGAATGACGCCGGCCAACCGGTGCTCGGTGAAAAAGGTGAACTGGTCTGCACCCGGCATTTCCCGGCCATGCCGATTGGCCTGTGGAATGACCCGGACGGCGCAAAATTGCGGCAATCGTATTTCAGCCTGTTTCCCGGGGTCTGGGCACAGGGCGATTACGCCGAGCAACGGCCTCACGGCGGGATGCTGATCCATGGCCGCTCTGATGCAGTGCTCAACCCGGGTGGCGTGCGCATTGGCACAGCGGAGATCTATCGGCAGGTCGAGAAAGTCAGCGAAGTGCTGGACAGCGTCGCTATCGGTCAGCAGTGGCAGGATGACGTGCGGGTTGTGCTGTTTGTGAAGTTGCGCGAAGGGCTGGCACTGGATGACGCATTGGAGCAACGCATCCGTCAGGAGATCCGCGCCAATACCACCCCAAGGCATGTACCGGCGAAGATCGTTGCGGTGACGGACATTCCGCGCACCATCAGCGGCAAGATTGTCGAACTTGCAGTGCGCGAGGTGGTGCACGGCAGGCCGGTGAAAAACACCGATGCGTTGGCCAATCCCGAAGCGCTGGAGCAGTTTCGGGATCGGCTGGAACTGAGCGTTTGAACCCGGCGCTGATACGCTTACGGCAAGCGTTGACGACGGTGCATGGCGTCAGAGGGGTTTGTTCAGCGTAATCACAACCGGCTGACCAATCGCTCTACCGCCACTGGCATCGAGTGCCCTGCGAATGATCGTCATGTTGCGGTCGAATGTCGTTTTGTCCGTAGCCATTTGACTCAGTAACGAAGTGGCAATTGCCAGCGAATCGGCATTCTCAAAGGCCTTGGATACCGCATGATTGCCAGCGATCGAGTCCGCGACAGGGAGGTTGCCGGACGCAAGATTCAGCAGCTGCGCTACATCCAGTCGCTGCCCGCTGTGGCTTGCATGCTCTGTGTCCGTGGCGTAGCCGACATCCACGGTCTGCGCACTGCCATGAAACAGTTCGTGGATCAGGTCATCGGCCACCACGTCATGGTTGAAGCCCAGATTGACGAAGTGTTTGTTCAGGTTTTGAGTATAAATCTCGATAAACGCAATACCCGATGCGTCGTTGGAGCTGGCACTTTTCCAACGCTTGTAGTTGTTCACATCAAAAGAAGCGAGTGTCTCGTTATGCTTCACTGCATCGAGAAGCGTGTTGCTCACTGAGAAGCCAGCGAAATCAAAGCGAATCAAGCGCAGATAATTCACCAGTCGATCAGTCGCTACCTGCGACGTGTTACCGAACAGTGCCTTCATCAGCAGATCGCCGTCTCGCTTGAACTCATGTCGGCTGATCACAGCAATAGCGTTGTCAATCTTCGCCCGAGCGCGAGGTAGACTTGTTTCGATGAAGTTGCACGTGTAGCTCGCGGGAAGTGTCTTGGTTGAATACGGCAACTGCAAGGGTGTTTGATAGGCGAAGCCGCTCAGCGGTTGACCCCACAACTTGCCACGCCGGTTCAAGGCGTACCATTGGTTGCCGCTGCGGGCCGCCAGAACAGCAACAACGTTGCCAGGCGTGCCGCGAGGTTGCCAGTGACCCAACCCCAAATGGGTACTTTGCGACGCACCGAGCAAATCATAGGACTGCCGACGGCCACTGAGTTTGTGCAATTGGCTGTTGGCCCTGGCAACCAGTTCATGGCTGTTTTTGCTAAAACGCAACAAGCCCTTATTCACCAATTTTCCGCCCGCCTGAATGCCAGAGGGCACCCCATCCAGCGGGTTGAGAAGGGAAACGGCCGAGGTGAATGCCAATCGGGTAAAACGCGCCGCCCTGGATGTGGTTGAAATAGCCTTCGCCGAAATGCTCAAGACTTTGGAGGTGGCTCCTGCCACCGTGCCCACCAGGCCGATGCCATCCATCAGACATCCGTAAACTCCGTCGACGACCTTGTCATGTTCACCCGAGGCAATATCCTCGATGCATTTTTTGAAAGGCACCACCAGGTCGATGAAATAAGTCAGCAATCGCTCGCCCTCCTCCCTGGAAAGTTCAAGCGGAGTCGGTACGCGCACCAGTTCTCTCAGTTCGCTCTTGTTCAGATAAGGTCGATTTTTAACCAGAAACGTGGCGATACGTTCGATATTCGGGTCGTTGAATTTTTGATAGAACCCTGACTTTGGCGTCGACGATGCTTGCGGCGCGTTGAGCATGCCAAAATTATCGATGATGGCCATGCTGCTGGTGATCGAAGAGTCCTCGGCAGCCGCATGGGTATAGCGTTTTACATCGAGCGGCAGGAGTTGCGTCGCGGTGATGCTCAGTGGAAACGTTAGATCCGCGCTGGCACTCATTCTTGAACGTTGTCGCAGTTTTCGCTCTCGCTTGATGAAAGCCGCCAAGGCGTCATTTTTTCGAGTCTCTGCGCGCGATGTGAACAGTTCGTAGCAGATGTCCGCATTCTCGTGAGACGCATACATCACAATGCCAAAACGTCCCGTGGCGGCATCTCTGCTTTGCATTGTTTCCTGGTCAAGATCAATTTTCAGGGGCCCGCCCAGGCCGCGCGATTTAAAATAAATGGCGGACTCGCGTACGGTCAGGAAGTGAATATCGGCATTCATGAAGACTTGCAAATCCGCCTCTGGCATCTGCGCCAAAGCCAGTTTCACGCTAGACAACATGGCGCTGTTCAAATCATTGAAATGCACAGCCAACTGACGATCCATCTCCTCGTCACAGGATCCTAGCTTCAACAAGTTCGGGTAACGCGCGTAAAGGCTGACACCGGACGGGTTGTAGTTGATGGCCGGCCTGAGGACACCGTTAGTGACCAGGCGCACGGTACGTCTATCCCACTGGCCAGTGACCAGATCACCTGATTGATGCAAGTCGACCATCGACATGACTTGCTGTCCGCCTTTCTCGGACAGTGCTTTTTCGTCCAGGCTGTCGCAACCAGGCGCGGCGACTTGCAAAGCGGATCGGGCAATCTTCGCTCTGTCGGGTAACGGCGTCGAAAATGCCTTGGCGATTTGAGCGAACGTTTCCGAGTGGCGCTCGAATGCATCAATTGCACGTCGGGTAGTGGTTTGCTCGGCCTGCTCAAGTTCAGCGGCGGTCACAATCTGGTTGATCAATGCCCAATCAACGATTGGGTCAATCATGGCCAGGTCACGCTTGTGTTTCTGCGACTCACTGACCGGTTCAAGTTCGCCATACGCCATGACCTGCGCATAGGTCATGCCACGCGTCGCACCGGTTTTCAGTGTCTCGACCAGCATGACGGCGCGACAGAAATTGATCCATCCAATCGAACCCAAGGTAACCGACGAAGGAATCTCCCTGACCAGAAACTCGGGTGCGTTGCGTGCCAACAGCAAGTGGGCAACCAACGGCTCCAGACCAGCCTCAAGCCATTGTCGGGTTCGCAGCACAGCCGTCAGCGCCTCAAGTATGACCGAGGGGTGACGATCAACATTTTTCGGCGCATACAGATCAAGTCCGACCACACGATTACGTTGTATGCCGTGACCAATCGATGGATCAAGGTCGAGCAATATCGCCGTCATCAGCAATTGCCGAAGAATGTCATCGGAAGCCTGCTGTCCCTCGTTCACACCGAACCAGCCCAGTTCTTTCAGGTAGTCACCGGCGAGATTAAGAGCAATCGGATGATTGACGAGTTCAATGACCCGTTGAGCCGCACTCTCATGTGTGACGGCGGCGCGACCGGTAACATTGTAGAGGGCCGTGAGAAGTTTTCTGTTGGGCATCAACTTGGCAGTCGCATTACGAATAGCTGAAAACTGCTCCTCACTTAATACGACAAATGCCGGATCTTCGGTTTGAAAATACTCCCAGTAGTTGCCCGGCTCTGGCACTAGCGGATCAAACTTGAACAAATCGATCAAATTCCTGACCTTCGCCTTGTTGTCGGGCAAGTTTATGTCATGAAAGCGAAACCATTGATCGAGAGTTATATCGTTATCAGGCCATATATAACCACCGGCCACTTTTGCTATATCCGAAATCAACGTCAGTGCAGATTGTGTCGGAACACTGTATTCAAAGTGCCGCGCCGCGACCAGATCCACCCACCCCCTGACCGCACGGACTTCCATCTTGCCGTCGGGCGTAACGCGCAGAAGTCCGTCATGATCGCTTGCGCCTTCCCTGGCAATCGCACCGAATACCGGGCCGGTAGCAAGTAACTCATTAAGCAAAAGGCTGCCGGGATTGTAGATCTCGAACAACGACGATCCGGCTTGCAACTCTACTTCATGCCCATACCAATTGATCTTTTGATCATCCGTGTATTGGCTTAACGCCGCCTCTAGTTGAGTCAAAACCAATTGACGCTCAACGGCATCGGCTTCATCCCTGCTCTTCCATTCGGAAAGAGCAACAGCCGAAGACCAGAACGTTTTATTCCGGACCTTATCATTCACACTAGAACCTCACCAAGTAATTAGCTGACAACTTCAGCGCGATGACGTTCTACTTTCTTTGATACGACCAATCCATCTAAAAAACATGAATAACTGTTTCCGCCCCCACAAACAACCAAGAAAACATTAATCGATCAACCCCCATTCTTCTGACGTTGTATCGTTACCAGCATTTGCCTCTTCAGAAAGTTTCATCCGCAACTTCAAATTATTCACCGAATCAGCATTCTTTAAAGCTTCCTGCGCACTGATTGCACCTTCAGCGACTAATGCGTACAGCGCCGCATCAAATGTCTGCATACCCAGTTCGGTGGATTTTTCCATTATCGGTTTCAGCTCCTCGAACTGTCCGCGCCGAACCAGATCTGCGATGGTTGGCGTGCCCAACAGCACCTCGACAGCTGCCCTGCGTTGCCCATCGACGGTGCGGACTAAGCGTTGCGAGATAAATGCTTTCAGGTTGTTTCCCAGCGTATGCAACAACTGCGGTCGCCGTTCTTCCGGGAACATATTGATAATTCGGTCCAGTGCCTGATTGGCGTTGTGCGCGTGCAACGTCGAGAGCACCAGATGCCCGGTATCGGCGAACGCCAGGGCATGTTCCATGGTTTCGCGGTCACGGATTTCGCCGATCAGCACCACGTCCGGTGCCTGGCGCAGGGTGTTTTTCAGGGCCGCGTGGAAGCTGCGTGTATCGACCCCGACTTCCCGTTGATTGATGATCGAGCGCTGGTGGCGATGGATGTACTCGATCGGGTCCTCGATGGTGATGATGTGCCCGCTGCTATGGCGGTTGCGGTGGTCGATCAGCGCGGCCAGCGAGGTCGACTTGCCCGAATCGGTGGCCCCGACAAAGAGGATCAACCCCTGCTTGAGCATGACGGTGTCAAGCAGTACTGCCGGCAATTTCAGATCGGCAAAACGCGGGATGTCGAGTTTGACATTGCGAATGACGATCGATACATCATTGCGCTGCTTAAAGATATTGACGCGAAAACGCCCGATGCCCGCTCGCGAAATCGCCAGGTTCATTTCCAGATCCCGGTCGAACTCCCGTCGTTGCTCGGCGTCCATCAGGGAGGCGCCGATGGCCGCGGTTTCACCGTTTTTGAACGGGCGTTCGCTCAACACTGTGAGCACGCCGTCAATGCGCGCACTGGGCGGTGCTCCCGTGGAGAGGAACAGGTCCGAACCGTTTTTATTGGACAAAATTGACAACAGCGCATCGATTTCCATGGCAAAAAGCACCCGCGAAGCATTCAATGAACAGACAACGGCCTGCGCCTGGCGCAGATCAACTGCAACAATGATAGACGTCGCCTCAACGAACCACGCTCAGGATTGATGTAATGAATGCTGTACCGAACACCGACGACGCACAGGCACTGATCGCCCGTACCGACTGGAGCCGCAGCCCCCTGGGCGCTGCCGGCAACTGGCCGCAGAGCCTGCGCACCGCGGTGGACATCGTGATTCACTCGCCGATGCCGATGCTGTTGTTGTGGGGGCCGCAGCTCACGCAGATCTACAACAACGGTTTCGCCCTGCTTGCCGGCCACAAGCATCCGCACGCTTTCGGACAGCCTGCGCACCAGATCTGGCCGGAACTTCGCGACTTTACCGACCCTATTTACAGCGCCGTCCTACAGGGCCAGGTTCGCACCTACAGCGAAAGACGCTTCACCCTGCAACGAGACGGCAGAGAATCCGACTTCTGGCTGGATCTGACCTATAGCCCGATTCGTGATGAGACCGCGCAAGTCGCCGGAATCCTCGTCACCGCGATCGAAACCAACGAACGCCGCCGCATCGCTCTGGAACTGCAGCGACGCTCGGAAGAAAGCCTCAAAGCCCAACGGGAAACCGAGGAGCGCCTGCAACTGGCCCTGGCTGCGACCGATGCTGTCGGCACCTGGGATTGGGACATCGGCGAAGACCGCTTTATCGCCGATGCGCATTTCGCCCAATTGCATGGCGTCGACCCCAGCCTCGCCGGTCGGTTGCCGATCAGCGATTACTTGCAAGGCGTGCACCCGGAAGACCGCGCCATGATTGCGCGCAGCATCAAGCACTGCATCACCCACGGCACCGAATACGCTGAGGAATATCGCTTGCAGCAAGGCGATGGCGAGGTGCGCTGGGTATTCGCCCGCGGGCGCTGCTACAAGGATCATCATGGCCGGCCCATGCGTTTTCTCGGCGCGGCGCTGGACCTGACCGAGCGCAAACACACGGAACAGGCGTTGCGCCAGAGCCAGACCGAACTGCAACTGATCATCAACGCCATGCCGATCCTGATCAGTTATGTCGACTGTGAAGAGCGCTTTCGCCTCAACAACGCGGCCTATCTGGATTGGTACGGCCTCACGCCACAGGAACTCTACGGTCGCACGATTCGCGAAGTCATCGGTGAAGAAGCGTATTTCCTGCGCCTGCCCTACATTGCCGAGGCGCTGGCCGGCAGACCGTGCTCATTCAGCCTGTATACCCCGCACCGCGATGGCAGCAATCGCCACGCGCTGATGAATTACCTGCCGCGTTACGCCGCCGACGGCGCGATCAGTGGTTTCTATATCTTTGTGATCGATGAGACCGAGCGCAAGAAAACCGAAGAAGCCTTGCGCAATCTCAACGAAACCCTGGAAGAACGGGTCAGCGCCCGCACCGAACAGTTGGCCCAGGCCAACCAGCGTTTGCAGAACGAGATGTTCGAACGCGAGCGCGCCGAAGATGCCTTGCGCCACGCGCAGAAGATGGAGGCTGTCGGCCAGCTCACCGGCGGTATCGCCCACGACTTCAACAACATGCTCACCGGCATTATCGGCAGCCTCGATTTGATGCAGCGCTACATCGCCAACGGCCGGGCTGACGAAATTGGCCGTTTTACCGAAGCCGCCGTGTCATCGGCCAACCGTGCGGCAGCGCTGACCCATCGATTGCTGGCGTTCTCGCGGCGCCAGTCGCTGGATCGCAAAACCCTCGACGCCAATGAACTGGTGCATTCGCTGGAAGACCTGATCCGCCGTACCAAGGGCGATCCGATCGAACTGACCCTGCGTCTGGCCGAGAACGTGTGGCCGGTCAGCACCGACGTCAGTCAGCTAGAAAACGCCTTGCTCAACCTGGTCATCAATGCACGTGATGCGATGCCCGATGGCGGTGAACTGGTGATCGAAACGGCCAACGTCTACCTCGACGGCAGCGACATCACCACGCTCGAACCGGTCAAGGCCGGCGATTACCTGATGCTGGCGGTCAGCGACAACGGCACCGGCATGACGCCCTCGGTGCGTTCCAAGGCCTTCGATCCATTCTTCACCACCAAGCCCATCGGCCAGGGCACCGGGCTGGGGCTGTCGATGATTTATGGGTTTGCCCAGCAGTCGGGTGGTCATGTCAGCCTCGACAGCCTGCCGGGCCAGGGCACTTGCGTGCGCTTGTACCTGCCGCGCTTGTATGGCGTCGAACCGGAACGGCCGGCCATCGTCGCCGTTGAACAACCGTCGGCGACGGCGACCGGTGAAACCGTGATGGTGGTTGAGGATGACCCAGCGGTGCGCATGCTGGTGCTCGATCTGCTCAGGGAGTTGGGTTATCAGGCCCACGAAGCCGAAGACGCCAAGACCGCCCTGCCCCTGCTGGAGTCCGATCTACGCGTGGATCTGCTGGTCACCGACGTCGGCCTGCCAGGCATGAACGGCCGGCAACTGGCGGAGATCGCCCGCCAGCATCGGCCGGGCCTCAAGGTGTTGTTCATGACCGGTTATGCGCAGAAAGCCGCCGAGCGTCAGGGATTTCTTGAGGACGGCATGGACATGGTTGCCAAACCGTTTGCCATTGAGCTGCTGGCCAGCAAGATCCACACGATGATCAGCCAAACCCCGTGACTTGAGGCATAATCCGCGACCCGCCTTCACCCCGTTATCAGGTATCGCACGATGAAAGCCCAAGCCCGCCACATTCTGGTGAAAACCGCCGAAGAGGCCGAACAGCTCAAACAACGCATCGCCAAGGGTGAAGCGTTCGATGTGCTGGCGAAGAAATTCTCGACCTGCCCGTCCGGCAAGCGTGGTGGCGATCTGGGTGAAGTGCGGCCGGGGCAGATGGTCGGGGCGATTGATGCGGTGATTTTCAAAAAGCCGCTGCGCACCGTGCATGGGCCGATCAAGAGCAAGTTTGGTTATCACCTAGTGCAGGTGTTTTACCGCGATTAAACACTGCAGCCCTGTAGGAGCTGTCGAGTGAAACGAGGCTACGATCTTTTGATCTTGTTTTTTAACATCAAGATCAAAAGATCGTCCGATCGCGGCCCGAGCCTTCGGCAGCTCCTACAGGTGTTGCATTTCAGGTTCTGGGAATCAATGCCCCCGGCACCTGAATCACCTTGCTGGCCAGCAGATGCCCGGCCTCGGCAGCCTCCACCGGACTGCCGCCCAGCAATCGACTGGCCAGATACGCCGCACTGAACGAATCCCCCGCCGCCGTGGTGTCCACCACCTTCTCGACCTTCTGCGCCGGCACTTCGAACGCTTCACCATCACACTGAATCAAACAAGCTTCGGCGCCACGCTTGAGCACCACTTCCGGCGTGCCGAACTGCGCATAAGCGGCAAACACTGCCGCGCAATCGGCAAAACCGAACAGTGCCTGTTCGTCATCCACCGTCAACAACGCCAGATCAACGTACGGCAATACGTTGCGATAAGCCGCCCGCGCGTCTTCTACCGAGGCCCAAAGGCGTGGCCGGTAGTTGTTATCGAAGACGATGCGCGCATCCCGCTGCCGCGCTTCGATCAAAGTCTGGATAAGTTTTTCCCGGCCCAACGCACCGAGCACAGCCAGGGTAATGCCGCTGAAATACAGCACATCGTAATCCGGCAACGCCGCCAGAATCGGCTCGGCGGCCGGGGTGGTGAAACAGTCGCGAACTGCCGCTTCGTTGCGCCAGTAGAGAAAACGCCGCTCGCCGCTGGCATCGGTCTGGATGCAATACAGGCCCGGCAGGCGACCCGGCAGACGTTGCACCAGATCCAGGCCGATGCCTTCGCTGGTCCAGATCTGGCACATGGCGTCGCTGAAACTGTCATCGCCCAGTGCGGTGACGTAATCGACCTGCGCCTTCTCGCCCATGGCGCGGGACAGATACACCGCCGTGTTCAGGGTGTCGCCGCCGAAGCTTTGTTGCAGGCTACCGTCGGCGCGTTGCTGCAGTTCGATCATGCATTCGCCGATCAGGGCGATGCATGGAATGTTCGGGCCCAGGGGGCTGAGGGTGTTCATCTTGTGGTGTCTCTGTTGATTCGCGGGTGTCTGGGCGGGCCTCATCGCTGGCAAGCCAGCTCCCACAAGGATTCATGTCGCTCACAGATTTTGTAATCAACACTGAACCCTGTGGGAGCTGGCTTGCCAGCGATTGGCCGCAACTCGGTCTGAAGCCTTAGAAACAAGTCTCCATGCTCTCGATCACCGACAACTGCTCATCCACCAACAACCCCACACGCCACTTGTCGAACGTCAGGCACGGGTGCGACGTACCAAAGGAAATGATGTCGCCCACGCGCAACTCAACGCCCGGCGCCACCGTCATGAACGCGTGCTGATCCATCACCGCCGTGACCTTGCACGCACCGACATCCTCGCCCAGCGCCGGCACTACGCCCGCCTTGTAGCGCAGCAACGGCACCGGCAAACCGGCATCGAACGCAACATCACGCTTGCCCAGCGCGATCACCGCAAAACCCGGCTCGGGCAGCGACTGCACGTGCGCCCAGACTTCCAGCGCCGGACGCAAACCTTCGTGCAGATCGCTGCGACGGTCGAGTACGCAGCACTGCGCCTCTTTGTAGATGCCATGGTCGTGGGCCACGTAGCTGCCCGGGCGCAACACGCTGAGGAAACGCCCAGCGGCGTTTTGCGCTTCAAACGACTCGGCAATCAGGTCATACCAGGCCGAACCCGAGGCGGTGATGATCGGCTTGCCGATGGCGAATGCGCCGCTGTCCTGCAACTGCACCGCCAGGCGCACCAGCGACGCGGCAAATTCACGAATGCCGCTGACGGCGTGATCGCCGTGGATCACCCCTTCGTAACCTTCGATGCCGGTCAGGACCAGCGCCGGTTGCGCGCTGATTGCCTTGGCCAGCTCAATGACTTCCTGCTCGCTGCGGCAACCGCAACGCCCGCCGACCACGCCGTACTCGATCATCACGTTGAGCTTCACCCCGCGCGAGGCGAAGTACGCGCCGAGATCAGCGACGTTGTCCGGGTGATCGACCATGCAATAGAAATCGAATGACGGATCGGCGAGCAGGTCGGCAATCAACGCCATGTTCGGCGTGCCGACCAATTGGTTGGCCATCAGCACCCGACGCACGCCATGGGCATAAGCCGCCCGGGTCTGGGTCGCGCTGGCGAGGGTGATGCCCCACGCGCCGGCGTCGAGCTGACGCTTGAACAGTGCCGGGGTCATGCTGGTTTTGCCGTGGGGCGCCAGTTCTGCGCCGCTGTCGCTGACAAATTTCTGCATCCAGTGGATGTTGTGCTCCAGCGCTGCACGATGCAGCACCAGCGCCGGCAGGCTGACGTCACGTACCAGGTGCGCGCCGATGGCAGCGTCGCCCTTTTCTCCAGCAGTATTGATGGCAGTGGTCATGGTCGAACTCCTCACATTCGCGGCTGCAGCCAGCCGCCGTTATTCGTTGATGCGCCGGGCGAGGCTGTTGGCGCTCTCGATCAGCACCCGGCGATAGTCGTTGTAATTGTTTTTCGCATCGGCCCGTGGCGCGACGATGCACAAGGTGCAAATGGCCACGCCTTGCGGGTCTTTGACCGGCGCGGCGAAGCAATGGGTAAAGGTGTCGGCAACACTGTCGAAGGAGAAGAAACCATCGATGCCGGCCTGGCGGATTTCCGCCAGAAAACGCTCCAGCGGCAGGCGCTCGCCGTCGGGCAGGATGAAGTCGTTTTCGTCGATCAGGTCGATGATTTGTTGATCGCTTAAATGCGCAAGCAGCAGGCGCCCGGAAGCGGTCCACGGGATGGGGGCGTTTTCACCGATGTCGGAGGAAATGCGGAAATGCCGCTCGCCCTCCTTCATCAGTGCCACGGTGTATTTACGCCCGTTGAGCAGACACATCTGCGCGGTTTCACGGGTCTGGCTGACGATCTCCTGCAAGGCATGATCGGCCTCGCGGCTGAGGTCGAAATGACGCAAATGTGCCTGACCGAGGAAGTATAACTGCCGGCCCAGGTAGACATGACCGTCCTTGCCCACCGGCTCCAGAATCCGTCGTTCGAGTAATGAAGCGACCAGTTCGTAAACCGTGGATTTCGGGCTGCCGATGCCGTTGGCGATGTCGTTGGGGCGCAGCGGCTGGCCGATTTCCTTGAGGAAATCGAGAATATCGAACGCCCGGTCCAGACCGCGGGCCCGGCGTTTGATGGTGTCTTCGGTCATGTCATTACTCACTCAATATTCCCTGTAGGAGCTGCCGCAGGCTGCGATCTTTTGATCTTGCCTTTCTGGCGCATCCAAAAATGCCAAAAGATCGCAGCCTTCGGCAGCTCCTACAAGAGCCGCGGTGTATCAGGCCTTTTTCTTGTACGCGATGCAATCGATCTCGACCTTGCAATCAACCATCATGCTCGCCTGCACACAGGCGCGCGCCGGTGCGTGCTCAGGCTTGAAGTACTCGCCAAAGACCTTGTTGAAACTGCTGAAATCCCGCGGATCATCCAGCCACACGCCTGCGCGCACCACGTCTTCCAGGCCATACCCGGCCTCTTCGAGAATCGCGATCAGGTTTTTCATGGTCTGATGGGTCTGCTCGACGATACCGCCCACAATAATCTCGCCATCCACCGCCGGTACCTGGCCGGACACATGCAGCCAGCCATCCGCTTCAACGGCGCGAGCGAAGGGACGTGGCTGGCCGCCAGCGGCGGTGCTGCCGGTGCCGTAACGCGTAATGCTCATGGGTGTTTCTCCTGATGTGAAAACGTAAGATTAAAACCGCGTATTTTTCAGAAACTCAGCCAGACGCGGCGATTGCGGGCGTTCGAACAGTTCCTTGGGAGGCCCCTGCTCTTCGATCCGCCCCTGATTCATGAAAACGATCTTGTCCGAGACCTCGAAGGCGAAACGCATCTCGTGCGTCACCAGCAGCATGGTCATGCCGTCTTCGGCCAGGCCCTTGATCACGTTGAGGACTTCGCCAACCAGCTCCGGGTCGAGAGCCGAAGTGACCTCATCGAAGAGCATCAGGCTCGGGTTCATCGCAATCGCCCGGGCAATCGCCACGCGCTGTTGCTGACCGCCGGACAACTGACCGGGAAAGTGATTGCGCCGCTCCAGCAAGCCGACGCGCTCCAGCCATTTCTCGGCGAGCGCCACAGCTTCATCCTTATGCATTTTCTTCACCTTGAGCAGGCCCAGGGTGACGTTCTGCAATGCGGTCAAATGCGGGAACAGGTTGAATTGCTGGAACGCCATGCCGGTCATCGCACGATGGCGGGCGATGAGTTTTTCCGCATGCCGCACACGCTTGCCGTTGACCTCGTCATAGCCGATGGATTCGCCATCGAGCAGGATCTGCCCGCCCTGGAATTCTTCGAGCATGTTCACGCAACGCAGCAGCGTGGTTTTACCCGAGCCGCTGGAGCCGATCAGCGTCACCACGTTGCCGCGCTGCATGCTCAGATCGACACCTTTGAGCACTTCGACTGCGCCGTACTGTTTGTGCAGGCCGCGGATGTCCAGCAACGCCTGAGTCTGAGGGGAAACTTGAGCTTGAGTCATGGCAAAGCCACCCGCTTTTCAATGTGCCGGCCGAGTAATTCGATGCCGTAGTTGATGACGAAGAACAGAAAACCGGCGAACAGGTAGAACTCCAGGGTCATGAAGTTCCGGGCGATGATCTGTTGGGTGCTGAGGAGCAATTCGGCGACGCCGATCACCGAGAGCAAGGTCGACGCCTTGACGATTTCCGTGGACGAGTTGACCCAGGTCGGCAGGATCTGCCGCAGCGCCTGAGGCAATAGCACGTAGCCGAGCGATTGGTAGAACGTCAGGCCGATGGCCTTGCTCGCTTCCATCTGCCCGCGCGGCAAAGCTTGCAATGCACCGCGAACAATCTCGGCGACGTGGGAACCGCAAAACAGCGTCAGGCCCAAGGCCCCGGCCTGAAATGCGCTGATCTGCCAACCGAGTGCCGGCGCCATGTAGAAACAGGCCAGCACCAACACAAACACCGGCGTGCCACGAATCAGGTCGACGTAAAAACGAAACGGCGCGCGCATCCAGAATTTGCCGTAGGTCAGCACCAGACCGGTGACCACGCCGAGCATCGTGCCGAGCAGAATCGCCAGTGCCGACACTTGCACGCTGGTCAGAAAGCCCTGCCACAACGGCTCACGCGCGACCCACAATTCATGTAACCAACTGGGAGATTCGTACATCGCAGCCTCCTATCGGCGGATCGCCAGACGCTGCTCCAGGTATCGCAGCAGCATGGCAATGAGGTAACAGGCCGCGACATACAACGCCGTGGTCACCAGCCAGGTTTCGATTACCCGGTAGCTTTCGACGTTGATCTTGCGCGCGTAATAGGTCAGCTCCGGCACCGCAATCGCGGCGGCCAGCGAGGTGTCCTTGAACAGCGAAATGAAATTGTTCGACAGCGCCGGCAGCACATTGCGCAGCATTACCGGCACGGTGACGTAGGCCTTGACCTGCCATTCACCGAGTCCGATGGCCAGCCCGGCCTCGCGCTGGCCTTTGGGGATGCTCAGCAAGCCACCACGGAACACTTCGGTCAGGTACGCCCCGGCATACAACGACAGCGTGATGATGAACGACGGAATCTTGTCCAGACGAATCCCGAGACTCGGCAACGCAAAGTAGATCAACAGAATCAACACCAGAATCGGCGTGTTACGCACCACCGTGACGTACACCGAAGCCAGCACCCGCAAGGCGCGATGCTTGGAGAGCAAGGCAAACGCCATCAGCAGGCCGATCACGCAGCCGATGGCGATCGACACCAAGGCCAGTTCAAGGCCCAGACCGAGCCCCGCCAGCAAGGTGTCGAAATCGCGCCACACGGCGGCAAAGTTCAACTGATAGTTCATGGTCAGCAGTACCTTGAGCGGGGCGACTTTAATCGCCCCACTCTCACGGGATCATTTGAATTCGACAGGGAAACCGATGGCGGGCGACGGCAGATCAATACCGAACCATTGTTTGAACGAGGCGGCGTAGGTCGGGAATTCAACGCCGGTCATCGCTTCATGCAGTGCGGTGTTAACGAAGTTCAGCCAATCCTGATCGCCTCGTTTGACTGCGCACGCGTAAGTCTGTGGGCTCCACGCATAGGTCGGGCTGCGGTAGCGGCCAGGGTTCTGCACCATCAGGTATTTGACCGAGGACTGGTCAGTGGCGGCGGCATCGGCGCGGCCGGAGTTCACGGCCTGGTACATCAGGTCGACGCTGTCGTACTGATCGACCTTGGCTTTTGGCAATGCTTGATGCACCAGCTCTTCGGCGTAGACGTTTTGCAGCACCGCCACGGTGACGCTGTCGCCGGCGGCTTGCAGGTCTTCGATTTCCTTGTACTTGCTGTTGTTCGGCAGCAGCAGGCCGACGCCTTCGCGGTAGTACGGCAGGGTGAACGCCACTTGCTGCGCACGGCTGGCGGTGACGGTGATGAACTGGCAGCTCATGTCGACTTTGTCGGTGAGCAGATTGGGAATTCGCGCATCGGACGACTGCACGACGAATTCGACCTTGCTCGGGTCGTTGAACAGACCTTTGGCCACCATCCTGGCGATGTCGATATCAAACCCCTGCAACTTGCCGTCCGCGCCCTGAAAGTGCCACGGCGCATTGGTGCTGCCGGTGCCCACGATCAACTTGCCACGGGCCAGAACACTGTCGAGCTTGCTGTCGGCTGCCTGGGCCATACCCATGACAGCGGACGAAGCCACAAGAACAAAAACACACGCTTTGAACAACGAAGGACGGCGATGCATGGCAAGCACTCCAGGATGGTGTTTATTCCGCTATACCGGAACACGGTTTGTTACTACGGAATAGACAGCAGAAAGTGTGCCATAGCTTTGGCAATAAAACCCAGGTCTTCGGAAACATTAATCGGTTCAACAAGTTAGCCCGAGGATCTGCGCGCGACTATTGCCAGTAGAGGTTTGACCATTGCTACTGAGGGCAACAAATTGGGAAGTAACGTCACATTCAAGGGCATGTGCGCGACCAATTGATGCACACATAGAGCAATGAATCGGACTTGAAAAATGGACTGAGCACAGGTAACCGTTCATCGGATTTGCGGCTCGACCTGTCAGAGTTGACAGTTGTTGACCGGTGAATTGATAGGCCTACTGGTTTGGACCGAACGGGTCAGGAATCGAATTCAAAATCTCAATAAGGACTTTTGAAATGGCCAATCTGATTGAAAATGGTGATTTTGCGAATCAAGGCGATCACTGGACCGCAACCAATCCAACAAACGTCAGTTATGTGAATGGTCACTGCATTATCGCCACACCTGACTCCATCAGTCAGGACGTTAAGCTGGGTAACGAAGGTGGCGGGCTATTTATGGTGTTTGCAAGAATGAAAACACTACGTGGTTATGCTGGCCGCATCACTGTTCAGCCCATTCCGACAGGAGATCCGGTTTACCTTGAGGTCGGCGGGCAACAGCAGGAATGGACACTCAAATGGCAAATCTTCACTGCGCCGCTTGCGACTCTCGCGTTCAAAGTCACAGCTGAATCCAATGATGGCACATTTGATCAACTCGGCTCTTACTTCGGCGATATCACGCTATCCAAGTTGCTCTGAGCCAACGCTATTAAAAGCGAGCGTTCTTTCACATCGTGACAGCTCGCTTTTTACCGTGAACGCACCAGCGCTGTATTCCGAGAGGAGTTTCAATGAACTCGACAATCCCTTTCGCAACCTTGCCGGCCACCTATCAAAAAACACTGAAAACCTGGCGTCCGGTCATCCTGTATTTCGCCAACGAACATTGCCCCGCCTGCGAATGGGCCGGGCCGATTTTTCGCCAGACGGCCGAGCCATACCGGCATCGCGCCAATATCTACATGCTCAATACCCGCGAGTCCCCGCGCCATCCGCTGGTCACCGGCACGCCCACCGTGCTGTTTTACAAGAACGGTAGACTGGTGAAAAAACTCAAAGGCATCGGCACCGAAGAAACCCTCGCACGGGATTTCGCCGAACATATCGGCAAGACCAAAGCGCCCGCAGCTCCGCATAAACGCTTGCATGATCTGTCTTGGCTGCGTCAGACACTTCGCACTTTGCGCACCGTTGCACGTGCGCGCTTGCGGAGTCAGTGCTGAACAGGCTGTAGGTTCCGAAGCACGTATTTCAACGCTTGGCAGCCTCTGTATATATTTGGCTTCGCTCTCGCTTGCCTACGGCTATCACCGTGACAACCAACACTTCATCCTTGACGCGATACACCAAGCGATATCCGGCGCTTCGCAGCTTTATTTTGTATGCGTTACCCAGGCCTTTTAGCCGATCCGCCGGTACATGTGGATTAAGCAGCCGCTCCGCTAGTTTTTTCTTGAACTGATCTCGTAGACCTGCGCCCAGCTTCTCCCATTCTTTCCAGGCCTTTTCAGAAAACTCCAGCTCATAGGTCATCTATTGAGACCTTGATGGTGGGGTCGTTTTCTCGCTCCTTGCAAAGCGCGATCAACTCCAGATCATCAAGACGCGTCATCATTGCCTCGTACTCTTTGGCAGGTACGCAATAAAACGCTGGTTCATTTCGGTTGAGAATCGCTACAGAGCGTCCACCTCCTGCAGCTACAGTGCCCATCGGATTTTTTTTCAATTCGGAAATACTCGCTACTACGTGAGAAAGAACGATGTGTGCCATTAAGGTGCTCCCTGAAGTACTTTTAACAGCACCTAAAATAGCACCCCTGAAGTTCTTAACTTCGATCCATTTGACGATACCACGTGATTTCCAACGACGTTTCTGCGTTGTCCGTCAGATATTTCTCGCACTTGGGTGGGAACAGGAAGGATCGCTAGACTCTTCATCAGTGAATACTGCGGTGCCTGAACCCAAGCATTCGCGAGCAGGCTCGCTACCACATTTGAAACGCGTTCCAGTGTGGGAGCGAGCCTGCTCGCGAAGTGGCCAGTACAGTCGCCAGAGAACTCAAGTGTTACGCGGCAGCACGCACCAACAACACCCGCGTCACCCGCCGCTCTTCCACCGCTTTGACCGTCATCTGCCAGCCCTCCAGCTCCAGACGGTCACCGATCACCGGCAATCGATCCAGCAGGCTCATCACCAATCCGGCCATGGTCTGATAATCCTCGGTCGGCTGCGCACCAAACCCGGTACGTTGTCGCACACGCGCAAGGTTCAACGCGCCGCTGACCACAAACCCGCCCTGCTCCTCAACCACGTCCGGGCCTTCGATTTCGCTGGCGTCCGGCAGCTCACCGGCAATCGATTCGAGAATGTCGGTCATGGTCAATACGCCGACGAAATCACCGAATTCGTTGACCACGAAGGCAATGTGAGTCGAAGCGGCGCGCATCTGCTCCAGCGCATTGAGGATCGAATAGCTTTCAAGCAAATTGATGGTCTTGCGTGCCAGGTGTTCCAGGTTCGGCTCGGTGCCGGCCAGGTATTCCTTGAGCAGTTCCTTCTTGTGCACGAAGCCCAAGGGCTCATCTACCGCACCGTTGCGAATCAACGGCAGACGCGAGTAGGACGAGTGCATCAAGCGGGTACGAATCGCCTCGCGATCATCGGCCAGATCAATCGTGTCGACATCGGCGCGCACGGTCATCAGCCCGCGAATCGGGCGCTCGGCCAGTTGCAATACGCCGCTGATCATCACCCGCTCGCGACGGTCGAACAGTTCCGCGCTTGGCGCATCACCGTCGTCAAGCAGGTCAGAGATCTCCTCGCCAACCTCTTCCGCCGCCAGTTTGCGTCCGCCCAGCAGGCGCATCACCGCATGAGCGGTGCGCTCGCGTATCGGTCGCAGCCCCTGCATCGAGCGCTTGCGGCGAGCCCGGGCGATCTGGTTGAACACCTCGATCAGAATCGAGAAACCGATGGCGGCGTACAGATAACCTTTCGGAATGTGGAAGCCCAAACCTTCGGCCGTCAGGGCAAAACCAATCATCATCAGGAAGCCCAGACACAGCATGATCACCGTCGGGTGCGCGTTGACGAAGCGCGTCAGCGGTTTGCTGGCGACAATCATCAAGCCAATCGAGATGATCACCGCGATCATCATCACCGCCAGTTCATCGACCATGCCCACGGCCGTGATCACCGCATCCAGCGAGAACACCGCGTCGAGCACCACAATCTGCGCGACGATCGGCCAGAACAAGGCGTAAGCGGCGTTGGTCGTGCGCTCACCGATGTGGCCTTCAAGGCGTTCGTGCAATTCCATGGTGGCCTTGAACAGCAGGAACACACCACCGAACAACATGATCAGGTCGCGACCAGAGAAACTCTTGTCGAACACCTCGAACAATGGCTGCGTGAGGGTGACCAGCCAGGAAATACTCGCCAACAGGCCAAGGCGCATGATCAGCGCCAGCGACAGGCCAATAATCCGCGCGCGGTCACGCTGATGCGGTGGCAGCTTGTCTGCCAGAATTGCAATGAACACCAGGTTGTCGATACCCAGCACCAGTTCCAGCACGATCAAAGTCAACAAGCCTAACCAGGCCGTGGGATCCGCTAACCATTCCATAAAACGTCTCTATCTCTCTCGATGAATTCAGGCTGCCGGACACGGCAAAGCGCAACGCGAAGGCTTTAGGGCCGCGTTAGCAACGATAGTCGGATGTCGGAAAACCGGATGCTGCGAGTGCGTCAAGACCGCGCCATGGCGCGAGGGGAAGGTGCGACTGGGAGGCTCCGAGAGGGTGTTCATGCAAATCCTGAATGAAAAATGGCCTTGGAGCGTACAGGCTTTGGGAACATTTCCTACAGCGGCAAATCATTTCAAAATCTGTAATCCACACCGAAACCCACTGTAGGAGCTGCCGAAGGTTCGGGCCGCGATCGGACGATCCTTTGATCATGTTTTCTAATTCGAAAGTCAAAAGATCGCAGCCTTCGGCAGCTTCTACAGTACGGTGTCAGCGTCCGGCAAAACGCAGCCGGGACAACTGCCGCAAATCCCCTTCGATGTAATAGTCATTCGTCCAACGGTCATCCACCGCCAACGGACTCACTTGCTTCAACGCCAGTTTTTTCGCGAAATAGCGAAAGCGGTAATGCTCATAAAACCGCAGCAGCTCCAGCCCGTAACGATCCGCCAGATCGGTGTCGCCACGAATGATCAGGTAGTTTTCGTCGTTGCCATTGCTCGCTGAAGCGCTGAGGTTGTGGCTGCCGCTGATGATCGTTGGTGTGTCCGTGGTGAAGTCGGTGACCACGGCTTTGGTGTGCACCAGCAGATTGCCTTTCTGGCCTTTCATGTTCTCGCGCAGCCAGCCTTCCAGCCCGGTGTTGAGCAATGCGGTGGCGGCGAATTCGGCGCTGCGGTCGGCGTGAAAACCGGTGATTCGGCTGGCAGTGTTCTGCAGGCCATAACGCAAAATGTCGTCGTGGGGCTGGCCGAGTAACGCGTTAAGAATCGCGTCCGGCAGCGAGAACGCGGTGACGAACAGCACGTCTTTTTTCGCCGCGCTGATGATCTGCACGAACGCCTGCAGATCGGCCCCGCCGGTGCGCGGCGAGAACCCGGCGAACAAAGGTTGCTGCGGATTCATCGGGTTGTGTTCGGTAATCCAGTCACGGGTAACGCCGATATCATCCGGCTGCGCCCAGATCTGCTCGAACGTCTGCAGATAACTGGCGGCAATCGATGCATCGTCCAGCACATGCACCACGTTGGCCTGACGATAAACTCCGTTGGCGGTGAAATTGGTGCTGCCACATAAAACCGCTTCAGGCTGATGAGTGCCGCTGGCATCAACGCGGCTGAGGACCATGAATTTGTTGTGAAAGATATTGTGGGTCACTCGCCCGCGTTTGCTCGCGGGAGGCAGTGCCGCCAGGCTCGCTTCGTTGATCGTGGTGTCTTCATCATCGGGCCGGGCGTGATACAGCACCCGCACCTTTACGCCACGCATGAACGCCGCGTTCACCGCATCGACGATTGCCTGCAACTGATACTCGTAAATCGCGATATCCAGCGCCCACTGACCATCGACCGCACGCTCGATAAACCCGAGCAATCGTGTGAGCAAGCCGTTTTCCAACCATTGCCGCGGCGCATCGGGCCAGGCTTCGATGGGCATGTTTTTGTTGGCGCTGATCTGCGCGTCGAGATCGGGAAACTTGCGCTGGAATGCCTGACTGGCGGCGACCGCACGGTTGAATATCACGCTTTGATTGCTCGGGTGACCGTCATCGGAGGTCAAAGTCAGTTCCAACGACTCTCCCAACTGCACGGCATCCGCGGTGCCGTAGGCCAGATGCACGCGATAGTGAAGGGTCATGCCCGGATTGACCGCGTAATCGGCCCAGCGAAATTTCTGCAGCGGGGCTTTATCGCTTGGGGTGGCGTGGAACTGGGGGAAGGTATGCGCCTTGCCAGGGAAGGTCAGGCTGTTGAACAGGAACAACCAGGGTTTGGCGCCCTGCTGCTTTTCGATGGCGAAACCCAACAGGCCTTTGCGCCGGGATTCGGCCAGATCCATGGCCAGCAGCACGCCGTTGGTGCCGGCGTAGGCCTTTACACGGAAATCGTCCTGAGGGTTTTTGACCACAACGCGCATCGCTCACTCCTTGTGATTGGGGCTGGGTGCAGCATAGAGCAGTGATGCGGGTTTTGAGTGTTCGGCTCTAGACCGGGTCGATGCAATCGCGAGCAGGCTCACTCCGACATTTGGAATGCGTTCCCCTGTAGGAGTGAGCCTGCTCGCGATGAGGCCCGACCAGACACAGAAAGTATCAGAGGGAAATCAGTTCATCGATATGTCGATACTGCGCATCCAATGCCGTCGCCAGATCCTTGGCCCGGCCCAACCGGATCGGCCCACGCTCGATATCGATCAACAACCCCGGGCACGCCAGCGCCGGTAATCCCGCCCCCTGTTTCAGACGCCCATCGGTCACCACCAGCAAGCGTTGCTGCTCGACAGGAAAGCGCTTGCGCCGCACCGTCAGCCACTGCCCGGCCTGCTCCAGCGCCGCCAGCAACGGCGTGCCACCGCCTGCACCCAAAGCTTCCAGCCACACCCGCAAGCCGCTGGACGCCTTCAATCCCTGCACCTGCCATTTCGGCACCGAGCCACTGGCCGTCAACAATGCGAGTCGCGCCCGTTGCCGGTAAGCATCATCGAACAATTGCGCGAGCAAACCTTTGGCATCGCTCAAGGCCTGATGGCGGCGGGTCGAGGCGGAGGCATCGACGATCACCAGCCACAATTCATGCGGTGAGCGCGTGCGCAGTTGAAACAGCAGATCTTCGCGCGTTCGAGGCCGCCCGTTGAGTAACGAACCCGGCCAATTCACCGTACCGCTGCGTGCCTTATGGCGCTTGCCTTGGCGTCCGTTGTCCAGCCGACCGGCGCGGGGTCTGGCATTCGCCCCCGCGTCGGATCGGGGGCGAATGCCTAAAGCTTTTTTGGCCAGCTCGGCACTTCACGGCGGGTGCCGGTGGCGAGCGCAGGCGCCGGCATGTCGCCCCACTGGCCCTGCCCTTCACTCGGTGATGCCTGAGTCGTGGCCGGCGACTGGGCCGGTTGCGGCGGATTCGATGGCGCTTGCTCACGGCGCCGATGGCGCAGGGCAAACTCGGCGACAGCGTCGATATCCTCTGCGCCAATCACCTCAGCTCCGCGCCACGCTGCGTGGGCACGTGCGGCGCGCAACCAGACCAGGTCGGCACGCAGACCATCAACCCCGGCGGCGAAACAACGCTCGGTGATCTGCGCCAGTGCGGCATCATCCAGCGGAATATCGGCCAGGGCACGACGAGCGTTTTCGCAACGCGCACGCAAGGCTTGCTGCTCGGCTTGCCACTGTGCGCAGAACGCTTGCGGGTCGCTGTCGAAATCCAGTCGCCGACGGATGATCTGTCCGCGTTCGGTCGGTGCCGTGTGGCCACTGAGGGCGACGTTCAGGCCAAAGCGGTCGAGCAGTTGCGGACGCAACTCGCCCTCTTCCGGGTTCATCGTGCCGATCAGCACGAACTTCGCCGAATGCCGATGGGAAATGCCGTCGCGCTCGATCAGATTGGTGCCGCTGGCGGCAACGTCGAGCAGCAGATCGACGAGGTGATCGGGCAGCAGATTGACTTCATCGACGTAGAGTACGCCGCCGTCAGCCTTGGCCAGCACACCTGGTGAGAATTGCGCGCGGCCCTCGCTGAGAGCAGCGTCAAGGTCGAGGGTGCCGACCAGACGTTCTTCGGTGGCGCCCAGCGGCAAGGTGACGAATTGACCGCTGGCGAGCAGATCGGCCAGGCCCCGGGCCAGGGTGGATTTGGCCATGCCGCGCGGGCCTTCGATCAGCACGCCGCCGATTTTCGGGTCGATGGCGGTGAGGCACAGGGCGAGCTTGAGGTCATCGGCGCCGACCACGGCGGAGAGCGGGAAATGCGGGGTGTCGGTCATTTGGGTTTTCTCTGTCGTGGTCTTGGGTGTGCTTGAGTGTTGTGGTGTGTCAGTCGGGGTGGTGGCCCTCACCCTAGCCCTCTCCCAGGGGGAGAGGGAACTGATTGCGGTGTTCTTGCAAGTTGCGCCGACCTGAATTATCGAGTTGAACTCAGCCTCCAAAGCCAACACAAATCGGCTCCCTTACCCCCTTACTCCCTTGGGGAGAGGGAACTGACCTAGGTGTTCTTTCGAATTCCGTCGACCTGATACGTCGGGCCGAACTCAGACTTCGACAGCAACGCAAATCGGCTCCCTCTCCCTCCGGGAGAGGGCTGGGGTGAGGGTAGCTTTTGGCCGGTTACATATCTTCCTCAATATCCAGCAGCAGATTCTCCAGCGCTTCCTTATAAGCCCCAGGCTCCTGCCACATCCCCCGCTGCTGTGCCTCAAGCAGGCGCTCGGTCATGTCCCGCAGCGCATGCGGATTGTGCTCGCGAACAAATTCCCGCGTTGCCGGATCCAGCAGATAAGCATCGGCCAGCAAAGCGTACTGGTGGTCATCGATCAACTGCGTCGTCGCATCGAACGCGAACAGGTTATCAACCGTCGCGGCCATTTCGAACGCGCCTTTATAGCCGTGGCGCTTGACCCCGTCGATCCATTTCGGATTGACCGCTCGTGAGCGAATCACCCGGTTCAGCTCTTCTTTCAAGGTGCGAATCTTCGGCAGATCCGGTTGACTGTGATCGCCGTGATAACTCGCCGCCGCTTCGCCGCGCAAGCTTTCCACGGCAGCGAGCATGCCGCCCTGGAACTGGTAGTAATCATTGGAATCGAGCAGGTCGTGCTCGCGGTTGTCTTGATTCTGCAGCACCGCTTGTACCTGACTCAGGCGCTGAACGAACTGCTCGCGTGCAGCGGTGCCCTCATCAGCACCGCCATAGGCGTACGCGCCCCAGTTCAGATAAACCTCAGCGAGATCTTCACGGCTCTGCCACAAGCGACCGTCGATGGCGCCCTGCACGCCTGCGCCGTACGCGCCGGGTTTGGCGCCGAAGATCCGCCATCCGGCCTGACGCCGCGCGGTGTCCTCATCGAGGCCCGATTGCCGCAGCGCCTCGCGCTCGGCACGCACTTTCGCGGCCAGCGGGTTGAGGTCGTCCGGCTCGTCCAGCGCTGCCACTGCTTGCACGGCGGCGTCGAACAGGCGAATCAGATTGGCGAAGGCATCCCGAAAAAACCCGGAAACTCGCAGCGTGACATCGACGCGCGGACGATCAAGCAGGCTCAGCGGCAGAATCTCGAAATCATCAACGCGCTGACTGCCAGTGGCCCACACCGGACGCACGCCCATCAGTGCCATGGCCTGGGCGATGTCGTCGCCACCAGTGCGCATGGTCGCGGTGCCCCACACGGACAATCCGAGCTGGCGCAGGTGATCGCCGTGGTCTTGCAGGTGCCGTTCCAGAATCAACGTCGCCGACTGGAAACCGATGCGCCACGCGGTGGTGGTCGGCAGGTTGCGCACGTCGACCGAGTAGAAGTTGCGGCCGGTGGGCAGCACGTCAAGGCGACCACGGCTGGGTGCACCGCTGGGGCCGGCGGGGACGAAGCGACCGCTGAGGGCGTCGAGCAGGCCGCGCATTTCGGCGGGGCCGCAGGCATCGAGGCGTGGGGCGACGACTTCGCGCAGATGGTCAAGGATTGCACTGACCTCCACCCAACGCGGTCCTTGTAGGAGTGAGCCTGCTCGCGATAGCGGTGTGTCAGTGGACTCAATGTTGGCTGACACACCGCCATCGCGAGCAGGCTTGCTCCCACAAGGGATTTGCAGGGACTCGGAGATCAACGCAGTGGCAAACAGTTCGAGGCGTTCGCGGGTGTCGCCGGCGGTGCGCCAGACTTCGTCGCCGATCGATTGCAATTGATCGGGGCGCGGGCCAGTCCAAGGGTCGGCCAGCGCGCAATCGAGCGGGTCGAAACCCAGTTCGAACGCTTTGGCCAATGCCCGCAATAAACTCGACTGCGCGCCTTTGCCATCGCCACGCGGTATACGCAGCAAAGCCAACAACGTATCAATGCGCAAACGCCCGCTCGGCGATTCACCAAAAATGTGCAAGCCATCGCGAATCTGCGATTCCTTCAGATCACACAAATAGGTATCCAGACGTGGCAGCCAGATCGCCGCATCCGCATCGCTGTCCAGCGCGGCATCGAGTTGCAGTTCGCGGTCGATCTGCGTCTCGCGGACCAATAGCAGAATGTCGCGCTGCAGTTCACGGGCGCGGCGCGGATCAAGCAGCTGCGCTTCGTAATACTCGTCGGCCAGCAGCTCCAGATTGCGCAACGGGCCGTAGGTTTCGGCGCGGGTCAGCGGCGGCATCAGGTGATCGATAATCACCGCTTGCGTGCGCCGTTTGGCCTGCGCGCCCTCTCCCGGATCGTTAACGATAAACGGATAGATATTTGGCAGCGGCCCGAGCAACGCATCCGGCCAGCAGTTCTCCGAAAGACCGACGCCTTTGCCCGGCAGCCATTCGAGGTTGCCGTGTTTGCCAACGTGGATCACGCCGTGGGCGCCGTAGGTGTTGCGCAACCAGAAATAGAACGCCAGATAAGCGTGCGGCGGCACCAGATCGGGGTCGTGATAGACCGCGCTCGGATCGACCTGATAACCGCGCGCCGGCTGAATACCGACGAAGGTCAGGCCGAAGCGCAGACCGGCGATCATCATCCTCCCGTCGCGGCACATCGGGTCGTTTTGCGGCGTGCCCCAGCGTTCGATCACAGCGCTGCGATTAGCCTCGGGCAGCGCGTTGAACATCGTCAGATAAGCGTCCATGGCCAGGCTTTGCTGGCACGGACGCAGATCAATAGTGTCGAGATCGTTGCTGACGCCACCGAGCAATTGCTCGATCAACTCGGTGCCGCTATTCGGAAGTTCAGCGGTGAGCGGATATCCCTCAGCCTGCAATGCACGCAGGATGTTCAGCGCCGCCGCCGGCGTGTCGAGACCGACACCGTTGCCGATGCGCCCATCACGGGTCGGATAGTTGGCGAGGATCAATGCGATGCGTTTTTCGCCATTCGGCACCCGCGCCAGATCAATCCAGCGCCGCGCCAGTTCAGCGACAAAATCCATGCGCTCGGGCTGCGCGCGATAGCAGACGACATCGGACTGACTGCGCTCACTGCGCCAGGCCAGATCCTTGAAGCTGATCGGTCGGCTGATGATGCGTCCGTCGAGTTCCGGCAAGGCAATATGCATCGCCAGATCGCGCGGGCCGAGGCCCTGCTCGCTGTCACGCCAGCCGGGCTCGTTGTCCTGCGCGCAGATCGCCTGGATCACCGGAATGTTGCGGCGAAACGGCCGCAAGTGCGGGGCCTCAGGGCTGGATTGGGCGAACCCGGTGGTGTTGAGAATCACCCCGGCCTCAACCTCGTCCAGCCAGTCCTCGACCACCGTCAGGCAGCCGGGTTCTTTCAGACTGGCCACCGCGATCGGCAGCGGATTCAGCCCCGCCGCTTGCAAGCGCTGGCAGAACACATCGATGAACGCGGTGTTCGCCGCTTGTAAATGCGAGCGGTAAAACAACACCGCCGCGACCGGGCGTGCAGGCAGCCAATCGGCTTGCCAGTCACTCAGTGCGGCGCTGGTTTTATTCGGGTGGTAAATCGCCGTGCGCGGCAGCGCCTGCGGTTCTTCCCAGACGTAATCGCGAGCCAGCCAACGGTTGGCGAGGCAGCGGAAAAAGTCCAGCGCATTGCCCAGGCCGCCCTGGCGCAGGAATTGCCAGAGGCGATCACGATCCACAGCGTTGACGGTGCTCAGGTCGCTGAGTTCCGGATCAGGACGGTCATCGCCCGGCACCAGAATCACCTGCACACCGCGCTCGGACAGTTCGATCAGACGCTCGACGCCGTAGCGCCAATAGGCGATGCCGCCGTGCAGCGAGATCAGGATCACCTTGGCGTGGCGCAGCACTTCGTCGACGTACAGATCGACCGAAGCATGGTTCTGCACCTGCATCGGGTTGGCCAGACGTAGGCTCGGGTAATCTTCCGGCAACTGCTGCGCGGCTTCGGCGAGCAGCGCGAGACTGGAGTCGCCGCTGCACAGGATCACCAGCTCGGCGGGGGTTTGGCCAAGGTCGGCAATGTTGTCATCCGAGACGAAACCGCCGGGCTGAGTCCTGAGCAGGTGCATGGCTTAAACGCTGAGCGCAGCGCGCAGTTGCGCTTCGAGTTGCGCGGCGTCGAGCGCCTGACCAATCAACACCAGTCGCGTGACGCGCGCTTCATCAGCGCCCCACTGACGGTCGAAATGCTTGTCAAAACGCGTACCCACGCCTTGGATCAGCAGACGCATTGGCTTGTTCGGAATGGCGGCGAAACCTTTGACGCGCAGGATGCCGTGCTTGACCACCAGTTGCGTCAGGGCGTCGAGCAGCAGGCTTTCGTCGGCTTGTGGCAGTTCGATGGAGATCGAATCGAAGGCGTCGTGATCGTGGTCATCGTGGTCGTCATCGCCTTCACCGTGGTGGTGATCATGATGGCTGTGGCGGCTGTCGATGTGCTCCTCGGAACCGGCGCCGAGGCCGATCAGCACGTCCAGCGGCAGACGGCCGTTGCTGGCTTCGATGATTTTCACCGCTGGCGGCAGTTCTTCGGCGACTTCAGCGCGGACACGAGCGAGATCTTCCGGGCTGGTCTGGTCGGCCTTGTTGAGGATCACCAGGTCGGCGCTGGCCAGTTGATCGGCGAACAGTTCGTGCAGTGGCGATTCGTGGTCGAGGTTCGGGTCGAGTTTGCGCTGGGCATCAACCTGATCCGGGAACGCGGCGAAAGTGCCGGCGGCGACGGCCGGGCTGTCGACCACGGTGATCACCGCATCAACGGTGCAGGCGCTGCGGATTTCCGGCCACTGGAAGGCTTGTACCAGCGGTTTTGGCAGGGCCAGGCCCGAGGTTTCGATAAGGATATGGTCGAGATCGCCGCGACGGGCAACCAGTTCGCGCATCACCGGGAAGAACTCTTCCTGAACGGTGCAGCACAGGCAGCCGTTGGCCAGCTCGTAAACGCGGCCGGTGGCTTCTTCTTCGGTGCAACCGATGGTGCATTGCTTGAGGATTTCACCGTCAATGCCCAACTCGCCAAACTCGTTGACGATCACCGCGATACGACGGCCCTGAGCGTTGTCGAGCATGTGGCGCAGCAGCGTGGTCTTGCCCGAGCCGAGGAAGCCGGTGACGATGGTGACGGGGAGTTTGGCCAGTGTTTTCATCGGTATGCCCTTTGGCAAGCGGCGGGCATACGGGACGAGAACCGGCAACGCGCGTGCGTGCCTGGAGAGTTCGCCACCGGATCACCCCGCCCGGTTGTAGTGAGAATCTGTGACGAGGCAGGTCTCCTGGCTGACGGCGTTCAGGCGCTGGGCCTGGCGTTGGCTGCGCCTTCCCGCGGGCTCATAAGTTGAGCTGGCAGTGGCATGGCAGCGAACATCACCGTTCACAGTTGCGGGGGCAGCCGCGGCATTGACCGCGTTCCCTTCTTAGCTCCGACATACGCCGGAGAACCTCGAATGCGCAAGGCTACGCATGCACGGCAGGCGGGTCAACGCCTGGATCATTGTGGTTATAAGGGCAGCAACTTTTTCATCTAATGATCGCGAACACTTCTCACTTAAAAAGTAGTTGTAAGTTATGTCTTACATGCCCTATCCGTTACATAAAAAAACTACCACCGCGTTAAACCCTGAAATAGAGCGGCTGCGCGCATTCGATTACATATCTTTACAAAAACCAAATTGATAAATCAATACAAGATATGAACGATGAGTTCGCACAAGGACTATGAGTCTCTCAAGAAAGGATTTCTTGCATGGCTGATTATTATCAGTATTTGATCCTGCCTGTTTCTTTCCTGCACCCATGGGTATCCACAACATGAGTGCCGGTAACGCGTTACGGCTTTCAAGTGATGCCGGACTAAAGGAACTTTCCGAACTACTGCGCAATTGCCACTATGCGCACAGTGTTCACTATCCAGCATTGGATGTTGCGCTGCTGGGACGCGAAGCATGCCGGGCATTCAATGCGACCTGGGATCATTTGCATACCGATGCGTATCTCAGCGCAGAGAACGGTCTTCGCGAACGACGCATCTGCAAGTTCCAGTATCGCCAACAGGAACGCCAATGGACGGCGCTGCAAGACTGCCACTTTTTTCAAGCCGAGACCGACAACCCGCTGTTGGGCGGAGTGCAGCGCACCTACACCCGCTGCGAGGCGACGTTCATTGACTCCCCGATTCTGCAGACACTGCTGGCCGCCGACCTGGCACTGCTGGACATGGCGCTGGGCCCGCGCGACTGGCTCGTGACCTGCCATCAGTTCCGTATCCTCTGCGATCAAGGCAATGCTGGCCAGGCCACCCCTGAGGGCCGACATCGCGACGGGCACGATTTTGTCTTTCAACACCTGATTCAACGTCAGCATGTCATCGGTGGCGAAAGCCGGATATTTGATGAAGAAGGTGGCCAAGTATTCAGTGCAACTTTGACTGACTATCTGGAAACCGTCGTCTTGAATGACCGAATACTTCTGCATGAAGTTTCCCCACTGCAAACATCGAGCATTAATTCGGATCGCGGCAGTCGCGATATGTTGATTATCGACTTCGACCTGGCGGACTACTAATGAATCATTCGACTCATGCACTTTCAGTCAGCACCCCCCTCGCGCATAACTTCATCATTGAACAGTTTCAACAGGCGTGCGCACGAAGAACTTCCACACTATCGCTGACCGCTAATGAAAACATATTGTCCGAGACTGCACGCACGCTAGGACAGAATCGCCATTACGAGCGTTACTTGTTCAATGCACAGGCCATTGACGGTCAATGCTATGCCGCCGAATTCAATGGTATGCAGGTCGAACACTTCCCCGAAGTCGAAACATTAAAGGCTTTGGCGACCCAAGCCGTGCAGGCAATGTTTAACGCGCCGTTCGTCGAATACCGCGTGCTCTCCGGCGTGCACTGCACGCTGAGCGTGCTGGCCGCCCTGACCGAGCCGGGCGACTGCGTATTATCACTGGCGCCCGAAAGCGGCGGGCATTTCGCAACCGGGCCTCTGGTGCAGAAGATGGGCCGGCACAGCGTCTTTTTGAAACTGACGGCTGACGGACAAATTGATCTCGGGGATGTTGATCGGCAACTCCAGGCGTGCGGTGTACAACCGGCAGCCGTACTGCTCGACCATGGTCTGACCACACGGGCAATCGCCCTTAAACCACTGCGCGCGCTGCTGAACCGCCGGGGCTTTGAGCGGACACTGATCATCTACGATGCGTCGCACACTCTGGGCCTCATCGCCGGGAAGGCCTTTCCCAACCCGCTTGACGAGGGGGCGGATATTCTTCAAGGCAACACCCACAAATCCCTGGCAGGTCCGCACCGGGCACTGATCGTCTGCCGGCGTGCCGATCTGGCCCAGCGGATCGAGCAAACGCTCAGCGGTGCGCTGGTGTCCTCGCCCAATCTGCCCGGTCTGCTGCAACTGTTCGTCAGCCTGCTGGAAACCCAGCGCTACGGCCAGGCCTACGCTCAACGCATGTGCGCCAATACTCGCCAGTTGCACGACGCACTCGCCGACCTGCCGGGCTGGACGCTGCACCCCTCCGACACGCACCTGCTGTTGCTCGAAGGCGAACTGGCCCGGCAAGCGGCGCAGCAGCTCAATGAACTGGGGATCCGGATCAACAATAAACAGATCAATGGCCGCGACTGCCTGCGCTTCGGTCTGCAGGAAATTACTCGTCTGGGCATCAGCGGCGAAGACCTGGATGCCTTGGCGCACATCATTCGCAATGTCTTGAGCGGTGGCGCCAACGGCGTGGACCGGATTCGTCTGGCTCACATTTGCCAGCGCCTGAACCGGGTCCACTACAGCTTCGATCAGGAGGTTGACTAATGAGTGCAGCGGCCTGCCTGATCATCGGCAATATTCGTGACGGAGAATACGAGGGCCTGATTGCCGAGGGCATCACCCCTTTGCTGATTGCCGATAGTCGCAAAACCAGCAAGATCGCCGATGCGAAACAGATCTCGCCGGTGGCGCTGTACGACTTTTCCAGAGGGCTGACCCCGGATCTGATCCAGCTGACGCAACAGTTGCTGGACGAGCACGACTTCACCAGTGTCCTGAATTTCCGTGAAGGCTATGTCGCGATCACGGGGCGGCTGTGTGCGGCGCTGCCGGCGCTGGCCCACCTGCACCGTAACGTGGAAAACACGCTGGACAAGGTGCTGCAACGCCAATGCTTCGAACAGTCGCGTAACCTGGATCTGCACGTGGTCTCTCGCCAGGTTCGTATCGACGACCTGCTGGCGCGCCCGGGCGAGCTGCCCTACCCGTTCATCCTGAAACCAGCGAACCTTTACAGCAGCCTGTTCGTACGCTGCATCGACGATCAGCAGGATCTGCTCGACTACGCCCGTCATGAATGGCCGGCGCTGCAGCGCTATGTGGCGGGCAAAAGCCGCGAAACCGATCAACTGCTGCTGGAGGAATTTCTCCAGGGTTCCAACCATTCCATCGATTGCACGATTGCCGCCGACGGCACGATCAGCAGTTTTCCGATCGTCGATGTGATTGCCGGCGTCGATATCGATCGCGGCGACTTTCACCATTTCGCCCGCTACACGCCGTCGCTGCTGGAGCCCGACGCAGCGCTGAAGGAGCGTTGCCATCGTCTGGCCCATGACGCCGTGAAAGCGCTAGCGCTCAAAGGCACGTTTGCCCATGTCGAGTTCATTCTCACCCCCCGCGGGCCAAGAGTTCTCGAAGTCGGCGCACGCCCCGGCGGCAGCCGGATTCATGTGATTCGTCAAGCCTGGGGGCTGGCGCTGGATGTCTGCTACCACCGCGCGCTGTCCGCCGAGCCTCTGCCCAGCGCCAGCGAAGCGCCGGATGCGTTCGGCATCGCCACCCCTTTCGCCCGCACAGACCGGCTCTATGACGGACTGCACGGCGCCGACCGGATCTGCCGCTTGCCAGGTTTCCAGCGTTGGTACGCCTACGTCACTCCGGGCGAAGCCATCGGGCCGGTCAGCAACGGCTTTCAGAACTACCTGTACATCGAGTTCAGGCAACCCGACACCGCCCGCCTGCGACAATCCTTGCTCGCCGTCAGCGACATTGATGTCTATGGCGAGCAGCCCACGGCGGCGAACACCAAACACATTCTGCTCATCGGCGGGCGTGATTCGGGACTGGATTGGGATACTGCGCGGCAGTTTCGATTTACTCTCGTCCAGCAACCCGGCGAGTTATCTGACTATCAGCGCGAGCGCGCAACGCTAGTGCTGACGCCTGACATCGCCGATCTGCCGGCCTACAGCACGATGGTAGAACGGCTGCACCGGCAATCACCATTCGATGCCGTGGTTTCGTTTTCGGAACTGGGCCTGCTGCCCGCGTCACGCTTGGGCGAACGTCTGGGCATCGTCCACAACAACCTGCGCAGTGTGGAAGTCAGTCGCGACAAACTGCTGTTTCGCCAATTGCTCAAAGGCAGTCGCTACGAGTTGCCCACTGCCGCTATCAACCATGGTGCCGAGGCTCGCGCTTTCGTGCTGCGCCATGGCCCGGCCATCGTCAAACCCGTCAACGGTTCGGGCAGTCAGGGCGTCTATGCCATAGACAGGCCCGAGGATGTCGAACACCTCTCGCTGGAGGGAAACAATCTGATCGAGGCCTTCGCCAGCGGCGACGAATACAGCGTTGAATCCCTCAGCCTGGATGGCCAGCACCGGATTCTCGGCATCACGCGCAAATACACCAGCGGTGCCCCCGGTTATGTCGAAACCGGGCATGACTTTCCTGCCGGGCTCGACGAGAAAACCGCCGCGCAGATCGAAGAAGCGGTGCTGTGGCTGCTCGGGCGAATGGGCAACCGCTGGGGCCCGGCCCACACGGAAATCAAGCTGGACGGTTCACGCCTGCAATTCATCGAAACCCAGACCCGCTTCGGCGGTGACCAGATCTGGGAAATGGTCTGGAAAACCACGGGGGTGCATTTGGCAGCCAGCACCATCGCCGCGATGGCCGGCACGTCACTGCCGACGCCCGAGAAAACCTACGCCAAAATGGCGATCCGCTACATCGAGGCGGCCCCGACCGCCGATCCGCAACAGCTCCAGGCACGCCTGCTGCAACACCCGTTTGCATTACGCGTGAACCTCAACCCCGACAAGTTCGGCCAGAGCATCAGCCGTTCCGCAGACCGCCACGGCTACACGCTGCTGGGCTGCAGCGACGCCGACGACCCGGCGGACTTCAACGCCGCGATCACCCATCCAGAGTTCACTACGCAAGGACCAGCGCAATGACCCGTAAAGACCCGCTATATCACATCGAAGGCCCGATCAGCGCTCACTTCCCGATGATCTCCTTTTCCACCAATGTCTACGACAACCCTGCAGACATCCTGGGTTCGATCACCGATCTGGCCAGACATTTCCAAGCGGTCGAGTTCGAGATCGGCGAAGACGCCGAAAAAACCTTCTGGTCGTTGACCGCCGAAGACCGGTCTGAGCTTGCCGGGAAAATCCGCAGCTTCGCCGAACACAATGGCATCACGCTGACCGTCCACGCCGGATGGTGGGGTCGCCAGTACAACCTGTGTTCCCCGGATTTGACCGAACGTGCCCAAGCGGTGGACTGCCTGAGTGCCGCCGTGGAGTTTTCCCACGAGGCCGGCGCCACCAGCGTCACTTTTCATCCCGGCTACAAAGATCAACTGGAAAACGGCGAACTGCTGGACAACCTGATAGTAGCGATCAACGAGGTGACCAAGCGCTGCAACACCGATGGCATCGCCCTGTGCCTGGAGAACATGGGCGGTCAGCGGCCGAAATTCCCGGTCTTCACCGTCGAGGAACACCTGCGCTTTCACAAGGAGACCGGGTGCTTCGTGACCATCGACGTGACGCATCTGTGCTCACTGCTGCCGTATGGTGAAAGCCTGTTCAAAGCCATTGCCGATCTGGCGCCGGTTACCCGGCATCTGCACATTGCCGACCTCAACAACACCCACCATCAACATCTGCCGATTGGCGAAGGCAACTTGCGCCTGAGCGATGTGCTCAATCGCTTCGCGGTCAACGGCTATCGGGGTGTGGCCGTGGTGGAAGAGTTCATTCCGCGCTTCTCCACCGAGTACTACCTGGAAAAAGCCCTGGCCTATAAGAACGGCGTAGAGCAATTGCTGGCCGGCTCGCGGCACAGCACTCATGCTGGTTGAGTCGAACCTGGCAAAACCGGCGTCGCGCAGCGAGATCGCGACCGGTATCCGCGATGCGCTACCGTTCGTCTTCTCTCTGCTGCTGACCTTCACCCTGATCGGCATGCTCGGGCGCCGCCATGGTCTGGATCTTCCGGCCATGGTGGTTTTCAGCGGTACGGTAATGGCCTCGCCGTTGCAACTGACGCTGCTGGAAACCCCCGCGCACCTGCTTAACGCCTTTGGCGTGCTGGTCTCGGCGCTGAGTATCAACTTGCGTTTTCTGGTCTTCACACTGAGCCTGAAATCCAGCCTCCAGGGCCCGGTCAAAGCGTTCGTCCCCGCCCTGGCGGTGATGGCAAATGCGGCTTTCACGTTGATGTCGATCCGCAAGGATCAGCAACCGATCAGCCGCCCGTATGCCAACACCGTGTGCTTTCTGCTGTACGCCGCCGCCCTGCTTGGCACCGTGGTCGGGTATTGCTTCGCCAGCGTGGCCGACAACGCAGTGATGGATCACGTCAGTGTGGTGATCGCGATTTTCATCAGCGCTTCGCTTGGCAAGATGGCCCGCGACCGTCACAGCTTCCATGCGCAATGGATTGCCGGCCTGGCCACCGCCGCGAGCTTGCTGTGGCTGGGCGAGGTCAGCTTGCTGCTGGTGCTAGCCATCACCGTTCTGACGAGCTATGTCTATGATTGAACCTGGTACTTTCTGGCTGTACGTACTGATTTGCGCGCTGGTTTCGATCGTCTGCCGCTTGCTGCCGCTGGCCGTCGATGTCGAACGGCTTTCGGCAACTGCCCGCGCTTTCATCGATCGTCTGGGAAAATACACATCGGTGGCGATGCTCGTCAGCCTGCTGGCGGTCTCACTCTATCCTTTGGCCAGCCAGCACCTGGCGGCCATGCCATGGATCCTGCCGGTGGCGTTGGCGTGGCTGCTGAGCCTGACGCGAATCAAATCCTATTATGCGTTCCTGATGGCGCTGGGGGTGTACGTCCTGCTGATCATGCGCTAGGCGCCGATTGACTCAAATCCCCCGCCCATGCTCTCCTACACAACTTGTTACGGGTGCCCTTCACAGGGTGAAACGGGAAACCGGTGAATCATGTGCTTTACTCAAGCCCATGTCAGTCCGGTGCTGCCCCCGCAACGGTAAGCGAGCGAAGCGTCAAAACCACTGTGCCGATACGGTATGGGAAGGTGACGCTTGCAGGTCGGCCTGACGCCAACCCCTCGTGAGCCCGGAGACCGGCCCGCAACACACAGCCCGCATTTGTGCGGCGCTGCACATAACAAACCCGCGGTGGGCGGGCGCTGTTCGAACCTCTGCGAGCCCGACCCGCAGGGGTTTTCATGCGCTCTATTCACCCGCTGACACTCCAGAGGGAAGCGCCATGTCGATCATCAGCAGCACCGGCAGCAACACGGACAAAATCGCCAGCACCACCACCCTGAGCCAACGCCTGACCGCCGCGATCTTTGCATCGATCCTCGGCGCCAGTCTGGTTTACTTTGCCGGCTTCTCGCACATCGAAGCGGTGCACAACGCCGCCCACGATACCCGCCACAGCGCCGCGTTCCCGTGCCATTGAGACCTGCCGACATGATCAAGCGTATCGCGCAAACTGCAGGTTTCTCTGGTCTGCTGGCCGCCCTGCTCCTCACTCTGCTGCAAAGCTTCTGGGTTTCGCCGCTGATTCTGCAGGCGGAAACCTTCGAGAAGTCCGAGCCGGTGGCGGTTCACGAACACGCCGCTGGCGTGGCTGCGCACACCCATGATGCCGAGGCCTGGGAGCCGGAAGACGGCTGGCAGCGCGTAGTCTCGACCACTGGCGGTAATCTGGTCGTAGCCGTCGGTTTCGCCCTGATGCTCGCCGGCCTCTACACCCTGCGCGCACCGACCAAAACTTCGCAGGGCCTGCTCTGGGGGCTGGCCGGTTACGCGACGTTCGTGCTTGCTCCGACCTTGGGCCTGCCACCAGAACTGCCGGGCACCGCTGCGGCCGATCTGGCTTCGCGGCAGACGTGGTGGATCGGCACGGCCGCTTCGACGGCTGTAGGTCTGTCGCTGATCGCGTTCAGCCGTCACTGGCTGATGAAGGTCCTCGGTGTGGCCATCCTCGCTGTGCCCCACGTGATCGGCGCACCGCAACCGGAAGTGCATTCGATGCTCGCCCCCGAAGCACTCGAAGCTCAGTTCAAAATCGCTTCGCAGTTGACCAACGTGGCGTTCTGGCTGGCCCTGGGCCTGATCAGCGCCTGGTTGTTCCGCCGCAACAGCGCTGGTCAATACCACGCATGACCGATGACCGCGCAGCGCCGACCTTCGTGGTCGGCCTGGGCTGCCAGCGCGGCTGCCCGGCCAGCACGCTGCGCGCGTTACTCGATCAAGCGTTACAGGCGCATCGCATTGAGCTTGAGGCGGTGAAAGCGTTGGCCAGTATCGACTTGAAGCGCGACGAGCCCGGCCTGCAAGAACTTGCTGCACAACTGGCTCTGCCCCTGCTGTACTTCAGCAGTGACGAACTGGCCAGCTACCAACAGCGGCTCAGTCACCATTCACAGATTGCTTACGAACGCACCGGTTGCTACGGCGTCGCCGAAAGTGCCGCGCTTGCGCTCGCTGAACAGCTGATTCAAGCGCCGGCAAAACTGCTGATCTCCCGGCAAAAATATGCTCAGGCAACGCTGGCATTGGCCGGCGCGGCGTAAAATCCCGATAATCCCCGCCATTGATCATGAGCGTTGTTCATCTGCAACGCAGTCGTGCCCTCTTTTACTCAGGATTCAACGATGACCGTCTACTTCATCGGCGCCGGCCCCGGCGACCCGGAATTGATCACTGTCAAAGGCCAGCGGCTGATTCGCAGTTGCCCGGTGATTATCTACGCAGGTTCGCTAGTGCCGGCGGCGGTACTCGACGGCCATCAAGCCGAAACGGTGGTGAACAGCGCCGAATTGCATCTGGAACAGATCATCGAATTGATCAAGACCGCGCATGCCAAGGGTCAGGATGTGGCGCGGGTGCATTCCGGCGATCCGAGTCTGTATGGCGCGATTGGCGAGCAGATCCGTTATCTGCGTGAGCTGGATATTCCGTTCGAGATCATTCCCGGCGTGACGGCCACCGCAGCCTGTGCGGCGCTGCTTGGCGCGGAATTGACGCTGCCGGACGTGTCGCAAAGCGTGATTCTGACTCGCTATGCCGACAAAACCGCGATGCCGGCAGGCGAAGAGCTTGGCAGTCTGGCGCAGCATGGCGCGACAATGGCGATTCATCTGGGCGTTAACCATTTGCCGAAGATTCTGGTGGAACTGCTGCCGCATTACGGCGCGGATTGCCCGATTGCGGTGATTCACCGGGCGACGTGGCCTGATCAGGATTGGGTGCTGGGGACGCTAGCGGATATTGCCGAAAAGGTTGAGGCCAAAGGGTTTCGGCGTACGGCGTTGATTCTGGTGGGCCGGGTGCTGGGCAGTGAGGTGTTCAGCGAGTCATCGTTGTATCGCGCTGGGCATGCTCACCTCTACAGACCATGAATTGGAACGCGGAGCGTCCCGGGCTGCATTCCCACGCAGAGCATGGGAACGATCAAAGGCCCTTTCGCGAGCAGGCTCGCTCCCACATTTGATCGCATTTCAAATGTGGGAGCGAGCCTGCTCGCGAATGCATTCCTGAATGTCACCCATAAAAAAACGGCGCTCACGGGGCGCCGTTTTTCATGTCCGCAGCGAACACCTTAGTAGTAGGCGTTTTCTTTCTGCGTGTGGTCGGTCACGTCGCGAACGCCTTTCAGCTCCGGGATACGCTCGAGCAAGGTGCGCTCGATGCCTTCCTTCAAGGTTACGTCCGCCTGGCCGCAGCCCTGGCAACCGCCACCGAACTGCAAAACGGCGATGCCGTCTTCAACCACATCGATCAGGCTGACCTGACCGCCGTGGCTGGCCAGCCCCGGGTTGATCTCGGTTTGCAGGTAGTAGTTGATGCGCTCGTTGACCGGGCTGTCGGCGTTGACCATCGGTACTTTGGCGTTCGGCGCCTTGATGGTCAGCTGGCCGCCCATGCGGTCGGTGGCGTAGTCGACAACGGCGTCATCGAGAAACGCTTCGCTGAAGTGATCGATATAAGCAGTGAAGCTTTTCAGCCCCAGCGCGGTGTCTTCAGGTTTTTCTTCGCCCGGCTTGCAGTAGGCAATGCAGGTTTCAGCGTACTGGGTGCCAGGCTGGGTGATGAAGACGCGGATGCCGATGCCCGGGGTGTTCTGCTTGGAGAGCAGATCAGCCAGGTAATCGTGGGCGGCGTCGGTAATGGTAATAGCGGTCATGGAAACTCCTCGCAGGCTTGGGCGCAGTTTACGCCAATCATTGCGCCGGACAAAGTCCTAGTATTTTTGTCGGGAAAGATTCTCGTCCGGCTCCATGTCAACCCGCGCCTTGAGCCAATGGTAGCTGCGCTTTTCCACCCATTCGTAGCTCAACCACGAGCCAACGCCAATCGCCAGCGCGCACAGGGCAAACATCAAATACGGGTTGATCGCGTAGCGTTGCGCGATAAATCCCCCCGCCGACAGCACCAGCACGTGCATGAGATATACCGAATATGAGCAATCACCGAGCAGTTTGAGCACGCGACTGCGCTCGACATAACGCTCAAGTGAGATACACGCCATGACCAGCAATGAGCTCGGCACGCCCCAGTTGAGCATCCTCGGCGCCGGTGCCAAGTGATAGATCGTCAGCAACGCCGCGACGATGGCCACCAGCGGCAGCCACAGTCCCGCACCGATCCAGCCCCGCCGATAGAGCATGCCAATGCCGATCCCCAGCAGAAACTCATAAACGATGTCCGAGCGATAGAACGCGCTGACCCAGCCAAACCCGGTCCAGGCCTGACACACTGCAAACAACAGCGCCGCGACCACCAGCAGGCGCACCTGCAAACGAAACAGCAGCGCCCAGGCAAACAGCACGTAGAAAAGCATTTCGTAATTCAGTGTCCAGCCGACATTCAACGTCGGATAGATACCGTAGCCGCCAGGATTCTCGGTAGGAATGAACAGCAACGACAGAAGCAGATGGCCCCAGTCCACTGTCTGATCCGGCAGCAAAGGTTGGGCGAACACCACCAGCAGCGCCATCAGCAGCGTGTACAGCCAGTACGCCGGGACGATGCGAAACAGCCGGTACAGCAGGAAACGCGCGGGCGGCAGCGGTTTGTTTTCGGTCGAGAGGAAAATCACCAACCCGCTGATGACAAAGAAAATGTCGACGCCCACCGCGCCTTTGTCGATAAAGAACTGGCCCACCGGCCCGCGTGCCTTGAAGTCAAAAAAAATCTGCATGAAGTGGTGGCACACCACTGTCCACGCGGCAAGCGCACGCAGGGCTTGCACTGAAATCAACATCACCTGCTCCCGATCACAAGTCCAAAAACACCATTTCACCCTGTGGGAGCGAGCCTGCTCGCGAAAGCGACGGCACATTCAATGTATTCGGTGCCTGACACTCCGCCTTCGCGAGCAGGCTCGCTCCTACAGGGGATTTGTGTGTTACCTGAAGCTGTGACAGTCGGCCTGTTTCAAACGATCAAAGATTCTCGTAGCGGTTCATGTCCAGCACGCCCTCTTCCACCGGATCGGTTTCGTGCAGGTATTGGCTCAGATCGTGGAAATAGAACCAGAATTGCGGGTGACTGCGCCGAATTCCCCAGCGTTCGACGATTTTCTCGAAACGGTTGGCGTCCTTGGCATTTTCCATTGCATCAACAAACTCGGGCACTTGATCGGCCGGAATGTTGAACATGAAGTTCGGATAACTGCTGAGCACGCCCGGAAAAATGGTGATCGTGTCCAGCCCGGGCTGATAGCGCAGCGACTCTCCGAGCAGGAACGCCACGTTGCTGTGCGCACGGTTGCGCAACAGGCTGTAGACCTCGCGTTTGCCGTTGGCGGTTTCAATGCGCAGCATGGTGGCTTCCGGCAGTTGGTCGATGACCTTCAAGCCGGCCGCCGGACGCGAGGTCAGGCGGCTCAGCGCCTGCTCGGCATTTTGCAGGGCCGGGTCAATATTCGGCCGCGAGCAGTAAGCCCCATCGCAGCGGTTGATTGGATCCGGGTGCGCATTGAGATCACCGTAACGCGCCAGTAATTGCATGGCGAAGTCGTATTTAGGGTCTTTCTCATCAAGTTTCAGTGCCGTCGGCTTGTCGTCGTCGATCGCTTCGTAATCGAGCCACATCTTGAACTGGCCGCTGTTCTGATACCAATCGTTGAGGTAATCCTCTCGGGAGTCGGCCGGCATCAGGCGCAGGAAGTTTTGCTCGGCGCCATTGCGGATCAAATCGAAATACAGACGGGTTTGCGCCTGATGGGAGACGTTGCCGAACACATCGAAATTGACTGCCAACTGGTAATAGGTGCGCTCCAGCAGCGGGTAGTCGAACAGCCACATCGTCTGCGGCACCTCGCCGATCAGGCCTTTGGTCACCGAGGCGCTGTCGAAGTGGCGGAAAATGCTCAACAGCGCGTTGTCGTTGCCGGCCCACAGGGTCGACCAACTGGGCGCCGGCAAATCAGCGTAGCTGTCACGGCGCAAGGCTTCGTATTCGTTTCGTTTGTCACGGTAGTTGCGCCACAGGCTCAGTACGCTGCCGACGTCATCGTTCTGCCCGGGCATGGCCAGCAACGGCGTGGCCTGGCCGCGATAGTTCGGGTCAGTGATATAGAGGTCATGTTCCGGCGCTTGGAACAGCGCCCAGAAGTTGTCACGGGTCACGTCGGTGGCGATCTGACCACGGCACACCGGGCCGCGAATAAACGTGCGGACGAAGTATTCGGCGTTATCGAGCATGAACTGATAACGCGCCTGCGCCGGGATCGCTTCAAATGTGGCGAACGGGTTGGCGCGGCTCTGCGGGCCGTAGCCCGGCAAGGCATTAACCTGCCAGTTACCGCTATAGAACAGACTTTTGACCCGCGCCATTTTCGCCGCGCTCAACGGATAGGTGATGTGGGTCTTGTGCACGATCACCCCTTGCACCGGCCACAAGCGGTAATACACCTGAGTGCCCGGATCATCGTTGGGGCGACGGGTGGCGATCAGGTCGATTGGCTGCCCAGTCGGCGTGCGCGAACGTACCCACTGGAAATAATGGCCCGGCTCGCCGTCCTTGAAATAGATATGCGCAAGGTACCAATGCTCGTACAACCAGCGACCGACCAGGCTTTGCCGCGCGCCGGGAGTGTTGAGCAGGTTTTCCCACTGGACGATCTGCAGCGCCTCTTTGGTGCTTGGCGCCAGGCTTTGTTCGTCAATCGGCGCACCCGAGGCCAGCCAGCGCTGCAGCGTCTGATATTGCTGATCGGTCAGCCCGGTCACCGCCAGCGGCATGCCTTCTTTCGGATGCGCGCCGGCGTAGCCTTCGAACTCGGCGGGCATCGCGCACAGGTTTTCGCGGTTCAGACCCAGGACGATGTCTTCCGGGAGCTTGGCATTCGGCGTCAGTGGCGTCTTGTGCCCAAGTTCGAGCATGCGCGCCATCAGCGCAGCCTGGCTGCCTTGGGCATCGAGCACCGAATAGAAGTCTTTTTGCTGCCAGGCACGTTTACCGAAGGCATCGTAAAACAGTCGAGTGGTGGGTGCCGCTTGTGTGCGCTCGCCATCGTAGACCGGCATTTTGCTCGCACCACGGGCCGCGCCCTCACCGCTGCCCAGATTCAACTGGCAGGCCGAGTCGTAGCAGGCGTGGCAGGCCACGCACTTCTCGGTGAAGATCGGTTGGATATCACGGCTATATGAGATCGTGGGTTCCTGCGCAACGGCGCCCCAGCTTAAAAGCAGCAATAAAATGCTGATGACGCGGTACGACATGCCCTTGATCCCGATCCTGAAAAAAACGCCGCGATTCTACAGTATGACGCTCGTACCAACATGAGCGATATTCATGAAAAAGCCCCACATGCTCTAAAAGCGCACAGGTTTGCTATGATCCCGCTCCTTCGTAATGGTCTTTCCGAGTAGTCCAAATGTCCGATCGCAGCGTCCGCCTTCAAGCTCTCAAGCAAGCTCTCAAAGAGCGCATCCTGATACTCGACGGCGGCATGGGCACGATGATCCAGAGCTACAAGCTCGAAGAACAGGACTATCGCGGCAAACGCTTCGCGGACTGGCCGAGTGACGTCAAGGGCAACAACGACCTGCTGGTGATCACCCGTCCGGACGTGATCGGCGGCATCGAGAAAGCCTATCTGGATGCCGGCGCCGACATCCTCGAAACCAACACCTTCAACGCCACGCGCATTTCCATGGCCGACTACGGCATGGAAGAACTGGCGTACGAGCTAAACGTAGAAGGCGCACGTCTGGCGCGCAAGGTCGCTGACGCCAAGACCGCCGAGAACCCGGCCAAGCCGCGCTTCGTCGCCGGCGTGCTCGGCCCGACCAGCCGCACCTGCTCGCTGTCGCCCGACGTCAACAACCCCGGCTACCGCAACGTCACCTTTGATGAACTGGTGGAAAACTACACCGAAGCCACCAAAGGCCTGATCGAGGGCGGCGCTGATCTGATCCTGATCGAAACCATTTTCGACACCCTCAACGCCAAAGCGGCGATCTTCGCCGTGCAAGGCGTGTTCGAAGAGCTGCACATCGAACTGCCGATCATGATTTCCGGCACGATCACTGACGCCTCCGGCCGGACCCTCTCGGGGCAAACCACAGAAGCGTTCTGGAACTCCGTGGCGCACGCCAAGCCAATCTCCGTTGGTCTCAACTGTGCGCTCGGTGCCAGTGAGCTGCGTCCGTACCTGGAAGAGCTGTCGAACAAGGCCAGCACCCACGTATCCGCGCACCCGAACGCCGGCCTGCCGAACGAGTTTGGCGAGTACGACGAACTGCCATCGGAAACCGCCAAAGTCATCGAAGAATTCGCCCAAAGCGGCTTCCTCAACATCGTCGGCGGTTGCTGCGGCACCACCCCGGGGCACATCGAAGCCATCGCCAAAGCCGTCGCCGGTTACGCGCCGCGTCAGATTCCGGACATTCCGAAGGCTTGCCGCCTCTCGGGTCTGGAACCGTTCACTATCGATCGCAACTCGCTGTTCGTTAACGTTGGCGAGCGTACCAACATCACCGGCTCGGCCAAGTTCGCCCGCCTGATCCGTGAAGACAACTACACCGAAGCCCTCGAAGTCGCCCTGCAACAGGTCGAGGCCGGCGCGCAGGTGATCGACATCAACATGGACGAAGGGATGCTCGATTCGAAGAAGGCCATGGTGACCTTCCTCAATCTGATCGCCGGTGAACCGGACATCTCCCGCGTGCCGATCATGATCGACTCGTCAAAATGGGAAGTGATCGAAGCGGGCCTGAAGTGCATTCAGGGCAAGGGCATCGTCAACTCGATCAGCATGAAAGAAGGCGTCGAGCAGTTCATTCACCACGCCAAACTGTGCAAGCGCTACGGCGCCGCCGTGGTGGTGATGGCCTTCGACGAAGCCGGCCAGGCCGACACCGAAGCGCGCAAGAAAGAAATCTGCAAACGCTCCTACGACATTCTGGTCAACGAAGTCGGCTTCCCGCCAGAAGACATCATCTTCGACCCGAACATCTTCGCCGTCGCCACCGGTATTGAAGAACACAACAACTACGCGGTGGACTTCATCAACGCCTGCGCCTACATCCGCGACGAACTGCCGTATGCGCTGACCTCGGGCGGCGTGTCCAACGTGTCGTTCTCGTTCCGTGGCAACAACCCGGTGCGTGAGGCGATCCACTCGGTGTTCCTGCTCTACGCAATCCGCGCCGGGCTGACCATGGGTATCGTCAACGCCGGGCAACTGGAGATCTACGACCAGATCCCGGTGGAACTGCGCGACGCCGTGGAAGACGTGATCCTCAACCGCACCCCGGAAGGCACCGACGCCCTCCTCGCCATCGCCGACAAGTACAAGGGCGACGGCAGCGTCAAGGAAGCCGAGACCGAAGAGTGGCGCAACTGGGACGTCAACAAGCGTCTGGAGCACGCACTGGTCAAGGGCATCACCACCCACATCGTCGAAGACACCGAAGAATCGCGTCAGTCCTTCGCCCGCCCGATCGAAGTGATCGAAGGCCCGCTGATGTCTGGCATGAACATCGTCGGCGACCTGTTCGGCGCCGGCAAAATGTTCCTCCCGCAAGTGGTGAAATCCGCGCGAGTGATGAAGCAGGCGGTGGCGCACTTGATCCCGTTCATCGAACTGGAAAAAGGCGACAAGCCGGAAGCCAAAGGCAAGATCCTCATGGCAACCGTGAAAGGCGACGTGCATGACATCGGCAAGAACATTGTCGGTGTGGTACTCGGTTGCAACGGCTATGACATCGTCGACCTCGGCGTAATGGTGCCGGCGGAGAAGATTCTGCAGGTCGCCAAAGAACAGAAGTGCGACATCATCGGCCTCTCCGGCCTGATCACGCCGTCGCTGGACGAAATGGTTCACGTTGCCCGTGAAATGCAGCGCCAGGACTTCCACCTGCCGCTGATGATCGGTGGCGCGACCACTTCCAAAGCGCACACGGCGGTGAAGATCGAGCCGAAGTACAGCAACGATGCCGTGGTCTACGTGACCGACGCCTCCCGTGCAGTTGGCGTGGCGACGCAGTTGCTGTCGAAAGAATTGAAGGCTGGTTTCGTCGAAAAGACGCGTCTGGAATACATCGATGTGCGCGAACGTACCTCGAACCGCAGCGCCCGCACCGAGCGCCTGAGCTACGCCGCCGCCATCGCCAAGAAGCCACAGTTCGACTGGGCCAATTATCAGCCGGTCAAACCGACCTTCACCGGCAGCAAGGTACTGGACAACATCGACCTCAAGGTCTTGGCCGAATACATCGACTGGACGCCGTTCTTCATTTCGTGGGACCTGGCTGGCAAGTTCCCGCGCATCCTTGAAGACGAAGTGGTCGGTGAGGCCGCCACCGCGTTGTACAAGGACGCGCAGGAGATGCTCGCCAAGCTGATCGACGAGAAGCTGATCAGCGCCCGTGCGGTGTTCGGCTTCTGGCCGGCCAATCAAGTACATGACGACGATATCGAACTGTACGGCGATGACGGCAAGCCATTGGCCAAGCTGCATCACCTGCGCCAGCAGATCATCAAGACCGACGGCAAACCAAACTTCTCCCTGGCCGACTTCGTAGCGCCGAAGGACAGTGAAGTGACCGACTACGTCGGTGGTTTCATCACCACCGCCGGCATCGGCGCCGAAGAAGTGGCCAAGGCTTATCAAGACGCTGGCGATGACTACAACTCGATCATGGTCAAAGCCCTGGCCGACCGTTTGGCCGAGGCCTGCGCCGAGTGGCTGCACCAGCAAGTGCGTAAAGAGCACTGGGGTTATGCCAAGGACGAAGTGCTCGACAACGACGCGCTGATCAAAGAGCAATACAGCGGCATCCGCCCTGCTCCGGGTTACCCGGCGTGCCCGGATCACACCGAGAAAGCGGCGCTGTTCGCCTTGCTCGATCCGCAAGCCGAAGAAATGCGCGCCGGTCGCAGTGGTGTGTTCCTCACCGAACACTACGCGATGTTCCCGGCGGCTGCGGTCAGCGGCTGGTACTTCGCCCACCCGCAAGCGCAGTACTTCGCCGTGGGCAAGGTCGACAAGGATCAGGTGCAAAGCTACACCTCGCGCAAAGGCCAGGAGCTGAGCGTGACCGAGCGCTGGCTGGCGCCGAATCTGGGTTACGACAGTTAAGTTGCGCAATGGACCTGAGAGCGCCCTGCTCTCAGGTCCACTCAATTACCTGTCACGGCGCCAGGAAGGGCCGGGTTGTGGTGAGGATGGGCCGGGGTGCGGCTCCGCCTCGCGAACTGTCGTCAGCGCAGCCAGCTCCGTACGCGTCATTGCCTTCAGTGCATCGATGCGAGCTTCTGCCAGTTCGATCTGAAGTGAATCCACTGCTTCCAGATAAGCGCTGCTGTGTATGTCGGCAAATGTATCCTCCACCTCCTCCTGCCGCCTCCTGGCGTTGAGTTCGAGCGTTTCGAACACCTCGCTGTGGCGATCGCGCAGGTAGCGGATCCAGTAATCGCGTGAAATCAGATTTTCCAGAAACATTTCGGATGCTTCATCCCTGAGCACCGACGTGCGCGCGTCGATCAACTGCTGCCCGCGAATCGGTGCGGCGTACAGCATGTGTTCCGGTTGCGCCGGCAAATCCAGCCCGTCCGGCCAGCCTCGGGTCATGCCGATCCGGTATTGCAGACGGATTTCCGCCCGATCCTTGTTCTTCGCCGCGGCTTCTGCCAGCCGGTCGACCCTTTCCAGGCGGAACAGACGCCGCGTCAGCTCAAGCAAGGCCCTGCCGCGTTGCTCCGGGCGGTGTCGTGGAATATCGCGCAGGGCGTTGTATTCATAGACGCGGGTTTCCAGTTCGCTGAATGACAGGATCCGGCCATCGCCGCAGGTGCCGTGGGTCTCGGCGTTGAGAAATGACAGCTCTCGCAGCTCGGCGTTTTCCGTGGCGGCCTCGATGACTTGCCAGACCCGATGGGTCAAATCAGCGCCGGACAACCGGAATTCAAGGGTATCGGGCAAGGTCGAGAGCAAATGAAAGAACGACTCATGATTGTCCTGATCAGCCAATTGCAGCCATAGCGCCTGCCGCGCGGCACGCGCATCTGCATGTGTGTACGTCATCCAGATTGCCATCGCTGGCACTGCCGCATCCTGCACCGGATCGGCAATCACTTCCGCTGCCTCCACAATGGCATGCGTATCAACCCGCCGGGAACCGCCACCCCCACTGGGGCCATCGCTGTCGGAACCCGAATCCGAATCCGATCCCTGACCGGAGCCAGCATCCGAATCGCTGTCGGTCTCCAATTCGCGTTCGGCAATTTCACGCTGCAGAAAAGCCTGGGAATAACCCATGACATCACGGTCTGCGTTGGCCGCACTGTATTCCCGCAGTTGCTGCAGGCAATTGAGCGACAGGGAGTTTTCGGACAGGTCGGTGCCGTCCACCAGCGCTTGATGGTTGCCGTCCAACAGTCGGTCAGGAAAGACCATGATGTTGTTGCCCGACAGGTCCAGTCGTTGCAAATGCGCCAGATCGAGCACGCCGTCAGGCCAGAATTCCAGACCGTTCTGGCTGAGATTGAGCGTCTCCAGACGGACGAAGGCGATGGCGCTGAACTCCTCCAGCTGATTGTGGCTGAGGTCGAGCCAGCGCAGTTGCGTCCCGCCCACGTGCTGATACACGGTTTGTGCCACGGCCAGCCGATTACCGCTCAACTCCAGACGTTCCAGACGGTTCAAACGACCGACAGCTTCCGGCAGCCGTTCCAGGGCATTGCCGTTGAGTCTCAGGGTGGTCAACTCAGGGAACGCCGGGCAAAAGAGGTTGAAGCTATCAACTGAAAACTTGATCCCTGTCAGATCCAGTGTCCGCACATGGGCAAACACGTTTGACAGCGCGGGCAGATCGCTCATGGCCCCCGCTGAAAGGCTCAGCGTCTGTCCGGCGGACTCGGAAAGCGCAGTGAGCCCGTCCCGCCAGCAAGTGCGGATCCTCGTCGCGTCGAAGAACCTTGTGGACGATGACACGCTTTCACCAGGCCCTTGCGTCGCACCGAAAATCCAGCCGTTCAACTCACGCGTCAGCGTCTCGTCACTTGCTCGCCACTGGGTCAGCCTGTCCGCCATTTGCTCCGGGGACAGGCCTTCATCGCGCAATCGGGCAACGCTGGCTTGCGCTTGTTCAAGCGTCAGCGAGGGAAATATCTCAAGTACACGGGCATTCATGTCGAAACCGTCGCCGGGTGCAGAGACAGGCGGGAGTGCTAACAACTGACCGGCGCGCTCCAGTGCACTTTCCGGCGGGGTCCCGCTTGAATTGGCCGGCAATGACGCCGATTGCGCGTCGAACCGTTGCAAGGCGCCTTCCGGCAATCCAATGGACATTTCAATCCGGCGCTGCGCCGCCCGCATGTCCGCCTCGCCTGTAGTACTGAAGCGGTTGTTCTGCAGGCGGGTCTTCAGCAGCACAGCGTCGTTGACAAGCACCTGTTCGGGGAGCGACCCGATGGTGTTATGACGTAAATCCAGCGTTCGCAAATGCGGCAGGCTTTCCGCCCCAGTCGGCCATTGATTGAATCCATTGACGCTGAGGTTCAGCGTCTTGAGCCCGCTCAGGCGAGAAACGTCCAGTGTGTCCAGGCGATTGAGCCGGGCATTGAGATGTTCCAGTTTGTTCAGGGCATTGAACTGGCTCTGAACCTCAGGGGTAACGGCTATAAGGTTGAGAGACAAATCCAGTTGCGTCAGGTGGGTTGCATCGGCTGGCCGGATCGGCAGTTCCGTCAATCCGCAGGCGGTGACTTGCAGACTCGTGGTGCCACTGAATGCCCGGAGAAAATCGCGAATCTGGTCGATCGGCACACTCAACCGATCCAGCCGCACACTCTGTACGTGAGCAAACGCACCGGTTGGCAATTGCGGCAGTTCACTGACCGACTCTTCGCCCTGTACCCATGCGGTGTCCACCAGTTCAAACACGCCGGCATCGTCGAGTTCGGTGCTTGATGCCCAGTTCGTCCCATTGAAAGGACGAACGTCGTCATTCAAGCGATAGCGCCTGCGTATGGCTGCACGCCAGTTCTTTTCCAGAGCACGTACCACCCGTGCATTGGGCTGCGCTTGCCAGCGGGCGGCGGGAATTGCATTACGCAATCCATCAGATGCGGTGGGCTCGTAGAACTGGCGGAAAATTGCGGTGTGCTCCACACGCAGAATCTCCACTGCCTTGAGTCGGGTTTCCGGGGTATTCCAGAGTGTCATGATGCGCTCGGGCAACGGATTGAGGCGGCCGGCCTCGCCCGTCAGGAACTGCAGTTCTCCGGCACAGTAGCGGCGAACCATCAAGTCCAGATCAACCAGATGTCGCCACTGCCCCATGTAGTTTTTCACATAGTCGTAAGCGGGTTTGAACGCTTCATGAGAGAACCTGGACCAGTCCAGCGACAAGCCTGCCCAGAGTTTTTCGTGTCCGACATAGAGCGATTGTGGAATGGATGTGATGGCGGTCTGCGTCAGGTCCAGTCGTTCCAGTTCAGGCAGTTGCTGCACATAGGCCGGCCATTGCGTCAGGCCCGACGCTTCGATCCTGAGTTTTTTCAGGCGTTTGAGGGGCGTCAGATCCAGGCCAGCGGCATGGCTCCGACCGTCGAAAAAATCAAGATGAAGTTCCTCAAGGGCGGTCAACGTCCTCAATTTTGTCGATAGATCGGAAGCCATCACCCTGACTGACGTCCTGAACTTGAGCTTCTTCAGTGCAGACATCCGGGTCACAGTCAAAGGCAAGGTCGTCAGTGCCTGCTCTTGCGCCATGTAGGCGCCAAACAGACTGCCACGCTCCCCCAGCGACAGCTTTTGCACGTTGGCAAATCGCGCCAGAAAGGCGTCCGCATTGGCGTCGGTGATGCCATTGCCGCCAATTGAAAGTTTACGCACATGGGCAAAGTCTGCATTCAGCTCTGGCAGGGGGTCATAAGTGAATATCGAGAGTTCATCGGCACCTGAAACTCCAGCGGACAAGGCGTTGCGCCAGCAGGTTTTCAGCGCTTGCGCGGCGCGAAACTTGTGATCCGTTGCGGAACGTTCCCAAGGCGCCGCCGTGGATGTGCCTGCCCATTCATCCAGCGTCGTATTCAACTGCTGCCATTCATGGCGGCGTGATTGCAATAGCTGGAAAATCGCGTTGTCGTCTTTACCCGTCCGGTACTGCTCGAGAATGAAACCATTAGCCTGTTCGTAGGTAAGCTGCGGATAGACATCGCACACATGAGCGGTCAGGTTCATTTGCAACCCGGCGCCGCGTCCGCTCGCGGGGTAACCGATCAACGTAGCGTTCACACGCACGGGCGGCTTGATCCATTTGACCTGTGGCGCAAGCAGCGCAGGCGTATCTGCCTGATGCCGATCGGCATGATCGATGATCTTTTTCTGTAACCGGGCGGACTGCCCCACCTCGGGCACACCGAGGCTGCGGCGCGCGTCATCAGGCAAGGCATACATGATCGATGAGTAAAAGTTGTCGCCGTTGCGAGGCAGGCTGTTGAGTGCAAGACCACGTTCGTCGAACGCCTGAAACTGAGCGCCTTTCTTGATCAGGTATTTCTTCTCGCTGGCTGTTTCACTGCCGATGCTGTCAAGCAGCATGCCGGCGTCATTGCCCTCGCGAACTTCAATGCGAACGCTGTCGGCCCAACCCGGCAACTGCTCCAGCGTGTGCAACGCCAAGCGCCGGCTGTCCGCCGAAGCGACATTTTCACTGCGCAGACCGACATAGGCCGCGACTTGTCGGCTTTGACGCGCGTACCAGCGTGCCTCCTCCAGCAGGCGTAGCGGCACTCGATGGCCTGAGTCAAGTCGCTCCAGATCATCGGAGCGTCCATGGGCCAGCACCGTTTGTGCCGCGGGTTCGCTGAGTCCAGGGCAGGCCTTCTGCAAACGCGCAACCCGGGAATCGATGGGGTCGGTTCCCTTGTAGAGGCTGTCGTAGATCGCCGGCTGACGAGTGTCGGCGTAGTCGGCGATCTGCTTGCCGAACTCTGCCGGCCGGGCATCGCGCACGCGTGCACCTTGCTCGCCCAGGAGCCGGGTGAGTTCTGACTCGTCCAGCGCCGCGAGGATGTGTGCTGGCAGGCCACCGCTGAGGATATCGGCCCGCGATATCTGAATCGGTGCCTTGACGCCGACGTCGCGAAACCGCCGCACGGAACCATACCTGACCGACTTGCCGGACAGTTGCTCGCCGTCGAATACTTCCAGCACCCGGTTCGCCGGCCAGCGCGGCATTTCGGTGATCAGCGGCAACGCAAAGAGATACAGTTCGTCGATCGGTTTTGTCCCGCGCAACTGTTCAACCACCAGTGCCGCGTTGCTATCCGCCTGCATCACGCGCATGGCCTGCGTCAGTTCCGGTGGCGGTAGCGCAGAATCGACGTGCATCTTGCGCAGAGTGGCGTCAGTGACACCGCCGATATCGGCAGCCTTGATCAACTGCGCGTCGGTGAAGGCTTCGGTTGCGTGGCCGATGCGCCGCAGCAGGGTCAGACGATCCCAATCCCGCGGCCGCTCCAGCGTGTGCCGCCAGGCACCGCGTCCGTTGCTCTTCAGCACCGGCTGCCAGGCGCTGGCATCGGTAGGGTGCTTGATGCGCCATTTGCTGATCGACTCATCGTAAAACTGCTCGTAGACCTTGCCGTCCTGGCGTATGAAGGTTTGACCTTCCAGCACATGCTGGCCGGCAGAGTTCGGGCCGGGGCTGTCTGGCAGCGTGACAGCGGACTCGTAAGCTCTAAGGTCGGCTCTCCACAGGCGAGTTTCGCCGTTGGGCAATTTCACCGACTGCAGCCGCTCGATGATCGGCACGGCTCTGGCGCCGGAGATTTTCTGCACCCCGGCCCCCACTCCCGCCATCAACGCAATCTGCGCCAGATTCTCCGCGACATCGATCAGGTGATCCTTCGCCGCCCGACGATCACCCTCACTCCATTCAATCGCGCCTTCCAGGGTTTCAGTCAGCAACTGCCCGGCCATCACCACCATCATGACCTCGCCCAGCACCGGCACGAACATCGAGACAAGGTTCAGGCCAAGCATGCCGATCTGCAGCAGATGAGCGAGCTTGGCGTCACGGGCCTTCGCATCGACATCTGCCGCTGGCACGGCATGGCTTCGTGCGTCGGCCAATACCTTGGCACGGCTCTGGGTGTAAAGGTATTGCCAGAGATCCTCATTGGGCGCCCAAATCCCCCGTCCGCTGCGACCGAACGTCGATGGCGCAATGTAAGGATCAGGCACAGGATCCCACCTGATCTCACGCTCGGGTGGCAGTTCACGGATCCGGGTAAACACCGAACCGCCCGCCAACACCTGCGCCACAGCCAGCCATGGCGAGCGCCATATTGCCCATGCATCGCCCGGTGAATCGGCCGCTTTTTGTCTGAACTGGCTGAAATAATACGCACGCTGGTCATACGGCAGAAACTGGCTCAAAAAACGCTGGTACGCGGTCGGTTCCGCGCCTGGCGCTTGTGCGGGATCGCGGGCGGTGAGCAAGCGCTTGAACTCATCGCGCACCTGTTGGACGGTATAGCGCTTGAGCGGGTGCTCCGGATCGTGAGGGATGTACAGGATCAGCTCGTCGCTGTAGCGGTACTTCTGGCAAATGACAAACACCACGCAGCCAGTCAGCCTTTTTTTCATCACGCCCAGGTCACTGAACCAGACCTGTTTCTCGCCCATCCACGGGTGCATGTTGCCGTGGATCACCGACACAATCATTGCGTGATCCGCCGGCTCAATGTCTTTTTGCAACAGCGCCTGATCGGCTGCGGCGCGCATCGTCGCCTTCTGGCTGGCAATGAAGCGCTCGCTGAGCACCGCCTCTGCCACAGCATCGGCCGGGTGGAAGAATGTCGTCAAATAGGTCTGATACTGCTTGCCGACATCCAGTTCTCGGCAAAGCGTCAGGAACTGCATCACCGTCAGGCCGATGCTCACGTACTCGAATGTACCAGGGGTGGAGGTTGCTACAACGAAACCTGACGTCGAGTGATAAGCGCCCTGCTTGCATTCGTCAGCTTCGAAGTTGTGCAGCGCTGCGTCCAGCATCGAAAGTTTGAGGACCTCGAAGGACGCCAGCTCGATCTTTTCAACGCCCAGTTCGACGGGACGCCGCAGGCACAGGAGCGTCTTGTCGACATCGATTTGTAATTGATGTTGGTCCTCGAGCGCTTTGAGCAGCAATGGCCTGGCAAATGTCTCGACGTCCTGAAGGGTCGCCATGGTTCTATCAAGATCGTTTTGGGCGACAACGCTGGCCTTCATGCTGTCGGCCAGCGTCTTGCGTTGTGCCGGCGTCGCGTCGAGGTACCACGCTGGCAGCGCAGTCGGAACGGTTTTGAGCGCTTCGCGCCGTTGCGGCGAAGCGCTGGACAGCCACGGCGGGATCGACTTTTCGAGAAAATCGCGGTGCAGGCTTTGCGTTGTATTGAGCGTTGTCGGCTGGCTGTCAGCGGCAGCTCGAGCGAGCGGCGCAGCTTGCGTCGTCTCTGGGTTGGAAGGGATAGCGATCATGATCACTCCTAGTTGATGGAGCGATCAGCAGACCATATCCCGTCAGCGGATTTGCGGTATCCGGTTATTGCCGGTCCGGCCGTGAGTAACCTGATATGTATCACTCACGGCGCAATCTTCAACGCCAGTCTGCCCCCGTCAAGGGCGGCTCGATGGTCCCGGTTTCGGCGTGACTCGATCACCTTCTTCGGCCTCATCGGCAAAACTCTGCAGATCGATGATCTCCCGACGTGTCAGCTCGAGCCGTTTCTGGGTGAGCAGCCGTTCCATCGCCTTGCCCAAATCTTCCAGTTCCCGATCGTACTGTCGCGCATCGATTTCACCCCGAGAAAGTCGATCATCCAACACACTCCAGCGCTCTTGGCGTTGCTGATCAACCGCGGAGTCTATCGCCTGCATCTCCAGCGGAAGGCGTTCCTCCAGATAGGTGATCCAGTAATCGCGGGCGATCATGCTCAGTGGCAGTGCGTCAGTTCGTTCCGCCTCGAGGATCGAGGCCCGGGTCTGATTCAGCAGTTCACCGCTGAGGGGTACGTCATAGAGCATGTATGTCGGCTGCCCGGGCAGATCCACCCCATCGCCCCAACCACCGGTCAGACCGATGCGATATTTCAGGCGCACCTCGGCACGATCCCTGCCCCGCCCTGCGGCGTCAGCCAGCGTCTCGATCCTGTCCAGACGAAACAATTGCCGGGACAGACGCAATAACGCCCGGCCCCTTAGCGCCATCCGATGCACCGGGATGTCGTGCAGTGCCCGATACACCGACACCCGCACTTCCAGATCGCTGAATGTCAGAATCCGCCCGTCCGGGCACGTGCCATGGCTTTCAGCGCCGAGAAACAGCAACTGGCGCAATTCGCTGTTCTCCGTGGCTGCTTGCATGACATCCCACATTCTGCGCGTCAGGTCGGCCGGTACCAGCCGGAAGTCGTCCGTGTCGCGCAACAAACGCAGCAGCTGAAAAAAACGCTGGTGATCGGGTTCTCGCGCCAGTTGCCCCCAAATGTCCGCTCTGCGAGCCGCGAGCGTCACATCGCTGTGCTGGAGCCACGGATCTCTTGATCTCGGTGCGACATCGTTGACCGGATCCAGGACCTCTTCGACAGGCAGCACAGCGGCGTCAGGATCGTCCAAGTCCACATTGCCGGCGGCGTCTTCGGGAATGCCGACCGGTTCTGCGCCACCGAACAGATCGCCGAAAAGGTGTGTGTCGATCATCGTCTCAATGTTTCGGCGTGACATTCCCAGCACGTGCAACGCCGACTGCTCACGCGCATAGCGGCGCATGTCCTGCAAAGCAGAAAGGGACAAGCGTCGATTCTCGGAGAGATTGGTCCCCTGGATCAGACGCTCGTGTTCGCCGTTGAACAATTCCCCGGGAATGTGGGTGAGTTCGTTGCCGCTCAGGTCCAAGCTGTGCAACTGCGGCGCCTCGAATACACGGCCAGGCCATGCGGTCAGGTGGTTATAGCGCAAGTCCAGGGTCTGGACGGCGCCAAAGTCGGGCGGGTTGAATACCCGAAGTTCGTTGTAGCCGACATCCAGCCTGCGAAGGCGCGCACGGGCCATCAACGGGTAAAGGTCCGTCGCGTCCGCGAGATCGCAATACTGCATCTCCAGGCGTTCAAGATGCTGCATCCGCAGGACCGGCCCAGGCACCGACACCAGGGGATTGCCACTGATATACAAGATTTCGACGTGGGGAAAAGCCCTGAGAAACCCGTCCGAACCCCGTGTGGTCATGCCCACACCGCTCAGATCCAGCGTTCTGACTGCAGGGATCGGAACTGCCAGCTCCGGCAAATCACCGGTTTGCAGGCCTTGGAAATCCAGGTCCAGCCGGGCTCTGTCGACATGCTCTGTGAGTCCGTCCAGCCAGGCTTCGAAGAGGCGCCTCGCCGCGACCGATCGGTCTCGTGCATTGATCCTGTACGTGTCCGTGCGCACTTCGCGGGTATACAGCCAGTCATTCGCTCGACGGACCAATGCCTCGCAAAGGTGCTGCCATTCGGTGATCCGTGCTTCGATCTGCGCATCGCTCGCCCCCGACGCCCGCAGATTCTGCAAGTGAAGTCGCGCTTGCTCGACCGGCATGATGCGAGTCAAACGTTGCAACTGCGCCGAGGGCCCCGTTTGCCCTTGAAGCACCGTCGCGGCTTCTGGAAGCGATAACATCAGGTCGATAAACGACCAGCCTGTTTCCGCAGGAGGGAAAAGCTCCGGCACCGGTTCTGCAGCGAATCGTGCCAGCGTGCCCGGCCCCAGGCCCCTTTGCTGCTCGATTCGCTGCAGCGCCCCGTGCAGGCTTGCTTCACCCTCAGGACTGAATACGTTACCGGCCAGGTTGGCTCTCATCAGCGCGTCGGGATGGGTCAACACCGACGGTGGCAGTGACGAGATCCGGTTGTCTCGCAGGTCGAGCCACGCCAACCGAGGCAGGTTTTCGGCACCGGCGGGCCAGGCACGCAACTGCGTCGATCTCAGGCCCAGGGCACGCAATCGGCTCAACAGGCTGACATCGATGTTGCCCAGCGGGTTGTTACTCAGATTCAACCTACTGAGACGCTGCAACCCGTTGATCTGCCGCTGCACAACAGGCGTTACCTCAATCCTGTTGCCCGATGCATCCAGATGCGTCAGCGCTGACAGCTCATCCGCCGCAAAGGGCAGCTCGGTGAAGGTATTACCGCTGAATTCAAGTGATTCGACATGACTGAATGCGCGGAGAAAGTGCCGAGCCTGTTCAATGGGGACGTCCAGCCTCCCCAGGCGCAGTGTACGCACGTGGGAGAAACTGCCTGCCGGCAGTGGCGGCAACTCGGTGATCAAGTCTGCAGCCGTCAATACGGCTTGGCCTGATCGGGTAACCGGCAGTTCAAATGTCGCCACGTTGGCGGTCAGGCCGTACCGTTGGCGAACCGTGCCATACCAGTTGGTCTTGAGCGCGTTCACAACGTCGGCGTTGGGCCCCATGGACCATTGCCGCCGAAGGGCAGCATAGCGTGTTCCATGCCGCAAGGCAGGTGTGTAGAACGCAGCGAAAATGGCTTCATGCTCCGCCCGAAGCTGTTCGATGGCGGTAACTCTTGCCTGCGGTGTCACCCAGGTCGCGTTGAACGCTTCGGATAACGGGTCAGTGAAACTCGGCATTGGCGCCATCGTATCGAGCTCGGCGCGGCAGAACTCGCCGACCATCTGATGCAGATTGAGCAGGTGGCCCAGTGGGCCGGAATATTGGCTGACGTATTCGTAAGCGCGCCGGAAGGTCGCCGGGGTCACCCTCGACCAGTCGAGCGCCAGCCCGGCCCAAAGTTGCTCGTGATCGTGATACAGCGATTCGGACAGCGTCTCTATCAACGTATGCGTCAAATCCAGACGCTCAAGATGCTCAAGGCGCTCGACGTACGCGGGCCATCGCCACAAGGCACGGGGCGCGTCAATGCGCAGGCTGCGCAGGCGGGTCAAGGGCGTCAGGTCAAGTTCATGCAGGGTGGCTGAGTCGACTCCTGAATAATCGATGCGCAGCGCTTCCAGCCTGACAAGCGAGCTGAGCCGTTGAGAAAAGCCTGGCGCCAGTAACGCCGCATCGGTGGAAAAACGCAGCCGGGTCAGTCCGGGCATCCGGCCGACCGCCTCCGGCAGGGTCGTCAGCGCGCCGGCCACAGACGTGGGGCGATCAGTCTGTTGCCCCAGCTCGCCGATCGACAAATCCGTGACATTCGGGAAGGCCACCAGAAAACCGTCCGCATGGGTATCCGTTATGCCCAGCCCCGCCACGGACAGTTCATTGATATGGGCAAAACGTGTGGAGAGCGCAGGCAACGGCGTATCGCATACCAGCGAGAGACGCCCGGCTTCCACCACTTGCCCGGCCAACGGGCCATTGCGCCAGGCATTTCTGAGTGCCTGAGCAACTTGCGCCCTGTGCAGCGCAGCCCGACTCCCGGTCGGGCCGGCCTGCCATTGCTCAAGGGTGGTATCGAGTCTTTCCCAATCCAACCGACGGAATTCCAGTTCGCGGAAGATCTGCGCATTACTTCTGCCGCGTTGCTGGGTGAGGAACGCCTCGGCCTGCCGCGCCTCCGGATAGAGATGCGCCACCCGTGACTCCAGCGATGGCGCAAGGCTTGGGCCACGGCCACTGGCATAATAGCCCTTGAGCCTTGCGCTCACCCGCACCGGTGGTTTGAACGCTTTGGCTTGCGGCGCGAGAACGTGCGCAGCTTGACGCCGATGAGCATGGGCCGAGCCGATAATTTTATGTTGCAGTTCGCTGCCTGGGCTTCCTTCCGGCAAGTCAATGGCCAGGCGTATGTCATCGGGCAGCGCCTGCAGGAGCGAATGATAGAAACTGTCCTCTGCACCCGACATCCTGCTGAGCGCTTCTGCGCGATCACCAAAGGCCTGATAAGCAGGCCCATTCTTGACCAGATAGCGTTTGACCGGTGCTGCTGGCTCACCGACGCTGTCGAGCACTGCGCCGGTTGTGCTGCCCTCGCGAATTTCCAGGCGCAATGTCTGCGGCCATCCTGGCAACTGTTCCAGAGCAAACAGTGCCAGCCTTCGGCTGTCTGCTGAAGCCAGGGTCTCGCTGTGCAAACCGGCGAACGCACGAACCTGGCGGCCTTGGCGAGCATGCCAGCGGGCCTCTTCGAGCATTTTCAAGGGGGATCGCCCGGTAGCGTCCATTCGGGCCAGTTCCGCCGCCGTTGCATGATCGAGCACATCCTGTGCGGCCGCATCGCTGAGTCCGGGACATTCACGCTGCAGCATGCGCCCACGTATGCCGAGCGGTTCGCTGCCTCTGTAAAGACTGTCGAAAATGGCCGACTGACGTGTATGGGCATAATCGGCGAGCCTGCGACTGAATGCGTCTGGCCTCGCTGGACGAAACTGCGCGTCGGCCGGGCCCAGTAGCTGGCCTACTTCGTTTTCCTGCAGCGCTGCCAGAATTCGCGCAGGCATTTCTCCGTTCAATACCTGCGCACGGCTGATACGGATGACCGGTTTGGGATCAAACCCGGGCAGGGTTGTCTGCGCACCGTACCGAGTCGACGATCCTTCGCCCTCGGCACCGACGAAAAACTCCAGTATCCGATCGGCCGGCCAGTGTGGCATTTCGGTGACCAACGGCAGTGCGTACAGATACCCCTCATCAATGGGCCTCGCTCCGCGCAGTTGCTCGATCATTTGCCTGGCTCCCCTATCGGCGCGAAACAGACGCATCGCGTCGTGCAATTCGGGAGGTGGCGGCAGATGATCCATGTGCATTTTGCGCAAGGCGTTGTCACTGACGGCGCTGATATCGGCCAGCATCAGCAGGGATTCATCGCTGAAGTCATCGGTGATGTGCCCCATGCGCCGCAGCAGTGTCAGTCGCTCCCAGTTCATCGGCTGTTCCAGCGCCAGCCGCCAGGCGCCCTGACCGTTATGACTCAGGACGGGCTGGTAAGCGTCGGCATCTGTGGGATGTTTGAGCCGCCATTGAGCGGTTGACTCGTCGAGTATCTGCTCGTAGAACCTTCCGCCGTGGCGAAAACAGATTTTGCCGTCGATCCGGTACTGCCCCTGTGCATTCGGCCGCACTGATCAACTCAACGTAAGGTGCTGTTCATAGCCAGTGAAGTCGGGCTTCCACAATCGGGTTTCGCCGCTGGGCAAAGTCACGGGGTGCAGTTGCTCCATCAGCGGCTCCGCTTTTACCGCCGTCAGCCATCTGAAACCCGCGCCGGCAGCCGCCATTACACCGATCTGCGCGAGGTTTTCCGCCACATCCACCAAGTGCGCCTTGGCGGCGTGCCTGTCACCCTCGCTCCATTCGACCACGCCCTCGATGGTTTCGAACAACAACTGGCCAGCCATCACCACGAGCATGATCTCGCCCAACACCGGCACAAACATCGACGCCACATTCAGCGCCAGGAGTCCGAATTGCAGCAGGCCTGACAGTTTGGCGTTTCGTGCACTGGCGTCCGCGTCGGCGGTTGGAACCGCGTGGCAGCGGGCATCCGCGAAGACCTTCTCGCGGTGCTTTTCGTAGAGATAGGTCCAAAGGTCGGAATTGGCAGCCCAGGGAAAAGCCTGCAAGTGAGGCCTCAACGTGGCGGCAATATAAGGATCGGGCTCCGGCACCCTCTTCTCGTATTTGGGTGAGGTTTTCCAGATCTCGATAGCGGTCAGTGTGACTTCCAGTATTTTGCGCCAGGGCGACGTCAGCCAATCGGCCGCAGAGTCGGCAACCTTCACGAACTGGCTGAAATAGTAAGGACGTTTTTCGTAGGGCAAGAACTGGCTCAAAAACCGCTGGTAAGGCGTCGGACCGATGTCTGGCGACTGCCCTTGAACGCGAGCGGTAAGCAGCCGCTTGAAGGTGCTCTGCATTTGCGTGCCGGTATAGCGCTTCAGCGGATGTACGGGATCATTCGGCACGTAAAGAATCACTGCCTCGGTGGGGCGATTCCTTTCGGCGATCTTGAACGCAACACACCCCACCAACCTGTGCCTCATCAGGCCCAGGTCCTGAAACCAGACCTGATTGCGACCGATTCTGGGATGTCGCTCACCTCTGATGACAGAAATGATCATCGCGTGGTCTTCCGGCAGAATGTCCTTGGTCAACAAAGCTCGATCAGCCGCCGCGCGCATGGCTGATTTTTGGCTGGCAATGAACCGCCGGCGCAACCTCGCCTCGGCCTTGGGGTTTTTGGGATGGAAAAACGAATCGAGATAGGCCTGATACTTCGCACCGATATCCAGTTCACGGCACAGGCCAAGAAAGTTTCTGACCGACACGTTTACCGGCACAGCCGTGTGGACCTCCGTGGCAGGGTTCTGGATTGCAAACCCGGAGCTGTGGTGAAACGCCCCGTACCGACATTCGTCACTTTCAAAGTTGTGCAGCGCAGCCTGCAGCAAAGGGAGCGTCAAGGATTCGTAAGTTCCGATTTCCTCGCCGAGGATACCGGCGCGTATGGGTCGCCGGAGGCATAACAGGGTTTTGTCGACATCAACCTCGACCTGAAAACGGCTTTTCAGCGCCTGCATCAGCATGGGTCGGGCGAACGTATCAATGTCCTTGAACGCCGCCATGGTCTGGTCCAATCGCGTTTGCGTGCTGAAACTGTGTCTGTAGGTTTCATGCAAAATACGACGTTGTGCCGGTGCCATCGCGCTATACCAGTGCGGCAGGACGGTCCTCGCCTGTTTGAACTCGGCCTTTCTGAGGGCAGAAGCACCGATCAGCCATGGCGGCACCGCAGCCTCCAGAAAAGGCCCGTGCAGGCTCTCGGTAGCAGGCGGTGGTGCAGGCTTGTCCGTGGCTTGAGGAATAAGGAAATCGGGGGACATACATTGCTCCTATAAATGGAGCGACAGCACATCACTTGTATCGGTGGGTTGAGCGGTACAGGGTTATAGCAGTTGTAACAACGTGTCTGCGAACAGCCGAGCGCTATTTGACTATGCTTGAGAGGCACAACTTTCAGCGGAGGGATTTATGGACGATCCAGTCGACAACAAACCGCCGACCTTCTGGCAGATGCTGCACAGCGTGATGGCGGCGGCGTTCGGGGTGCAGAGCGGCAAGAACCGGGCAAGGGACTTCACCCATGGCAAACCCAGCCATTTCGTGATGCTGGGCATTCTGTTCACGGCGGTGTTTGCGCTGACGCTGTTTGCCATCGTCAAACTGGTGCTGCATTTCGCCGGGGTCTGACGCGGTCAGCGCATCAGGGTCTGCAAGGTGAACGGGTAGCGATACGACGCCGGTTGCCCCTTGGCCGAGAGCTTGCGGAAATTCACGCCGTAGTCAGGCGACGTGCCCATGGCCAGCATTTGCCGTGCGTGCGCTTTGTCGATCAATTGCAATAAGGGAATCTGCCGGTCACGGCCGCCGTAGTGATTCAAATCGACGCCTTGCTCAACATCATGCAACTCGACCAACGCCCAGCCGCCCAGGGTGAAATGCCCGCCGACCAGCGCGCTCAAACGCCCGTCAACCAACGCCTGCAAGGCCGCCGGTGAGGTATTGATTGCACTGAACAAGGCATCTTTGCCGGGGACTTTGCCGGTCTCGGCGTAAGCGCGCATCGCGCCGAAGGCCATCTCATCATTGGCCGACCACACCAGCGACACCTTCGGGTAACGGGCAAACAGCTGTTTGGCCTGCTCATAGGCGCGCTCTTGGGTCCAGCCGCTGTAGACCAATTGCCGCAGACGCATCTGTGGGTGTTCGGCCAACGCCCGCTGCATGCCGCGCTCGCGCAATTGTGCCGAGGGGGTGACCTTCAACCCGGAGAACGCCAACACTTCAATCGGCTCAGCAGCGGGCGTCGGCGGGTGCAGACGGATCAGTTCCTTCATCATCAGGTAACCGCCCTCCTCGTCGTTCGGCACCAGGCTGCCGATGCGGTCGTTCCGCTCACCGACCAGCGCTTGCTGGTCAGGTGTCAGCGCCGCGTTGACCATAAACAGCTTCACGCCGCTGTTCTCGGCCAGGCGCAGAATTTGCGGGGCGACGTATTGTTCGTTGACGAACACCAGGTACTCGGGACGATTCGGCCCCTGCAACGCAATGCGCGCCTGAGCCAGGGTCAGTTCGGGTTGGCGTTGGGAATAGAGAATTTGCAGATCGATGCCCAGATCATGAGCGGCCGCCTGCATGAATTGCGAATAGCTGACCCAGAACGCTTCCTGCGTCGAGCCCGGATTCAAAAACAGCACAGACTCTGCCCGCGCGCCGGTCTGAAACAGCGCGGCGAACAACAGAAGACTGATGTGGACAAACTTGAACATGAAGCATCCAGGCCCAAGGAAAAATGGCCGCGCATTATAGCCCTCGTTCCACCGGCTATTGATGCCTGATCCCGTTTTTTGTCCGACAATCTGTCGGAAGCGGGCCCGGATGGGTCGTTTACTGATGACTGACCCAGAATACCGCTGTCCCTACTACGAGAATGATCAGGAACAAAATGGCCCACGCATCGACACTGCTGTCGCTTTTTCTTGCCTTGGTCGGATTGCTCATTGCATCGCCTCTTGTCGGTTTTGTCGGTGATTGCAGAAAGACTCGACCACAGTTAAGACGATGATTGTCCGCACGACAAATGTGGGTTAGTTGACAGCCATTCTCGTTAGGCGATTTGGTTCTTTACATATACTCAAACATCACTTTTGCGCATAACTGCAAACGGGTATATTGCCCCGGCTCCGTTAGGGAGTGCGCGGCCGTGCGCGCAGAATTGCAGAGGCACAATCGGACTCCAGCAAGCGAAAACGCAGTGCTACTCCGAATGGCCCAAGCCTGAGAACAGGACTTATATGTACGTATACGACGAGTACGATCAGCGGATCATCGAGGACCGCGTCAAGCAGTTCCGTGATCAGACCCGACGCTATCTGGCAGGTGAGCTGAGCGAAGAAGAATTCCGCCCCCTGCGCCTGCAAAATGGCCTGTACATCCAGCGCTTCGCGCCGATGTTGCGTGTGGCGGTGCCTTACGGCCAGCTGACTTCGCGTCAGACGCGCATGATGGCCAAGATTGCCCGCGACTACGACAAGGGCTACGCCCACATCAGTACGCGGCAGAACGTGCAGTTCAACTGGCCGGCGGTGGAAGACATCCCGGACATTCTGGCTGAACTGGCCACCGTGCAGATGCACGCGATCCAGACCAGCGGCAACTGCCTGCGCAACGTCACCACCGACCAGTTCGCCGGTGTCGCTGCCGACGAAGTGATCGACCCGCGCCCATGGTGCGAGATCGTTCGTCAGTGGACCACGTTCCACCCGGAATTCGCCTACCTGCCGCGTAAGTTCAAGATCGCCGTCAACGGTTCGACCGCTGACCGTGCGGCCATTGAAGTTCACGACATCGGCCTTGAGCCGGTGCACAACGCCGCTGGTGAGCTGGGTTTCCGTGTGCTGGTCGGTGGCGGCCTCGGTCGTACTCCGGTGGTCGGCGCGTTCATCAACGAATTCCTGCCGTGGCAGGACCTGTTGAGCTACCTCGACGCGATCCTGCGCGTGTACAACCGCTACGGCCGTCGCGACAACAAATACAAGGCGCGGATCAAGATTCTCGTCAAAGCGCTCACGCCGGAAGTGTTCGCACAGAAAGTCGATGCGGAAATGGAACACCTGCGCGGTGGCCAGACCACTTTGACCGAGGCTGAACTGCATCGCGTCGCCAAGCACTTCGTCGACCCGGACTACAAGGCGCTGGACAACCAGACCGCGCAACTGGCCGAGCTGGACAAAGAACATCCAGGCTTCGCTCGCTGGCGCACCCGCAACACCCTGGCGCACAAAAAGCCGGGTTACGTGGCCGTGACCCTGTCGCTGAAACCAACCGGCGTTGCCCCGGGCGATATCACTGACAAACAGCTCGACGCCGTCGCCGATCTGGCCGACCGCTACAGCTTTGGTCAACTGCGCACCTCGCACGAGCAGAACATCATTCTTGCCGACGTCGAGCAAAGCCAGTTGTTTGCCCTGTGGGGTGAACTGCGTGAAGGCGGTTTCGCCACGCCTAACATCGGCTTGCTGACCGACATCATCTGCTGCCCTGGCGGTGATTTCTGCTCGCTGGCCAACGCCAAGTCGATCCCGATTGCCGAGTCGATCCAGCGTCGCTTCGACGACCTCGACTACCTGTTCGACATCGGTGAACTGGACCTGAACATCTCCGGTTGCATGAACGCTTGTGGTCACCACCACGTCGGCCACATCGGCATCCTCGGGGTGGACAAGAAAGGCGAAGAGTTCTATCAGGTCTCCCTCGGCGGCAGTGCCAGCCGTGATGCGAGCCTGGGCAAGATCCTCGGCCCGTCCTTCGCCCAGGAAGCCATGCCGGACGTGATTTCGAAGCTGATCGACGTGTACGTTGAACAACGTACCGAAGACGAGCGCTTCATCGACACCTACCAGCGTATTGGCATCGACCTCTTCAAGGAACGCGTCTATGCAGCGAATCATTAAGAATAACGCGGTCGTCGACGAAACCTGGCACTTGCTGCCCAAGGATTTCAACATCGACGAGATCAGCAACTGCGACGACCTGATCGTGCCGCTGCAACTGTGGCGTGAACACAGTCGCATGCTCAAGGCTCGCGACGGTGGTCTGGGTGTGTGGCTGGACGCCGACGAAGAAGCCGAAGAAATCGGTGAAGACGTCGCCGAGTTTCAGGTGATTGCCTTGAACTTCCCGGCGTTCACCGACGGCCGCAACTACTCCAACGCCCGCCTGCTGCGCGACCGTTACGGTTTCAAAGGTGAACTGCGGGCGATTGGTGACGTGCTGCGCGATCAACTGTTCTACATGCACCGCTGTGGTTTCGACGCCTTTGCCGTGCGTGCGGACAAAGACCCGTACGAAGCTTTGGAAGGTCTCAAGGACTTTTCGGTGACCTATCAGGCCGCCACCGACGAACCGCTGCCGCTGTTCCGTCGCCGCTGAAGGTTTGCTGCGGACAAAAAAACGCCGGTCATGTGACCGGCGTTTTTTTATGCCTGCTCGAATTACCAGAAGCGCTGCTGGGTCAGCCGACTCCACCAGCTCAGCAGTACGCGGTCGACCGAGCCGCTGGCGGCCATGCCAATACGTTCCTGCAAGCTTTTGCGCTCGGCGTAGTGCAGGTGGTAGACCTCAGCCTTTTTCGCCCGGTCGGCCAGGTACTCATCACTGGTCTTTAGTTCATCGACCAGTTGTTTATCCAGCGCCGCGACGCCGAGCCAGACTTCACCGGTGGCCACATCATCGATGGCCAGTTGCGGGCGATAACGCGCAACAAAGTTCTTGAACAGTTGATGGGTGATGTCCAGATCTTCCTGGAACTTCTCCCGGCCCTTCTCGGTGTTTTCGCCAAACACGGTCAGGGTGCGTTTGTACTCGCCGGCGGTCAGTACTTCAAAGTCGATGTCGTGCTTCTTCAGCAAGCGGTTGACGTTGGGCAACTGTGCAACCACGCCGATCGAACCAAGAATCGCAAACGGCGCGCTGATGATCTTCTCGCCGATGCACGCCATCATGTAGCCGCCGCTGGCCGCGACCTTGTCGATGCACACGGTCAACGGCACGCCGGCTTCACGGATCCGCGCCAGTTGCGAGGATGCCAGACCGTAGCTGTGAACCATGCCGCCACCGCTTTCCAGACGCAGGACCACTTCGTCCTTTGGCGTGGCGAGCGTCAGCAGTGCGGTGATTTCATGGCGCAGGCTTTCGGTGGCCGAGGCCTTGATGTCGCCGTCGAAATCCAGCACGAACACACGCGATTTGGTGTCGGGTTGTTTCTTCTGCTTCTTCGCATTTTTCTCGGATTTGGCCTCGCCCTTGCGCAAAGCCTTGAGCTGATCCTTGTCGAGCAACGTCTGCTCCAGGCGCTCACGCAGGCCCTTGTAGAAATCATTGAGTTTGCTGACCTGCAACTGACCGGCCGATTTGCGCCGGCCCTTGCTGCGCAATGCGGCAAAACTGGCAAGCACCACCAGAATGGCGACTACCAGGGTGACGGTCTTGGCCAGGAAGCTGGCGTATTCGGTGAAAAACTCCACAAAGACTCCTTAAACGATGCGCGGATGTGAGACACACGCGGGATGGTTCCAGCATACCCATGCGCCGGCTTGTCGGCCAGCCGTGAAACCTCTGGCAACACCCCTGTAACGGGCATTTCAAACAAGCGTATGTTTTTTCATTGACAGCTACCCGTCATCCTCATAACCTCGCCACAACCTTCAACGTACCGGGATGACGCGGACGTGGGCAGCATCTACTTGATACGACATGGCCAGGCCTCCTTTGGTGCAGACGACTATGACGTCCTGTCGCCGACCGGTGTGCGTCAGGCAGAAATCCTCGGTCAGCACCTCGCTGAACTGGGCATCAGCTTCGATCGCTGCCTCGCCGGTGACCTGCGTCGCCAACAGCACACGGCCACCAGCGCGCTGGCGCAATACGCCGCCAAAGGCCTGCCGGTGCCGACCCTGGAAACCGATTCTGCGTTCAACGAATTCGATGCCGACGCGGTCATTCGTGCGCTGCTCCCGGACATGCTGGCGGACGAGCCGGAAGCCCTCGACATCCTGCGCAACGCCGCACAGAACCGTGGCGAATTCCAACGGATTTTCGCCTTGATCATCGAGCGCTGGCTGGCCGGCACTTTTGACACCCCGGGGCTGGAAAGCTGGCTGGGTTTCGTCGAACGGGTTCAGGCCGGGTTACACCGAATCCTTGAACAGGCCGGCGACAAACAGAAAATCGCCGTGTTCACCTCCGGCGGCACCATCACCGCCCTGCTCCACCTCATTACGCAAATGCCTGCCAGACAGGCCTTTGAATTGAACTGGCAAATCGTCAACACCTCGCTCAACCAGCTGAAGTTCCGCGGTCGCGAGGTGGCTTTGGCCTCCTTCAACAGTCATGCACACCTGCAGCTGTTGAAGGCACCGGAACTCATCACTTTCCGCTGAGTCCGGTTAACTGTGAACCTTGCTGTAATCAACCCATAAGGATCGAACCATGACCTCCGTAGCCGATGCCGTAAAAGAAATGCAAGCCAAGTTCAACCCAGCCGCTGCTGCCGGTCTGGATCTGGTTTTCGGTTTCAACATCACTGACGAAGACAAGCAGTACTCGCTGATCGTCAAAGACGGCACCTGCGATATCCAGGAAGGCGAGAACCCGGACGCCAACTGCACGCTGGTACTGGATAGCGAAACCCTGAAAGGTATCGTCAGCGGCGAAACCGACGGCATGCAGGCTTTCATGGGCGGCAAACTGCGCGTTGAAGGCGACATGATGCTGTCGATGAAACTGTCCGAGCTGTTCCCGTCGTAATAGCGCGTTCAGTGACACAAGAATCCCGCCCCCAGTGGCGGGATTTTTGCGTTTCGGCCCTGTAGGAACTGCGGCACGCTGCGATCTTTTGATCTGGCTTTTTAGAACGCAAAGTCAAAAGATCGCAGCCTCGTTTCACTCGACAGCTCCTACAGGGTTACCCGGTGAACGAAGCGGCCAGCAACTCTCGGGTATACGGATGCTGCGCGGCATGAAACAGCGCATTCGTCTCGCCACGCTCCACCACCTCACCGTCCTTCATCACAATCAAGTCATGGGCCAACGCGCGCACCACCGCCAGGTCGTGGCTGATGAACAGATAGGTCAAGCCGTGTTCCGCCTGCAAACGCCGCAATAACGCGACAATCTGTTTTTGCACCGTGCGATCCAGTGCCGAGGTCGGCTCATCCAGCAGGATCAAGTCAGGCTTGAGCACCAGCGCCCGGGCAATGGCGATGCGTTGCCGCTGACCACCGGAAAACTCGTGGGGATAGCGATGGCGGGTGGCCGGATCAAGACCGACTTCACGCAGCACATCGATCACCGCCCTCTCACGCTCATCGGCGTTCAAATCACTGTGCACCTGTAAACCTTCGGCGATGATCTGCTCCACGCACAAACGTGGACTGAGGCTGCCGAACGGATCCTGAAACACCACTTGCAGACGTTTGCGCAGCGGCCTGAGTTGCTTGCCGCTCAAGTGCTCCAGCGCCTCGCCCTGAAAGCGGATGCTGCCCTGGGCATCCAGCAAACGCAGAATCGCTTGGCCCAGCGTCGACTTGCCGGAACCGGACTCGCCAACAATGCCCAGGGTTTTGCCGCGCTGAAGATTCAAATCAATGCCGTTGACCGCGTGCAACCAAGACTTCGCGCGCAGCCAGCCACCGCCCAAACGGAAGCGCACATTGAGATCGCGCACCTCCAGCAAATCCTCAGCGGGTTCCCGACACAACGCCTCGCCACCCGGCTCGGCGTTGAGCAACTCAATGCTGTAAGGATGCTGCGGCGTGCTGAACAACTGTTCACAAGGCGCCTGCTCGACGATCAATCCTCCACGCATGACTGCCACCCGCTGAGCGATATTGCGCACCAGATTCAGATCATGACTGATGATCAACAGCGCCATTCCCAGGCGCTCCTGCAGTTCTTTGAGCAGCAACAAAATCTTGCGTTGCACGGTCACGTCCAGCGCAGTGGTCGGCTCGTCGGCAATCAACAACTGTGGCTCGCAGGCCAGCGCCATGGCGATCATCACCCGTTGTCGCTGACCGCCCGACAATTGATGCGGATAAGCCTTGAGCCGTTCGCGCGGACGTTGAATGCCCACCAGTTCGAGCAATTGCACAATTCGCTGACGCGCCGCCGCCCCGGCCAGCCCCTTGTGCAGCGCGAGGCTTTCGCCCAGTTGCCGCTCAATCGTGTGCAAAGGGTTCAGTGAGTTCATCGGCTCCTGAAAAATCATCGCGATGCGGTTGCCACGCAATTGGCGCAAGTAGCGCTCATGTACGCCAAGCAACTCCTCGCCAACATAGCGGATGCTGCCATCAATCTGCGTGATGGCCGGGTCAAGCAATTGCAGAATGCTGTGCGCCGTCACCGATTTACCGGAGCCGGATTCCCCGACCAGCGCAAGACATTCGCCGGGGCGGATATCAAGGTCGATGCCGTGCACCACAGACTGGCCATTGAAGGCGACGCGCAGGTCGCGTATTTCGATCAGATGTTCGGGCATATCAAGTCCTCGGATCAAACGCATCGCGGCAGGCTTCGCCGATGAATACCAGCAGTGAAAGGATCAGCGCCAAGGCAAAGAACGCGGTCAGGCCAAGCCACGGTGCTTGCAGATTGCTTTTGCCCTGACCGATCAACTCGCCCAGCGAAGCGCTGCCGGCCGGCATGCCGAAACCGAGAAAATCCAACGCCGATAACGTCGCGATCGCCCCGGTAAGAATGAACGGCAGGTAGGTCAGCGTCGCGCTCATGGCATTGGGCAGGATGTGCCGAACGATCACCTGCGCATCGCCCACCCCCAGCGCGCGTGCCGCTTTCACATATTCCAGGCCACGGCTGCGCAGAAACTCGGCCCGCACCACATCGACCAGGCTCAACCAGGAAAACAGCGCCATGATCCCCAGCAACCACCAGAAATTCGGCTCGACGAACCCGGACAGAATGATCAGCAGGTACAACACCGGCAGCCCCGACCAGACCTCCAGCAAGCGCTGACCGATCAGGTCGACCCACCCACCGTAGTAGCCCTGCAATGCCCCGGCGGCGATGCCGATCAGCGCACTCGCCGCGGTCAGCGCCAAGGCAAACAGCAGCGATACACGTGTGCCGAAAATCACCCGCGCCAGCACGTCGCGCGCCTGATCATCAGTGCCCAGCCAGTTGTCGCCACTGGGCGGACTCGGTGCCGGCTCCGTGAGGTCGTAATTGACCGTGTCGAACGCGAACGGGATCGGCGCAAACCACAACCGCCCGCCCTGCCCCTCGATCAATTGCCGCACCTGCGCGCTACGATAGTCCGGTTGAAACGGCAACTCGCCGCCGAAATCCTGCTCGGTGTAACGCTTGAACGCCGGGAAATACCATTCGCCCTGATACGTCACCAGCAGCGGTTTGTCATTGGCCACCAACTGACCGCCGAGGCTCAGGCCGAACAGCGCGAGAAACAGCCACAACGACCACCAACCACGGCGATGCGCCTTGAAGCGCGCCCAGCGGCGCTGGCCGATGGGAGATAATGTCAGCATCAGGCAGCCCTCGCGGTGAAGTCGATGCGCGGGTCGACCAGCGTGTAGCAAAGGTCGCCGAGCAGTTTTATCAGCAGGCCAAACAGGGTGAAGATAAACAGCGAGCCGAACACCACCGGATAATCGCGCGCGACTGCCGCTTCGTAACTGAGGCGGCCGAGACCATCGAGGGAAAAGATCACTTCGATCAGCAACGAGCCGCCGAAGAACACCGTCACCAACGCTTGCGGCAAACCGGCGACGACCAGAAGCATCGCGTTGCGAAACACATGGCCGTACAACACCTGCCTTTGGCTCAGCCCTTTGGCGCGCGCGGTCACCACGTACAGTCGCGAGATCTCGTTGAGAAAGCTGTTCTTGGTCAGGATCGTCAACGTGGCGAACCCCCCAATGACCAAGGCAATCACCGGCAGCACCAAATGCCAGAAATAGTCGGCCACTTTGGCCCACGGCGACAGCTCGGCGAAGTTGTCCGAGACCAGCCCGCGCACCGGAAACCAGTCCAGCGCCGTGCCACCGGCAAACACCACGATCAGCAGCAGAGCGAAAAGGAATCCCGGCAACGCATAGCCGATGATGATCGCCACGCTGCTCCAGACATCGAACGCCGAGCCGTTATGCACAGCCTTGCGAATGCCCAGCGGAATTGACACCAGATAGGTGATCAACGTCGCCCACAGGCCCAGCGACAAAGTCACCGGCAGCTTCTGCCAGATCAGTTCCGTGACGCTGGCACCGCGAAAGAAACTCTGCCCGAAATCCAGTCGCGCATAGCTTTTGAGCATCAGCCACAAGCGCTCGCTGGCGGGTTTGTCGAAGCCGTACTGACGCTCGATATCGGCCACCAGTTTCGGGTCCAGCCCCCGGGTGGCACGAGACTCGCCACCAACAGTTTCGACATGGCTGGAACCCACCGCCGCGCCGACGCCAATGCCCTGCAAGCGCGCGATGGCCTGCTCGACCGGGCCACCGGGCGCGGCTTGCACGATAACGAAATTGACCAACAGGATCGCGAGCAAGGTCGGCACGATCAGCAGCAGACGCCGCAGGCTATAGCCCCACATGGCTGTACTCCTTGGGCATCTGCGCTGATGTCAGTGCAGTCGGGCTGATTTCCCACCAGGTGTCGAGACCGGCGTCGTAGAGCGGGGCAATCGCCGGTCGGCCGAAGCGGTTCCACCACACTGTGGAAATTCCCGGCGGGTAATAGTTGGGTACCCAGTAATAGCCCCACTGCAACACCCGATCCAGTGCATGAGCGTGGCGCAGCAGACTCTGGCGATTGTCGGCCTGCACCAGCCCTTCGAGCAGTGCATCGACTGCCGGATCGCACAGCACCATGTAATTGTTCGAGCCGGGGTCAGCGGCGCCATCGGAGCCGAAGTAATTGAACATCTCGCGCCCTGGCGCCTGACTCACCGGGTAACCGGCGACGATCATGTCGTAGTCGCGATTGCGCACGCGGTTGGTGTATTGCGCGGTGTCGACCTGGCGGATATCAAAGCCGATGCCGATCTGCGCCAGGTTGCGTTTGAACGGCAATAACAGCCGTTCGAAACCTTTCTGGCCATTGAGAAAGGTAAAGTGCAGAGGTTCGCCATTGACGTTCACCAACTGATCGCCCTGAGGTTTCCAGCCAGCGGCTTCGAGTAGCTTCAGTGCCTGCAACTGTTCGCTGCGGACGTTGCCGCTGCCGTCGGTTTTCGGTGCTTCAAACACCGTGGTGAACACTTCATCGGGAATCTGTCCGCGCAACGGTTCCAGAATCTTCAGCTCTTCGGCATCCGGCAATGCAGTGGCCGCCAGCGCGCTGTGGGAGAAGTAGCTGCGCTGACGCAGGTACATGTTGCGCATCATCTGCCGGTTGCTCCATTCGAAATCCCAGAGCATGGCGATTGCCTGGCGCACGCGACGATCCTGAAACGGCGGTTTCTGCAGGTTGAACACAAAGCCCTGCGCGCCTTGCGCAGCACCGGGTGCGAGGTGTTCACGAAGCAATTTGCCTTGCTCGAGTGCAGCGCCCGCGTAGCCGATGGTGAAACTGGTGGCGGAAAACTCGCGGTTGTAATCGAAGCCGCCGGCCTTGAGCACCTGCCGTGACACGTCGGTGTCGGCGAAGAACTCCACACTCAGTTGATCGAAGTTGTAGAGGCCGCGAGTGATCGGCAGATCCTTGGCCCACCAGTCCTGTACCCGTTGAAATTTCACGCTGCGCCCGGCATCTACCGCGCTGATGCGATACGGGCCACTGCCCGGCGGAATCTCGAAACCGCCGCCCTCGGCGAAATCACGTGTCCGCCACCAATGTTCGGGCAGCACCGGCAGTGTCGCCAGGTCCAGCGGCAAGGTGCGGCTGTCGTTGTTCTTGAAGAGGAAGCGCACTTGCGTCGGCGACTCGACGATGACCTCGGCGACATCGCGAAACTGCTGGCGGTATTTGAGGCTGCCCTGGGTGATGAACAGGTTGAAGGTGTAGCGCACGTCCTCGGCGGTGATCGGTGTACCGTCGTCGAAACGTGCCTTTGGGTTCAGGTAAAAACGCAGCCAGCGGCGATCCGGATCGAGCTCCATCTGCTGCGCCACCAGACCATAGACGCTGTAGGGTTCGTCCTTGCTGCGATAGGCCAGTGGCGCGTAGAGCCAGCCATCGATGTCGGCCACACCAGTGCCTTTGTCGGTGTAAGGAATCAGGTGATCGAACGGGCCGCTTTCCAGGGAAGACCGGCGCAGGCTGCCGCCCTTCGGTGCGTCGGGGTTGGCGTAGGCCAGGTGCTGGAAGTCGGGGGCGTATTTGGCGGCTTCGCCGTAGACGGTCAACGCCACTTGCGGGGCGGCCAAACTGAACGGCGTTAAAAGCGCACATGCGCTGAACAAAATAAGCCTTGAGAACATGGGCAGATCCTTTTACACGGTGCTGCTACTGGCCTCTTCGCGAGCAGGCTCACTCCTACAGGGTCTGCGGTGAACACAAATCCAATGTAGGAGTGAGCCTGCTCGCGATAGCACCAGAACAGTCAACACACATCCTGCCTACCTGTGATGTGCAACAGGCCGGCGATTTTTATAGAGCGGGCTTTAGATCAATAACTGACTAAAATCCGCACCAACTGCGAAAACCTGGTCTGTAGGAGCTCCCGAAGGCTGCGATTTTTTGCCGTTGGAAGATCATCAGATCGCAGCCTTCGGCAGCTCCTACAGGGCTCGATTCAGAACTTGTAACTGACCCGCGTGTACAGCGTCCGCCCAAACGGATCGCCATATTTGGGGTCGTAGCCGCTCTGGAACGTGTAGGTCTGATTGCTGAACGGTGGTTCGCGGTCAAACAGGTTTTTCGCGCCGAGGGTCACGCTTAAGGTCTTGCGCCAGGTGTAGGTGCCAGCCAGATCCCAGACGTTGTACGAGCCGACGTAATCGTGGGTGTCGCGATCGGAGTCGTGGTAACCGCTGGTGTAGCGGTTGGTCAGGGCCGCGCCGAATGGGCCGTAATTCCAGCTGCCGGTGAGGCTGTGCCGCCAGCGCGCCACGGCGCCCGCCGAAGCAAAGTCGCCGCCACGGAAATCACCCAGCTTGTCGATGTAATCGCCCTTGAGTTGTTGCTGGTAGTCATAGCGGGTGACGTAAGTGCCTTGCAGGCCAATGCCGAAATTACCGTACGGCGTGCTCGGCAAGCGATAGTCGAAGCTGACATCGACGCCATTGGTCTTGATCTTGCCGAGGTTGGCCAGGCCGGTGACGATATGATCGATGGAGCCATCCGGCTTGCGCACTAGGCGATCGGGGTACAGCTCAGGATTCTCGAACACCGCCGATTCCGGGAACTCGGCAATCTGGTTGGCGATGTCGATCCACCAGAAATCCAGCCCGGCAGTCAGGCGTTCGAACGGCTGGTAAACAAACCCAAGGGTGACGTTGCGCGCGGTTTCCGGGCTCAGGTCGGTATTGCCGCCGCTGGTGCGATTGAACTGCTGTGCGCAGTCGCGGTTGGCAATGCCGCCATTGCTCGGATTACCGCCCGCGCACAAACGCGGATCGTTGTAGTTGGCGTTGGTAAAACTGGTAAAGGTCGGGTTGTACAACTCATACAACGACGGTGCGCGGAACCCTTCGCTGTAGGCACCGCGCACTACCAATTCCTTGAATGGCTGGAAGCGGAACGAGTATTTCGGGTTGGTGGTGCTGCCGAAGTCGCTGTACTTGTCATGGCGTACGGCCGCAGACAATTCGAGGCTGTCGAGCACCGGCACGTTGACCTCGGCGTACTCGGCCGAGACGCTGCGATCCCCGGCGACGCTGCCATTCGGATCAACGCCGAGGCTTTGCACATCGCCGGCAAATGCTGCGAAATCCTGATGGAAGTCTTCCTTGCGATACTCGCCGCCCAGCGCCAACGCCGAAGGGCCGGCACCGAACCAGTCGCCGATTTCACGACTGATGCGCCCGTCGATGGCCTTCACCCGCCCTACCGCCGTGGCGTAATCGCCGTCCACCGCGTTGGCCGCCAACAGCGCCGAACCGGCAGCCGTCTGCGGGCCGAACGGGTTGATTACGCCATTGGCAATACCGGTGCTGACGGCACGGTCATTGACGTAGCCGTCCTGAATGCTGTTGATCACTTTGTTCTGATTGTATGAGGCGCCGAGGTTGTAATCCCAGCCGACCAGCGTGCCGTCAAAATTCAGCAGCAAGCGCTGACTGGTGTTGTCGTCTTCGTGCTGACGCGCGCCGACGGCGGTTTCGCGCCAGTTCACGTCGACCGGTTGCGTCGGATCGAGGGCGAAACCGTTCGGCCCGGGGGTGATGCCGTTACCTGGATAGAACGCCGTGCCGGGGTTGACCTGATTGCCCATCAACGTGCCGGGGCCGATTTGCGTGCGGTTTTCGTTACGCGCCCAAAAGTATTCGAGACTGACATTGTGATCGTCGGACAGCTTGCCGGTGGCTTTGGCGAAGGCCGAAGTCTTCTCCGTTTCCGGCACCAGATCGAGGTAATTCCACAGGCTCTGCCGGCAGATGCCGTTGCGCGTCAGCAATCCCGGTGCGTTGCAGCCGGAGCCTGCCAAAGGATTGGTAGCGTTACTGCCCTGACTCCAGTTGGCCGGCGAGGCGGTGCCGGAGGTGTAATCGAGTCCGCGGTTCGGCTGATAGTTGTAGGTGTAACCCCGGTCTTCAGCGGCCAGGCGTTGCTGTTTGTCATAACTGACCACGCCGAACACGTTGAAACGATCATCCTGCAAATCACCGAAGCCCCAACTGCCGCTGAAGTTACGACTTTCACCGCCACCCGAATGGGTTGGCGTGTCGTAGTTGGTGCTGATCTGCCCTTCGGTCAGGCTGGTCTTGGTGATGAAGTTGATCACCCCGCCAATCGCATCGGTGCCGTACAGCGCCGAGGCGCCATCACGCAGCACTTCCACGCGGTCAATGGCGGCGAACGGAATGGTGTTGAGGTCGACACCGGAGCCGTTGATCGCATTGGTGGCGTTGTTGCTCAGACGCCGGCCGTTGAGCAGCACCAAGGTCTTGTTCGCGCCGATGCCACGCAGATCGGCATAGGACGCCCCGCCACTGCTCGACCCCACCGAACGCCCCGAGCCAACCGAAGACTGGTTGGCAGAAATGCGACTGACCAGCTCCTCGGTGGTGGTGACGCCCTGCTCGCGCAGCTCTTCGACGCGCAGGATGGTCACCGGCACCGCCGTTTCTGCATCGACCCGGCGGATTGCCGTACCCGTGACTTCGACACGCTGCAGTTGAGTGGTCGGTTCGGTTGCCGTGCTATCGGCGGCGATGGCCGGCAGCGTATTGATTGCCAGCAGCAAGGCCAGGCTCAAAGGTGATTTGACGGGTGAAAACTGAATCATGAACAGCCATCCCTGCGTTTTGGTTTATGCAGGGATGTGCGATGACGAATAAGGATTTATAGAGGGCGATTTAGACTGTTGGGTGCTGAGGTTATGCAAAAAAAAGCCATGCCTCGATATCAAGCCGATGCCATGTCCCTCAGCAACCGTGTATCCAGACCAAAACGTTCTTGAGAGACCATTTTGAACTGCCCCTCTGCGAGGTCGCAGCTCACCAGCAGATTCCACGAGTGGCGAGTTGCAGCCGAGGGAATCAGGACAAACGGATGTTCATCCAGTAATGCGTCGGCAAACCGCTGTTGATTGGGCGACGGCCACGCGGGACTCAACCAGTACGGATTCGGCACCTCTTCGGGCTGAACGACTTTGACCCGTGCATCGCCGATGACCTCAAAGCACGTCAGCACATAAGGCTCTCTGTCCAGTGCATCAAAACTGTTATTGGCTGCCACCTCCAGAATGGCCGAGGACGGGTCGACAGATGCATAGACGACTCGCCGGCCAGGCGCATTCCATCGACCGCCCTTCAGTTTTGGACCCATCCCGCTGTCCCACGTGTCTCCGTAGGCCTCCTGATCCAGGCGCCAGCCATACCAATGTCCCTCCCAGGGCAAGGGATTCATGGGTAACCCCCGTACAGGACCCGACACAAGTATTGCTCGACCATCTGGAAGCCCAGTGGATGACGGGTCAATTCCAACGGCACGTAGCCGTTAAGGTAAGGGGTCGACTTCTGCATCCATATTTCCGCCTGTGGCAGCCCCCCGAACGCCCGAGTGGCCATCTCCAGCACCAGCGCATATTGGTAGGCGACGACACTCTGTTGCGAGTCAAGCCGTACCGGTTTGCCTTCCTTCAACAGCCGCTGCACGGTTCTGACAGATTTGCCGGTGATGCGTTTGACCATGTCTTCGCGCAGGTACATTTCGGAAGTTGAAAGCATGTTGACGACGTCGCTCAGCTCAAAGCCCTCGTCGGTAAGGCGGACAATCAGCATGGCATCATCACCGAGGTCCTGGCCGTGCACGAGCAAATCGACAGGTTTTCCCTCGGCCTTCTTCAGCACCGTCAGCCGGGGTGCTTTTGATGTGGGCATCGCGACATCCTCCATGGGGCATCTGGCGCGATCGTCGATCCAGAAGTTGCGCAGGGAATAAACAGGGGTTTCATGTTCGATGTGTGGGGTACGCATAATAGATCCTTGATCTGGGAGCCTGAGCGTTCAAGCCGCTCAGCGACTTCAATGTCAGGTCCGATGCTATAGATCGCGCTTCCGACGACCAACCTGAAAAGGTCGTCGGAAATATCCCCTGTTTGCCGCAAAACCCGCCGTTTTCCGTAGGACGTAAAACGCGAAATGCCTGCCATCATCCGCCGAAGTGATAACTCACATCCAGCCACCACTGCCGTCCGTACGGGTCATAGTTGCCGGTCGGGTAATACGGCCAACCCGCCGAGTCATCGTGTTTGATCTGATTGAGCACGTTGTTCACGGTCAGCCCGACACTCGCCCGGTCATTGAGTTTGTAACGCGCACTGGCGTTGAACACCGTCCACGGCGACAGACGTCCGTCACCCGCGCCGTTAGTGACCGAGCCGTAACGAATGCCCATCAGTGTCGCCGTGGCTTTCTGGTAATCCCAGGTCAGGCTGGCGTTGACCTTGCTGCGCCAGTCGTAGTTGGTGCGTGAAGTGCGCCAGTCTTGCGTTGGCGCCTCTTCCGATTCCTTGTAGTAGTGCGACAGCACCAGGGTATAGCCCAGCGCCGAACTGAACGCGCCGTACTGCCCGGCACCCCAGCGGATATTGCTCTTGAAGTCCAGACCACTGACCCGCTCGCTGGCGGCGTTGATCGCATTGACCCGAACGCGCTGCAACTGGTTGGGATCGACCGCGGCATTGCCAGCGTTGCGATCGATGCGCGCCAGGGTCGATTGGCAATTGGCCGAGTTGATGTCCTGCGTGCCATTGCGGCATTCGTTCTCTTGTTGCAGCAAGCGGTTTTCATCGACGGTGGTCAGCAGATCATCGATCTCGACGCGCCAGAAATCGGTGGAGAAATCGAAATTGCGCGACGGTGACCAGACGAACCCGTAGGTCCACGATTTGCCACGTTCGGACTCCAGATTAGCGGTGCCGCTCTGGGTGTAATCGACCCGTCCACGATCACACGCGCCCTCCACGCCCTGGCTGCAACCGTAGTAATCGATCTGCGCCGGATAGTAGCCGTTGCTGTCGGATTGATAGATGTAGTTCAGGTCCGGCGCACGGAAACTGGTGCCATAACTGCCGCGCAGCAACAGGCTGGTCACCGGGCGCCATTCCAGCCCGAGGTTGTAGGTCTTCTGTTGTTCGGTGCGGCCGCTGAATTTGTATTGGTCCCAGCGCCCGGCGGCGGTAGCCAGAATCGTGTCGGTGACCGGAATGCTGAACTCGCCGCCCGCCGCATAGCGTTTGCGCGAGCCGCCGGAACTTTGCTGTGGGCTCACGCCGTAAAAAGTGCCGTCGTTAAGACCATCGTCCGGGTCAACGCGATACTCCTGCTTGCCCGCCTCCAGCACCCCGGCGAATCCCACGGGCCCGGCCGGCAGATCGAACAGATCACCGTTGACCGAGGCGTTGTAACTGGTCGACACCGATTTGCTGCTCTGGGTCAGGTTGCCGCGAAACTGTTGCCATTCCTGCGGTGTCAGCGGCCGGTCGAGACGCGAGGCATCCGGAGCAAACACCGGGTAACCGCCGCTGACACCGAGTTGAGGGCCAAGGTAGAAATCCTGAATCGACGACAGTGGCGTATAACGCGTGGTCCTGACGCTGCGATATTCCGAACGATTGGCCGCCAGATCGTAGCTCCAACCGGTTTCGGCGATCTTGTCCGAGACGCCGAGGGTGCCGGTCCACGAGGTATCGCGCCACTTGCTGTTGTTGCTGGTGCGCCCGCCAATTTCTTCCTCACCGAAACGGCGATACCAGCGCTCCAGATTGCCGCTGTTCTGGTTGATGAAGTCCGGTGAGGTGAAGGTCGGCCCGCGCGTGTTGTTCTGGATGTGGTCGAGGCCGTACATCAAGTCGGCGAAGACCTGGCCGCTGTCGCTGAAATGCCAGGTGCCACGGGTGTAGCCGTCGTAGTTTTCCTTCTGGGTCTGCACGGTCCAGTAATCGTTGTACATCTGGTCGGTGCGGCAGCGCCCGCCGCTGTTGACCAGTTTGTTGTCGAAGGTGCCCTGATAAGCACCGCAACCCGGTCCCAGATAACGACTGTTGCTCAGGTCGCGGCGGTAACCGACGTCCGCCAGCGGGCCGTTTTGCATAAAGCCACGGTCATCGGCCCAGATCGGATCGCGGTTAGTCAGCTCCAGACCGAACAAGCCGTCAAAATCCCCCCAACTGCCGCCGCCGCTGATCTGCAAGCGCTGGTTGTCACCGCCGCCGCGCTCACTGGTGCCGCCCTTGAGGTTGACGTCGACGCCGTTGATCTTGTCCTTGAGGATGATGTTGACCACCCCGGCAATCGCGTCCGAACCGTAAATCGCCGAGGCGCCGCTGCTGAGAATTTCGATACGTTCGATGACTGCCGACGGAATATTCGCCAGGTTGGTGAAGTTGACCTTGCCGTCGTACGGCGTCGGGTAGTCGGCGACCCGGCGGCCGTTGATCAGCACCAGCGTATGGTTCGGGCCGAGGCCGCGCAGGTTGAGTGCGCTGGCCGCCGGTTGCCAGGTGTTGCCGTAATCTTCGCCTTGGGTCATGCCGGTGTTTTGCGTTTGTGTCGCCAAGGCGTCGTAGACGTTTTTGTAGCCGCGCGCTTCCATTTCTTCGTGGGTGATGACGTTGACCGGTGTGGCGCCATCGCTCTGCGCTCGGGCGATGCGTGAGCCAGTGACGGTGACTTTTTCCATGCGGTAATCGGCGCTGGTGACCGGCGCCACGGCGGTGACTTTCGCCGGCGCTTCGGCTTCGCGAACCGTTAAACCCTGAGCGCTTTGCTCGACTTGCAGACCGCTGCCGAGCAAGGCCTTTTCCACTGCCTGACGACCGCCCAAAGCCCCGCGCACCGCCGCACTGCGTTTGCCTTGCACCAGTTGCTGACTGAAGGAAATCGGTACGCCGCTCTGCCGCGAGATGTCCAGCAGCACTTCGTCCAGTGGCCCAGTGGCGATGTCGAAAGTAAACACCGCTGCGGCAGGTTCCTGAGCAACCGCCGCCCATGGACTGATGCCCATCGCCAAGGCAGCGGCGAGGGTCAATCGAGGTAATTGTTGTTTGATTGAGAACATCGAAGGGTTTCCCTGTTGAAGGCATCTGCAGGGAATGAGCAGCGGGCCAGCGCTTTTTATAGGGCGGCGATTAGGCCAAGAAGTTATGGGTTTATAACCGCGCGTCAATGCTGACCCAGTACGGGTTGTGCCAGGTCACGCGGATCGGCAGCGAGCGTTCCAGCAGTTGCAGGGTGCGGTCACTGTCGTCGAGCGGATAGAGACCGCTAAGGCGAAGATCGGCGACTTCAGGGCTAAGGTGCAAAATGCCGCGACGGTAGCGACGCAGGCTGTCGATAACCTCGTGCAATGGCCGGTCGCGAACTTCCAGGCGACCCTGCACCCAGGCACTTTCCTGACCGTTGCTGCGTTCCAGCGACAACAGTCCGGCGCCGTTGAACAACAGACTTTCGCCTGCCTGCACCACTTGCCGCGCGCCACCGGTAGTGACCACCTCGACCTGTGAATGAAGCATCACCAATCGCGTCGCCTCCTCGCTGTACTGAACGAGAAACTTCGTCCCCAGCGCCCGCATGCGACCGTGCTCGGTCTCGACCACAAAGGGTCGCGTCGGCTCTTTCGCTACATCGACCAGCAACTCACCGCTGCGCAATGCGAGCAACCGTTGTTGACTGTCAAACAAAGGCACCACACGACTGCGCGCATTGAGCGTCAGCGCACTGCCGTCCGCGAGGGTGAAGTCACGTCGCTCGCCGGTCCCGGTCGACAACTCCCCCGCCTCCGGCAGCCAGCCGTAACGCCGCCCTAGCAACCCGGCCAACAGCGCAATACCCAGCACACTCAAACTGCCGCTGATAAAGCGTCGACGACTCGACGGTGCATTGAGGCTGTGCAACAAACTGCCGCGCGGCACGCTGCGCAGGCTCGGGTTGCGCAGCAAATTCAGGCCACCGCCCATCTGCTCGATGACCTGCTGATGCCGGGGATCGGCAACCCGCCAGGCCTCAAACGCTGCACGCTCAGCCATGCCCGCCTCGCCCGATTGCAACAACGCCAGCCATTGCGCCGCTTCGTCGATCACTGCCTCGTCCGGCCTCATGCTTGCATCGCCTGATAGCAGCGCTTGAACGCTTCGACCATGTATTGCTGCACGCGACTGGTGGACACCCCGAGGCGCTCGCCGATCTCGCTGTAGGTCAAGCCGTCGAGTTGATGGTAGAGAAACGCCGCTTTGGCTTTGGCTGACAGCCCATTGAGCAAGCGATCGACCGCCAGCAGCGCTTCGATCACCAGCGCCCGTTCTTCCGGAGACGGGTGCACCGGCTCGGGCGCCAGCGCCAGGCTTTCCAGATAGGCGCGCTCAAGGTCCTGGCGCCGCCAGCCTTCGTAAACCAGCCGCCGGGCGATGGTGGTCAATAGCGCGCGTGGCTCGCGAATGGCTGTGGGATCCGGCAGCGCCAACACCCGCAGAAAGGTTTCCGATGCAATGTCTTGCGCACTGTGCGGACAACCGAGCGTGCGGCCAACGGCAGCGCACAGCCAGCGATAGTCCTTTTGGAACATCTGCCCGATGATCTGGTAATGCGGGTTGTGCCCACCCATGCCTTGCTCCCTAAAACGGGTCCCACCCGCTGCGAAAAACCATCGTTCTGCCGGGATCGTCCGGCTCTGATCAGGCGCGACTGTGCAATAGCCTCGAAGACATTTGAAGTAATAAAAAATCAGCACAAGCAAACCATTGAGCATAAGGCGCTTGGTCGCCGCAGAAACATTGGCTGACAGAACGTTGACCTCGATCACTGGCGCGTGGGTGGTCACTGATTAATCTCGCGGCTCAATCGAAGGCCAGGGACGGCTCAGCGAGAGCCCACGGCCGAATCCACTCAAGGAAGAGCAAGCATGCGACCACTCAACATCATTCTGCTGTCGTCGGCCTTCAACGGCCTGACCCAACGCGCCTGGCTGGAACTGCGCGAGGCCGGGCACTCGCCCAGCGTCGTGCTGTTTACCGATGAACAAGCCGTATGCGAACAGATCGAACACAGCGGCGCCGATCTAGTGATCTGCCCGTTCCTCAAGGACCGCGTGCCGCAGGCGCTGTGGAGCAACACCGAACGGCCGGTGGTGATCATCCATCCGGGTATCGTCGGCGATCGAGGCGCCAGTGCCCTCGACTGGGCGATTACCAACGAGCTGCCGAACTGGGGCGTCACTGCGCTACAAGCGGTCGAAGAAATGGACGCCGGCCCGGTGTGGGCCACCTGCGAATTCAACCTGCCGGCGGGCCTGCGCAAATCCGAGCTGTACAACGGCCAGGTCAGTGATGCGGCGATTCGTTGTATTCGCGAAGTGGTGGAGAAATTCATCGAAGGGTTTGAACCGGTTGTCCTCGACTATGCCGATACGAAAGTACGCGGACGCTTGCAGCCGAACATGAAGCAGGTCGACCGCAGCTTCAGCTGGCACGATTGCGCACGCTTCATCAAACGCTGCATCGATGCTGCCGACGGCCAGCCCGGCGTGTTGGCGAGCCTCGCTGGCGGTCAGTATTACGTCTACGACGCGCACCTGGATTCGCGCAGCGGCGTGCCCGGCGAGATTCTCGCGGTGCATGACGATGCGGTGCTGGTCGCCGCCGGTGATCAAAGCCTGTGGATCGGCGCGCTACGGCGCAAACCGCAACCTGGCGAGGAGACCTTCAAGCAACCGGCGCGGCACGTGCTGGCCGGGCAACTGGCCGAGGTGCCTGTGCTGGACTGGTCGATCGCCACGCACCCGTTCAGTAACGAAGCCTATCAACCGATCCGCTACCGGGAATCCGGCATCGTCGGTGAGCTGACCTTCGAGTTCTACAACGGCGCCATGAGCACCGAGCAGTGCCAGCGCATGGTCGCCGCGCTGCGCTGGGCCAAATCCCGTGATACCCAGGTGTTGTTGATCAAGGGGGGGCGCGGCAGTTTTTCCAACGGCGTGCATTTGAACGTGATTCAGGCCGCGCAGGATCCTGGCGCCGAAGCCTGGGCGAATATTCAGGCAATCGACGATGTCTGCGCAGAACTGCTGACGGCCCGGCAACTGGTGGTCAGTGGCGTTACTGGCAACGCCGGCGCCGGTGGCGTGATGCTCGCACTGGCGGCCGACATCGTCTTTGCCCGCGCCGATGTCGTGCTCAATCCGCATTACAAGAGCATGGGCTTGTACGGCTCCGAATACTGGACCTACAGCCTGCCCCGCGCCGTCGGCCCGGCAATGGCCGAGCAATTGACCCAGGCTTGCCTGCCGGTAAGCGCGGTGCAGGCGTGGCAACTGGGCATGGTTCAGGAAATCGGCCCGCGCTGCCCGGACGAGTTTGCCCTGTGGTTGCTGCAACGGGCCAACAGCGTGGTGAGCGATCCGACTTACGCGGCGGTACGCGAGCGCAAGGTGCGGGTTGATCAGGTGTTGATCCAGCAGTGCCGTGAAACCGAGTTGCAGGAGATGCAGGAAGACATGCTGTACAACCGTAATCAGTTTGCCGAGAAGTGCCGAAATTTTGTCTTCAAGCGCAAGGTGTGTGGCACGCCGGCGCGGTTGATTGAAGATTGGGCGCGGGTGCGGTTGACCGAGTTGGCCAGTTGATTTTGGCGGTGACTGCTTTCCCCTCACCCTAGCCCTCTCCCAAGGGAGAGGGAACTGATTGGGGGATGCTGTAGAGGTTCGCCGACATGAACGATCTCTACTGAATCCATAATCGACGCGATCTTTCAGGTCGATATATGACACCAGACACCTCGGTCAGTCCCCTCTCCCAAGGGAGAGGGAACCGAGCCGGGGATATTGGCGATCTTCACCGACCTGAGGGTCTTGCTCTGAATTCATAATCGACACGGTCTTTCAGGTCGATGTATGACGCCAGACACCTCGGTCAGTCCCCTCTCCCACCGGGAGAGGGTTAGGGTGAGGGGCTTTTGCCTTTACAATGCCCGTCACCTCAAACACCGGCCCGCCCATGGACATCGATCTCGCTCGCACCTTTCTGGAAATCGTCCGTCACGGCAGTCTCGCCGCTGCCGCGCAGAAGCTGTTCGTCACGCAAACGGCGATCACCGCCCGGGTGCAGAAACTCGAAAGCCAGCTGGGCAGCACGCTGTTCGTGCGCAACCGCGCCGGGGCGAAACTGACGCCCAATGGCGAGGCTTTTGTGGTCTACGCCAATCAACTGGTGCAAACCTGGGAAGCCGCGCGCCGCGACCTGCCGCTGCCCGAGGGCTATCACAACGTGCTGCACATCGGCGGCGAAGTCAGCCTGTGCAACCCATTGATGCTCAGTTGGGCGGCGGAACTGCGCGAGAAGATTCCCGGGCATGCCCTGCGCATGGAAATTCGCGACGGCGAAAACCTCCTGCGCCAGCTCGAACTCGGTGTGCTCGACGCCGCGCTGGTCTATCAGCCGGAATACTGGCCGGGTTTGCAGGTCGAGCAAGTGCTGGAAGAAAAACTGATTCTGGTGCGCGCCCCCGATCGTCCCGATCCCTACGTCTACATCGATTGGGGCCCGGACTTCCGCCGCCAGCATGACGCCGCCCTGCCGGAAAAAGCCAAAGCGGCGCTGAGTTTCAACCTCGGCCCGTTGGCCCTGCAATACATTCTCGAACATGGCGGCAGCGGCTACTTCCGCACCCGCGTGGTCCGCACGTATCTGGAAAGCGGCGCCCTGGAAGCGGTGACCAAAGCCCCGGAGTTCGGCTATCCGACTTACCTCGTCTACTCACGTGATCGCGATTCGGCAACGCTGCAACAAGCCTTCCATCTACTGCGCGAAGTGATCCGCACCGATGATGACTGGTCGCAACGCTGGAACCCGCTGAGCTGAAGCGGCGCCTTCACAGCCGATCATGGCGCATGTGCCATTGAGGTCCGGCCTGCACATACGGCCGGATCGGCTAATCTGCCGGGTACAACAACAATCCCGCAGGTGATGCAGTGAGGCAGACCACCGAGGCATTTCGCAGCCGCTATCGTGCGGCCATTCATCCGCTGTACAACCCGTGGCTGCACGGCGCCTTCGTGCTGCTGTTCGGTGTGTTGGCCGTTGGTGGTTTCTGGAGCAGCGTGCAGCAGGTCAGCCTGCTGGAATGGCTGACGGTGCCGTTAACCCTGCTGTTTTTCAATTTCGCCGTGTACATGGTCCATCGTCATCTCGGCCACCACAAAAAGACCTTCGCGAAAATGTTCTACGCCCGGCATGCCGGCGATCATCACAGTTTCTTCACCCCCGGCCACATGACCTACGACAGCGCCCGCGACTGGCGAGTGATTCTGTTCCCCGCGTGGCTGATCGTGCTGCACACACTGCTGATCACCCTGCCGTTGTGGTGGCTGATCGCACAGGTAAACGCCAACGTGGCCGGGTTGTTTGGCGGCTGCATGGTCCTCGGTTATCTGACTTACGAGATATTCCACGCCTGCGAACACCTGCCGCCACACAACCCGCTGACCCGCCTGCCGTGGATCCGCCAGATGCGCCACTTGCACGAGCTGCATCACCGCCGCGAGCGCATGCAGGAGCGCAATTTCAACATCGTTTTGCCGTTGATGGACTACCTGTTCGGCACCCTTTACCGGGAGCCGGAAATCACCCCTTTGAGCGATTCGAAAATGCCCATGACCCACCTGCAACACCCGATCGATATCGCTGGTGAACCCATCGCCGTGCTGGCCTATGCCGCCAGTGTCAGTCGCTGGCCGGAGTGGCACCCCTCGTCGCTGAAAATCGACGGTGCGCAAGGCCCGTTGCATGCCGGCGCGCGCTTCGAAGAGGACATTCATGCCGGCGGGCGCGCGGGCCATTTGCGCTGGGAAGTCACCGAATACCTGCCCGGCCGGCGCTGGTGCGCGCGGGCGCAGGGCGATCATGGTTTGTCGCTGCTGCTGACCTATGAATGCAGCCCCGAGGGCAGCGGCACGCGTTTTGTGCGCACGCTGGATTATCGCTTCGACGGACTGGGCATGCGCATCGCCAATCGCTTGCTGCTCAAACGGCGCATCGAGCGCGAATCCGCCGCATCGATGCTGGCGCTGCGCGACATGGCCGCCCGCTACCTGGCCTCGGCGAGGGCCAGCGCGTGAAGCTGAGACATCTGCTGTTGTTGCTGGTCCTCATCGTCATCGGCTTTTTATTGTTGATGCCCACCAAGGTCGAACCCGTGGCCTGGACGCCGCCGCCAGCGCCATCGCTGACAGAAGGTCTCTACGCCGAGAACCAGAAACTCAAAGGCGCAGCGCAGGTCGGGCCGAGCGACATCGAAGGGCCGGAAGCATTGCTGCTGGAAAGTGACTTCCTGATCACCGGGCTGCACGACGGCCGACTGATCCGCACCAGCCTCGACGGCCAGCAACGCAAAGTACTCGCCGACACCGGTGGCCGCCCGCTGGGCCTGGCCCGGCATCCGAACGGCATGCTGGTGATTGCCGACGCGGTCAAGGGTTTGCTGTCTCTTGATGCGCAGGGTCAGTTGGTGCCTTTGACCACGGCGGCCAATGGTCTGGCGTTCGGGTTCACCGATGACGTCGCCATCGACAAGTCCGGGCACTACGCCTATTTCAGCGATGCCTCCAGCCGCTGGGGCTACGGCCATGACGGCGAAGCAATCATCGAGCACGGCGGCGATGGACGCCTGCTGCGCTATGACTTCCAGAGCGGCAAAACCAGTGTCCTGCTAGACAAGCTGGAGTTCGCCAACGGCGTGACCCTCGGCCCGGATGACGCCTATGTGCTGGTCAACGAAACCGGCGCCTATCGCATCAGCCGCTATTGGCTGACCGGGCCGAAAGCCGGCACTCACGACCTGTTTATCGATAACTTGCCGGGGCTGCCGGACAACCTGGCGTTCAATGGCAGTAATCGGTTCTGGGTGGCGTTGTATGCGCCGCGCAATGCTCTGCTCGACGATACCGCCGGGCATCCGCTCGTGCGCAAGATGATCGTGCGGGCGTTGGCGGTTTTGCCTAAGCCGGTGGAGAAGCGCGGGTTTGTCCTGGGGCTGGATCTGGAGGGCAAGGTGATTGCCAATTTGCAGGATGCCAGCAGTGGCAATTACTCGCCGATTACCACGGTGCGTGAGTATGGGCCGTGGTTATATTTTGGCTCGTTGAAGGCGACGCATATGGCGCGGATGCCGTTGGATGTGGCCCTGAAGTGAATCTGGCAACTTTGTGGTGATTGCGCTGACGCCTTCGTCGGAACGCCGCCCGGAGCAGGCTCGCTCCCACAGGGTTATTTGCTGACCACAGCATTTGGGCTCAACACAATCCACTGTGGGAGCGAGCCTGCTCCGGGCGGCGTTCCGACGAAGGCGGTCTGTCAGTTGCTGGACTTGTCGAACTTGTCCGGATCTTCGTCTTCGGGCAGATCCTCATCCGGCTCTTCGGGATTGGCCGTGGTATGTGCCGGGCTGTTCGGTTCGGGATGCGTGGGAACCGGGTCGAATGCGCCCTGCTCTTCACTGGGGAATTTGGGATCGTTCATAAGGCACCTCGCAATGAGTCGGATGGAAGACTCTGTACATTCGAGGTGCCGGTCGTGGCAGTCGTTCCCGTCAATCCGCAACCGCAGGTCGGCGGATCAATGGCGAATCAGGACGGCGCCTGCAAATGGCTGACGATTTCGTCTTTGACCTTCAGGCGCCTCTCTTTGAGCTTTTTCAATGCGTCGTCGGTGGGAGCGTCTGAGGTGGCCGTTTCGGCTTTGACCACATCGGCGTCGGCTTGGGAATACTTGTTGATCAGTGAATCCAATCGTGGATCCTGGGTGCGTTTTTGCTGGATCTCTTCCTTCGTGTAACTCAAGTCCTGAAACAGGTCATGGGGAACCGGCATGGAACACCTCCGTCAGTTGATCGGCTGGCCAACGCGACCGATTGCGCTGGCCAGTTATCAGAATGGCCTCGGTTGCACGGTTCTGTCGACCACCTGTCAGACCAGCGGTGCCCGTTCGTCGCCCTGTCGCAAATGCGATCAAACCTTTGCTCGCCGTGTTCCCTCCATTGGTTAACACCAACAAAAACTGCGTGGAGATACACCAATGGACGGATTCAACCTGCGTCATCTGGTCCTGGCTGTCGCGTTGAGCAGCGGCATGGGCAGCGCTTTCGCTGCGACTGACAATGACTTCGTCGATAACGCCGCTGCCGGTGGTATTGCCGAAATCGAAACCAGCCGCCTCGCCTTGGAAAAAAGCCAATCGGCTGACATCAAGGCCTTCGCCAATATGATGATCACCGACCATGGCAAGGCCAACGATGAGCTGGCGACCATTGCCAAAGCTAACGACATCGAAGTCCCGGACACCACGACATTGGTCAAACAGGCCAAGGAAAAAATCCTCGAAGTGCGTGATGAGTCTTTCGACGCGGCGTACGCCAACAATCAGGTGAAGGCGCACGAAGAGACCATCGAGCTGTTCAAGAAACAAGCCAATACCGTGACCGATGACAAGGTCAAAGGTGCGACGGAACTGAAGGCGTTTGCGCAGAAAATGTTGCCGGCGCTGGAGAAACACCTCGCCGCCGCCAAAGAATTGCAGGCCAAGCATCCGAGCAAGTAAAAAGCTTTACCCTCACCCCAGCCCTCTCCCGGAGGGAGAGGGAGCCGGCCGAGGTGAATGTTCGAGTTACGCCGACCTGAAACTTCGGCTTCGAACTCAGGTACTGGAGTGCAACTCCGATTTTGAACTGCCCCCGATCGGCTCCCTTTCCCCTCGCCTTTCCGGAGAGCGAGACGGAGCCGATCGTGTTGAATGTTCGAGTCACACCGATCTGAAATCTAGAGTTGAACCTGGCTTTTGAAAGGCACCGAGATCGGCTCCCTTCCCCCTCTCCCCCCTGGGGGAGAGGGCTGGGGTGAGGGGGATCGATGTCAGCAACACCACCACATCCAAGCGAAAAAAGGCCGCATCCTAAGATGCGGCCTTGTCATATCCACCGAACATCAACCGCCATCCGTATCAATATCAGCATCCGTCTCCTCCCCCGGCTTCGCCCGATCCGGCTGTGGTTTGAAACCCGGGCTGAACTCGTTGTCGTTGTCCGTGTGCTTGTTCTTCTGATCCACTGCCGGGTCTGCGCTCTGCGCCTGACCATCCTCGCCCTGCTGCTGTGTCGGCGACGGTTGCCCCGGCACCTGCGGGTCAATCGCTGGATCATTGCGGTTAATCGGCTCGCCAGATTGGCTCTGCTGCTTCGTTTGCTCGTTCATGGCCACCTCGTTGGTCAAACACGCCCGACACACATCCGCCGGGTGTTAAAGATTCGAAGCCTGGCCCGCGCCAACGTTCAAAACTTCGCCGCCCGCTTGATGGTGCCAATCGGAACGCCGCAATTACCGGCTCAAGGCCCGAGCCAGAAACGGCGCGGTTTTGCTCTTCTTGCTCGCCGCAACCTTCTGCGGTGTACCCGCCACCACGATTCGACCGCCCTGATCCCCCGCGCCCGGCCCGATGTCGATCACCCAGTCACTCTGCGCGACCACGCGCATTTCGTGCTCAACGACAATCACCGTGTGCCCAGCCGTCACCAGCGTATCCAACTGCTCCAGCAACCGATCGACATCACGCGGATGCAGCCCGGTGGTCGGTTCGTCCAGCACGTACAAGGTCGCGCCGCGCTGGTTGCGTTGCAATTCGGTGGCCAGTTTGATCCGCTGCGCTTCGCCACCGGACAACTCCGTGGCCGGTTGCCCCAGGCGCAGATAACCCAGGCCAATATCGCGCAGCACTTCGAGTGACCGGCGAATCCCCGCTTGCTCGGCAAACACCGTCACCGCTTCCTCGACGGTCAATTGCAGCACCTGCGCAATGCTCAAACCCTCCCAGAGAATCGCCAGGGTCTGCGGGTTGTAGCGCGCGCCATGGCAGGTCGGGCACGGCGCATAAACACTGGGCATGAATAACAACTCGACACTGACAAAGCCTTCACCCTCGCAGGTGGCGCAACGGCCCTTGGCGACGTTGAAGGAAAACTGTCCGGCGTCGTAGCCGGCAGCCCGTGCCGCGTCGGTCGCGGCGTAGAGCTTGCGCACGTTGTCGAACAGCCCTGTGTAAGTGGCCAGATTGGAGCGTGGCGTGCGGCCGATGGGTTTCTGGTCGACCTGCACCAGTCGCTTGATCGACTCCAGCCCCGACGTCACCTGGCCGCTGCTGACCTGCGGCGCGGCGTCCTCGAGGCTGAGTTCTTCCGGCTCACTGTCTACCGTCGGCCGCCCTAACTGCGCGCCGACCAGTTCCAGCAAGGCCTGACTGACCAGACTCGATTTGCCCGAGCCAGACACGCCGGTCACCGAGGTAAAGCAGCCCAGCGGAAATTCAGCACTGAGATTATTCAGGTTATTGCGGGTGATCCCGTCGAGCTTCAGCCACGCCGTCGGTTTGCGCGCGGTGCGTGCCTGGCGCTGCGCTTCGGCAAACAGGTAGGCGCGAGTCTGCGATTGCTCGATCTCGGCCAGACCTGCCGGCGGGCCGCTGTACAGCACCTGCCCACCCTGCTCGCCCGCCGCCGGGCCGACGTCGATCAGCCAGTCGGCGCGGCGCATGGTTTCCACGTCGTGCTCGACCACAAACAGCGTGTTGCCGTCCGCCTTCAAGCGCTGCAACGCCTCGAACAACGCCTCGCCATCGGCCGGGTGCAAACCGGCGGAGGGTTCGTCGAGCACGTAGATCACCCCGAACAATTGCGAACCCAGTTGCGTCGCCAAGCGCAAGCGCTGCAACTCACCGGACGACAGCGTCGGGGTGCTGCGCTCCAGCGCCAGATAACCGAGGCCCAGATCGGTCAGGGTGCTGACCCGCTCCAGCAGATCCTCGGCAATGCGCTGCGCCGCCAGGCGCTTCTCCAGCGACAGGTTTGGCGTGTGGCGCACGTCTGGCGCGCTGCCGTGGCCGCTGGCACCGTGGGCCACGCGCTGCTGGCGCGCCTCGCGGGTTTGCGCGTGACTTAAGGTCTCGCCGGTTTCTTCAGCGTGTTCGAGGTAGCTGGCCGCCGCCACCGGCCGCAGCACCTCGGCCACTTGCAGCAACGGCATCTGCGACAGCTCGCCGATGTCATACCCGGCAAACGTCACCGACAACGCCTCACGTTTCAGGCGTTTGCCATCGCATAACGGGCAAGGGCTGCCGAGCATGAACTGCGAAACGCGCTTCTTCATCAGCGCACTTTGCGAGTGAGTAAACGTGTGCAAAATGTAGCGCCGGGCGCCGGTGAAGGTGCCCTGGTAACTCGGCTCCATCTTGCGTTTGAGGGCGACGCGGGTTTCTTCCGGGGTCAGCCCGGCGTACACCGGCACGGTCGGGGTTTCTTCGGTGAAGAGAATCCAGTCGCGCTGTTTTTTCGGCAGCTTCTTCCATGGAATGTCGACATCGATGCCCATGGTCACAAGGATGTCGCGCAGGTTCTGTCCCTGCCACGCCAGCGGCCAGGACGCCACCGCGCGCTGGCGGATGGTCAGGTTCGGGTCCGGCACCATCAGCGCTTCGGTGACCTCGTACACCCGGCCGAGGCCATGGCATTCGGGGCACGCGCCTTGCGGGGTGTTCGGCGAGAAGTCCTCGGCATACAACATCGGTTGCCCCGGCGGATAACTGCCGGCGCGCGAATAGAGCATGCGGATCAGGCTCGACAGCGTGGTCACGCTGCCCACTGACGAGCGCGTACTCGGCGTGCCGCGTTGCTGTTGCAGGGCCACGGCCGGCGGCAGGCCTTCAATGGAGTCGACATCCGGCACGCCGACCTGATCGATCAGCCGTCGCGCGTACGGCGCCACCGACTCAAAGTAACGGCGCTGGGCTTCGGCATACAAGGTCGAGAACGCCAATGACGACTTGCCAGACCCGGACACCCCGGTGAACACCACCAGCGCATCGCGGGGAATGTCGACATCAACGTTCTTCAGGTTGTGTTCACGGGCGCCACGTACCCGGACCATGCCGGTGGGCGCTTTGGAGGTGCGTTTGGAAGTCATCGACCTGCCTTGGTGAAGGAATGTTCTACGTTCAGCTACCGAGCACCACCCGAATCATCTGCAACATGGCTTCCGGGCTATACGGTTTGCCAAGCAAGTGCGTGTCAGGGCTTAACTGGTGATTGCGTGAAATGATGTCGCGGGTGTGCCCAGAGGTGAACAGCACGGCCACCGGCGGTGTCTGCACCTTGGCCCAAGCGAACAGGTCGGAGCTTTTGATCAGCCCCGGCATGACCACGTCAGTGAAGATCAGGTCCACCTCGACACCTTCGAGGAGCATTTGCATGGCCGCATCGCCATGACCGGCGGTCAGCACGCGATAACCCTCCTCGCGCAACAATTCGACCGCCGAAGCGCGCACGGCGTCATTGTCCTCGACCACCAGAATCGTTTCGTGGCCGCCGCTCTGCTGCCTTTGCAGGCTGGGCGCCTCATCAAGGATCGGCCGCAGACTGCGCGGGAAGTACAACTGCACCCGCGTGCCCTCGCCGAGGGTGCTGGTGATCTCGACATGCCCGCCGCTCTGTTTGACGAAGCCAAACACCATGCTCAAGCCCAGCCCGGTGCCCTGACCGTCAGCCTTGGTGGTGAAGAACGGCTCAAACACTTGCTCGAGAATCTCTGGCGGGATGCCGGCGCCGGAGTCACTGACCGCGACGCGGACAAACTCACCGGGAACGATGCCTTTACCGGCACAGAACTCGCGTTCGAGCCGCACGTTAGCAGCGCTGAGCGCAATGGTGCCCTCGCCCTTCATCGCATCGCGAGCATTGATCGCCAGGTTGAGAATGGCGTTTTCCAACTGGTTGCGGTCGACGTTGATGTGCCACGGCTTTTGCGGCAGTTGCACGTCGATCTGAATGGTTTCACCCAGCGCTCGCTGCAGCAATTCGCCGACACCTTCGAAAATCTGCTGCGGGTTGCACACCGCCGGCGACAAAGGCTGGCGCCGGGCGAACGCAAGCAATTGCGAGGACAGCTTGGCGCCGCGTTCGACCGCTGCCAGCGAGGCGCTGACGCGGCGCTGCACGTTGGCATTGTTCGGTTCATGGCGCGCGAGCAGATGCAGATTGCCGGCGATCACTTGCAACAGATTATTGAAATCGTGGGCGACGCCGCCGGTCAGACCACCAATCGCTTCGAGCTTCTGTGACTGGCGCAACTGCTCTTCAGCCGCCAGCCGCGCCTCGACTTCTTCGCCTACGCGCTGTTCGAGGTTGCGGGTAAATTTGAGCAGGGATTCTTCGGCAATCTTGCGTTCATGAATGTCGATCAGGACGCCGGGGAAGCGCAACGGCGCACCGTGTTCGTCGAACTCACAGGCGCCACTGGCCAACACCCAGGAATAACTGCCGTCACTGCGCCGCACGCGATATTCGGCGTTATACGGTTCACCGGTCTGCACGGAATGGACGACCCGCTCCTGCACCCAGGCGGCGTCATCGGGATGGATGCGCGACTCGGCGATGTCCTGCGGGAGGTCGCTAAGATCCTGATCCGGCGGATAGGAGAACGTGCGGGCGAATCGCTCGTCTGCCGACAACGTGTTGTTTTTCACGTCCCAGACAAACGAGCCGAGCAAGGCCCCGGCATTCAACGCCAGACGCACCCGCTCGTTGTCGGCGCGGTAAGCACTTTCGGCTTCCTGCCGCCGGCGTTCGGAGTGCATGAACTCGGTGGTTTCCACCACCATCGCCATCACTCCGGCCGGCTTGCCGTCATCATTGGCCACCGGGCTGTAATACAGGTCCATCCAGACGTCTTCGGGGACGCCATCGCGCAACAGCACCAACTCTTTATTGCGAAACGACAAGGTGCCGCCGGCCAGGCAGGTATCGACCACATGCCGGTTGAAATCGGCGACTTCCGGCCAGCCCAGCTCCACCGGCGCACCGAGTAGATACGGGTGCCGACCACCGGCAAATTTCGAATAGGCATCGTTGTAGATCATGTACCCGGCATAGCCCCAGAGCATGACCATCGGCAGCGGCGACGCCAGCATCAGTTGCACCGCGCTGCACAGGCTGGCCGGCCAGCTGTTCAGCGGACCGAGTTCAGTATGGCTCCAGTCGAACGCACTGATGCGCCCGGCCATTTCGCCTTTCCAGCCGTCACAACCATGGCTATCGGATAAAAACTGCATCGACTGACTCAGTGTCCTGTGGTGATTGCCCGATAAATCGCGACGCCATAACGACGCGACGCCCGTCTGTTTCGAGCGCCTCCAGTCGCATTGGTTTCATATGATATATAGCCGATTTCATCCCCTCCCGGAACCTAAACCCCGATCAGGTGCTTGAGCGGATGGTAGCCGGTTTTCATTTTGGCGGCGGCGTCGAGAATGGCCTTCTCGATGCCGTTCAGATGCGTGCAGGTCAGCTCGATGGCGGCGCTCTGATTGCCGGCCTCGATGTATTCGATCAGGCGCAGGTGTTCGTTGTCGCGGCAGACTTCATGGCTGTCGTCGTCCAGCGCTGCAGCGTATAGCGAAGCGCGGGAGATCAGTTTCTGGAACCAGTCGAGCAGCACCGGGTTATTCAGGCTGCACGCCAGTTTGATGTGGAACTCACCGAGCAGATGGATCAGCCGTTCGTGATCTCCCGCCGCGTGGGCTTCATCTTCCAGCAGCAGGTGTTCGCGCAAATCCTGCATCGCCGCGCTGTCCTTGCGCCGGCACAGTTCGGTAACGATGCCGATCTCGATCAGCCGGCGGGTTTCAAACAGCGAGCGGAGCTCTTCATTGCTCGGCAGCGACACCGATGCCCCTTTATTCGGCTCGGTGGTGACCAGTCCATCGGCCTCCAATTGCTTCAATGCCGCGCGCACCGACGTGCGGCTGACATTGAATAATTCGGCTAGCGAGGCCTCACCCAGTTTCATCCCCGGGCGCAACGAACGCTTGCTGATCGCCTCGTAAACCCCTTGGTAGACGCGGTCGACCGTGGTTTCCGGTTTCTTTTCGGTCATTTGGGCACTCCTTTAACGTCGAGCAACTGAGTGCCACGCAGGATATAGCCTTCGGCTTCGAGATGCAGGGTCTTGATTGCACGTTGAGTGCGGATCACCCATCGAGGCGGCGTCGCGCTACCTGCCTGCTCGTTGCAAGCAGGACACATGTGCCGGGAGGGGGCGGTGAGCAGGCTCACGCGTACATTTGATCTTTCCCACGCAGTGCGTGGGAAAGATCTTACCGGGTTCAGTCAGTGCGGTACTTCGGCGAGCGCGGGCCGTATAGCAGGCCTGCCCGGTGTCCGGCCGAGAGCAGACGATTGCTCGCCACACCGGCAATCGGGTAGCCGGCATCGGTGGAGCTGTTGATGATCTGCTTCACTGCCGCCGAGATCAGCATGCCGACGATACCGCCGGCATTGCTATTGCCGCCCTCTTCGCTCGACGCCCGGGCCGAACCGGTCCACAGCGTCGTGCCACTTTTCAGGTCGACCAGTTTCGCCGTCGCGGTCACTGCCGTTTCGCTGCTGATCACCATGTAGCGCGTACCGTATTCGGTCACGGTGATGTACAGCGCAGCGTCCGCACCGAAGATTTCCTTCAGTTTGCCTGGCGGTGCCTGATGGATGTCGTCCGGGGTGCTCAGACCATTCTGGCGGAACGTCTCATCAACCAGCGCAATCGGCAGCACGTAGTAACCGGCTTCGGCCAGTGGGAAGGTCACCTGCGACAACAGGCTGTAGGACGCCTTCACATCCGGCGAAGTGTTCAGCGGAGGCAGCACCAGAATGGTTTTCGGCCGTGCCTGTTTGTAGGCCGAGTAATCCACGGTCTTGGGCGCAACGCAGCCACCCAGCACGGTCAGGGCCAGACCAGCGGCCAGCAGTTTCAAGGTGCGCGCGATCATTTCGCGTCTCCGGTCTTGGCGTTTTTGAGCAGGAAATCCATGTATGTCCCAGACTCGGGGAACAGGGTTTTCTCGGTTTTGAACTGCTGCACCATCTGGTCGTCCTTGCCCATGCTCAGATAGAGCAGGCCAAGGTGCGCGTGGTAACCCGGCGGTACAGCCTTGCCGGTGGAGCGGATTTTCTGCAGGTCACGTTCCAGCGCTTCGGCCTGGGCTTCTTTCGGCTCTTCGCCTTTGAAGTATTCGTAGACCTGGGGCTCGTAACCTTCCCACTGGTACAGGGTTTGCGGGCCGGAGGCACAACCGGCCAACAAGGCGCTGGCGGCCAGCGTCAGCGCCATCAGCGCGCGCGACAAAGTCAGATTCATGGGTGTTGCTCCTTGCAATGGGCGTCGATCAGTTGCCCGGTTTCCAGGCACCGGCGTTCATGCCATCGACCAGACGATTGATCGCCTCGCGCATGGCCAGATCCAGTACTTTGCCGTTGAGGGTGGAGTCGTAGGCAGCGGTGCCGCCGAAACCGATGATTTCGCGGTTGGACAAGGCGTATTCGCCGGCGCCCTGGGTCGAATAGACCACTTCGGAGGTACTGATATTGACGATATTCAGGTTGACCTTGGCGTAGGCCACCTGAGTCTTGCCACGGCCGAGGATGCCGAACAGCTGGTGATCGCCGGTCTCTTTGCGGCCGAACTCGGTGACGTCGCCGGTCACCACGTAATCAGCACCTTTCAGACGCTGAGCCTGGCCCTTGATCGCCGCTTCCTGCTGGATTTCACCCATGTTGTCGCGATCCAGCACGCTGAAGCGGTTGGTCTGCTGCAAATGGGTGATCAGGATGGTCTTGGCCTGACCGCCGAGACGATCGACGCCGTCGGAGAAAATCCCGCGCATATAGCTGGAACGGTTGTCGAACTTGCCCACGGCCATTGGCACGCGAACGCCGGTCCAGACCTGGGAGGCGCTTTCAACCTTGGCCACCGGCAAGGCGCGCGAGCTTTCGGTCGCGCAACCTGAGAGTGTGCCAGCCATCGTGCCAAGCACAGCAATCGCGACGCCTGAGACCAGCATCCGGGAGATCATTCTCACTGAGTATTCCTTTGAAAAACGGGGATGTCCCGGCACGACAATGCGCAGCGGGAGCTGAAAAGGGGCGGCATTATGACAAAGTGCCATCATTCGTGACAGGTTTTTTTGACGCCAGTGAATTGGCTGTTCCGGACTTGATCGTTCCCACGCTCTGCGTGGGAATGCAGCCACGGACGCTCCGCGTCCGCTGTGACGCGGAGCGTCACGGGAGGCGTTACCACGCAGAGCGTGGGAACGATCAGATCAGGGCGCGCTAATGGAAATCGCGGCTCTGCACGCGGATGCCATTGAGCAGCGAGCTGAGGTCGCTCAGGCGGCCGGCGATCAGGTGGCGCACTTCGCCTTCGCGCTCCCAGCGGCCATCGACCTTGAGCAATTGCGAACCGACCAGTACTTGCCGCTGACGCTCGGCCAGATCACGCCAGACCACCACGTTGACGTTGCCGAATTCGTCTTCCAGGGTGACGAAGGTCACACCACTGGCGGTGCCCGGTCGTTGCCGTCCCGTCACCAGCCCGGCGATGCTCACCGGTCGGCCATGTTCGACTTCAAGCAACTCCTGCGAACTGCGGCAGCGCCGGGCTTTGAGTTCGCCGCGCAACAGTGCCAGCGGATGCGGCCCCAACGTGGTGCCGACGGTGCTGTAATCGGCGTGCAGATCCTCGCCAACGCTGGGTTTGGGTAGTACCACCTCCGGCTCCTCCTGACTCGGCAACCCGGCAAACAGGCCCAGCTGTTTCTGCACCCCGGCGACTTCCCAGCGCGCCCGATGCCGATGTCCGGCCAGGCCACGCAACGCCCCGGAATCGGCGAGCAACGCCTGCGCCCGACTGTCGAGCGCCGCCCGCTCGCCCAGGTCGGCGACATCGGCAAATGCCCCGCGCGCGCGCGCCGCTTCGATGCGCCGGGCATCGTCCTCGCGAAAGCCCTTGATCATCCGCAGACCCATGCGAATCGCCGGTTGCACCGTCGTGGTGGTTTCCAGGCTGCAATCCCAGTCACTGGCGCGCACGTCGACCGGGCGGATCTGCAACTGATGCCGGCGCGCATCCTGGAGAATCTGGTCCGGACTGTAGAAACCCATTGGCCAGCTATTGATCAACGCGCAGGCGAACGCCGCCGGTTCGTGGCACTTGAGCCAGCAACTGGCGTAAGTCAGCAAGGCAAAACTGGCGGCGTGGGACTCGGGAAAACCGTAGCTGCCGAAGCCTTTGATCTGTTCGAAAATCTGCGCGGCGAACTCCGGCGTGTAGCCGTTCTTCTTCATGCCGGCGGCGAGGCGTTCCTTGTGCGGTTCCAGTCCGCCGTGGCGTTTCCACGCAGCCATCGAGCGACGCAACTGATCAGCCTCGCCGGGGCTGTAATCGGCGGCGACGATGGCGATCTGCATCACCTGTTCCTGAAACAGCGGCACGCCGAGGGTTCTTTCCAGAACAACCTTGAGCTCTGGTGACGGGTAGGTTTCCTCTTCTTCCTTGTTCCGGCGACGCAGATACGGATGCACCATCCCGCCCTGAATCGGTCCCGGGCGGACGATGGCCACCTCAATCACCAGATCGTAGAACTTCGCCGGTCTCAGGCGCGGCAGCATCGACATCTGCGCCCGCGACTCGATCTGGAACACGCCGATGGTGTCGGCGCGGCTGATCATGTCGTAGGTCGGTTTGTCTTCGGCTGGAATCGTCGCCAGGCTCAGATCCAGATTGCGATGGTGGCGCAGCAGGTCGAAGCAGCGGCGAATCGCGCTGAGCATGCCGAGGGCGAGAATATCCACCTTGAGCAGGCCGACTGCATCGAGGTCATCCTTGTCCCACTGAATGATCGTGCGCTCGGCCATGGCGGCGTTTTCCACCGGCACCAGCGTGTCCAGCGGCTGCTCGGAAATCACAAAGCCGCCGGGATGCTGCGACAGGTGCCGGGGGAAGCCGATCAACTGCCCGGTCAGACTCAGCACCCGGCGCAGCACCGGGCTGTCCGGGTCGAAACCGCCTTCGAGCAAACGCGCGACCGGCGGTGTTTCATCGCTCCAGTGGCCGCAGCAATCAGCCAGTGCGTTGATCTGATCCGGCGGCAGGCCCAAGGCCTTGGCCACGTCGCGTACTGCGCCGGCAGCGTGGTAGGTGCTGACCACCGCCGTCAGCGCCGCACGACCACGGCCGTAACGGCGAAACACGTATTGCAGGACTTCTTCGCGGCGCTCGTGCTCGAAATCGACGTCGATGTCCGGCGGCTCGTTGCGCTCCTTGGACATGAAGCGTTCGAACAGCAGCGTGGTGCGATCCGGGTCGATTTCGGTGATACCCAAGGCAAAACACACCGCCGAGTTAGCCGCAGAGCCACGCCCCTGACACAGAATCTTCTGCTCGCGGGCGAAGTGCACCACATCGTGCACGGTGAGAAAGTAGCTTTCGTAACCGAGTTCGGCGATCAGCTTCAGTTCATCGTCGATCTGCTTGAGCACTTTGCCTTGCGGCCCCTGTGGCCAGCGCCAGGCGATGCCCTCTTCGGTCAGATGCCGTAGCCAGGAACTGGCGCTGTGCCCCTCCGGCACCAGTTCTTTCGGATACTGATAACGCAACTCGCCCAGGTCGAAGGTGCAGCGCCGGGCCAGGCTCATCGACTCATCCAGCAGAGCCTGCGGATACAACTCGCGCAACACTTCGACACTGCGTAAATGCCGTTCGCCATTGGGATGCAGGCGTAACCCCGCCTCGGCCACCGGCACGTGATGACGGATCGCAGTCATGGTGTCCTGCAAGGCACGCCGGCCACGGGCATGCATGTGCACATCGCCGCTGGCCACGGCAGGAATCTGCAACTCGGCGGCCAGCCCCAACATCGCCGCCAACCGCTGCTGATCGTCCTGGCCACGATGCAATTGCACCGCCAGCCACAACCGTTCGCCAAAGGTCTGCTGCAGCCATCGACCCTCCTCCACGTCATCAAGCGAGTCCGGCACCCACAACACCAGCAACCCCGGCAACGGCTCGGCGAAGTCTTCGCGCAGCACCTGATACTGGCCCTTCTGCGTGCGTCGTCGGGCGCGGGTGATCAGGCCGCACAGCGCTTGATAGCCCGCCAGATTCTCCACCAGCAGCACCAGTTTCGGGCCGTTTTCGATACGCACTTCGCTGCCGATGACCAGCGGTAGCTCCACCGATTTCGCCGCTTGCCAGGCCCGAACGATTCCGGCCAGCGTGCACTCATCGGTGATCGCCAGTGCCTGATAGCCGTGCTTTTTTGCGCGCTGGAACAGTTCCAGCGCACTGGACGCACCGCGCTGAAAACTGAAGTTCGACAGGCAGTGCAGTTCGGCATAACCGTCGTTCATGCAAACCAGCCTTGCAGCCACAGCGGACCGCCCTCACCCACCGCCCGATAAGCCCAGCCCTGCTGTCCGGCGCGATTCTGGATCAGGTAATAATCACGGCGCACGTCGTCACCGTCCCACCAGCCGGATTCGATGCGCTCCGGGCCCATGAGAATCCGCGCCGAACCTTCCGCCACGCTTTGTGGCTCGCCGAGCAACCAGCCCGGACGATGCACGTTCGGCAAGCCTGCGCAGCGTTGTTTATCAACGCCGTGCTGCCACGCGCACTCGGGACGATGATCGGCCTGAAAACGCAACCCCTGCACCGCGTCATCGCCCAAGCGCGCACGCAGGCGTTCGCGCAACTGCTCCCACGGCAAGGTCTGCTGCGGACGGTCGTCGAACAGTTGCTGAAACTGCGGCACGAAACTCGGCAGGTCCTCGGCGCGCAGACGAAAGCCGCGCACGGGCGCCTCGACTTGCACTTGTTCCAGCCGGCCACGGGCCAGTTCGAAGAGCATCGCCGGATCACGTTCGGCGCTGAGCAGGCCGACCTTGATGATGCTGTCCGGCAGCCCGGCGTGTTCCAGGTGCAGATCGAAACGCTGCACGCCGCTGTCACGCCCGCAGAGGAACGCCGACAGATCGCCGGTCAAACGGCGTAACGGGAACAACAGTGCCTGATGGGACTGCACGTCGAAATTCAGTTCGATGCGTACGTCGAAACGATCCGGCGGCAGGTAAAACGCCAGCGCCAATGGCCGCGCGCCGAACAGCGTGTCGAGATGCTTGAGCATCTGCGCTTCGAAGCGCCGGGCCAGCGCCTGACGCGGCAGGCTCTGCACCTGACTGAGATTGCGCAGGCCCATACGTAATAACGCCGTGGCCACTGCGGGTTCCAGACCGACGCGGTCGACGGGCAACTGACCGAGATGATGCTGCAAGGCCTCGCCGTCCGGCACCACCAAGCCGTCATAGGCGTTGGCCAGCACCCGCGCCGCCACGGGATTCGGTGCCGCGACGATGCGATGGCGGAAACCCAGATCAGTCAGTTCCCGGCGCAGTCGTGCTTCGAACTGCGCCCACGAACCGAACAGACCCAGGCTCGATTCGATCTCGAACACCACGGTGCGCGGGTAATGCACGCTGACCTGCGAGCTGAAACGGTAGGCCCACGCGGCGAGAAACTGCTGCCAGTGTTCGACCTCGGCGGCCTCGTAATCAGCCGTGGCAAAGCCTTTGCTCATGGCCTGGGCGGCGGTCATCGACTGGCCTGCGCGCAAACCAAGCTTGCGCGCCGCCGGATTGACCGCTTGCAACACCCGGCGCTGGGCCGGGCCGTTAAGCAGCACCAACGGTTCATCGGGATCGGGCCGCTGACGCAGCACGGCGTCCAGGGCCAATTGCGGAAACAGGATACACACCCAGCGCATGGTGACCTCAGTGCCCCACAGCAAAGGCAATCGGTGCCGTACGCGCCAGCCCGCCACGGCACTTGAGTACGCGCAACTGTGCAGGTCTGGCGTCGATGGCAATGCGTAACGCCGCCGGTGACGGGTTGATCGCTTCGCTCAACGGCCGCCAGGCAAACGCCAGGGTCTGACCGGTTTCCGCCGCCACCTGCAAACGGCGCAACGCGCGATCATCAGCCTTGTGCGGCCAGCACAGCACCGCGCCGCAACTGCCCGAACGTAAACATTGTTCCGCCGCCCACAAGGCATCGCGCTCGGTGGCCTGGATCACCGACAACTGGCGCAGATCGACCCCGGCGCTTGCCCACGCCTGCGGGTACGGCACGAACGGCGGCGCCACCAGCACGATGCGCTCGCCCGCCGCCGACAACCGCGCCAGCGTCGGCCAGACTAGCTGCAGTTCGCCGACACCGGGACCGGCCAGGAGGATTTCGCTCAACGCCGCTTCCGGCCAGCCACCGCTGGGCAGTGCCGCGTCCAGCGCGGCGTGGCCGGTCGGCTGCGGGCTGGCGGCCGGTGGCGCAGGGCGGCCTTTCCAGACCTGGCCGCCATTGAACAGCGTATCCAACGCAACGACGGCGCCCATCAGCCTTGCCTCACCAGACCGCAAAACACCCCTTCGATGGCCAGATCCTGATCGTCACGCACGACAATCGGCTGATACGCCGGGTTGCGCGGCAACAGGCGCACGGCATCGCCCAGCCGTTCGAAGCGTTTGATGGTGACTTCACCGTCGAGGCGCGCTACGACGATCTGGCCGTTGAGCGCCTCGGGATTGCGCTTCACGCCGACCAGATCGCCGTCGAGAATGCCGTCCTCGATCATCGAATCGCCCTGCACCCGCAGCATGTAATCGGGCGTGCGGGAGAACAGCGCCGGGTCGAGCAGCAAGCGGCTATGGATGTCGGCATCGGCGCCAATCGGCGCACCGGCAGCGACGCGGCCGAGCACGGGGATGTCGAGCAATTCCGGGCGTGCCGGCTGCCCGAGCAGGCGAATGCCCCGGGCCTGATGCGGATTGACCTCGATAAACCCGGCTTCGGTGAGCGCAAGCACATGCTTGCGCGCCACGCTGCGCGAGGCAAAACCAAAAGCCTCGCTGATTTCAGCGAGGCTTGGGGGCTGACCGTGTTCGGCGATTCGATCGCGGATAAAAGTCAGAATGGCAGTACGGCGGGGAGTCAGGTTCGTCATGGAGTACATTTGTACTCCTGTAGGATTTTCCTGACAAGCGCCGCAGGTCGGCCCAGGCCGACGCAGGAGTTGCCGAAGGTTCGGCAGCGCCTGCATTGATCTTCAATGGCCACTTGATCAGGGTGAAGTGGCCTGCCGATACTCGCGTGGCGTAAACCCGGTCGACGCCTTGAACTGGCGCGTGAACGCGCTGTGATCGGTGTAGCCGCATTGCAGCGCCACGTCCGTTATCGGCAGGTCGGTGTGCAGCAATCGATGCGCGTGCTCCAGGCGTACTTTCTGGATCATCTGCCGTGGCGTCAGGTGGAATACCCGTTTGCAGTAACGCTCCAGTTGCGCCACGGAAATGCCAGCGATGCGGGTCAGTTCACCGAGGGTCACGCGGCGATTGAAATTCGCGCGAATATGCTCATCGACAGCCGCCAGCCGCTCGAATGCCGGGTGGGTTTCACTGGCCGATTGCAGGTCCACCGAAATCCCCGCCAGACCGATAATCACCCCGTCACGGTTATACAGTGGCTGCTTGTGCGTCAGGCACCACCCCGGTTCGCGGCTGCCGTACAGATGCAGTTCGAGCTGATCCTCCAGCACAAAACCCTCCTCCAGCACCTTGCGATCCTGCTCGGTGTAGCCCGGCCCGAGTTGCGCCGGAAACACCTGCGCGCTGGTCTTGCCCAGTAACGGACGCAAATCCTTCAAGCCACAGCGCTGCACCAGCGTGCGGTTGGCAAGCACGTAACGGGCCTGCACATCCTTGATGAAAATCGCCGCATTGGGGATCACATCAAGCATCGGCAACAACAGCGCCGCGCCGGCCAAGAGTTCCTCCAGTGTCTGCGGACGCTGGCCATTCATGCCTTGAGCCAGGATCGAAAACGCCTGCTGCATCAAAGATTCCCCTCGTAACGTGGACAGACCAAATGCCCGCCATGCGCCGTTCGCCCGCAGATTGCAGCATCGTTCGCGGCGTGTCGAGGGCCATGTTTTATCGGCGTCATTGTGCTGATTTCGTCATCGAAGCCAGCAAAAAACATCAATCGCCGCGAGGTCGATGAGTTCAAAGTCTGGCCGTCCCAGTGACACAACTGCCTATCCAATAACTCACAAGAAGGCGATGCCATGTCAGGCCAAGGCAAGTTCAAAAAACAGCTTTCACTGATCGACCTCACATTTATCGGGCTGGGGGCGATCTTCGGTTCCGGCTGGTTGTTCGCGGCCAGTCATGTGTCCGCCATTGCCGGCCCGGCGGGGATTTTTTCCTGGCTGCTGGGCGGCTTCGCCGTGTTGTTGCTGGGCATCGTTTACTGCGAACTGGGCGCCGCATTACCGCGCGCCGGCGGCGTGGTGCGTTATCCGGTTTACTCCCATGGGCCGCTGCTCGGCTACTTAATGGGTTTCATCACCCTGATTGCGTTTTCCAGTCTGGTCGCCATCGAAGTGGTCGCTTCGCGCCAATACGCAGCGGCGTGGTTTCCCGGCCTGTCCAAAGCTGGCACCGGCGATCCGACGATTCTCGGCTGGCTGGTGCAGTTCGGGCTGTTGTGCGTGTTCTTCCTGCTCAACTACCGCAGCGTGAAGACCTTCGCCAAGGCCAATAATCTGGTCAGCGTGTTCAAGTTCATCGTGCCGCTGCTGGTGATCGGGGTGCTGTTCACCTTCTTCAAACCGGCCAACTTCGAGGTGCAAGGCTTTGCCCCGTTTGGCCTGTCCGGCGTCGAGATGGCCGTGTCGGCGGGTGGCATCATTTTCGCGTATCTGGGCCTGACGCCGATCATCTCGGTGGCCAGTGAAGTGAAGAATCCGCAGCGCACCATTCCCATTGCGTTGATCCTCTCGGTGCTGCTGTCGACACTGATTTACGTGCTGCTGCAAATGGCCTTTCTCGGCAGCATCCCGACGGAAATGCTCGCCAACGGCTGGGCCGGAATCAGCAAGGAATTTGCCCTGCCGTATCGCGACATCGCGCTGGCGCTGGGCGTGGGCTGGCTGGCGTATCTGGTGGTCGCCGATGCGGTGATCTCGCCGAGCGGCTGCGGCAACATCTACATGAACGCGACTCCGCGAGTGATCTATGGCTGGGCGCAGACCGGGACCTTCTTCAAGGTCTTCACCCACATCGATGAAAAGTCCGGCATCCCGCGCCCGGCGCTGTGGCTGACCTTCGCCCTGTCGGTGTTCTGGACCTTGCCGTTCCCGTCGTGGGAGGCGCTGATCAACGTGGTCTCCGCTGCGCTGGTGTTGAGCTACGCCGTGGCGCCGGTGTCGGTGGCTGCGCTGCGCCGCAATGCGCCGGACATGCCACGGCCGTTCCGGGTCAAGTGCATGGGCGTGCTCGGGCCGGTGTCGTTCATCATCGCCGCGCTGATCGTCTACTGGTCGGGCTGGAGCACCGTGTCGTGGCTGCTCGGCCTGCAGATCCTGATGTTCGTGGTCTACCTGCTCTGCGGTCGATTTGTGCCAACCGCTCACCTGAATCTGGCCAGCCAAGTGCGCTCCTCGGCGTGGCTGATCGCCTTCTACGCGGTGACCATCGTGCTGTCGAAACTCGGCACCTTCGGTGGCCTCGGCATCCTTGCCCATCCATTCGACACCCTTGTCGTCGCGGCGTGTGCCACCGGCATTTACTACTGGGGCGCGGCGACCGGTGTACCGGCGCATCTGCTGCGCCTGGAAGAGGACGACGAGGACAGCGAAATCGCTTCCCCCGCCTCGACCGTCTCTGCGCGCCCTGCCGGCGCCTATTGAAATCATCCAACGGGACATGTTCATGAAACGAGTACACGTGATTGATTCCCACACCGGCGGTGAACCGACGCGCCTGGTGATGAAAGGCTTCCCCGAGCTGCCCGGCAACAGCATGGTCGAGAAGCGCGATGCGCTGCGCACTCAACATGATCAATGGCGCCGCGCCTGCCTGCTGGAACCGCGCGGCAATGATGTGCTGGTCGGCGCGTTGTATTGCGAACCGGTCTCGGCGGACGCCACTTGCGGGGTGATCTTCTTCAACAACGCCGGCTACCTCGGCATGTGCGGCCACGGCACCATCGGCCTGATCAACTCGCTGCAGTACCTGGGGCAAATCGAACCGGGCGAGCACAAAATCGACACCCCGGTCGGCCCGGTCAGCGCCACGTTGCATGACGACGGAACCGTCACCCTGGGCAACGTCCCCGCTTATCGCCATCGCAAACAAGTGTCGGTGGATGTGCCGGGGTTCGGCCGCGTATTGGGCGACATCGCCTATGGCGGCAACTGGTTCTTCCTCGTTTCCGAGCACGGCCAGACGCTGACCATGGACAACGTCGAACACCTCACGGCGTACACCTGGGCGATGCTCAAGGCCCTCGAAGACCAAGACATTTACGGCGAGGACGGCGCGGTGATCGATCACATCGAACTGTTCGCCGATGACGATCAGGCCGACAGCCGCAACTTCGTCATGTGCCCCGGCAAAGCCTACGACCGCTCCCCGTGCGGCACCGGCACCAGCGCCAAACTCGCCTGTCTGGCCGCCGACGACAAGCTGCAACCCGGCGCAACCTGGGTGCAGGCAAGCATCACCGGCAGCCAGTTCGAAGGTCGCTTCGAATGGCAAGGCGAACGCATCCGCCCGTACATCACCGGCCGCGCCTACATGACCGCCGACAGCACCTTGCTGATCGACGAAGCAGACCCGTTCGCGTGGGGCATCTGAACCGCCACGCTGACTTTTCACCTCAATTTGAATGATGTGCCAAGGACTTAAAACAATGAGCGACAACATCTTCACCGGTTGCATGCCGGCCCTGATGACACCGTGCACCGCCCAGCGCAAACCGGACTTCGACGCGCTGGTGGCCAAGGGTCGCGAGCTGATCGACATCGGCATGAGCGCCGTGGTTTATTGCGGTTCGATGGGCGACTGGCCGCTGCTGACCGAGGCCGAGCGTCAGGAAGGCGTGGCGCGTCTGGTCGCGGCGGGTATTCCGACGATCGTGGGCACTGGCGCGGTGAACTCACGCGAAGCGGTTTCCCACGCGGCCCATGCGGCGAAAGTCGGCGCGCAGGGTTTGATGGTGATTCCCCGCGTGCTGTCTCGCGGCGCTTCGGTCACCGCGCAAAAGGCCCATTTCGCCGCGATTCTGCAAGCCGCGCCAAATTTGCCGGCGGTGATCTACAACAGCCCTTACTACGGCTTTGCCACCCGCGCGGATCTGTTCTTCGAACTGCGCCGCGAGTACCCGAACCTGATCGGCTTCAAGGAATTCGGCGGTGGCGCCGACCTGCGTTACGCCGCCGAAAACATCACCTCCAAGGACGATGACGTGACCCTGATGGTCGGTGTCGACACGCAAGTGGTGCACGGTTTCGTCAACTGCAACGCCACCGGCGCCATCACCGGCATCGGCAACGCCCTGCCCCGCGAGGTGCTGCAACTGGTCGCCCTGAGCAAGCAAGCGGCCAAAGGTGACGCCAAGGCCCGGCGTCAGGCGCGGGAACTGGAATCGGCGCTGGCGGTGCTGTCGTCGTTCGATGAAGGCTGCGACCTGGTGCTGTATTACAAACACCTGATGGTGCTCAACGGCGACAAGGAATACACCCTGCACTTCAACGAAACCGATGCGTTGAGCGACTCGCAGCGGCGGTATGCCGAGAAGCAGTATTCGCTGTTCCGTCACTGGTACGAGAACTGGTCGGCGGAACAGAACTTCGCCTGATCACGTCCCCCTCACCTGCCGCGAAGCCTTGTGATTCGCGGCAGGCCTCCCTCTTTTTATCAGGAAGACACCATGACTTTGACGGGCCACATGCTGATCGGGCAACACATGATTGCCGGCAATCGCAGCGCCATTCGCGGGATCAATCCGGCTACGAATGAAACGCTGGAACCGGCGTACGCCGGTGGAGCGGCCGAGCATGTCGAACAGGCCTGCGCGCTGGCCTGGGCAGCGTTCGATGTTTATCGCGAGACAACCCTGAATGTCCGCGCTGAATTCCTGCAATGCATTGCCGAAGAAATCGAAGGCCTCGGAGATGAACTGATCGACCGTGCCCACGCCGAAACCGGCCTGCCGCACGCGCGTCTGCTAGGTGAACGCGGGCGTACTTGCCAACAACTGAGAATGTTCGCTCGCACGGTCCGCGCCGGTGAATGGCTGGATGTGCGTGTCGATAGCGCGCAGCCGCAACGCCAGCCGTTGCCGCGCGCCGATCTGCGTCAACGGCAGATCGCGCTGGGGCCGGTCGCGGTGTTTGGCGCGAGCAATTTCCCCCTGGCGTTCTCCGTGGCCGGCGGTGACACCGCATCGGCGCTGGCCGCCGGTTGCCCAGTGATCGTCAAGGCGCACAGTGCGCATCCCGGCACCAGCGAACTGGTCGGCCGCGCAGTCGCTCGAGCGGTAAAAACCTGTGGTTTGCCGGAAGGCGTGTTCTCGTTGCTGTACGGTTCCGGCCGCGAAGTGGGCATTGCGCTGGTCACGGATCCACGGATTAAAGCAGTGGGTTTCACCGGCTCGCGTAGCGGTGGTCTGGCGCTGATGCAAGCGGCGCAAGCGCGGCCCGAGCCGATTCCGGTGTACGCGGAAATGAGTTCGATCAATCCGGTGCTGCTGTTTCCGGCGGCGCTGGGCAATCGCACGCAGGCGTTGGCTGAAGGGTTTGTGGCTTCGCTGACATTGGGCGCGGGCCAGTTTTGCACCAATCCGGGCTTGGTGATTGCCTTGAAAGGACCCGCGTTGGACAAGTTCATCGCCGCCACCGCCGAGCTGATTCAACGCAGCCCCGCGCAGACGATGCTGACACCCGGCATCTTCAGTGCTTACGAGTCTGCCGTGAATGCGCTGGCCGAAAATGCCAGTGCGAACATCACAGGTGTTGGTTTGAGCGCCAACGGCCCGAATCAATGCCAGGCCCATGTATTCGTGACCGAAGCCGCAGACTTTCTCGCCGATCAGCGCCTGCAAGCCGAAGCGTTCGGTGCGGCGGCGCTGATCGTGCAATGCGGCAGTGAAGCGGAAATTCGCCAGGTGACCGAACATCTGGAGGGCCAATTGACCGCGACACTGCATCTGGATGACCAAGACCTGCAACAGGCGCGTGCATTACTGCCGACGTTGGAGCGCAAGGCCGGCCGGTTGCTGGTCAACGGCTGGCCAACCGGCGTCGAGGTGTGTGACGCGATGGCGCATGGCGGGCCTTTCCCGGCCACCTCCAACGCCCGCACGACTTCGGTCGGTACCGCGGCGATCCTGCGTTTCCTGCGCCCGGTCTGCTATCAGGACTTCCCGGACAGCTTGCTGCCTACTGCACTGAAACAGGCCAATCCGCTGCAATTGCGCCGTCTGCTCAATGGCCAAAGGGAAGCGCAGCACCATGGCGAATAACGGCTCCCACGACATCGCCGTGGTCGGCGCCGGCATCATCGGCGTCGCCTGCGCACTGCGTCTGGCTCGCCAAGGGTTGCGCGTGGTCGTGATCGATCAGCAGCAACCCGGCCACGGCGCCTCGTTCGGCAACGCCGGGCATCTGGCGACCGAGCAGGTGTTTCCAATTGCCGACGCGTCCATCCTCAAGCGCCTGCCGGCGATGCTGATGGACCCGATGGGACCGTTGCGACTGGACTGGAAATACCTGCCGCGCGCCTTGCCGTGGTTCACCCGGCTGTTAATGAACCTGCGCCCGGCGCCTTTTCAGAACACCGTGGCGGGTTTGCGCGCGCTCAATGAAAACAGCCTGGACGCCTGGCAGCGCTTGCTCGCCGACATCCAGAGGCCGGACTTGCTGAAGATCGATGGTTCGCTGCTGGTGTTCGAACGCCCCGAATCGCGTCAGGCCATCCAGGCATTACAGGCTCGCCTGCATCAGCAGCAGGTACCGGTCGATTACTGGCAGGCCGGCGCCATCCGCGAAACCGCGCCGCAACTCAGTGAACAGATCCAGGGCGGTTTGTTCTTTCCACTCACCGGGCACTTTATCGATCCCTTCCGCGTGGTGTGCGAACTGGTCGAAGCGGCCAAGGCCAGCGGCGTGAGTTTTGTCCAGCAACAGGTTCAGGGCGGCTACGTGCAGGAGCATGGGGTTACGCTGACCACTGGCAATGGCGGCCTGACTGCAAGCCGCGTCCTGATCGCCTGCGGCGCACATTCAGCAAAACTCACCGCCGCCCTCACCGGCAAAAAAGTCCCACTGGACACCGAGCGCGGCTATCACCTGATGCTGCCGCAGGAACACGACCGACTGCCCTTCCCCGTGACCTCGCTGGAGCGCAAATTCATCATGACGCCAATGTCCGAAGGGTTGCGCCTGGCCGGCACGGTTGAATTCGCCGGACTGGAGAAACCACCCAGCATGGAGCGTGCGTGGCAATTGCACCGGTTGAGTCAGGGTTTGTTTCGCCAGGATCTGAATGCTGAAGCAGCGACGCCGTGGATGGGTTTTCGACCGTCATTGCCAGATTCATTACCGGTGATTGATCAGGTGTGTGGGGGCAAGGTGTTGCTTGCTTTTGGGCATCAGCATCTGGGGCTGACGCAGGCGGCGGTGACGGCGGAGATGGTGGTGCGAATGGCGGGCCTGTCCGCCTTTCCGGCAACGGCATTGCCGAGTGGCGAGTCCTATAGGTTGGCGCGTTTCTGACGGCACTGACCTGCAAGTTCGACGGTGAGCGAGCGTAGCTGCGTTGCCGCCGTTTTTTTCAACATCAAGAGCGCCCGATAGGAATAGGCAATGCTCGAAGATAAACCGGCATAGGTACCCCCGTTTGCTGATCGCTACCATGGACTCAGACCTGACCCAATGGGAGCTCGACATGACTCACGCTAAAACCCTGTTCATCACCGGCGTCAGCAGCGGTTTCGGCCATGCGCTGGCCAAAGAAGCTATTGCCAACGGCCACCGTGTCATCGGCACTGTGCGCAATGAAACCGACCTGAAAAACTTCCAGGCACTGTCCCCGGACAACGCTTACGGGGTGGTGCTGGACGTCACTGATTTCGAGCGTATCGACAGCGTCGTTGCGCAAGTCGAAGCCACTGACGGTCCCGTCGACGTTTTGGTCAACAACGCCGGATATGGCCACGAAGGCATTTGCGAAGAATCACCGCTGCAAGACATGCATCGTCAATTCGACGTCAACGTGTTCGGCGCGGTGGCGGTGATCAAAGCGTTTCTGCCCTTCTTTCGCCAGCGTCGTGCGGGGCACATCCTCAATATCACCTCCATGGGTGGCACCATTACCATGCCGGGCATCGCTTACTACTGCGGTAGCAAATTTGCGCTCGAAGGGATCTCCGATACCCTGAGCAAGGAGCTGCAGCCGTTCAACATCTTCGTCACTGCCGTCGCACCGGGTTCGTTCCGCACGGATTGGGCGGGCCGTTCGATGCAACGCACCGCGCGCAGCATTGCCGACTATGACGCCAGTTTCGATCCGATCCGCAAAGCCCGCGAAGAGAAAAGCGGCAAGCAACTCGGCGACCCGCAAAAGGCTGCCCAAGCGATGCTGCAGATCATCGCCAGCCCGACACCACCGGCCCACTTGCTATTGGGCAGTGACGCCTTGCGTCTGGTCCGTGACAAACTGAAAAATGCAGCCAGCGAGATTGACCAATGGGAAGCGCTGAGCCGGTCCACCGATCATTGAGAGAGGATGTGATGACGCAGGTCGATGCAGGCACCGCGCGCATGGTGCAGCTCATGAAAGCCCTCGCACCGATCGAAGGCTACAATCTCAGCGCCCTCGAAGGCGTGCGCTTCCTGCGTTCGAATCGCCCCCTGACGCGCACCCCGGTGCTGTATGACCCCGGCATCGTGATTCTCTGCCAGGGCCGCAAACGCGGCTATCTGGGAGAGGACACCTACGTCTATGACGCCCAGCACTATCTGGTGGTCTCGGTGCCGATCCCCTTCACCATGGAGGCCGATGCCACTGAGGCCGAGCCGATGCTCGCGATCTACATGCACCTCGATTTCCAGTTGGCCAGCGAGTTGATGCTGCAAGTGGATGACGTGCATGGCCCAAGCGATGCCCCGCCCAAAGGTATGTATGCCTCGCCGATGGACGCTTCACTGCGGGCAACCACCCTGCGTTTTCTGGAAGCGATGAGCGTTGCCGGCGAAGCGCAAATCCTCGGGCCGTCCCTGCTGCGGGAAATCTATTACCGCATCCTGACCGGTGAGCAAGGTGGCTCCATGCGCGCCGCGCTCAACCGACAGGGACATTTCGGCAAAGTGACCCGTGCGATCCGCAAGATCCATAGTTGTTATCAGCAGCGACTCGACGTCGAGCAACTGGCCCATGAAGCGAGCATGAGCGTGCCGAACTTCCACCTGCACTTTCGCAGCGTGACCGACACCTCACCCATGCAGTATTTGAAGTCGACGCGTTTGCATCAGGCGCGCCTGTTGATGTTGCGCCAGGCCATGAGTGCCTCGGCAGCCGCCTTCAACGTTGGCTATGAAAGTGCTTCGCAATTCAGTCGTGAGTTCAAACGCTTCTTCGGCAGGACGCCACAGGCAGAGATTGAATGGATGAAGGCAACGTATGCACTGCCATTGCCGACCACAGCGTCGGAGTATGTTTCGTCGCATTGACGGTCACGCCACAAACGAAAAGCCTGCTTTTCAGGGCAGGCTTTTTTCGTTGTGTGCAGCGGTGAGCGCTGAACGTGCACTAGTCGTAAAACGCCTCAACCAACACCCGACTGCCGACAAAAAAACTGTCCGCCACCAAGCGCAACGGCTGCACATCCAGGTCACTGGCCTTGTCGCCAATCAACTGCTGAAAATGCCGATACACCGCTGCGTACTCACCTTCCTCCGACACCGCTTGGCGCACACCGTCAATGCTCAACAGCGCGCCGCCGTTATCCAGGCGCAACACGCCTTCAGCGCAACGCACCTCGATGCTCCACAGCTCATCGTGCCCATGGTCAAAATCAAATTCCGCGCGTACATCGAGGCGGCGCGGGTCGGACATTTTGATCGACGCGGCAATTGGCGACTGGCAGTTGCTCGGTACGCGCAGTTCAGCCGATTCGACAAACAAAGGCAGCGCCAGCAAATGAGTGACGATCGACAAGGCATTGATGCCCGGATCGAATACGCCGAGGCCGCCAGGTTGCCAGATCCAGGCCTGACCGGGATGCCATTTGCGCACGTCTTCTTTCCAGTCGATCTGCACGCTTTGCAGGGTACGCGAGGCGAGCCAGTCGCGGGCAGCTTCGATGCCGGGCGCGTAGCGTGAGTGCCAGGCAAACAAGGCGCTGACGCCCTGCCCGGCAGCCTGATCGACCAGCGCCAGCGCCTCGCCCAAGGTGGCGCACGGCGGTTTTTCCACCAGCACGTGTTTGCCGGCGGCCAGTGCTTGCTGCACCAGCGCAAAACGACCTTGCGGCGGCGTGCAGAAGGCAATCGCATCCACCGGCGGACCGTTTTCCAGCAACTCGCTCAAGGACTGGAAGTTCTCCACGCCCGCGCAGGGTTTGCCTTGAGTGGCGACGGAGACCAAGTGGAAAGCGGGATTGGCGTTGATCGCCGGGACGTGTTGATCCTGGGCGATCTTGCCGTAGCCCACCAGACCGAGACGGATTGGTTGCATCAATGACTCCTGTTTTGATTTTGTTGTCGTCAGTGAACCGGGAGATTACCTGCAAACGCCACGAGCGTCTGTCCGCGCAATGTCACAACGACGCACAGGATCAGGCAAGGATTGCACAGGAATGCACTACTGCCCGCAGCGCTGAACAAGCAACAATGCCTTACGACAAACCGATTGAGGATGTTCCCATGCTTGTTCAAGCCTATGGTGCCCACGCTGGCGACAAACCCCTTGAGCCGATGCAGATCAACCGCCGCGCGCCGGCCGCTCATGATGTGCAGATCGACATCGCGTTCTGTGGCATCTGCCATTCCGACCTGCACCAGGTACGGGCGGAATGGGCCGGTACGCAGTTCCCGTGCGTACCGGGGCACGAAATTGTCGGTCGTGTTTCGGCTGTCGGCGCGCACGTCGCGGATTTCAAGGTCGGTGATCTGGTCGGCGTCGGTTGCATCGTCGACAGCTGCAAACATTGCGATGACTGCGAAAGCGGGCTGGAAAACTACTGCGACGGCATGATCGGCACCTACAACTTCCCGACCCCGGATGCACCGGGCTGGACGCTGGGCGGCTACTCGCAAAACATCGTCGTGCATGAACGCTACGTGCTGCGCATCCGTCATCCCGAAGCGCAACTGGCCGCCGTCGCACCGCTGCTGTGTGCCGGCATCACCACCTACTCGCCGTTGCGCCACTGGAACGCTGGCCCGGGCAAAAAAGTCGGTGTGGTCGGCATCGGCGGCCTTGGCCACATGGGCATCAAACTGGCCCACGCCCTGGGCGCCCACGTTGTGGCGTTCACCACCTCCGAATCCAAACGCGAAGCGGCCAAAGCGCTGGGTGCCGATGAAGTGGTGGTGTCGCGCAATGCCGAAGAAATGGCCGCCCACGCCAAGAGTTTCGACTTGATCCTCAACACAGTCGCCGCGCCGCACGATCTCGATGCATTCCTCGTGCTGCTCAAGCGAGATGGTACGTTGACGCTGGTGGGTGCGCCGGCCACCTCGCACCCTTCGCCGAACGTGTTCAATCTGATCATGAAGCGCCGCACGATTGCCGGTTCGATGATCGGCGGCATCCCGGAAACCCAGGAGATGCTGGATTTCTGCGCCGAGCACGGCATCGTTTCCGACATCGAACTGATCCGCGCCGACCAGATCAACGACGCCTACGAGCGCATGCTCAAGGGTGACGTGAAGTATCGTTTCGTGATCGATAACGCAACGTTGGCCGGCTAAACCTCAGCGCCCATTGGCCATTAAGCGCGGCCAATGGGCCATTGAATTCCGTCGCCGGGATTTGACAGGCCCGGCGTTGCTCGCCAGAGTCGCCCCCCTTTGCCTGCCATCAAGGGGTTGCCGTTGAACGAACAGACATTGTCCATGCGCCTCGAGCGGGTGGCTGCCCACGTACCTGCCGGTGCGCGACTGGCGGATATCGGCTCGGATCACGGCTATCTGCCGGTGGCGCTGATGCGTCGTGGTTTGATCACTGCGGCGGTGGCTGGCGAGGTTGCGGCGACGCCGTTCCAAGCGGCTGAACGCACCGTGCGCGAGAATGATCTGCAGCAGCGCATCAGCGTGCGCCGGGCGGATGGTCTGGCGGCGATCAAACCCGACGACGGCATCACCGCCGTCAGCATCTGCGGCATGGGCGGTGAAACCATCCGTGACATCCTCGACAACGGCAAGGCCCACCTCAGCGGCGAGGAACGTCTGATCCTGCAACCCAACGGCGGCGAGCAACCGTTGCGCCAATGGCTGATGGAAAACGGCTACCGCATCCTCAGCGAAGAGCTGCTGCGGGAGAACCGCTTCGACTACGAAATCATCGTGGCCGAACGCGCTGAACCAGTGACCTACACCGGTCAAGAACTGTACTTCGGCCCGCTACAGATGCAGGCACGCAGTCCGGAGTTTCTGGCCAAGTGGCAACGCATACTGAACGAAAAGCAAAAGACCCTCGGTCAGTTCGCCCGGGCGCAGCAGGCTTTGCCCGAGGCGAAGGTACGAGAGATCACGCGACAGGCTGAGTGGATCGCGCAGTTGCTGGTTTGAGAAGCCGTGGCCGGCAGGTGCGCATGCGCCAATTCCGCGGGCAGGCTCGCTTCCAGATTCTGGTATTGACCTCACGTCAACACTTCGCCCTTTCGTCCCTGGGCTTTGCTTTTGTCACCGTCACACTTGAACGGGAGTCCAAGTGTGACGGTGACGTGATGCTGCCCTCCCTTGAATTACAGTTGAGGGATAACGTTGTAAATCTCTGGCGGAGAGAGTTCTGAGTTCGCTTGAAAACCCTGACGTCATTGCCTTCCTCCGCAGCCGCTACCGCCCACTGCATTCAAATTACATTTCTTCACTAAGGTCAAACGCCACGCCGCTGGCTCTCCGTCAGCGGCATTACAGCACTCAGCTGACGACCGCACCCTTCGGGCCACTGGCAATCAGCGCAGCGCCACAGGCGGTTTTCATGCCATCGAGCGCGATGGGCGTGCCATCGACGGTGTAGGTGCTGCTGCCCTCGGCAATCGGGAATATCCCTTTGCACAACGGGCAACTGACCTTGTGACCGACACCGGCAATCGGCTTGCCATTGAGGTCAGTCCGGGAGAAGGCTTCGAGGACCTTGCCACCGTGAGTGGTGGAGTCGCCCAAGCGAATGGCGTCTTTCATGTTGTCACTCCTTTGACCAAGCCGCTGATATTCCAATTGATCCACGGGATCAATCAAACGCGAAACCGGTGGTGAACCGGCTTCAATACTCCTTACTCAGCCATCCAGACATCTTCATAGTCGGCTGTATCGATGATGAATTTTGCGCCAGTGGGCAGACAAAGATAATTCACAACCTGAGGCAACATTTCACTCAGGTGGTGAACATGGACAGGCTTGTAGAAGTCATCCGCGTCAGAGAACTCACCACAGTGAATAAACCAGCTGATATTGCCGTCTTCCGGCAATTGAACTCTTGTGCCATAAATCGGCGACTTGCCAAGCGAGTCAATAGCGATCGCGACCATCTCTTCGGGCGGTTGCACAGGCATTCCATACTTGCTACAGATTTCTGTTTGCGCCTGGTCCGGATAAACAGCGTCAGCCTTTTGCATAAATCAGATCCCCAGCTTGGTTTTCATACATTTTGAATACGATGATGCATGCCCACCCTGTTTTTTTGAGCAGACGGGGCAGTGTGACTGCACAGCCAACAACGAGGACTGATGCGTCACATCGTTAGTGCCCGTTCGATAATACTCCACCACCAAGGCATCTTTGTGATCAGCAACCATTTTAGGCGCCACGGTTCCACACACCACACAAGGTAGGCCCTGTACCGAGGCGGTTTGCGCCGTAGTAGGCCCACACGCCGAACTTCGAGCGTAAGGCTTTGTAATGCCAGGTTTTGGCGTCGCTTTCCAGCTCGATCTTCGGTTTGACGAAGTCGTAATCACGGCGCGTGGTGCGGCTGGTGCGGGTGGCCAGACGCAGGCCGAAACGTTTGACCACCGGTTTGTCGGCGACCAGTCCGGAGTCCTGCTGATAGGCCACTGGCGCGAGTTTCGGGAACACCGTCTGGTCATCGCCGAAGGTCAGTTTGTGGCTGCTGGACGTGTGCTGGAAGTGGTAGTGAATGCCCTCCTCTTCACACAGGCGCTGGATGAAATCCAGGTCCGACTCGTCGTACTGCACGCAGTAAATACGCTGGGGGTAAATCGCGCTGAGCTGGAAGTGGTAATCGCTGGCGAGGATGCCGTGTTCTTCCAGCACCTGGCTGATGATCTGCTGCACGGTCATCTGCTGGAAGATGCGCTGATTGACCCGGTGCGCGAGGTAGGCCAGTTGCGGGCGCAGGGAAATCTTGTAGCGGGTCAGGCGCTTGCCCGCCTCGCCCTGGGCAATGCTGTAGACCAGCCCGTGAATGCCAGTGCCAGTTGGCGACAGCTGAAGAAACGCCAGTTTGTGCAGCACGCTTTCGAGGTTGATCGAGGCCTTTTCGCTGACCAGTTCCAGCTCGAATTCGAATGGCGTGTTGAGTGCCTCACGACCGGTAAACGACAGCACTTGGAAATCGCTGTCGACGCCATCGACGGTCAGATTGAAATGAGGCTGGTTGGCCGGTGAGAACATTCCCTTGTCCCTCGCGCAGTGCTGCGACGCGCCTCAGATTGCAAGAATCTGACGCGATAAATTCTTTAAAAGTGAGTGCGCCCCGACCAGCGATGCCAGCCGGGGCGGTACAACCATCAGCCGTGATTAAACGACTGGAGCACGCCAGTCATCGGAACCCGAAGTACCGGAAACTTCGTGGGTCCAGGTGATTTTGCGGTAGGTGAACTGCACTTCTTCCAGGTGGGTGAAATGCGCGTTGCCTGGATCCTGGCAGTTGTGCATTTTGTTGTTGATGGCGACGATGATCGCGTCTTCCAGTTTGGTGGTGTAGTAGTGCTCTTGGGTGCCTTGAGCAGAAGTACGGAACCACTGGATAACGATTTCGCTCATGCGCTCGCCGGAGGTCAGAGCAGCTTGCAGCAGAGGCGAAGCCTTGTCGTAGACCTTGGTGATCACAACTGGCTTGTGAACGCGCTGACCGGTTGGCTGACCGGATTGTGGGTCACGCGGGATGATCACGTCGTGGGTGAAAGCCTGCACCATGACCTGGTCTTCATGACCTTCCTGAAAGGTGTTGCCAACGGAATCGGCGGTGAACGCGCCGGCAGTGATCAGACCTTGTTTTTCGCCGGTAACCGACATGTACGCTGGTGTTGCCATGGGATGCTCTCCTTGCTTAAAACACACAACCGGACAGGCACCATTGCCTGTCCGGGCAGGCTTGAGCTGTCAAACTCCATGCCAGCTATCACAAAACCATTATTCTTCAGCGCCTTAAACAAACGACCCGTACGCCGACCTTTGAATAAACGAGATTAAACAAATAAAAGTGCGCAACTTTTTGCGCAGTGGTGTGCAAGAAGTTGCGCACTTGGCTGAAAGCCCCGGTTCATAAGGCCTGCACAGACTTTCCCGGATGAAAACAGGCCAGGTACTGCGCAACTTCTTGCGCACTTCACCGCACGCAGCCATTTGATACACTACATCACAAATGATGTACCTCAAGCCCCATTTATCAATTCCCGCCTGCCTCTTAAAGTCCTCTCCAACAGCCGCCCATCACTCCGACGGGCCAGCGACTGGAGATACCCCAAATGCCTTTCATCAGCGTACGTATCACCCGTGACGGCGTGACCCGGGAGCAGAAAGCCCAGGTCATCAAGGAAATCACCGAAACGATGGAGCGGGTGCTGCACAAGGATCCGAAACTCACCCACATCGTGATCGAGGAAGTCGACACCGATAACTGGGGTTATGCCGGCATCACCACCACCGAATATCGCCAACAGTTGGCGGACTCGCAGTCATGAGCCGGGCCGTGAAAATCGATTTCGTCTCGGATGTCGTTTGCCCCTGGTGCGCGTTGGGCGCCACCGCTCTGGAGCAAGCGATCCGCAACCTGGCAGGCGAAGTCGACGTGGAGCTGACCTACAAACCGTTCGAACTGAACCCCGACATGCCCGCCGAAGGTGAGCACGCCATCGAGCACATGATGCGCAAATACGGGCGCAGCGCCGAGCAAGTGGCGGACCGTAACGCGATGATCATCGAACGCGGCGAGCAGATCGGTTTTCACTTCGACCTGGAAAAACGCAGCCATTTCCACAACACCTTCGACGCCCATCGACTGCTGTTCTGGGCCGCCACACAAGGACGTCAGCGTGAGTTGAAGCAGGCGCTGCTCAAGGCCTACTTCACTGACGGCAAGAACCCGAATGACCACGCCACGCTAGTGACACTGGCAGGCGCAGTCGGACTCGATGGCCAGCGTGCGCAAGAGCTTCTGGCCACCGCTGAGTTCAGCCAAGCAGTGCGCGAACTCGAACGGTTTTATCAGCAACGCGGCATCGATTCGGTTCCGGCCATGGTTCTTGATGACAAACAGGTCATCCCCGGTTCCCAGTCCGTCGCTTATTACGAGCAAGCGTTACGTCAGGCAGCACAGGTTGCGGCTCACGCCTGACCTTCGAAATCCGTTTATTCAAACCATCCAGATTGCATGAGGAAACATCATGAGCACGTCCAAGAAAGTTGTAGTGATTACCGGCGCCTCGCAAGGCATTGGCGCAGGCCTGGTCAAGGGATTCCGTGAGCGCGGCTATCAGGTTGTCGCGACATCCCGCTCGATCAAACCGTCCACTGACCCGGACATTCTCGCCGTCGCCGGTGACATCGCCGACCCGCAGACCGCCGAGCGCGTGATCCGTGAAGCCGTCGCACATTTCGGCCGTATCGATACGCTGGTCAACAACGCCGGGATCTTCGTCGCCAAACCCTTCACCGAATACAGCAAAGAAGACTACGCACAGGTCGTGGCGACCAACATGAGCGGCTTCTTCCATATCTCGCAACTGGCAATTGCCGAAATGGAGAAAAACGCCAGCGGCCATATCGTCAGCGTCACCACCAGCCTGGTCGACCACGCGATTGACGGCGTACCGTCGGTGCTCGCTTCGCTGACCAAGGGTGGCATCAACGCGGCGACCAAGTCTCTGGCCATCGAGTACGCCAAGCGTGGTATTCGGGTCAACGCGGTATCACCGGGCATCATCAAAACGCCGATGCACGGCGAAGAAACCCACGCCGCCCTCGGCAGCCTGCACCCGGTTGGGCATATGGGCGAGATCGATGACATCGTGCAGGCGATCCTGTACCTGGACGGCGCGAACTTCGTCACTGGCGAAATCCTCCATGTCGATGGTGGTCAAAGCGCTGGCCATTGATACCTCCCCGCAGCGCCGTCGGTGTGTACCGGCGGTGCCGCTTCATGAGATAAGCCTGAGAATGAACCGTCAGTTGATCCTCGGTGTACTCACATGAAGCGCCATTTTGATGACTTGCAATTGGGCAGTATCGAACTGTTTTGCCTCGCCGCTGAAGCCGGCAGTTTCACCGCCGCCGCGCAGCTTGCGGGTGTAACGCCGGCCGCTGTGAGCCGGTCGATTCTGCGTCTGGAAAAGCGCTTGGGTTCACGCTTGTTTGCCCGCACTACCCGCAGCATTCGCTTGACCGAGGCCGGCAGAAACTTTTTCCTGCAGTGCAGCCAGGCGCTGACGCAATTGGTCGAGGCGCAACAAGAAGTCATGGGCGCACAGACCTCACCGTCCGGTCAGTTGCGCATCAGCCTTCCCACCACTTACGGCCATCACCGCATCCTGCCGCTGCTACCAAAATTCCGCGCGCTCTACCCTGACGTCACCGTCGACATCCACTTGGGCAACCGCAATATCGACTTTGTCGGCGAAGGCTACGATCTGGCGATCCGCGTCCGCGCCCAACCGGACTCGACCATGGTCGCGCGCCTGTTGGAGGATGCAAAACTGGTGGTGGTCGCGTCTCCCGACTATCTGAAAAAGGCTGGCACACCGCAGACGCTGGAAGACCTGGTGCAACACGAATGCATTCAGTTCGAACTGCCGAGCAGCGGACGGCGGATCTCCTGGCTGTTCGAGGAAAACGGCCACGACCGTGAAGTGTATTCCGACGGCGGCTACTCCTGTTCTGATGATGTGCTCGGTGGCGTGACCCTGGCCAAGCATGGCGCCGGGGTCTTTCAGACCTACAAATTCATTGTCGAAAAAGAACTGGCCGACGGCAGACTCGTCGAGGTGCTCGAGCCGTACGCCGGCCGCTCACGACCTTACACCTTGCTCTACCCGCACGGCCGCTATGTGCCGCAACGGGTCAGGGCGTTTGTCGATTTTCTGCTGCAGTTTCGTGATGAGTGGGCGCAGGCGTAACGCGGTACAAGGGTTAAATCGGTTGAAAGGCGTTCGCCATCAACCGGAAAAGGACTTGTTCGCGCTGACAGCCGGGCGCTGCTGGAAAATTTACAGGGCCGGCGCCATGCTATGCTTCGGAAGAGAAAACGAGGGGTTCATATGACGGGTTCAGCCACTGGCGGCGTTGCGAGCGAAGTCCGCAAACTCGCCCAAAAGCATAAGGTTACCGCTGAGCGTGACAGCATGAGCTGCATGGCCGCGACCATTACTCGTCTGGCAGGCGATGCTGTCGAGCTGGATGGGATTGAGCAATTGCTCGTCAATCTCAAACGTAAAGGTGTTCTCAACAAAGCAGAAATCATGGCCCTTCAAGGACGCTACCTCCAAGAGAAAAGGCGTTGCAAGAGGCAGCTTAGCGCATGACTTTTGACCCCTTCGGCGATTTCGAGACTGAAGGTTATCTTCAAAACTCGCTCAAACTGAAAGACCCTCTTGAAGTCAAAGAGTCCGAGCATCTCTCCTTCGAAGCCAGTATCGAAGATGCCCTTGCCTATCTCGCCAAGCAAAAACCCATCGACTACAAAGCGGTCCTCAAGACCCACGAAATCCTGTTCTCCGGTTTTTATCCGTGGGCAGGAAAAGACAGAAATGAACTGGTCCCCCACCTCGCAGTATTCAAAGGGTCGAAAGATGATCCGCATCACACGATATTCGAACGTCCTGACCTGATCAAAAGATCCGTGGAATACGCCTTTGAACTCGCAGCAAACAAAAAACGTTTTCGTCAGCGCCCCGGCGAAGTAATGGGCCAGTTGGCGTCCGCCCACCCGTTTTTGGATGGCAATGGCCGCACAATCCTGCTCATCTACATGGAGTTGTGCTATCGGACCCGGTTCGCTATCGACTGGTCGAGAACCAATAAAGACGACTACTTGCGAGCACTCGCCGACGAGATTCGAGACCCTTTCAAAGGCCATTTGGATGGTTATCTGACCCCCTTCGTCGTCGATATCTCCAGCCGCGATGAATGGCCAGCAATGATTGGCGGGATAAAGGGTCTGGACGGACTCGACAAGGAAGGGATTACGTATGAAAGCCTGGATGATCCGGAGGTCCAGCGACTTTATAAAACGTATCGAGCAACTTCTCTTGAATAATCCGCGCTCTCCGTGGTGTCGCGGTTGAATTCCGGGGTTTGACTTAACAATGACAAAAGCCTGCTTTTCAGGGCAGGCTTTCGTTTGGATCGCGCAGGCTTACTTCTGCTGAGCGGTGAGCGCCGAGTAGCTGTTCATCAGGTTGCGGTAGTTGGGAATCCGCTGCGACAGCAGATTACCCAAGCCTTCAATATCGTTGCGCCAGTCGCGGTGCAGCTCACAGGCCACCGAGAACCAGTTCATCATCTGCGCACCGGCCTGGGTCATGCGGCTCCACGCGGCTTGTTGCACAGTGGTGTTGAAGGTGCCGGAAGCATCAGTTACCACAAACACGTCGAACCCTTCCGCCAGCGCCGACAAGGTCGGGAACGCTACACACACATCCGTTACCACACCGGCAATGATGATCTGCTTGCGGCCAGTGGCTTTGATCGCCTTGACGAAGTCTTCGTTGTCCCAGGCGTTGATCTGACCTGGACGAGCGATGTACGGCGCGTCCGGGAACATCTCTTTCAACTCCGGTACCAGCGGGCCGTTCGGGCCTTGTTCGAAACTGGTGGTGAGGATGGTTGGCAGTTCGAAGAACTTGGCCAGATCCGCCAGGGCCAGCACGTTGTTCTTGAACTCGTTTGGCGAGAAGTCCTGCACCAGGGAAATCAGGCCGGTCTGGTGGTCAACCAGCAGCACGATGGCGTCGTCTTTGTTGAGGCGGTTGTAGGTTGGAGTGGTCATGATTTGCTTCCCTTTTGAGTTTTTGAAGTTGTTGTTGCGTTCAAGTTGGGTACAGATTACTGACGCACAGGAACGGGATAAATCGGCTGAAAAGCGTTTATCCGTCAACTCAAAAAGGACAATCTCTAGCGACCACAATCGCGCCACCTCGCCCACCGAGCGCGTGCTGTTGAGCAGGAAATTGCGCGCCGCGTGCATCCTGCGTTCGAGCACCCGCTCACTAACGGGCATGTGCCGAAGCCGCCGCCCTCACCCTAGCCCTATCCCTCAGGAGAGAGGACCGATTGGGGGATATTGCCGATGAACGCCGACGTGCAATAGCGCCGGTGAATCCAATACCGTCAAGCATTGCCGATGCCCGCGTAATCGACGCGACCTGTCAGTTCGATGCATAACGCAAGACGCCTCGGTCGGCTCCCTCTCCCCGAGGAGAGGGGACCGATTGGGGGATATTGGCGATGAACGCCGACGTGCAATAGCGCCGGTGAATCCAATACCGTCAAGCATTGCCGATGCCCGCGTAATCGACGCGATCTTTCAGGTCGATGCATAACGCAAGACACCTCGGTCGGTTCCCTCTCCCCGAGGAGAGGGGACCGATTGGGGGATATTGGCGATGAACGCCGATGTGCAATAGCGCCGGTGAATCCAATACCGCCAAGCATTGCCGATGCCCGCGTAATCGACGCGATCTTTCAGGTCGATGCTTAACGCAAGACGCCTCGGTCGGCTCCCTCTCCCTCCGGGAGAGGGCTGGGGTGAGGGGCTGCCGTTGCAGCGTCGAGCTCGGCTTACAAGGTGTAGGAAATCCCCACCTGCACGGTTCTTGGTGAACCTGGATAGGCGTAGACGTTACCGAACGCGCCCTCTTCATAATCGCGGTCAAACAGGTTTTTCAGGTCAAGGTTGAGCCGCACTTTCTCGTTGACCTTGTAGAAGCCGAGCAGGTCGACAACGGTGTAACTGTCCATCGAGAACGCGGTATTGGCGGTTTGCCCGGCACGCTGGTCGACATACTTGAGTCCGGTGCCCAGGCCAAGGCCTTTTAGCGCACCGTCCTGAAACTCGTAGACGTTGAGCAGGCTGAAGCTGTTTTGCGGAATGTTCATCAGGCGCGTGCCAGAGCGGATCACATTGTCCTTGGTCACCTCGGCATCGACGTAGGCGTAGCCGCCGATCACTCGCCACTCGGGTGTCAGGTTGCCGGCGACGTTCAGGTCGAAACCACGGCTGCGCACTTCTCCGGCGGCGACGTTGAAGGTCGAGTCAACCGGGTCAGTGGTCAGCACATTGCGTTTTTCGATCTGGTAGATCGCCGCATCCACGCTCAACTGATGGTCCAGCGCTTCCCACTTGATGCCCATTTCGTAGGACTTGCCCTTCTCCGGTGCGAAGCCTCCGCCCGTACGACTCGCGCCGGTATTGGGTTTGAACGAGCGCGCCGTGTCGGCATAGATCGCCAGGGTCTCGGTCAGGTCGTAAGTCACGCCGAGGCGCGGGGTCACCGCGTTATCACTGGCCTGCCAGTTTTTGAGGCCCAGCACATAGGTTTCATAGTCGTGCTCGAAACGCTCAAAACGTGCGCCGGCCAAGACCTTCAGACGCTCGGTCAACGCGACCTGATCCTGCACAAACGCGGCGTAAGTCTTGAGGTTTTCCTTGTCGTGGGTTGGCGTGCGCGTCAGTGCCGGACGCGGCTGGCCGTAGACCGGATCGAAGATGTCGATCGGGTAGGCGCCGACCGCGCCGCTGGAGCGCTGAATGATCGACTTGTAGTCATAATCTTCATACTCAATGCCGGTCAGCAAAGTGTGCTGCAGGCCACCGGTGCTGAAATGCCCGGTCAGATTGAGCTGGGTGTCCTTGTCGGTCCACTCCAGTTTGCGATAGTTGAAGTTGCGCCCCAGGGTTCGACCGTCATCGGCAATGCCGTTGGCCTCGATCGCATTGCCCTCAAGCGAACCGTCGAGCCACTGGAAACCACCGCCCATCGTCCAGTCATCATTGAGCAGATGTTCGAAACGCAGTTGCGCCATGTTGTTGTCGTTGTGCAATTTGCCGGCGTCTTTTTCGCCGAAAAACGTGTCACGCGAGGCGGTGCCGATCTGCTTGGCGTAACGCGTCACACCGCGATCCAGCGGATGATTGTTGCGCATGAAATCACCCTCGAAGATCACCCGGGTGGCATCGCTGGCCTGCCAGGTCAGCACTGGCGTGATGCCGTAGCGCTCAGTCTCGACGTGATCGCGGAAGGTATCGCCGCCCTCACCCACCACGTTGAGTCGATAGGCCAGGCGCCCCTCTTCATCCAGCGGGCCGGAGGCGTCCAGGGTGCCGCGCTTCATGCCTTGATCATTCAACTGACTGCCCAACGTGACCGTGCGCTCGGCCAACGGCTGCTTGGACACAACGTTGAAGGTGCCGCCGGGATCGCCACGGCCGTAGAGCATCGTCGCCGGCCCGCGCAGAACTTCCAGACGCTCGATGGTGTTGGCATCGGGCATGTTCGGGTAGCCGCGATTGATCGGGAAGCCGTTGCGGTAGAACTCGCCGGTGGTGAAACCGCGCACGGTGAACGTCGTCAGGCCCTGCCCGCCAAAATTGTTCGCCCGGCCCACACCACCGGCATAATCCAGCGCATCTTGCAGACGCGTGGCGCCGAGGTCTTCGACAGCATCCTTGGTGACCACGCTGATCGATTGCGGGGTTTCATGGATCGAGGTGTCGGTACGGGTGGCACTGGCAGAACGTGTGGCGCGGTAACCCTGCACCGGGCCGTCAGCCCGTTCGTAATCCGCTGTACCGACCACGTCGGTCGCCTCCAGCTCTAGCGCTGCGGGTGTTGATTCGGCCTGTTCGGCCCATGAGGAAGGGGACAACGCCTGCAGCACGCAAATTGAAAGCAGAGTACGACGCATGAAATGAAAACCTTACGAATAGGCCAGAACGAAGGGTAAAACCGCCAGCAAAACGCGGCGATGGTATACCAAGCGTTCCGTTATTGAAACTTATTCCCATTCGTATATCTAACCGATCGAGTGCCGACAGGTAGGTCACCCATTGCGTCGCACAAAAACCTTGGTCAAACGTGCAATAGTTGTTTCGTCATCGCCATCGAGGTCTGCAGCGACTGCCCGGTACGCTGCAATTTGTTCAGCAAACTGGCGCCCAACCACAGCTGATAAAGGGTTTCCGCCAGATGCCGGGCGTCGCCTGCGGGCAGGCTGTTTTCGGCCTGGCCCTGCTCGATGCACAGAGTGATGCGCGCCACCACTTGCTCGGCGCCATCGCGCAAGGTCAGGCGCATCGACTCCGACAGGTCGGCGACTTCGGCACTGAGTTTCACCACCAGACACTCATCTCCGTGGCCTTCGAGGGTGCAGCGGTTCTGCCAGCCCTGCCAGTAATCCATCAGCCGCTCATAGGCGCTCAGCCCCGGCAGCGTCAGGCGCCGTTCCATGTCAGCGAGGTAATCGACGAAGTAATCCGCCAGCAACGCCTGACCGTACAACTCTTTGGATTTGAAGTAGTGATAGAACGAGCCCTTGGGCACACCGGCGGTTTGCAGGATCTCGTTGAGGCCGACACTGGTGAAGCCCTTTTCGGCCATCATCCGGTGGCCGGTGTCGAGCAAGTGTTGGCGGGTGTCGTCGTAGGTCGGTTTCATTGGGCGCGAATTACCAGGCAATAGACCAGTCGTATTTTCGGAGGAACGGAAGTTTGCCATACCTGTCGATGAAAAACCGCAGGATAAAAAATTACTAGACGACTGGTCTAATTGGAATCTATGCTGCGCCCCGACAAACGTTTTCTGACCGGTGTTGCCGATGTGCGAATCCTTCGCCCAATCGAAGACACCTGATCGACTCAAGGTGCTCTATGAAAATCCTGATGGTTTTGACTTCCCACGATCAACTCGGCGACACCGGCAAGAAAACCGGCTTCTGGCTGGAAGAATTCGCCGCGCCCTACTACGCCTTCAAGGACGCCGGCGCCGACGTCACCCTGGTTTCGCCAGCCGGTGGCCAGCCGCCGCTCGACCCGAAAAGCGATGAGCCTGATGCTCAAACCGCCGAGACCGATCGCTTCCGCCAGGACCTGGCCGCACAACAGGCACTGGCCAACACCGGCCGCTTGGCCGACGTCAACGCTGATGACTTTGATGCCGTGTTTTACCCGGGTGGCCATGGCCCGCTGTGGGATCTGGCCGAAGACAAGCAGTCAATCGCGTTGATCGAAGCGTTTGACCGCGCCAACAAACCCCACGGTTTCGTCTGCCATGCACCGGGTGTATTGCGTCATGTCCTTACCGCTGACGGCAAACCGCTGGTGCAGCATCGCCAGGTCACCGGCTTCACCAACGCCGAAGAAGAGGCAGTCGGCCTGACGGACGTGGTGCCGTTCCTGATCGAAGACGAGTTCCAGCGTCTCGGCGGTTATTACTCGAAAGTCGCTGACTGGCAGGTTCATGTGGTCGCCGACGGGCAACTGGTCACTGGCCAGAATCCGGCCAGTTCCGCCGCCGTCGCCGAGAAACTGCTGAAGATGCTCGGCTAAAACCTCGAACAACCCTTCCAAACGCCGGGTGCGTGTTGCCCGGCGTTATTTTTTCGCCCAGCCAATAGACGACTGGTCTAATAAACCACGAGCAAGGTCATTCATGAACCACAGCAGTTTCTTCACCCCCGCCAAACTGGGTCATCACACCCTGAAAAACCGTATCGTCCTGCCGCCTCTCACCCGCCAGCGCAGCACGCAACCGGGCAATATCGCCAACGAGCTGATGGCCGAGTATTACCAACAGCGCGCCGGCGCCGGTCTGCTGGTCACCGAAGGCACACAAATCGAACCTCGTGGCCAGGGTTATGCGTGGACGCCGGGCATTCATACGCCTGAGCAAATCGCCGGTTGGCGCAAAGTCACCGACGCCGTGCATGCCGTGGACGGGGTGATTTTCGCCCAGTTGTGGCACGTTGGCCGTGTCTCGCACACCGCGTTGCAGCCCAACGGCGCAGCTCCGGTTTCAGCCTCCGCCGTGGCCACCGACCGCGTCAGCGTGTTTATCGAAACCACGCCCGGTGCCGGTGAACTGGTTCCACCGTCAGCACCTCGCGCACTGAGCACTGATGAAGTTCAAGAACTGGTGCAGCTGTATATCCAGGCTGCGCGCAACGCCATGGACGCGGGTTTCGATGGCATCGAATTGCACTGCGCCAACGGTTATCTGGTCAACCAGTTCATCTCGGCCCACAGCAATCTGCGCACCGATCAGTACGGCGGCTCGCTGGACAATCGCCTGCGTTTTCTGCGCGAAGTGGTGGCCGGTGTTGCCGAATGCATCGGCAAGGAAAAAGTCGGCGTGCGCTTCGCCCCGCTGTTCACCACCACTGATGAAGCGCGGACCTATTTGGGCATGGTCGAGGAAGACCCGCACACGACTTACATCGAAGCGATCAAAGTGCTGCAGGACGTGGGCATCGCCTATCTGTCGATCGCCGAAGCCGATTGGGACAACGCCCCGGCGATGCCGTTGACGTTTCGTCAGGCCGTGCGCGCAACCTTCAGCGGCGCGATCATTTACGCCGGGCGCTATACCGCCGAATCCGGGGCGCAACTGCTCGATTCCGGACTGGCAGACTTCGTCGCTTTCGGCCGCCCGTTCATGGCCAACCCCGATCTGCCGGCGCGGATTGCCAATGACTGGCCGTTGAACGCGCTGAACCCGGCGACGGTGTATGGCGGCACCGCCGAGGGCTATGTGGATTACCCCGTTTATCCCGGCTAACCCTTTCCACGCGGCGTCAAGCGCTCCCGCAACAGCGGGAGCGTTCATCCGAGTCGCAGTGAAAGCCCTTGTGGGAGCGAGCCTGCTCGCGAAAGCGGCGTGTCAGTCAGCCAAAATGTTGAATGTGACGACGCCTTCGCGAGCAGGCTCGCTCCCACAGGGGGGATGTGAATATTCACCGCACAAAAACCTATACACAGACTACAATCTGTACAACTATCTGGACTTAGCACTTAAACGTCCACGCGGCAGCCTGCTGCCCTTACGCTGAATTCGTGAAATGAACAAAACCCGTCGGCTGTGCCTGGTATTGGGTGACCAGTTATCGTTTGATCTGGCGTCATTGGCCGGTCTGGATAGCGAACACGACCGTGTGCTGATGGTCGAGGTCATGGAAGAAGCCACCCATGTCGCCCATCACCCGCAGAAGATCGCGCTGATTTTCAGTGCCATGCGTCACTTTGCTCAGGCGCTGGAGAAACAGGGCATCCAGGTGCATTACGTGGCCCTCGACGACCCGCAGAACAGCGGTTCGGTGCCCGGCGAGCTGAAGCGCTGGCAGACTTTGTTGCAGGCCAGCGAGTTGCACGTGACGGAGTGCGGAGACTGGCGTCTGGAGCAATCGCTCAAAGCGTGTGGTGTGCCGATCAACTGGCACGCGGACGGCCGCTTCCTGTGCAGCCGCGATGAGTTTCGCGCTTGGGCCGCAGGCAAAAAACAGTTGCGCATGGAGTTCTTCTACCGCGAGATGCGCCGCAAAAGTCGCCTGTTGCTCAACGGTGACGGCACGCCGGTCGGCGGCGCGTGGAACTTTGACGCCGAGAATCGCAAAGCTTTGCCGAAAACCGTCAAGGCACCCTACCCGGCCGGTTTTGCCAACGATGCAATCACCGTCGAAGTCCTCGCCTTGGTAAAACACCGTTTCGCCAGTCATTACGGCAGTCTGGAGGACTTCAACTATCCGGTGACGCACGCCGATGCCCAGGCGCTCTGGGCGTACTTTCTCGACTACGCCCTGGCCGGCTTCGGCGACTATCAGGACGCCATGGCCAGCGACGAGCCGTTTCTGTTCCATGCGCGCATCAGCGCGGCGCTGAACATTGGCTTGCTCGACCTGCGCCAGCTCTGCGCTGATGTGGAGTCAGCCTATTGGTCCGGCAGCATCGCGCTGAATGCGGCCGAAGGTTTCATCCGCCAACTGATCGGCTGGCGCGAATATGTCCGAGGCGTTTACTGGCTGCACATGCCCGAGTACGCCGAAGGCAATGCATTTGCCAACCAGCGGCCATTGCCGGAGTTCTACTGGACCGCTGCAACCAAAATGAATTGCATGCGCCAGGCCATCGGCCAAAGCCTCAAACACGCCTACGCCCATCACATCCAGCGCCTGATGGTCACTGGCAATTTCGCCCTGCTCGCCGGCATCGCGCCGAAGCAGATCTGTGAATGGTATCTGGCGATTTACATGGACGCGTTCGATTGGGTCGAACTGCCTAACACCCTCGGCATGGTCATGCACGCCGATGGCGGTTACCTCGGTTCCAAGCCTTATTGCGCCAGCGGCCAGTACATCAACCGGATGTCCGACTACTGTCGCGACTGTGCTTACTCGGTGCGCGAAACCACGGCCGACAACGCCTGCCCGTTCAACGCCCTGTACTGGCATTTCCTGATGCGCCACGCCGACCTTCTACGGGGCAATCAGCGCATGGCGATGATGTACAAAAACCTCGACCGCATGCCGCCAGCCAAACAACAGGCACTGTGGCAACGCGGCCAACAGTTGCTCGACACGCTGGATAACGGCGACTCGTTATGAAAACGCACGCGCCCGTGCCCCGCGTGCAACTTAAACAGGGCGCCCCGGGTCAATGGCTCACAAAGCTTACGAAGCAACCTGGGTGTTCGCTTGAAACACGCCTATTGAACGCAGACCAATAATCAAGGCATGAGGGGTGGATATCCTGAAACAGCTTACTCGCGAGGAGCTTGAGTCCGAGGTCACGCGCCTGCGCCTGGCCGTCAAAGCGACCTGCGACGCCGTCTGGGACTGGGATCTGAGAACCCATCAGATTGTCTGGAACGACGCGTTGGAACAGGCGTACGGCTATGCCCCCAGCGCCATCGAACCGACGTGTGACTGGCGCTTTGCGCAGATCCACCAGCAGGATCGCGCGCGGGTAGAGACTTCGATTCGGGCGGCGATGGCGGGCACAGGCACCACCTGGAGTGCCGAGTACCGCTTCCGCTGTCAGGACGGATCCTACGCCGAGGTGCTCGACCGCGGGCATCTGATCCGCAATGCCGACGGCAAAGCCGAACGCATGGTCGGGGCCATGCTCGACCTGACCCGTTCGCGCAGTGCCGAAACCGCACTGCGCAAAAGTGAAGAGCGCTTCAGCACCATTCTGGAAACCATCGAAGCCGCCTTCGCCATCGTCAAAGTCAAATTCGACGCCGACGACTACCCCATCGATTACTGCTTCGTTGAAGCCAACCCGGCGTTCGAGCGTCAGGCCGGGGTCAACCTGCGGGGCAAGTGGGTCACCGAGTTTGCGCCCAACCTGGAGAAATTCTGGTTCGAGACCTACGGCCACGTCGCCAAGACCGGCGAGCCGGCCAACTTCGAGAACTACGCCAACACCTTCGAACGCTGGTTCGACGTACGCGCCGTCCGTGTCGGTGACCCGGCCGATCGGCAGATTGCGATCTTCTTCAGCGACGTCACCGAGCGCCGCGACGCGCAGGAACGCTTGCGCGTCAGCGAGGCGATTGCTCGGGAAAACGTCGAACGGGTCCAACTCGCCTTGGCCGCCGGCGCCATTATCGGCACTTGGCACTGGCACTTGCCCACCGATCGTTTCTACGTCGACGAAGCTTTCGCCCGGGTCTTCAACCTTGACCCGGCACTGGGCCGTGACGGTCTGAGCCTGGAGCAAGTGGTAGTCACCGTGCACCCCGATGACCGCGAGGGGCTGACAGTGGCAATCAATGACGCCCTTGCCCGCGGTGGCGCCTATTCGCACAAGTACCGAGTGCGCGGCGGGGATGGCAAATACACCTGGATCGAAGCCAACGGACGCGTCGAATGCGCCGAGGACGGCACGCCTTTACGCTTTCCCGGCGTGCTGATCGATGTCGAAGACCGGCGCAATGTCGAAGACGAACGCGACCGGGTCACCGCCGCTTTAAAAGCGCTCAACGACACACTGGAACAACGGGTCTCGGCGCGCACCACAGAACTGATGCAGGCCGAAGAGAAGTTGCGCCAATCGCAGAAAATGGAAGCCGTCGGGCAACTCACCGGCGGTCTGGCCCATGACTTCAACAACCTGCTGGCGGGGATCTGTGCCTCTCTGGAGCTGATGGAAAAACGCATCGCCCAAGGTCGTCTGAAGGACATCGACAAATACATGCTGATCGCCCAGGACGCCGCCAAACGCGCGACCGCCCTGACCCATCGCCTGCTGGCGTTCTCCCGCCGGCAGACCCTCGATCCTCGGCCGACTGAAGTCAACGCGCTGATTGCCGGCATGACCGAACTGATCCAGCGCACCGTCGGCCCGAGCATTCGCCTGAAAACGGTCGTTGCCGCCGATCTGTGGCCGGCGCTGGTCGATGCCAGCCAACTGGAAAACGCTTTGCTCAACCTGTGCATCAACGCCCGTGATGCGATGCCCGATGGCGGCAGCATCACCGTCGAAACCGCCAATCGAACCTTGGATGCTGAATCAGCGCGCATACGGGAGATGCCCGAAGGGCAATACCTGTGCCTGTCGGTTGCAGACACCGGTACCGGTATGAGTGCGGAGGTCATGGCCAAGGCCTTCGACCCGTTTTTCACCACCAAACCACTGGGCCAGGGCACCGGGCTGGGGCTGTCGATGATCTACGGTTTCACCAAGCAATCCGGCGGGCAGGTGCGGGTGCAGTCGACCGTGGGGCAAGGCACCATCATCTGCATTTACCTGCCGCGCTACCGCGGCGAAACGCAGCGCAATCACGATGACACGCAAAACTCGGCAACCCTGCCGGCAAAGGCCGGTGAGACCATCCTGATTGTCGACGACGAACCCACCGTTCGAACGCTGCTCAAAGACGTGCTGAACGACCTCGGCTACAACCTGCTCGAAGCGGCCGACAGCGTTGAGGGACTGGAAGTATTGCGTTCCAGCGCGCACATCGATTTGCTCATCACCGATGTCGGCTTGCCGGGCGGCATGAACGGCCGGCAGATGGCCGATGCGGGCCGGGAAATCAGGCCGAGGCTGAAGACTTTGTTCATCACTGGGTACGCGGAAAATTCAGTGATCGGCAACGGTCAGCTCGGCCCGGGCATGCAGGTACTGACCAAACCGTTTGCCGTCGACACGCTGGTGTCACGAGTCGGTGGCCTGCTGTCCATCGACGTTGAGTGAGGGTTGCGCAGCGGATGTCATGAACCTGTTGCGCCCTGCCGTTTTCGCTTGATACAGCGCTTGGTCGGCGCACTCGATCAGAGCGCTCACCGGCTCCAGGTGCGGACCGTGCGCAACGGCGATGCCGATGCTCAGGCTCACACGAGCCACCGGACTGGTGGGGTGGGCAATGTTGGCTTGCTGCAGGCGCTCGATAATCAGCTGCGCCACCACCGCAGCGCCGCCCATATCGGTGTCGGGCATGATCACGGCGAACTCTTCGCCGCCGTAGCGCGCCACCAGGTCCGACGGTCGCCGCACACACTCATCCAGCACGCTACCGACGGTTTGCAGACAAGCGTCGCCGGCAACATGCCCGAAGGCATCATTGAAGCGCTTGAAATAGTCGATATCGATCATCAGCAAGGCAAGTGACGAACCGTCGCGCTTTGCCCGACGCGCCTCTGTGGCCAGGGTCTGGTCGAAGCAGCGCCGATTCGCCAGCCCGGTCAGCGCATCCTTCATGGCCAACAACTCGAGTTGCCGATTGGAGCCGAGCAACTGCTGCTGAGCGATGCGCAGTTCGCCTTCAACCTGGGTCCGGCGCCGAATATCGAGGATCAAGAACCAGCCGATCAGACCGGTGAGCCCCAACAGCCCCGCCACCACCACCGCCGACAGCAGTGCCTCGGTTCGCCACGCCTTGAGCGCTTCACGCTTGCCGATGGCGACCGTGGTGATCAGTGGCAACTTCTCACTTTTGCGGAAGGCGTAGAGGCGTTCGACGCCATCCAGGCTGGAGGTATAAGACGCGGTGCCGACCGATTGATCGACCAGGTACTTGGCGTAGATCGGCGACTTGGAAAAGTTGCGGCCCATGTCCTGCTCGCGGAAGGGATAGCGCACCAGCAACGTGCCGTCGGTATAGGACAAACCGATGGCACCGTCCTGGCCGATGTCGAGTTTGCCGAACAGGCGCAGAAAGTTTTCCACGCCCAGCGTCACGGCCACAACCCCGGCGAACTCGCCGCGATCATCATTGAAACGGCGGCTGACGGTGATCACCCACTCCTGATTGGAACGGCTGCGGATCGGTGGCCCGATAAAGGGTTCGCGGCTCGGATCGGCGCGATGATGAATGAAATAGGCTCGATCAATACTGCTGGCACCGACCGGAATCGGCCGGTTCGACGACATCAGCCAATGACCATCTCGGTCATAGATGGTGATACCGCTCATTTGTGGCATCAACGGTTGCTGGCGGTTGATCAGCGCACTCAGGCGCTGGATCTGCGTGGGGCCACTGCCTTCGGTTTCCAGGCGTTCGACCAGCCCGAGCAACAGCAGCGAACTTTGCCGGACAATGCCTTCGGAATAGGTCTCGAGTGCCTGGGTCAGGTTCAACCCGTGCACGTTGACTTCCTCCAGCGCGCGATCGCGCGAAGACAGCACTTTCCAGATGGTCAGCGACGCCAGGGAGCAGCCGATGACCAGCAGCAAGAGGATGACGAGGTGGGTATCACGCTTCACGAAAGTACCTAATGGAAAGTCCGGTTTCCGGTTCCGGCCGTTACTGATTCAAGGCAATAACAGCGGTCGTATGTCCTCGACCGGCGCAAGGATACAAGTAGCGCGTCGAACGTGCAGCAACCGTATGACGGAACGTCGTTTTCAGCCCCTTGGCGTTGTTTCGCAACGACACAGCCGTGGCCTGCAACTTATATTCACGGGCGCAGGTCATTAGGCTTGCTGAGGTTGAATCCATCCGCAAACCTCGAACATTGAAGACACCGCCGTGGCCGCTGACCTCGATCGCCGCAACAACCTGTCACTGGACAGCCTGAACTTTTTCCTCGCCGACGTGCGCGACGGCCTCGGCCCCTATCTGGCCATCTATCTGTTGGCGGTGCATCACTGGGAGCCGGCCAGCATTGGTCTGGTGATGACCATCGCCGGGGTCGCCGCGCTGATCACCCAGACACCCGCCGGTGCCTGGGTCGACAACAGCCGGCGCAAACGTGCGTTGATTGCGATCGCCGCGCTGGTGGTGACCGGAAGCTGCCTGGTGCTGCCGTTCGTGACGTCGTTCACTTGGGTGGCGCTGACGCAAACCTTGAGCGCAATGGCCGCCTCGATATTCGCCCCGGCCATTTGTGCGATTACCCTGGGCATGACCGGGCCACGGGCGTTCACTCGGCGAACCGGGCGCAACGAAACCTTCAATCATGCCGGCAATGCCTGCGCCGCACTGCTGGCCGGTATATTTGCCTACCTGTTCGGCCCGGTCGCAGTGTTCTATCTGATGGCGGCCATGGCTTTGGCCAGTGTCATTGCCATCACCTGCGTTTCGCCAGCAGCCATCGACCATGATCTGGCGCGCGGACTGGATCCAGCCGACGCCTGCCACCGCCAGCCTTCCGGTTTGTCGGTGCTGCTGAGCAACCGGCCGCTGTTGCTGTTCGCCATTTGCTGTGCGCTGTTCCACCTCGCCAATGCGGCGATGTTGCCGTTGGTGAGTCAAAAACTCGCGCAAGCCAATTTGCAGATGGCCACCCCGCTGACCTCGGCCTGCATCGTCGCGGCGCAACTGGTGATGGTGCCGGCTGCATTACTGGTCGGGGCGAAAGCCGATCTATGGGGACGCAAGCCGCTGCTGCTGGCCGGATTCCTGATCCTGCCCTTGCGCGGCGTGCTTTATACGCTGTCGGACGACGCCTATTGGCTGGTCGCGGTGCAACTGCTCGACGGCGTCGGCGCCGGTCTGTTCGGCGCCTTGTTTCCGATCATGGTCAAAGACCTCACCCAGGGCACCGGCCACTTCAACGTCAGCCTCGGCGCACTGACCACGGTGTTCGGGCTGGGCGCGGCGCTGAGCAACGGCCTCGCCGGACTCGTCGTGCAAGAGGCCGGTTACAGCGCGGCGTTTCTGACCCTGGCCGCTATTGCGGCGGTGGCGGTTGTGTTGCTCGCGATCGGTGTTCCGGAAACTCAGCGCAGTGGCCGGCAAGCTGAAGCCGGATTGGTCGAGGCCAGCACTGAATCCTCAGCGTAATCCATATCCCGTCCCTGCCCTCTCATCGCCGCCAAATCGTGTTTGCGCGGCATTAAAAATCCAGGACTCAGTGGATCAGGCAAGCAATCCAGAGGAATGCACTTCGGCGCCGAGGCGCTGATCGAGAGAATGTTCGTGCACAGGCTCAGACGAATAAACCCTCAATCGCAAGGACATTCCAGTGAAAGGTTTTTGCTTGGCCTTCGGGCTGCTCTTCAGTACTTTTTCAGCCATGGGAGCCGATATGTCGAACGGCGCAGACAACTTCTACACCAGCGATAAAGTGACCGTGGAAAAGGTCACCTTCAAGAACCAGTACGGAATGAAGGTCGCAGGCAATCTGTTCAGCCTGAAGAACCTTGACCCACAGTCAAAAAATGCCGCGATCATCGTCGGCCACCCGATGGGCGCAGTTAAGGAGCAAAGTGCCAATCTCTACGCCACCAAAATGGCCGAACAAGGCTTTGTCACGCTGTCGTTCGACCTGTCCTTCTGGGGCGAAAGCGAGGGCCTGCCACGCCAATCGGTTGCGCCGGACATTTATGCCGAAGACTTCAGCGCGGCGGTGGACTTTCTCGGCACTCGCCCACTGGTCGATCGCGAGCGTATCGGCGTTATCGGTATTTGCGGCAGCGGCAGCTTCGCCATCAGTGCCGCCAAGATCGACCCACGTTTGAAGGCGATTGCCACCGTCAGCATGTACGACATGGGTGCTGCCAACCGCAACGGCCTCAAACATTCGCTCACGCCAGCGCAACGCCAATCGATCATTGAACAGGCGGCGCAGCAGCGTGACGCGCAGTCCTGGGGCGGCCCGGTCCGCTACACCGGCGGCACACCGCTCAAACTCACCGGCAACGCGGTGGGGGACGAGTTCTACGATTTCTACCGCACCCCGCGTGGCCAGGTCACTCCGGCCGGTGCTTCGCCGCAGACCACCACCATGCCGACGCTGATCAGCAATGTGAAGTTCATGAACTTCTACCCGTTCAATGACATCGAGAGCATCTCCCCGCGCCCGCTGCTGTTCATCGCCGGTGCTCAGGCGCACTCCCGCGAGTTCAGTGAAGACGCGTACCAGCGCGCGGCCGAACCCAAAGAGCTGCTGATCATTCCAGGGGCCGGCCATGTCGACTTGTACGACCGGGTCAACCTGATTCCCTTCGCCAAATTGACCACGTTCTTCAGCCATAACCTGAAGTAACGTCATCGCAACGCAACCAGCGCTTTACAGTGCAGACACGACAAAGCCTGCTTTTCAGGGCAGGCTTTTCGTTTGCAGCATGTCGGCTTACTTCTGCTGTGCGGTCAGCGCCGAGTAGCTGTTCATCAGGTTGCGGTAGTTGGGGATGCGCTGCGACAGCAGATTGCCCAAGCCTTCAATGTCGTTGCGCCAGTCGCGGTGCAGCTCACAGGCCACCGAGAACCAGTTCATCATCTGCGCACCGGCCTGGGTCATGCGGCTCCACGCGGCTTGTTGCACAGTGGTGTTGAAGGTGCCGGAAGCATCAGTTACCACAAACACGTCGAACCCTTCCGCCAGCGCCGACAAGGTCGGGAACGCTACACACACATCCGTGACCACACCGGCAATGATGATCTGCTTGCGGCCGGTGGCTTTGATCGCCTTGACGAAGTCTTCGTTGTCCCAGGCGTTGATCTGGCCTGGACGAGCGATGTACGGCGCGTCCGGGAACATCTCTTTCAGCTCTGGCACCAGCGGGCCGTTCGGGCCTTGTTCGAAACTGGTGGTGAGGATGGTCGGCAGCTCAAAGAACTTGGCCAAATCCGCCAGGGCCAGCACATTGTTCTTGAACTCGTTCGGCGAGAAGTCCTGCACCAGCGAAATCAGACCGGTCTGGTGGTCGACCAGCAGCACGATAGCGTCGTCTTTGTTCAGGCGGTTGTAGGTTGGAGTGGTCATGGTGTGCGTCCCTTTTCAATGTTGGAAAGTTGTTGTTGCGTTCAAGTTGTGTACAGGTTACTGACGCATCGGAAAGGGATAAATCGGTTGAAATGGGTTTCACCGTCAACCTGAACAGGACAATTCAACGACGGTGTTCTCTTCGTTCCCACGTTGAAGCCAGCAAATTCAGGGTTATTAGCTAATAACACCTTCATTAAACCGTCGCTCAAACGTTGTACTAGGATAGGATCCAAGTCTGCGGTTTTTCGTCGACCAAGGAGATCGTCGACAGGGCTGCAGACGTTTTTGAATTAACGCCTCTCAGGGATGACACGCATATGAATTCACACTTGTTCCCCCACATCGGCAAGGTCATCGCCAGCACCGGCAGCCGGCACTTTCCGCGCATGCTGCATGACCTGATCCTGACGCAACTGGCGGTCGACGCCACGCACATCCGGCAGATGCGTGTCGAACCGGTGAGCCGCGCGTCGAGCCGCAGTGAGCCGGAGCCGCTGAAAGAGCCGGCCCTGCTCGCCGAAACGGTGTTTTCCGAACACAGTGCGGCGGCTCACCATTTACAGAATCCGCCGGCCGCGACCAGCGCGGACGCTTCGCAACTGCACCTGACCCGACGCAAGGACGGCTACCGCTACGTGATTTCGGTGTACCGCAACGGCGAGTCGCAACGCTTTTCCGCGCAGGAGCGCAGCCTGTTGCAGGACATCTCCCCGGTGCTGCTGCCGATGGTGGAAAAACACATCAACGCCCTGCAACCGGCCACCCCTGATCCACAAATTCCGTCCGAAGCAGCCGAAGGCAGCGGCCTGGAAACCTTGCGCCTGCGCTTTGACGAGCGCCTGGTGCAGTTGGGGCTGAGCCTGTCGAACCGCGAAACCGAAGTCTGTGTCGGCCTGCTCGCCGGGCGCACGGCGCCGGAGCTGGCTGAACAATTGGCGTTGAAGGTCAACACCGTGGAGAGCTACTTGAAACGGGCGGCGATCAAATTGGGCATCAGCGGGCGGCATTCGTTGATGCGCTGGATGTATTCGCCGTTGGAGACGTTGGCGTCGAGTGCGGCTTGATACACCGGGATTAGCGAAGGCTTGGCTTTTTGGGTGGTGTCAGTGAGATTCCCCCCTCACCCCAGCCCTCTCCCCCCAAGGGGGGCGAGGGGGAAAGGGAGCCGATTTTTGTGGTTTTCAAAACCTGAGTTCGACTCGGTAGTTCACGTCGGTGCATCTTCAGCAAACACCGCGGTCAGTCCCCTCTCCCTCTGGGAGAGGGTTAGGGTGAGGGCACTCCCGCGACGTGCTCCAATGCCTGATTCACCGCCAACTCCCCCAACATCACCACTTGCGCAATACCCAACAAGGTCTGGCGATGCGGCCCCTCCAGCATCCCGGCAAAATCACACAACATGACCGAGGCCGAGGCCAGCGATTCATAGGCTTCAACGAGCAGGGTTTCGTCGTCGACGGTGGGGTCGATCAGGTAGATCTTGCCGGTTTTGCGGGTGGGTTTTGAGGTTTTGAGCGCGGAAGGATTGAGGTAGAAATTGATCGCCCGTTCTGTGGCCTCTTTGATGTTTTGAGGTTCCAGTGCGGCGTCGTAGGGGATCGGGTCGGTGTCCGGAGGGTTCGGCGTAACTTTGAACATATTCATCTAATTCCTGAAATAGGGCCGCGACCGTTCTCTACTAAAAGAAGGGTGGCGGCTGTGCACAGGTTAGTAGACCGGTGGAATTAGCAAGACCGGCGCGCCCGAGGGCGCCCTGCGCACAACCACCATTGAGTGCAGGCAGAGACGCACCTGACTAAATGGAACTCATGCACTTACTAATACCAATCGGGCTACTAAACCCGACCACTGATAGGCAGTGGCAGGGAAACGATAGAGCCCATGGGATAAGCGCACAAGCCGGCGGATTCTGGCGTACGCGTAGGTAACGACGCAAGGTGTTGTAGGCGGTATGACGTAACGGTTCGTGTAATTTAAACGCGCTCACGGTGTTGTGTTTATTGATGGAAATTCTGGATGGCGGTGATTCGAGGTTTTGCGGTGTGTCAGTGGGATTTACCCCCTCACCCCAGCCCTCTCCCCCAGGGGGGGCGTGGGGGAAAGGGAGCCGATCTTTGTGCTGTTCAAAACCTGAGTTTGGCTCGGTATCCCACGTCGGTGTACCTCGAAAGAACACCGAGATCAGTCCCCTCTCCCTCTGGGAGAGGGTTAGGGTGAGGGCAATCCCGCGACGTGCTCCAATGCCTGATTCACCGGTAATTCCCCCAACATCACGACCTGTGCAATGCCCAGCAGATTTGATGAGGGTCAGCCCTTAATCCCGCGCCAACGCCTCAATCGGATCAAGCCGCGAAGCATTCCGCGCCGGCACAAAGCCAAAAACAATCCCGATCAACGTCGAACACACCACCGCCGTCAACACCGACCCCAGCGAGAACACCATCTCCCACTCCTTGATAAACACCGAAAACAAATGCCCGATGGCATACGACAAGGAAATGCCAATCGCCCCGCCCAACAAACAGACCATCACCGCCTCCACCAGAAACTGCTGACGAATGTCCGACTGCCGCGCCCCCACCGCCATCCGAATACCGATCTCGCGGGTCCGTTCGGTCACCGACACCAGCATGATGTTCATCACCCCGATACCGCCGACCACCAGGGAAATCACCGCAATCAGCGACAGCAGCAACGCCAGTGAGCGGCTGGTTTTCTGCACGGTCTGCAAGACGCTGTCGAGATTGTTGGTGAAGAAATCCTTGGTGCCGTGGCGTTGCAGCAGCAGTTGGGTGACGTGTTCTTCCACCACTTTGCTCGGCTGGCCGTCCTTCATGCGCACGCTGATGCTGTCCAGATAACGCTGGCCCAACACCCGCCCGGCGGCGGTTTCGTAGGGCACCCAGACGTTGAGGGTCTTGCCCGAGGCAAACAGGCTTTTATCCTGCGCGGCCACGCCGATCACTGTGCACGGCAGGTTGCCGATCAAAATCACCTGGCCTAACGGGTCAACATCCTGCCCGAACAGACGCTGCCGGGTGTTGTGATCGATAACCACCACCTGCGCCTGCCGCCGCGCATCGCTTTCGCTGAACGGGATGCCGGCGGCCATTTTGATCCCGCGCACTTTGAAGTACTGATCGCTGACGCCGTTGACCTGCGCATCCAGATCGATATTGCGATAACGCAACAACAGGCTGCGGCCGATCATCGGCGTGGCGCTGTCGACGTAGTACAACTGATTCAGCGCGGTGACGTCGGCCGGCGTCAGGGTTTCAATGGCGGCGGCACGTTTGTCGCCATAACTGCTGCCGGGATAGACATCGATGGTATTGCTGCCAATCGCCGCAATGTCCTTGAGCACGTAGTTCTTCGCGCCCTCCCCGACCGCCGAAATCGACACTACGGAAGTGATGCCAATGACGATGCCGAGCATGGTCAGTAAGGTGCGCATGCGATGGGAAATCAAAGCCACCCAGGCCATGGCGAACGCTTCTTTGAATAGCCCGAGACTGGCGACCAGGCGACGCGAAGCGGTGGCTTTCGGTGCCACCGGTTCTTCGCTGAGCAGGTGCGTGGTATCGCGTTCGTTGCTGCGGTCGCTGAGGATTTCGCCGTCGCTGACTTCGATGATGCGCTCGGCATTGGCCGCCACTTTCGGGTCGTGAGTGACCAGAATCACCGTGTGCCCCGCCGCGTGCAGCTCCAGCAGGATGCGCATGACCTCCTTGCCGCTGGCCGTGTCGAGGGCGCCGGTCGGTTCGTCGGCGAGGATCACTTCGCCGCCGTTCATCAAGGCGCGGGCGATACTCACTCGCTGTTGCTGACCGCCGGAGAGCTGGCTCGGCCGATGCGTCAAATGGCCTTCCAGACCCAGTCGCGCCAACAACTCACGGGCACGGGCATGTCGTTGAAGCTGCGGCGTACCGGCGTAAATCGCCGGCATCTCGACGTTGTGCATTGCGCTCAAATGCGGCAGCAAGTGGTAACGCTGGAAGATGAAACCAAAGTAGTCGCGGCGCAGCTCGGCCAGGGCCTGATTGTCCAGATCGCGGGTTTCCTGGCCGTTGATCCTGTAGCTGCCGGCGGTGGCGTAATCAAGGCAACCGAGGATGTTCATCAGCGTCGATTTGCCGGAACCGGAGGCACCAATGATCGCCACCATTTCCCCGGCATTGATCGTCAGATTGATGTTGTTCAGCGCGAGAAACTCGCGGTCGCCAGCGGTGAAACTGCGGGTGATGCCGGTCAGCTGTAGCAGTGGCTCAGTCATGCTCAGGCCCCCGCCACATTGTTCACCGGATCACCGATCACCACGCGGTCGCCTTCTGCCAGACCGGCGTTGATCTGCACTTTGACGTTGTTGTTGATCCCGGTCTGCACATTGCGCGACTGCGCGTGGCCCTTGGCGTCGAGCACCCGTACCGGAAAACTGCCATCGGCATTGCGCGGGCCGAGCGCCGCCACCGGCACGGTCAGCACCGACTTGGCGGTGTCGAGGATAATGCGCACCTGCGCGGTCATCGAGATGCGCAGGCGATGATCGGGATTGGGCACCTCGAACAACGCGTTGTAGAACACCGCGCTGCTTTGCTTAGGCGTGCCGGCGGGCGGTGTTTCAAGAAAGTTCTGCGGCGCCGGGTCCGTGCCGCGCAGTTTCGCGTAGTAGCGTTTGTCCTCGCCGAGAATGGTGAAATACACCTCTTGCCCCGGGGCGATGTGAATCACGTCGGCTTCGGACACCTGTGCCTTGACCGTCATGGTGTCCAGATCCGCCAGTTTCAGCAGGACCGGTGCCAATTGGCTGGCGATCACGGTCTGGCCTTCCTGAGTGACCACGCCGACCACATCGCCATCAATCGGCGCAACAATCCGTGTGTAGGCCAGATTGACCTTGGCCGTGTCGATCTGGATGTGCGCGCTTTTGATCTGCGCATCCAGCGACATCAGATTGGCCTGTTGCACCTGATAATCCGACTCGGCGTTTTCAAAGTCCTGGCGCGAGATCGACGCGTCGTCCTGCAAGCTCTTGTAGCGCTCGTAAATCGCTTTGGTCTGCCTGAGCTGAGCCTGGGTCGCGCGTTTTTGCGCTTGCAGGTTTTCTTCATCAACCTGGGCCTGGCGCAAAGTGTTCTGCAACACCAGCGGATCGATTTCCGCCAGCCACTGCCCTTTCTTCACCTTGTCGCCAACCTTGACCTTGAGCGACTTCAATTGCCCCGACACTTGCGCGCCGACGTCCACTTGCTTGATGCCTTCGAGCAACCCGGTGGCGAGCACCGCGTTTTCAATGTCACTGCGTTCCACCGGCGCGGTCAGGTACTGCGGCGCCTCGGCCGGTGCCTGCACCGCGTAGAACGCCAATCCCGCTACTGCCACTAACGCCAAACCCATACCGACTTTGCGCAACTTCGACTTTTCCATAAATGACCACAAGTCCGTTCAGGGGTGAACCCGGCCAGCGGCCGGGCTCTGGTAGATAAACAACAATCAGGAAACCACTTGGCCGGCCGGCACTTTCAGGCCGTCATGCCACCACGCCGCGAGACTGAAAACGTTGGGCGCCTTGAGAATCGTGAAGTGGTTGCCCGGCCCGTACCACACCGCCAGATCCGTCACCTGGCGTTGCCAGCCTTCAACCATCGCCGCTTGCTCGCGCTGATTGCCCCACGCATCCAGCGTCGGGTCATCGACCAGCGCCAGCCGCACCGGCCCGGTGTAGGCCAACTGCGGTTGATAGACCGTGCGCAAGGCTGTGGCGAAGGTGCGGACCGGGCCGTGCATGGCCTGCGCTGACGAACGCGCAGACAACACACCGGCGCGCACCATGCCCTCGTGCAACAGGCGCATTTGCGTGGTGTCGTCAGCCTCGGCGAACGCCAGCGGGTCGATGCCCAACGACTTGCCGCTGGACAGTTGCAGCGTCTCGATCAAGCGTTCCAGTGCGGCAGTCGTGGTGTACGGTTTGCCCGCCGTACCGTTGCCGCCGGGCGATTCGCTGTCGATCAGGGTCAATGACGCCACCTCACGCCCCGCCGCCTGCAACTGCGCGGCCATGGCATGCGCGACCCACCCGCCGAAGGAATGGCCGATCAGGTGCACCGCACCTTGCGGATACAACTGCTCGACAGCTTGCAGATAGCACTTCGCTGCCGCTTCAACCTGGCTGTGCGGCACGCCGCTGCCATCGAGCCCACGCGGTTGCAGGCCGATGATCGGCCACTCCGGGCCCAAGGCCTCGGTCAGGTGAATGAACCCGGTGACACTGTCGCCCGCCCCCGGCACGCAGAAGATCGGCGCATGCCCGGCGTGCCCGCTCTGAATGGTCAACAGCGGCTGATAGGCCTCTGGCTCCGGAGCCTGCGCAGCGGCCATAGCCTGACTCAAGGCCTGGCCGAGCGCCTGAATATCAGGAGCTTTCATCATGCTGCGGTGATCACCCGGGACATCGATGCAGCGCAGCAAACTTGTACTGATCTTGTTTTCCCAACCGCGGGTCGGACTCGGCTGCGCCTGCCCCGGCATCAGTGCCTGAGCGCGGAACAAGTGCACCGGCTGACTGGCCGGGCTGACCCGGTAATGCGCCAGCGCCAGGCCATGAGCGGCCTCACGATCGAAGTAACTCCAGGCATCCGCTGCACTCAGTGCGGCCAGTTCCGGGTCAGGCAATTGCTGTTCGCAGCAGCGCTGGAACAGCTCATCGAACGCAATGCGTTCGACTTCAGCCTCCAGCCGCTCGACCTCAGCCAACGCTGGCAGCCCTTCTGCACCGCGCATCTGCGAACGCGCGCGGCAGTGCTCCAGCAACTGATGCTTGTCGCGATGCGCGCCGCTCCAGCGGGTTTTATCCTGACTGGCCGGATGCGGCGCGTAGGTATCGAGCAGACCGACAAACGCCACCGCCTCATCGAGGCCAAGCAACTGCTGAGCGATTTCATACGCCAGCAAGCCGCCAAACGACCACCCGGCCAGACGATACGGCCCATGGGGCTGTACCGCCCGGATAATCCCGACCATCCGCGTGGCCATGCACTCAAGCGTGCGCAGCTGCGGCTGCCCCAACGGCACACCGGGCAAACCGTAAATCGGAAACTGCCCCTCGATGTGCATCGCCAATGCCGGGAAATACACCTCCCTGCCGCTGAACTCATGGATCAGGAACAGCGCATCGCCGCCCTCGCCCGGCCGTACCACGACCAGGCCCTCCGGCTGTTCGGGCACCGTGTTGCGCTGACAGAGCAGCGCGGCCAGCGACTCGACACTCGGACGCTGGAACAGCTCCGCCAGCGTCACCTGTTGCCCCGCACGCTGCAGCAGGTTGACCAGACGAATCGCCAGCAGCGAATGCCCGCCTAATTCGAAGAAGTTGTCGTGGCGTCCGACCTGCTCGACATTCAGCACCTCAGCCCAGACCCGCGCCAACACGGTTTCGACCTCGCCTTCAGGTGCTTCGTAATGTCGGCTGAGTACCGCGTCGAGGCCCGGCGCCGGCAGCGCCTGACGGTCGATCTTGCCGTTGGGACTCAGCGGCAAAACGTCGAGCGCAACAAACGCACCCGGCACCATGTACTCGGGTAACTGCTCAAGAATGAACGCGCGCAGCGTGTCGATAGCCGGTGCAGCACTGCCCTCGCGCAAAGTGAAATACGCGACCAGTCGTTCGTCGCGCATCAGCACGACCACCTCGCGCACACCCGGGTGCTGGATCAACCGCGCTTCGATTTCACCGAGTTCCAGGCGCAAACCATACAGCTTGACCTGGAAATCATTGCGCCCGAGGAATTCGAGGTTACCGTCCGCGCGGTAACGCACCAGATCGCCGGTGCGGTACAAGCGGTCACCGGGCACAAACGGACTGTCGATAAAGCGCTCGGCCTGCATCTGTGGCAGTCCCATATACCCTCGCGCCACGCCGATACCGCCGATGTGCAACTGGCCAATAACACCGAGCGGTACCGCTTGGTCATGCGCATCGAGCACGTACAAACGGGTGTTACAGATGGCCTTGCCAATCGGCAATTCGGTGGATGGCACGGGCATGTGCGGTTCCAGTGTCCACGCTGTGCTGTCGACCGTGGCTTCGGTCGGGCCATACACGTTATGCAGGCGCACCCACGGCAGTTGCTGGCGCACTTCGCGGGCCAGGGCCGCCGTGAGTTCGCCGCCACCGCAGAACACATCGGTGAGGCTGGTGCATTCACTGACGTCTTGCAGCTCGAGAAATTGCTGCAACAGCGCCGGCACGAACTTGACCACCGTGACCCGCTGTTGACGAATCACTTGCGCCAGATACGCCGGTTCCCGATGGCCGCCCGGCCGTGCCAGCACCAGACGCACACCGGCCGTCAGTGGCCAGAAGAATTCCCACACCGAACCATCGAAACTGAATGGGGCTTTCTGCAACAACGCGCCCTCTGGAGCTGGCGGGCAAATCTGCGAGCCCCAATGCACCAGATTGCACAAGCCACGATGTTCGAGCATCACGCCTTTTGGTGTGCCGGTCGAACCTGAGGTGTAGATCATGTACGCCAGGTTCGAAGGACTCAGGCATGGCACTTGCGGATTGCTTTCCGACTGGTCGTGCCAGGTGCATTGGTCAAGGTCGATCAGCATTGCCCCAGCCTCGGCAAACAGCGATCGCGTGGCCGTCTGCACCAGCACCGCCACCGGCGCGCAGTCCCTGAGCATAAAGTCCAGGCGCTCCGCCGGATAAGCCGGATCCAGCGGCACGTACGCGCCACCGGCCTTGAGAATGCCGAGCAACCCCACCACCAGATCGAGCCCCCGCTCGACGCACAGCGCCACCCGCGCATCCGGCCCAACGCCTTGCTCACGCAGGTGATGCGCGAGGCGGTTGGCACGCGCATTCAGCGCGCGATAGGTCAGGCTGTGTTCGCCCGACTGCACGGCGATGGCGTCCGGCTGACGCCGCACCTGTGCTTCGAACAGGCTCTGCACCGGTTGCTCGACCGGGCAATCAAGCGCCGTCGCGTTGAAGTCGCCGAGCAGGCGTCGCTGCTCATCCTCGGCAAGCAACTCGACTTGCGCCAAAACCGCCTGATCATCACTGACCAGCGCCGCCAGCAAGCGCTGGAGGTAACCGACAAAACGCTGCACGGTCGACTCATCGAACAGCGCGATGGCGTAGCGCAGCGAGCCACGCACCCCGTGCTGGCTTTCGCCCAGACTCAGCGACAGGTCGAACTTCACAAAGTGATTTTCCCCGGCCAGACCTTCCAGCGTCAGCTCGCCGAGTGCCAAGGCTGGCGCCACGCTGCTGTCCCAGCTCAGCAAAGTCTGGAACAACGGTGTGTGGGAAAGGCTGCGCAGCGGCCGGGTGATTTCCACCACGTGTTCAAACGGCAGATCCTGATGCGCCTGCGCGGCCAGCGTCTGCGCTTTGACCCGCGCCAACAACGCTGCCCCCGTCAGATCGCCCGAGGTATCGATGCGCAGCGCCAGGGTGTTGACGAACATGCCGATCAACCCTTCGATTTCGGCGCGGGTACGGTTGGCGACAGGCGAGCCGATGACCACATCGGACTGCCCGGACAGACGCGTAAGCAGCATCGCCCAGGCGCTCATGATCACCATGTACGGCGTCACGCTGTGGCGCTGACACAACGCCTTGAGACCGGCGCTGGTCTGCGCGTCCAGTACGATCTCGACACTGCCGCCGCGGTGATCCTGTTGCGCCGGTCGTGGACGATCAGTCGGCAGGCTCAGCAACGCCGGAGCGCCGGCCAGGGTCTGCTGCCAGTAATCACTCTGGCGCTGCAACACCTCGCCGCTCAGCCAGCGCCGTTGCCATACCGCGTAATCCGCGTATTGCAGGGCCAGCGGCGGCAGCGGATCGGCCTCGCCGTGGCTGAACGCCTGATACAGCGCCATCAACTCATGGGTCAGCACGCCCATCGACCAGCCGTCAGAGATGATGTGGTGCATCGTCAGCAACAGCACATGGTGCTCATCGGCCAACTGCACCAGCCGCCCACGGATCAATGGATCGTCCTGCAAATTGAATGGTCCGCGCGCTTCCGTATCGAGCAATGTGCGCAAGGCCTCCTCGGTCTGCGGCTGTTGTCGCCAGTCTTCCACAATCAGCGGCAGACCACTGTCGACCGGGGCAATCAGCACCTGTGCTTCGTCGTTCAGTTGGGTGAACCGACTGCGCAGGGTTTCGTGACGAGCGACGATTCGCGCCAATGCCCGTTGCAGTGCCACGGCGTCGAGTCGGCCACGCAGGTGCAAGCCCAGAGGAATGTTGTAGGCGGTGTTGCCGCCATCCATTTGCGCGAGGAACCACAAGCGTTGCTGGGCGAACGACAACGGCAGTGCCTGATCGCGCGGTGCCGGCAGAATCGGCGGCAAGCTGCTGCGTTCGGCCTGACTCAACACTTCGGCGACCGCCGCCAGTTCCGGGTTGGCAAACAGATCGGCCAGCGCCAGCTCCACACCCAATTGCTGGCGCACCTGGGAGAGCATGCGCATGGCCAGCAATGAATGGCCGCCGAGCTCGAAGAAGTTGTCATAGCGACCGACCTGCCCGACCTGCAACACCTCGGCCCAGACCTGCGCCAGGCTTGCTTCCAGTGGATTGGCCGGTGCCTCGTAGGCCCGACTGAGCAGTGCCTCCTGCGTCGGTGCCGGCAGCGCCTTGCGATCGACCTTGCCGTTGTTGTTCAACGGCAATACATCGAGTTGCACCCACGCGGTGGGCACCATGTATTCCGGCAGTCGCGCGTGCATTTGCGCGTGCAGCTCAGCGCTGTCCAAGTGCTCATCGTGCGCCGTGTAGTACGCCACCAGACGCGGGGAGTCCTGTCCGTCGCGGCGCGCCAGCACCACCGCTTCCTTGATCCCCGGGCAATTCAGCAGGCGGTTTTCGATTTCTCCCAGTTCGATGCGGAAACCGCGAATCTTCACCTGATCGTCGTTGCGCCCGATGCAATCGAGTTGGCCCGGCGCCAGCCAGCGCGCGAGGTCGCCGGTGCGATAGAGCAACGCGCCCGGCATTTCGCTGAACGGATCGCAGAGGAATTTCTCGGCAGTCAGATCCGCCCGGTTCAGATACCCCAGCGCCACGCCCTGCCCGCCGATGTACAGCTCGCCGGTGACGCCCATCGGCACCGGCTGCTGATACGCATCGAGCACGTAAACCTGCGTGTTAGCAATCGGCCCGCCAATCGGCACGCTCTCGGCGTTTTCTGCCACTTCGCGCACTTCAAAGGTTGTGGCGTAGGTGGTGGTTTCAGTCGGGCCGTAGCAATGCACGATGCGCAGTGTTGGCGCCTCGGCCAACAGGCGACGAAACGCCGCCGGATCGCCCCGCTCACCGCCGCACAGCAGAATCCGCAGGCCCTTGAGCGCCTGCGGAATCAGTTGCACGTATTGATTGAACAGCGCGGTGGTGACGAACAGGATCGTTGCGCCACTGCTGCTCAGTTCACGGCCGAAGGCATGCGGATCGAGCAAGGTTTGATGGTCGATGATCACCACGCGACCGCCATTGAGCAGCGGCCCCCAGATGTCCATGGTGCTCGCATCGAACGCCGGGTTCGAGGCGAAGACCACACGATCCTGCGCATTGAAATCGGCGTAACCGTTGTTGAGCACCAAGCGGCCGATGCCCCGGTGCGGCACCATCACTCCTTTCGGCGTGCCGGTGGAACCGGAGGTGTACATGATGTACGCCAGCGACTCGGACGACTGCAGCAGGTTCGGGTTGTGCGTCGGCTGGCCGTTGAGGGTCAGCTTGTCGAGGTCGATACGCGGCGCGGCGTAGTCGATGACTTCGTCGCTCAAGGTCAACAACGCCACCGCGCGGCAATCCTCGACCATGAACGCCTGGCGCTCGCTCGGTGCATTGATGTCCAGCGGCACATAAGCGGCCGCGCATTTGGCAATGGCCAGTTGCGCGACCAGCAACTCCAGCGAACGCGGCAGCAGGATCGCCACGTGATCGCCCGGCTGCACGCCGTGCGCGATCAGGTGATGGGCCAGGCGGTTGGCTTGCGCGTTGAGTTCAAAGTAGCTCAGCGAATGCGCACCATGCACGGCCGCCACAGCTTTGGGATGCGCGGCTGCCTGCTGTTGGAAAACCCCGTGTACGGTCAGTGTTTGCGGGTAGCCACGCGCCGTGGCGTTGAAGTCGTACAGCAAGCGCTGGCGCTCATCATTTGCCAGCAATGGCACACGTTCCAGCACCGTTTGATCATCGGCAATCATCGCTTCGAGCAGACGTTCGAAGTAGCCGATGTACCGCTTGATCGTCAGCGCATCGAACAACGCCGTGGCGTAGTTCAGCGTGCCGCGAAGCACTCCGTTGACCTCGCCCAGTGTCAGCGTCAGGTCAAACTTGGCGACATTGCCGGTCCCGGCAACACCCTCCAGCGTCAGCTCGCCCAAGGCCAGTTGCGGGCCAACGCTGCCGTCCCAGCTTAACGTGGTCTGGAACAACGGGCTGTGCGCCAGGCTGCGCACCGGGCGGGCGATTTCCACCACTTGCTCGAACGGCAGATCCTGATGCGCCTGCGCTTCCAGTGTCCGCGCCTTGACCTGTGCCAGCAGCGCTTCGACGCTGGGCGCGCCCGAGGTGTCGATGCGCACGGCGAGCGTATTGACGAACATACCGATCAGGCCTTCGGTTTCAGCGCGGCTGCGGTTGGCCACCGGCGCGCCGATCACCACATCGGATTGCCCGGACAGCCGACTCATCAGCAACGCCCAGGCACTCATCAGGGTCATGAACAGGGTCGCGCCATGACGCTGGCTCAGCGCTTTGAGGCCAGTACTCAGGCGCTCGTCCAGCAACACTTCGACGTTGCCGCCGGTGTAATCCTGCTGCGCCGGTCGCGGGCGATCGGTGGGCAGCGTCAACAAGGCCGGCGCACCGTCGAGGGTCTGCTGCCAATATTGGCTTTGCTGCTGCAGCACTTCACCGCTGAGCCAGCGCCGTTGCCATAGGGCGTAGTCGCCGTATTGCAGCGTCAGTGCTGGCAGCGGATCCGGTTGGCCTTGGCTGAACGCCTGATACAACGCCATCAACTCGCCGGTCAGCACGCCCATCGACCAGCCGTCGGCAACGATGTGATGCACGGTCAACAGCAGCACATGATGATCGTCAGCCAGACGCACCAACCGTCCACGAATCAACGAATCGTTCTGCAAATCAAACGTTGTCGAGGCTTCCTGCGCCAGCAATATTTGCAAGGTGTGCTCGGCCTGCGGCTGTTGGCGCAGATCTTCTACGCGCAGCAGCAAACCGTTATCGACCGGGGCAATCGACACCTGCGCGGTGTCGTCGAGGCGGATGAAACGGCTGCGCAGGGTTTCGTGGCGGGCGACGATCCGCGCCAGCGCCGATTGCAGGGCATCGACGTCGAGGTGACCGCGCAGGCGCAAGCCGAGAGGAATGTTGTACGCCGAGTTGCCACCCGCCATTTGCGCAAGAAACCACAGGCGTTGTTGGGCGAAGGACATCGGCAGCGCCTGATCACGCGGTGCCGGCAAGATCTCCGGTAACGCGCTGCGCCCGGCGCGGTTCAATACTGCAGCGATTGCGCTCAGTTGCGCATCGGCAAACAGATCACTCAGCGCCAGTTCGACGCCGAGGCGCTGACGGATCAGCGAGACCATGCGCATCGCCAACAGCGAATGACCGCCCAGTTCGAAGAAATGGTCGTGACGGCCGACCTGCCCGACTTGCAGCACTTCGGACCAGATCTGCGCCAGCGCGGTTTCCAGTTCACCTTGCGGTGCCACGTATTCGCGGGTCGGCAGCGCGGCCAGATCCGGTTTCGGCAATGCCTTGCGGTCGACCTTGCCATTGGCGGTCAGCGGCAAAGCCTCGAGCCGGACAAACGCTGCCGGCACCATGTAGTCGGGCAACTGCGTCAGCAGATGCTCGCGCAACTCGCCCACTGCCAGTGGCTCGGCCCCCGCCTGTTCGGTGAAATAGGCCACCAGTCGCGGCTGGCCGGGTTGGTCCTCGCGGGCCAGCAACACCGCTTCGTTAATACCAGGGAGCTGATTGAGGCGAGTCTCGATTTCGCCCAATTCAATGCGCATGCCACGAATTTTCACCTGGTCGTCGTTACGCCCCAAGTAGTCGAGCGAGCCGTCTTCGCGCCAACGGGCAAGGTCACCGGTGCGGTACATGCGCGCATTCGGCAAGGGGCTGAACGGGTCGCGCAAGAAGCGCTCGGCAGTCAGGTCGGCGCGGTTCAGATAACCCCGGGCCACGCCCGCGCCACCGACGTACAACTCGCCCATGACGCCCATTGGCACTGGCCGTTGCTGCTCGTCGAGCAAATAAACCGCCGCGTTCGCCACCGGTTTACCGATGTGCAACGCCGCGCCAACGTCGATACGCCCGGAAGTCGCGACCACGGTGGCCTCGGTCGGGCCGTAGTTGTTGATCACGGCGAAGCGCTGCTGACGGCTGAACTGGCGCAAGCGATCGCCACCGATCAGCAAGGTGCGCAAGGTCGGATGATCGAGGTTCTGACTGAACGCATATTCGGCGACCGGTGTTGGCAAAAAGCTCACGTCCAGCGGCTGCGCACGCCACCAGTCGAGCAACCCATCGATGTCTTCAGCGCCATCATGGGATGGGGCCAGGTGCAGGGTCGCGCCCGCGCACAGGGCCGGCCAGACTTCCCACGCCATCGCATCGAAACCGAATCCGGCAAGGCTTGAGGTGTGGCTGCCGGCGCGTAAATCGAACGCTTCACAGTGCCAGTCGACCAGATTGGACAACGTCTGATGTTCGACCATGACCCCTTTGGGCAGACCGGTCGAACCCGAGGTGTAGATCACGTACGCCAGATGCGTAGCGCTCAGGCCCGGCACCGCAGGGTTGTGCTGCGCCTGCGCCGGCCATGCGCACAGATCGACATCAATCACTGGCACGCTCAACAGCGGCAGTCTCTGGTGCAGATCGCTTTGCGTGAGCACCGCGACCGGTGCGCTGTCGCTCAGCAAATAACTGATCCGCTCGGCAGGATGCGCCGGATCGATCGGCACATAGCCGGCGCCGGCCTTGAGGATGGCGACCAGCCCGACCAATGTATCCAGGCCCCGGCGGGCGACGATGGCCACGCGGTCATCGGCTTTCACCCCGATGGCGATCAAGTGATGCGCCAAGGCATTGGCCTGGCGATTGAGCTGCAAGTAAGTCAGTGGCTGTCCGGCAAACACCGCTGCAATAGCCTGCGGACGCTCGGTGACCTGCGATTCGAAGCGCTGGGCAATCGTCAGCCCACGCGGGTAGTCAGCCTCGGTCGCATTGAAATCCACCAGCAACTGTTCGCGCTCAGCTGCCGGCAGGATCGACAACCGGTCAAAGCCCACGTGCGGCGTGTGCTCCAGTGCCTCCAGCAACGTCATCAACGCTCCCTGCATGTACCCGCAGATACGCTGCGCATCAATGCCGGCCCCGGCCAATACCTTCAGGCGGAAGTCTTCACCGAGATCATCAACGCTGAGAGTCAGGCGATAGTTGGTGTGTTCCTCGGCAGCGAGCAATTGCATGCCGTGCCACGCCGCTTGCACCTCAGCGGATATCGGCCCGACCGGCACGCTGTGACGATAGTTGAGCAGCGTGCTGAACAGCGGCGTGCCCGCCGGCATGGCGCTGCATTGCTGCACCTGCGCCAGTTGCGCATGTTCATGGGCCAGCAACTGACTCAGGCGTTCGTGGGTCGCCAGTGCGGCGCCTTTGACGCTATGGGCGTTCAGCTCGATGCACAGCGGCAAGGTATTGATGAACACACCGAGTGCCCGCTCCGATCCTTCACCGCCCTGCAATCGCCCGAGCAACACCGTGCCAAACACCACGGCGTCGCGTCCGGACAATTGCCCCAGCACCTGTGCCCAGGCGAGGTGCATCAGGCTGGCGGCGCTGACCCCCAAACGCCGGGCCTGCTGACGGATGCTGTGGCTCAGCGCGTTTTCCAGGTCCAGTTGCGCCTCTTGTGCAGGGCCGTCGCTGGCCAGATTCTGCCCGTAAGGCAAGGTCGGCTCATCAACAGCGCCGAGCATCTCGCCGAAGAAACTGGCGTGCGCTTGCGCGGTCAGGCCGGAACGGGTGTGCGCCACGTAATTGCGGTACGGCACCGGTTCGCTCAGCAGCCCGTCGTTGCCCAGCAGAAACGCCTGCATCTCGTGCTGCAACACCTCCAGCGCCACGTGATCCATCACCAGGTGATGGAACAGCAGCAACGCCACCACGCGTTGATTGGCCTCATCGCGGCCGTGCACCACGCGCATCAGCGGCGCCTCGGTGACGGGCATGCGGTAGTTATCGATGGTGAAGCGTCTGCGCAACTGGCTCAGCGCATCGCCCGCTTCGGCGTCTAGCGGCAAGGCCTCGCAGCCCAGCGAAGCCTGACGCCAGACTACTTGCACCGGCTCTTCCAGCCCCTCCCAGAACAGCGACGTGCGCAGAATGTCATGGCGTTCGATTACCCGTTGCAGGGCATCAGTGAACACTTGCAAACGCTGTTCATCAGCGAAGGCAAACTGCGCCTGCAGCACATATGGATCGCCGTGCGCGGCCGACAGATGATGGAACAGGATGCCGGTTTGCAAAGGTGCCAGCGGGTAGATGTCCTGAACATTGCGCACACCGCCGGGGACGCTTGCAACGATACGGTCGATCGTCGCTTGGTCCAGCGCTACCAGCGGCAACAATTCGGGTGTGATGCGCGGGCAATCGGCCGCAATGAGGTTTGCCGGCACCGCCGCATCAGGTTCGCCGCCCACAGCCGCAGCGAGCGCGGCCAATGTCGGCTGGCCGAAGAGCACACGAATATCCGCCGACAGGCCGGCCCGACGCATGCGCGCAACCAGATTGACTGCCAGCAACGAGTGGCCGCCCAGTTCGAAGAAATGATCGAAGCGCCCTACCCGCTCGACCTTCAGCAACTCGGCCCAAATCCCGGCAATCACAGTTTCGACTTCACCGATCGGAGCTTCGTATTCACGGCTCAGCAGCGCAGTCTGGTCGGGAGCCGGCAAGGCCTGGCGATCCAGTTTGCCGTTGGGGCTCAGTGGCAAGGCCGGCAAATACACAAACACGGCAGGCACCATGTAGGCCGGCAGATGCTTGAGCAATTGGCTGCGTAGCTGATCTGTTTCGACGAGTTCGCCGCTGTAGTACGCGACCAGACGCTGATCGCCCGGCACGTCTTCACGGGCCAGCACGGCCGCTTCGCGGACACCGTCGACCTGCGCCAGATGCGCCTGAATCTCGCCCAGTTCGATGCGTAAACCACGGATTTTGACCTGATCGTCATTACGCCCCAGGTACTCGATATTGCCATCGGCCAGATACCGTGCGACGTCACCCGTGCGGTACAAACGTGCGCCGGGCTGATCACTGAACGGATCGTCGAGAAAACGTTCGGCGGTCAGTTCAGGCCGATTCAGATAACCCCGCGCCACCTGCACGCCGCCCAGATACATCTCGCCGACCACACCCCATGGCGTCGGTTGTTGGTGAGTATCAAGGATGTACACGCGGGTATTGCACAGCGGTTTGCCAATCGGTGGCGCGCCTTGCGGTACCGGCGAATTCGCCTCCAGCGTCCATACGGTGCTGTCGACGGTGGCTTCGGTCGGGCCATAAACGTTGTGCAGGCGTACCTGCGGCAGACGTTCACGCACGCTGCGTACCAACGCGGCCGTCAGCGCACCGCCACCACAGAACACATCGGTAAGGCTGCTGCACTCGCCCACCTCTGCCACTTCAAGGAATTGCTGCAACAGCGCCGGCACAAACTGAACGACGTTGACCTGTTGCTCACGAATCAGTTGCACCAGCGCGGCTGGATCGCGGTGGTCGTCCGGGCCCGCGAGGATCAGACGCATACCGCAGCTCAACGGCCAGAACAGCTCCCACACCGAGGCGTCGAAACTCAGCGGGGTTTTCTGCAACAGCGCGGCGCCGGTAGAAAGCGGACACAGGCTGGCGCTCCAGTGCAGCAGATTGCCCAGGTTGCGGTGCTCGACCATCACGCCCTTCGGCGTGCCGGTGGAGCCGGAGGTGTAAATCACGTAGGCCAGGTTCGCGGCGCTCAGGCCTGGCACCTGCGGATTACTTTGCGCAAGGTCTTGCCAGGTGCAATGGTCGAAATCGACCAACACACCGGCCCACTCGCCGATCAGCGCACGCGTCGGCGCATGCACCAGCACCGCCACTGGTGCGCTGTCCTCAAGCATGTAGGCCAGACGCTCAGCAGGATACCCCGGGTCCAGCGGCACATAAGCGCCGCCGGCCTTGAGAATCGCCAACAGACCAACCAGCAATTGCGGCCCGCGCTCGACGCAGATCGCCACCCGCGAATCGCGGCCCACGCCGCACTGGCGCAGGTGATGGGCGAGCTGGTTGGCGCGACGGTTCAACTCGGCGTAACTCAAACGCAATTCACCGGCCACCACGGCATCCGCGTCTGGCGTGCGCAACACCTGCGTCTCGAAGCGAGCATGAACAGTCTGCTCAAGATCGTGGGTGACAGTGGTTGCGTTCAGATCGACCAGCAGATGCTGACGCTCATCGTCCGCCAACAACGTTACCTGCTCCAACACCGCTTGATCGTTGCTGACCATCGCCTGCAACAGGCGCTGGAAGTAGCCGACGTAACGTTGAATAGTCGACTCATCGAACAAGGCAACGGCGTACTCCAGCACACCGCGAATGCCGTCCGGCGCATCTGCCAGCGTCAGTGACAGATCAAATTTGGCAAAGTGGCTCGGTTCGGCAACGCTTTCCAGCGTCAGCTCGCCGAGACTCAGGCTGGCGCCGTGGCCACTGTCCCAACTGAACATCGCTTGAAACAACGGGCTGTGCGCCATGCTGCGCGCAGGCTTGGTGATTTCCACCACTTGTTCGAACGGCAGGTCCTGATGCGCCTGCGCCTCCAGCGTTCGCGCCTTGACCCGCGCCAACAGCGCCTCGGTGCTCAACTCGCCCGAAGTATCGATACGCAGCGCCAGGGTGTTGACGAACATGCCGATCAGGCCTTCGATCTCGGCGCGGGTTCGGTTGGCCACCGGCGAACCGATGACCACTTCGGCTTGCCCGGACAAACGACTCAACAGGCTCGCCCATGCGCCGAGCATGAGCATGTACATCGTCACGCCGTGACGCTGGGCCAAAGCCTTGAGTCCGGCACTCAGGCGTTCGTCGAGCACCACCTCGACGGTGTTGCCGGCGTAATCCTGCTGCGCCGGGCGCACACGATCAGTCGGCAGCGTCAAAAGTGCCGGAGCGCCCGCCAGGGTCTGTTGCCAGTACTCACTCTGGCGCTGCAACACCTCACCACTGAGCCAGCGCCGCTGCCACACTGCGTAGTCGGTGTATTGCAGCGCCAGCGGCGGCAGTGGATCTGGTTGACCGTGGCTGAACGCCTGATAAAGCGCCATCAGTTCACGGGTCAGAACCCCCATCGACCAGCCATCGGAGATGATGTGGTGCAGGGTCAGCAGCAGCACATGATGATCGTCGGCCAGCCGCACCAGGCGTCCGCGAATCAGCGCATCGTCTTGTAAGTCAAACGGCCCCGAGGCCTCGCCCTGAATCAGCGCCGCCAAGGTCTGGTCGGCTTGCGGATGCTGGCGCAGGTCTTCAACGCGCAGCAGCAGACCGCTGTCGACCGGGGCGATCAGCACTTGCGCATGGTCATTGAACTGGGCGAAACGGCTGCGCAGGGTTTCGTGACGCGCAACGATACGCGCCAAGGCTTGTTGCAGCGCATGCTCATTCAGTTGCCCACGCAGGCGCAGGCCGATGGGAATGTTGTACGCGGTGTTGGCGCCTTCCATTTGTGCGAGAAACCACAAGCGTTGCTGGGCGAACGACAGCGGCAACGCGCCGTCACGAGCCACCGCGACAATCTCCGGTTGCGTGCTGCGCCCGGCTTGCGCCACCGCCTCGGCAACCGCTGCCAGTTCGGCGTTGGCAAACAGATCGCCCAGCGCCAGCTCGACACCAAGACGCTGGCGAACCTGGGACACCATGCGCATGGCCAACAGCGAGTGACCACCGAGCTCAAAAAAATGATCCTGACGCCCGACTCGCTCGACTTGCAGCACCTGCGCCCAGATCTGCGCCAAGGCGCTTTCCAGTTCGTTGTGCGGCGCCTCGTATTCGCGGGTGAACAGCGCCGCTCGCTCGGGTTTCGGCAGGGCCTTGCGGTCGACCTTGCCATTGGCGGTCAACGGCAGCGCGTCGAGTCTGACGAAGGCCACCGGCACCATGTACTCCGGTAACTGGGTCAACAGGTGCGCGCGCAACTCGGCCACGGCCAACGGTTCGACCTGGCTCTGCTCGGTGAAATACGCCACCAGTCGCGGTTGGCCCGGCTCATCTTCACGCGCCAGCAGTACGGCTTCCTGAATACCGGGCAACTGATTGAGGCGGGTTTCGATTTCCCCGAGTTCGATACGCACGCCACGGATTTTCACCTGATCGTCGTTACGCCCCAGGTACTCGATCGTGCCGTCCGCGCGCCAGCGTGCGAGATCGCCGGTGCGATACATGCGCGCATTCGACAAGGGGTGGAACGGGTCGTGGAGGAAGCGCTCGGCGCTCAGGTCGGCACGGTTCAAATAGCCGCGAGCGACCCCGGCACCGCCAACATACAACTCGCCCATGACGCCAATCGGCACCGGACGCTGCTGTTCATCGAGCAGATACACCGTGGCATTAGTCACCGGTTTGCCGATGTGCAAGGCATCGCCTGCCTCGATGCGTCCAGAGGTCGCAACCACGGTGGCTTCGGTCGGGCCGTAGTTGTTGATCACGTCGAACTGCTGATTGCGGCTGAACTGGCGCAAGCGGTCGCCACCGATCAGCAATGTACGCAACGTCGGGTGTTCAAGGTTCTGGCTGAAGGCGTATTCGGCGACGGGTGTCGGCAGAAAACTCACGTCCAGTGGCTGCGCGCGCCACCACTCGAGCAACGCATCGATGTCCTCGGTGCCCTCGTGAGTCGGTGCCAGATGCAGGGTCGCGCCGGCACACAGCGCCGGCCAGACTTCCCAGGCCATGGCGTCGAAACCGAACCCGGCAAGGCTTGAAGTGTGGCGACCGGCGCACAGATCAAACGCTGTGCAATGCCAGTCGACCAGATTCGACAAGGTGCGGTGTTCGACCATCACGCCTTTGGGCAGGCCGGTGGAGCCGGAGGTGTAGATCACGTAGGCCAGTTGCGCGGCGGTCAGGCCCGGCACCTGCGGATCAAGGGTCTCGCTCAGCGGCCAGGTGCGCGGGTCAAGATCGATCACCGGCACCGCCAGCGTCGGCAAGCGCTCCCGCAGATTATTTTGGGTCAGCACTGCAACGGGGGCGCTGTCGCTGAGCAAGTAGTGCAGACGCTCGGCCGGGTGCGCCGGGTCGATCGGTACATAACCGGCACCGGCCTTGAGAATGGCGACCAGCCCGACCAGCGTATCGAGGCCACGGCGGGCGACGATGGCGACGCGATCATCGGGTTTCACACCCAGTGCGATCAGATGATGAGCCAAGGCATTAGCATGCCGGTTGAGTTCGGCATAGCTCAGTTGCTCACCCAAGAACTGTGCTGCCACAGCTTCTGGCCGCTGCGCCACTTGGGCCTCGAAACGCTGGGCAATGGTCAACGTCGCGGGGAAATCGGCGTGACTGGCATTGAACGCCAGCAAAACCTGTTCGCGCTCGGCCGCTGGCAGAATCGGCAACTGGTTGAGCGCGGTGTCCGGCGCCTGCTCCAGCGCCAGCACCAGACTTTCCAGGGCGCAGTGCAAGTAATCGCAGATGCGCTGTGGATCGACCTCGGTGGTGGCCAGCAAGGTCAGGCTGAAGGTATCGCCGAAATCGTCGACGCTCAGGGTCAGCGGATAGTTGGTGCGTTCTTCGGAGCTGATCGTGCTGATGCCTTCCCAGGCCGCCAGGGTCTCGGCACTCGCCGTCGCCGCGTTGTGGCTGTGGCGGTAATTGAGCAAGGCACTGAACAACGGCGTCGGCGCGACCACGCCGCTGCAACGCTGGGCGAGTGCCAGTGGTGCGTGTTCGTGGCGCATCAGCGTGGTCAGGCGTTTGTGCGTCGCCTCCACCGCCGCACGCACGCCTTGTGCATCGACATCGACCCGCAACGGCAAGGTGTTGATGAAAATCCCCAGCGCCCGCTCGGTGGCTTCGGCGCCTTGCATACGGCCCATCAGCACCGTACCGAACACTACGTTTTGTTTGCCGGTGAGCACCGCCAGTACCTGCGCCCAGCCCAGATGAAACAGGCTCGCGACACTCACGCCGAGCTGCCGCGCCTGTGCGCGCAGACGCTGGCCGAGCAACGGATTGACCGGCAGGCTCAGCTCAGCGATACCGAGGCCGTCGCCCTGCACATCCTGCAAACCGTAGGGCAGCGTCGGCTCGGCTATGTCAGCGAGCATGTCGCGGAAAAAAACCTCGTGCTCAGCTTCGCTGATGCCCAGCCGCGCCTGCGCCACGTAATTGCGAAACGGCACCGGCCGGCCGAGCGATTGAGCCTGGCCAGTGAGGCAGGCGAGCAGTTCGTGACGCACCACGTCGAGCGCCGAGTGGTCCAGCGCCATGTGATGGAACAACAACGTCGCGACCACGCGCTGACCGCCCTCATCCCACGCGTAGGCCAGACGCATCATCGGCGCGCACCGGACGTCCAGACGGAAATGCCGCGCATCGAAACGCTCGTGCAGTTGCTGCAGCGCATCACTTGCGCCGTCTGCCAGCACGATCTCTTCCATCGGCAACGGTGCCTGACGCCAGACCACTTGCAGCGGCACGTCCAGCCCTTCCCAATGCACCGCCGTGCGCAAGATGTCGTGGCGATCGATGACCTTTTGCAAGGCTTGAGCGAAGTCCTGCAGACGCTCGCGGCTGCTGAACGCAAAGTACGACTGCATGACGTACGGATCGCCCTGCTCGTTGCTCGCGTGGTGATAGAGAATGCCTTCCTGCAACGGTGCCAGTGGGTAGATGTCCTGCACATTGGCGGCGCCGCCTGGTACCTCGGCGAGCAAGCGGTCGAGGGTCGCCTGATCCACGTCAACCAGGGTCACCATCGCTGGGGTGATGTGCGTGGTGCCGGGGAGAATGCCGTTGGCCGGAACGTCAATCTGGCCGACGCGGGTGGCCGAGTATTGGCCGGCCTTGATCAGTTCGATCAGCGCCGGTTTGTGCTCGCGCAGCGCGGCCAGCAGCGCCGGATCGCTCAACGCCTGTTTGTTGCCGTTGACGCGCAATTGCTCATCGGTCACCGCCAACTGAATGTCTTTTGTCTTCAGGGTTGCCAACAGTTCGAGCACATTCACAGGACGATCTCCATTCTATCCGTAATTGCGGCGTAGCCGGCCAGGGTCGGTTGTTCGAACAACCCCCTGACATCGGCTTCCATGCCTTCCTGACGTAACCGGCCGATCAGACTGACCGCCAGTAATGAGTGACCACCCAGTTCAAAGAAATGGTCGTGACGCCCTACCCGCTCGACGTTAAGCAGCTCGGCCCAGAGCCGTGCCAGGGTGATTTCGACGTCGCCAACCGGGGCTTCGTATTCGCGGGTTTTCAGCGATTGCTGATCCGGCGCCGACAGCGCCTTGCGGTCGAGCTTGCCGTTGGGGCTCAGCGGCAAACTATCGAGATGCACAAACACCGTAGGCACCATGTAATCCGGCAAATGCTCGAGCAGTTGACTGCGCAGCAGGTCGATTTCCAGCCGTTCGCCGGTGTAATACGCGACCAGACGTTTGTCGCCGGGCACGTCTTCGCGAGCCACCACCACGGCTTCCTGCACACCTTTGATCTGGGCCAGGCGCGCCTGGATTTCGCCCAGCTCAATACGCAGACCGCGGATCTTCACCTGATCATCGTTACGCCCCAGGTATTGGATGTTGCCGTCCGCCAGATAGCGGGCGACGTCACCGGTGCGATACATCCGCCCGTTGGCCTGGAACGGATCGTTGAGGAAGCGCTCGGCACTCAGCTCAGGTCGGTTCAGATAACCGCGCGCCACCTGCACGCCAGCGATGTACAGCTCGCCGATCACGCCTTGCGGCACGGGTTGCTGTTGCGCATCAAGGATGTACATGCGGGTGTTGGCGATCGGTTTGCCAATTGGCGTGTTGTCCGGGGTCTGCTCGATCGTTCCCGCGCAGTCCCACGCGGTGACATCGACGGCGGCTTCGGTCGGGCCGTACAGGTTATGCAACGCGCTGCCCGGCAATTGTAGTTTGAAACGCCGCACCACACGGCCCGGCAACGCCTCGCCGCTGCACATTACCTGCCGCACGCTGTCGCAGCGTGTGGTGTCGCTATTGGCGAGGAACACATCGAGCATCGACGGCACAAAGTGCAGCGTGGTGATGTTTTCGGTTTCGATCACTTCAGTGAGGTATTGCGGATCCTTGTGTCCGTCGGGCCGCGCCATGACCAGGCGCGCGCCGGTCATCAGCGGCCAGAAGAACTCCCACACCGAGACGTCAAAACTGAATGGGGTTTTCTGCAATACCGAATCGGCAGCGGTCAGGCGATAGGCGTCCTGCATCCACAACAAGCGGTTGACCACCCCGGCATGTTCGTTGACCACGCCTTTCGGTTGGCCGGTGGAGCCGGAGGTGTAGATCACGTACGCGCTGTGCTGTGGTGTCAACGTCGGGATTTGCGGATTGTCGGCAGGCAGGGATTGCCAGGTGTTCTGGTCGAGGTCGATTACCGGTGCCGAGAACTCTCCCAATAGCGTGCGGGTCGCCCCGTGCACCAGCACCACGGCCGGCGCGCTGTCCTCGAGCATGTAGGCCAGACGCTCCGCCGGATAGGCTGGGTCCAGCGGCACATAAGCGGCGCCGGCCTTATTGATCGCCAGCAGGCCGATGACCATTTCCAGGCTGCGCTCGACGCAGATTGCCACCCGTGAATCAACCTGTACGCCAAGGCTGAGCAGGTGCCAGGCCAAGCGGTTGGCGCGTTCGTTCAACTGCGTGTAGCTCAATGCCTGGTCGCCGGCGACAACGGCCACAGCCTGTGGCGTACGCTGCACCTGCGCTTCAAACAAGCCGTGCAGCGTCTGCTGCAAGTCGTAATCGACGTCGGTGGCATTGAGGCCGAACAGCAACGCCTGCCGCTCCTCGTCCGGCAACACCGTCAGGCAGTTCAACGGTTGTTGCGGTGTGTGCTCCAACGCTTCAACCAGCGCGATCAGCGCGTTGTGCATGTACTGGCCGAGGCGTGCTGCACCGATGCGCGAAGGGGTCATCACCGTCAGTGCGAAACCACTGCCGAGATCATCGACGTTGAGGGTCAACGGGTAATTGGTGCGCTCCTCGCCGGCCAGGGATTCGATGCCCTGCCAGGCCTCGCGCTTGGTAGTTTGCTGAGCTTCGCTGTCGCTATGGCGGTAATTGAGCATCGCGCTAAACAGTGGTGACGGCGCTGCGACACCGCTGCAACGCTGGGCCAATGCCAGCGAAGCATGTTCGTGAGCCAACAGCGCACTGAGCCGCGCATGGGTCGCCTTGACCCCGGCGCGCACATCGGTTTCGTCGACATCCACGCGCAATGGCAAGGTGTTGATGAACATGCCCAGCCCGCGATCTGCGCCCGCGCCGCCCTGCATGCGGCCCAGCAGCACCGTCCCAAAGACCACCCGTTCCTGACCGGACGTTGCCGCCAGTACCCGCGCCCAGGCGAGATGGAACAGACTGGCGACACTGACGCCGAGCAAGCGCGCCTGGCTGCGCAAACGCTGCGCCACCGTGGCAGGCAGCGCTTGGCAGACTTCCTCAATGTCATTCCCGTCGCCGTGCACGTCCTGCAAACCGAATGGCAGCGTCGGTTCGTCGATGTCACCGAGCATCTCGCGGAAGAACACTTCGTGCTCTTGTTCGCTAACGCCGAGGCGGGTCTGCGCCACATAGTTGCGGTATGGCACGGCGGGCACAGGTAGTCGCTCATCACCGTGCAAAATCGCCTGCATTTCTGCGCTGACCACCGCCAACGCGGTGTGGTCCATGGCGATGTGGTGGAACAACAGCATGGCAACCACGCGTTGATTGTCCGCGTCGAGGGCGTACACCAGACGCAACAGCGGTGCTTGGTCGAGGTCCAGACGCCAGTGCCGCGCATCGAAGCGCGCACGTAGTTGATCGATGGCTTCGCCCTGCGCGGGCTCCAGCGCCACAGCTTGAACCGGCAACTCCGCACGGCGCCAGACCACTTGCACCGGCGCCGCCAAACCTTGCCAGACAATCGATGTGCGCAGGATATCGTGGCGCGTCATGACCTGACGCAACGCCGCCGCGAACCTTTGAAACCGTTCAATACTGTCGAACGCCAGACACGATTGCAGCAAGTACGGATCGCCCTGCGCGGCGCTGAGGTGGTGATACAGAATCCCTTCCTGCAACGGTGCCAGCGGATAAATATCCTGCACATTGGCCGCGCCGCCCGGCACCGTGGCGACGATGCGCTCGATACTGGCCTGATCCAGTTGCACCAGCGTCAGCATGTCCGCAGTGATGTGCGTGCAATCGGCAGGAATCAGATTGTCCGGCACGGCGACCTCGCGGCCACTGCCCACCGCCGCCGCCAGCGCGGCCAGGGTCGGTTGGCTGAACAGCACACGCACGTCGGTGCTCAGATCGACCTGACGCATGCGCTCGATCAGCGTCACCGCCAGTAATGAATGCCCGCCCAATTCGAAGAAGTTGTCGTGACGGCCGATCTGTTCGACCTTGAGGACGTCCGACCAGATCTGCGCCAAGGCGATTTCCACCGAACCTTGTGGCGCGGCATATTCGCGGCTCAGCCACGCCGTTTGATCCGGTTCTGGCAACGCCTTGCGGTCGAGTTTGCCGTTGGCGGTCAGCGGCAGTGCTTGCAGGCGCACGTAAGCGGCAGGCACCAGGGCTTGCGGCAACTGTGCTTGCAAATGACTGCGCAAATCCTCGATCTCGACGTTCAGGCGTTCGGTAAACCAAGCCAGCAACTGGCCGTCGCGTACCAGCACCACGCAATCCTGCACGGCTTCGTGAGCGCTCAACGCCGCTTCGATTTCGCCCAATTCGATGCGCACGCCGCGCAGTTTGACCTGATCATCGTTGCGCCCCAGGTATTCGACGTTGCCATCAGCCAGCCAGCGCGCGAGGTCGCCGGTGCGGTACATGCGCGCCTGCGGTTCATCGCTGAACGGGTCGTCGAGAAAGCGTTCGGCAGTCAGCTCGGGGCGATGCAGATAACCGCGCGCCACGCCGGCACCGCCGACATACAACTCGCCAGCAACGCCAACCGGTACGGGGCGCTGCTGGTCATCGAGCAGGTAAATCTTCGCGTTGGCCATCGGCCGACCGATATGCAGCACCTGCCCGGCCTCGACCGCGCCGCAGGTGGCAACCACCGTGGCTTCGGTCGGGCCGTAGTTGTTGATCACCGCGAACGTCTGCTGACGCGGGAACTGGCGCAATTTGTCGCCACCGATCAGCAACGTGCGCAAGGTCGGGTGGCCGAGGTCACGACTGAAGGCGTATTCGGCGACAGGCGTGGGCAGGAAACTCACCTGCAACGGCTGCGCGCGCCACCACGCCAGCAATTCGTCGAGGTGCTCGTTGCTCACAGATTGCGGTGGCAGATGCACGGTCGCGCCGATGCACAGCGCTGGCCAGACCTCCCACGCCATGGCATCGAAACCAAACCCGGCGACACTCGACGTGTGGCTGCCCGCGTGCAGGTCAAAGGCGCCGTTGTGCCAGTGCACGAGGTTTTCCAGCGTTGCGTGTTCGACCATCACGCCTTTCGGCTGGCCGGTGGAGCCCGAGGTGTAGATCACGTAGGCCAGATGCGCCGGGGTCAGCATCGGCACCTGCGGATTGCGGTCCGGCAGATGCGCCCAGTCAAGGCGATCGAGATCGATCACGCGCGCAGCACCGAGCAAATCACGCGTCGAGGCCTCCGCCAGAACCGCCAATGGAGCGCTGTCCTCCAGCAGGTAGGCAATGCGTTCCGCCGGGTAGGCCGGGTCGACCGGCACATAACCGGCGCCCGACTTGAGGATCGCCAGCAGCGCCACCAGCATCTGCGGGCTGCGCCGCACGCACACGGCGATGCGGTCGTCAGGCTGCACGCCAAGGCTGAGCAGATGGTGGGCCAGGCGGTTGGCGCGTTGATTGAGCTGGCCATAGGTCAACGCTTGCCCGCCCTGCACCACCGCCAGCGCATCCGCCCGTTGTGCCGCCTGAGCCTCGACCAGCGCATGAAGGGTTGCGCCACGGCGAAACGCGACGGCACTCCGATTGAAATCGACCAGCAGTCGCGCCTGCTCCGGCAGCGACAGAATCGGTAGCTGATCGAGTGGCGTCTGGGGCTGCTGCTCCAGCGCTTGCACCAGTTGCTCCAGTGCGGTGTGCATGTAACTGCAGATCCGCTGCGCACCGATCTCGGCGAGCGCCAGCACGTCCAAGGCAAAACCGTCGCCCAGATCATCCACCGACAGGGTCAGCGGATAGTTGCTGCGCTCCTCGCCACCGAGCATGCGCACGCCTTGCCAGATCCCCTGGCCGTCGCGCGGCTGTTGTGCGGCGGCGCTGTGCCGGTAATTGAGCAAGGCGCTGAACAGCGGCGCAGAACCCGGCGTGCCGCTGCAGCGTTGAGCCAGCGCCAGTGACGCGTGTTCATGAGCGAGCAGCGCCGTCAGCCGCGCGTGGGTGGTTTTCACCCCGGCGCGCACGCTCTCAGCGAGACCCACCCGCAGCGGAAGGGTATTGATAAAAACCCCCAACGTGCGGTCGGCGCCCTCACCGCCCTGCATGCGCCCCATCAACACGGTGCCGAAGACCACGTCGCGACGGCCGGAAACGACGCCCAACACTTGCGCCCAGGCCATGTGCATCAGGCTCGCCGGGCTGACGCCCAACTGCCGCGCCTGTTCGCGCAGACGCTGATTGAGCGCGGCATCGACCGCTTGCAGCGCTTCTTCGATGCCACGCCCGTCGCCCTGAACATCCTGCAGACCGAAGGGCAAAGTCGGCTCGTCGATGTCGCCGAGCATCTCGCGGAAGAACGCTTCATGTTCCTGCTCATCGGCGCCGAGGCGTGCCTGCGCTACGTAATTGCGGTACGGCATCGGCGGCGTCAGTGTGTCGAGCTGATCGAACATCAACGCGTGCATTTCCCGGCCGATCACGTCCATGGCGGTGTGGTCGAGAATCGAGTGATGGAACAGCACGATGGCGACCACTTGCTGTTGCGCCGGGTCCTCGGCGTAGACCATGCGGATCAGCGGCGCAACGCTCAGGTCGAGGCGGAAATGCCGGGCATCGAAACGCGCGTGCAGCTGTTCGAGAATGTCGCCGTCCTGCGCATCCAGCAGCACCTGCTGGACGACCATCTGCGCCTGCCGCCAGACTACTTGCTGCGGGCTCGGCAAGCCTTGCCAGACCACGCTGGTGCGCAGAATGTCGTGACGGGCGATGACCTGCTGCAAGTGCTCGGCGAAGCTGTGCAAACGTTCAAGACTGTCGAAGGCCAGACGCGATTGCAGCAGGTACGGATCGCCCTGTTCGGCACTGAGGTGGTGATAAAGAATGCCTTCCTGCAACGGTGCCAGCGGATAGATATCCTGCACATTCGCAGCACCGCCCGGCACCGTCGCGACGATACGATCGATGCTGGCCTGATCGAGTGTGGTCAGGGTCAGCATGTCGGGCGTGATGTGTGTGCAATCGGCCGCAATCAGATTTGCCGGCACATCGATTTCCCGGCCACTGCCCAAGGCCCGCGCCAGCGCGGCCAGGCTCGGTTGGTTGAACAGCACGCGCACATCGGCGCTTAAACCGGCCTGACGCATGCGTTCGATCAGGCTCACCGCCAACAGCGAATGGCCGCCGAGTTCGAAGAAATTGTCGTGACGGCCGATCTGTTCGATGTTGAGTACGTCGGCCCATATCTGCGCCAGCGCCATTTCGACCGGGCCTTGTGGCGCTTCATATTCACGGCTGAGCCAGGCGTCCTGATCCGGTTCGGGCAAGGCCTTGCGGTCGAGTTTGCCGTGAGCCGTGAGCGGCAGGCTGTCCAGTCGCACGTAAGCGGCCGGGACCAAAGTGTCCGGCAGCCGCGCGTGCAGATACTGGTGCAAATCGCCGATCTCGACAGACTCGATTGCGGTAAACCAGGCGACCAGACGGCCGTCGCGCACCAGCACCACGCATTCGCGCACCGCGGCGTGAGCGCTCAGCGCCGCTTCGATTTCCCCGAGTTCTATACGCACGCCGCGCAGTTTTACCTGATCATCATTGCGCCCCAGGTATTCGATATTGCCGTCCGCCAGCCAGCGAGCGAGGTCGCCGGTGCGGTACATCCGCGCATGCGGTTCATCGCTGAACGGGTCGTCAAGGAATTGTGCTGAGGTCAGTTCCGGACGATTCAGATAGCCGCGCGCAACCCCGGCGCCGCCTACATACAACTCGCCTTGTACACCGGTCGGCACTGGTTGTTGCTGACGGTCCAGCAAATAGACTTTGGCATTGGCAATCGGCCGGCCAATGTGCAAAACCCGCCCGGGCTCGATGCGCCCGGACGTCGCCACCACCGTGGCTTCGGTCGGGCCATAGTTGTTGATCACATCGAACGTCTGATCTCGCGGGAGCTGGCGCAATTTATCACCACCGATCAGCAATGTGCGCAGGGTCGGATGGCCCAATTCACGACTGAAGGCATATTCGGCCACCGGGGTTGGCAGAAAGCTCACCTGCAACGGCTGCGCGCGCCACCATTCGAGCAGTTCATCAAGATGTTCGTTTTTGATCGAAGACAGTGGCAGATGCACGGTCGCGCCAACGCACAACGCCGGCCAGACTTCCCAGGCCATGGCATCGAAACCGCAACCGGCGACGCTGGCGGTGTGGCTGCCGGCATGCAGATCGAAGGCTTCGGCGTGCCAGTGCACGAGGTTTTCCAGGGTGCGGTGCTCGACCATCACGCCTTTCGGCTGCCCGGTGGAACCGGAGGTGTAGATCACGTAGGCCAGATTCGCCGGGGTCAACCTCGACAGCACTGGGTTGGTGTCAGGTAAGTGCTGCCAGTCGCCGGCATCCAGATCGATGACGGGAACAACGCCAAGCAGCTCGCGCGTCGACGCCTGCGCCAGCACCGCGATCGGGTCGCTGTCCTGCAACAGGTAGGCGATGCGCTCTGCCGGGTAATCCGCATCGATCGGCACGTAACCGGCGCCGGCCTTGAGAATCGCCAGCAGCGCGACGAGCATGTCCGGCCCGCGACGCAGGCACAGCGCAACACGGTCATCGACTTGCACGCCGAGACCGATCAAGTGATGGGCGAGACGATTGGCGCGCTGATTCAGTTCACGGTAGCTGAGCCGTTGCTCGCCCTGCACCACCGCCAGCGCTTCGGGATGTGCCGCCACTTGCGCTTCAAACAGGCGCGGCACGGTCTGCGCCGGCGGGAATTCACGACCGCTGATGTTGAAGCCGACCAGCACTCGCTGCCGCTCACTCGGCGACACGATCGACAGTTGCTGCAACGGCGCCGTTGGCGTGTACTCAAGTGCCGTGACCAGGCTGTGCAACGCGGTTTGCAAGAAATCGCAGACCCGCGCGCCATCCACTTGCGGCACGGCTTGCACGTTCAGGCGGAACCCGTCGCCGAGGTCGTCGACACTGACCACCAACGGATAGTTACTGCGCTCGCGGGAGCTGAGAATCTGCACGCCGTCCCACGTTACAGCGGCCGACTCCGGCGCACTGTGGCGGTAGTTGAGCAAGGTGCTGAACAGCGCCTGCGACCCGGCGACACCACTGCAACGCTGGGCCAGCGCCAACGAAGCCTGCTCATGGCCGAGCAACTGCGCCAGACGTGCATGGGTACCCCGCACGCCGCTCTCTACCGAATCAGCCCCGACGCTGACGCGCAGCGGCAAGGTGTTGATGAACATGCCCAACGCCCGATCTGCGCCTTCGCCGCCCTGCATGCGCCCGAGCAATACCGTGCCGAACACCACGTCCTGCTGGCCGGACACCTGCGCCAACACCTGAGCCCAGGCCTGATGCACCAGACTGGCCACACTGACACCGAGCCGCCGCGCCTGCTCACGCAGACGTTTACCGAGGTCAGCATCGAGCTCGGAATGACTGTCGAGAATGTCGCTGCCGTCGCCGTGCACGTCCTGCAGACCGAAGGCCACGGTCGGCTCGTCGATATCGCCAAGCATCTCGCGGAAGAACGCCTCATGGGCCTGATCATCAACGCCGAGCCGCGCCTGGGCGACAAAGTGGCGGTATTGCACCGGCGGCGGCAGATGCTCGCTGCGACCAAGCATGACGTCATTCATTTCCGCGACCAGCACGTCGAGGGCGGTGTGGTCGAGGACAATATGGTGCATCAGGAGAATGCCGATCCAGCGCTTGTGCGGCTGATCTTCGGTGTAGACAAAACGCATCAGCGGCGCGCGATTGAGGTCCAGACGATAGTGGCGTGGATCGAAACGCGCCTGCATCTGCTCGAGCACGTCGCCGTCGAGTTCGTCAGCATCGACGCGTTCCAGCGCCAGTGGCGCCTCGCGCCAGACCACTTGCACCGCCTCTTCAAGCCCTTCCCAGACGATGCCGGTGCGCAGAATGTCATGGCGCGCGATCACGCCGTTCAAGGCGCGAACGAAGGTTTTGATCTGCGCCAGACCGTCGAAGGCAAATTGCGCCTGCAACACATACGGATCACCGACAGCGGTGGCCAGATGGTGATAGAGAATTCCCGCCTGCAAAGGCGCCAGGCCATAGATATCCTGCACATTGGCGATGTCGCCCGGCACGGTTGCAACGACACGGTCGATCGCGGCTTGATCGAGATTGGTCAGCGGCAACATGGCCGGGGTGATGCGCGTACAACCTGGCTTGATCAGGTTGTCGGGAACGACGATGCCGCGTTCGCTGCTCAAGGTCGCCGCCAGCGCGGCCACACTCGGCTGACCGAACAGCACGCGCACGTCACAGTGCAGATCCTGTTGGCGCATGCGTTCGATCAGCTTCACTGCCAGCAGCGAATGACCGCCGAGCTCGAAGAAATTGTCATGGCGGCCGACCTGCTCGACACCAAGCAATGTCTGCCAGAGACCAGCAATCAGATTCTCTACCGCTCCGACCGGCGCTTCGAAACCGCGCCGCGCGAATGCATCGCTGTCCGGTGCCGGCAAGGCTTTGCGGTCGAGCTTGCCGTTGGTGGTCAGCGGGAAGGCTTCCAGGCGCACGAAGGCGCTTGGCACCATGTAGTCAGCCAACCCCGCCAACAGATGATCACGCAATTGCGCCACATCCGGCGCAGCGCCTGCGTCGGCCAGCCAGTAGGCGACCAGACGCTGATCGCCGGGGCTGTCCTCACGAGCGATCACCACGGCTTCGCGCACGCCTTCGCAAGTAGACAGCCGCGCCTCGATCTCGCCCAACTCAATGCGGAAGCCGCGAATTTTCACTTGATCGTCATTGCGACCGAGGTATTCGAGGCTGCCATCCGCAGCCCAGCGCGCAAGGTCTCCGGTTTTGTACAGCCGCGCATCGACATTTTCAGTGAACGGATCATTGATAAAGCGCTCGGCCGTCAGCGCTTCACGATTCAGATAACCGCGCGCCACCCCGGCCCCGCCGACGTACAACTCGCCAATCACGCCGACCGGTACCGGTTCGCGCTGAGCATCGAGGATATACAGTTGCAGATCGGGAATACGCACGCCAATCGGGCTGACGCCGAGCAACTGCGCGTCGGCGGCTTGCAGCGGTCGATAGGTCACGTGCACGGTGGTTTCGGTGATGCCGTACATGTTCACCAGCCGCGTGCCGGCATTGCCGACCCGCGCATACCACGGCTTGAGCAAGCCCGGCTCCAGCGCTTCGCCGCCGAACACCACCTCCCGTAACGAGTGTTGCAGTTGACTGCGGCCCTGCGCGGCGATCAGTTGGCGGAAGGCGCTCGGCGTCTGGTTAAGTACGGTCACGCCGGTCTGGCAGAGCAATGCATAGCAGTCGTCCGGCGAACGGCTGACGGCTTGCGGGACCAGCAGCAATTGCCCGCCGAACGCCAGCGCGGCCCAGATTTCCCAGACCGAGAAGTCGAACGCGAAGGAATGGAACAACACCCCGATGTCTTGCGGGTTGAACTGGAACCAATCGTGGGTGGCGGAAAACAACCGCGCCACGTTGCGGTGCTCGACCATCACGCCTTTGGGTAAACCGGTGGAACCGGAGGTGTAGATCACGTAAGCCAGATGCGCCGGGGTCAGCTCAGGGATCTGCGGATTGCTGTCGAGTTCGGCCTTGAGGTGAGCGCTGTCGAGGTCGATCTGCGGCACTTCGAGAGCGGCCACGCGCTCGCGCGTCGCCGTCTGCATCAGCACTGCTGCCGGGGCGCTGTCCTGCAAGGTGAAGCTGATTCTGTCGAGCGGATAGGCCGGATCGATCGGCACGTAACCGGCGCCGGCCTTGAGCACCCCAAGCAGGCCGATGATCATTGGCGCGCCACGCTCAACGCAGATCGCCACGCGGTCGTCGGGACGAATGTTCAGGGCCAGCAGATGATGCGCCACCTGGTTGGCGCGCCGGTTGAGTTCGCCGTAACTGAGGGTTTGTCCGTCGAATATCAGCGCCGTGGCCTCAGGCTGGGCCTGGGCATGGGTTTCGAATTGCTGGTGAATCAACAGGGTTTCCGGGAACTGTGCCAGCGGCGAATTGACGCCGTACAGCAAGTGTTCGCGTTCGCTCACCGGGAGGATGCGCAGCGTTTGCAGCGGCACATCGGCGCTGGTTTGCAAGGCGGCGAGCAGACTCTCCAGCGCCGTGTTCAGGTACGCGGCCATGCGCTCGGCCCCCAGCGCTGCATCCGCCAGCGCGGTGATGCGCAAGTCGGCGCCGAGGTCATCGATGTTGATGGTCAGCGGATAGTTGGTGCGCTCGCGGGCACCCAACACCTGCACACCGGGGGCGATGTCGATCACCTCCGCCACTTCCTCAACGCTGCTGTGTCGGTAGTTGAGGATCGCGCTGAACAGCGGCGTCGGCACCGCAACGGCGCTGCAGCGTTGCGCCAGGGCTAGCGAAGCCTGCTCGTGCGCCAGCAGCGCGGTCAGGCGCCGATGGGTCGCCAGCACGCCGGCGCGCACGCTTTGCTCGCCAACATCAACGCGCAGCGGCAAAGTGTTGATGAACATGCCCAACGCTTGCTCGCCGCCCTCGCCCGCGTCCATCCGCCCCAGCAGCACGGTGCCGAACACCACCGCCGTGCGCCCGGACAATTGCCCGAGCACCCGCGCCAGGGCCAGATGCGTCAGGCTCGCGACGCTGACGCCGAGCTGCCGTGACTGCTCGCGCAACTGCCGGCTCAAGCGGCTGTCGAGCATCAGCGAGGCTTCCTCGATGGCGTGGCCATCGCCCTGCACATCCTGCAAACCACAGGGCAGCGTCGGCTCGTCGATATCCGCGAGCATGTCGCGGAAAAATGCTTCCTGCGCCTGCTCGTTACCGGCTTTGCGTGCCCTGACCAAGTGATCGCGATACGGCACAGCGGCAGGCACTTGCGCGGTCTGCCCGAGCAGACAGGCCTGAATTTCCCGGCGCAGCACATCCAGCGCCACGTGATCCATGATCATGTGATGAAACAGCAACAGCGCGACCACGCGGCCCTGCGCGGCATCCTGCGCATACACCAGGCGCAGTAAAGGCGCTTGCTGCATGTCGAGACGGAAGTGTTGCGGGTCGTGGCGTGCGAGCAGTTGCGTGAGCACGTCGGCGGCACTGTCGACGGGGACTTCCTCACACACCAGCGGCGCCTCGCGCCAGACCACTTGCAGCGCTTCGTCGAGATATTCCCAGACGAACGAGGTGCGCAGGATGTCGTGACGTTTTACCACCCAGCGCAGCGCGTCGGCGAAGGCGTCCAGCCGTTCCTGGCTGTCGAATACGAAGCGCGCCTGCGAGATGTAAGGGTCACCGGCAGGGGCCGAGAGGTGGTGATAGAGCATGCCTTCCTGCAACGCGGACAAAGGATAGATGTCCTGCACGTTGGCGGCGCCATCCGGCACCGTGGCGACGATGCGGTCGAGGGTTTCCTGATTCAGTTGCACCAGCGGCAGCATGTCCGGGGTGATGCGAAAGGCCGGGCTCAGCCAGTCGCCGCCGTGTTGGGCGACCAGCTCCAGCAGTTGCGCCTTGTGCGCCGCGAGGCTGTCCCACAACGCGTCATCCAGCGCGTCGTCGCTGCCCAGAATGACCAGGTCTTCATCTTCCTGTTGAAGGCGGATCGCATGGGTGGAAATGGCAGCCATCAGTTCGCTGAAATGCATGAGGTAACCTGCTGTAAATTCGAAAAAAAATGAGCGCGCAGCAGCGAGTCCATGCAGGCGGCGCGCAGCCTGGAAAAACTAAAACATCGGGGCGTGGGTGTCTGACATGGGAAGCGGGGACAAGCTGCCAGCGTGAGCACCGCAAGTCCCCGTGGGAGCGAGCCTGCTCGCGAATGCGTTGGTTCAGTCAATGTTGATGGCGACTGACACAGCGCTTTCGCGAGCAGGCTCGCTCCCACAGGTTTCGTGTCCGACGATCAGAGCCGGCGTTTGCGGTTGAGGCTCGGGATGGTGGTCTGGGCGATTTCGACCTGCTTCGCCTGCCGCGAGGTCTGTGCCGCCAGCGCGGCCAGCGTCGGCTGGCTGAACAGCGTGCGCGCGTCGACATGCAGGCCAGCCAGACGCATGCGCGCGACCAGACTGACCGCCAGCAACGAATGCCCGCCCAGCTCGAAGAAGTTGTCGTGCCGGCCCACCTGCTCGACCTTGAGCACCTGCGCCCAGATCTGCGCCAACGCGGTTTCCACGTCGCCTGCGGGGGCCTCGTAAGGACGACTGAGCAGCGCCTCCGCCCCCGGTTCCGGCAACGCCTTGCGGTCGATTTTGTCGTTTGGCGTCAAGGGCAACGCCGCCAACCTCACGTAGGCGCCAGGCACCATGAACTCCGGCAACTGCACCAACACATGCGCTCGCAATGCTTCCAGCGTCGGTGCAGCCAGTTCGGCGCGCAGGGTGTAATAAGCCACCAGCCGCTCATCGCGTACCAGCACCACCGCCTCGCGAATGGCCGGGTGTTCCAGCAGGCGGGCTTCAATCTCGCCCAGCTCAAGACGCACCCCGCGCAGCTTGACCTGAAAGTCGTTACGACCGAGGAATTCGAGGTTGCTATCGGCGCCATAACGCACCAGATCACCGGTGCGATACAAGCGATCACCAGGCACGAACGGACTGTCGATAAAGCGTTCGGCCTGCAATTGCGGCAGTCCCAGATAGCCCCGCGCCACGCCCACCCCGCCAATGTGCAAATGCCCAGTGACGCCTGACGGCACTGGCTGATCAAAGGCATCAAGGACGTACAGCCGCGTGTTGCTCAGGGCCTTGCCGATCGGCACCAGTGTCTGAGGCACCGGCTCGCCGGGTTGCAGCGTCCAGCCACTGCTGTCGACCGTGGTTTCGGTCGGCCCGTAGACGTTGTGCAGGCGCACCCACGGCAGGCACTCGCGCACTTGCCGGGCCAGCGCGACGGTCAACTCGCCGCCACCGTTGAGCACATCGGTCAGGCTGGTGCACTGGCTGACATCGTCCTGTTCGAGGAACTGCTGCAACAAGGCCGGCACGAACTTGACCACGGTTATGTTTTGCTCACGAATCACTTGCGTGACATACGCCGAATCGCGATTGCCATCGGCTCGCGCCAGGACCAGGCGCATGCCCGAGCACAGTGGCCAGAAGATCTCCCACACCGAACTGTCGAAACTGTACGGGGCCTTTTGCAGCAACGCCCCGTGTTCAGTCGGCGGCGACAACTGCGAACCCCAATGCACCATGTTGCAGGCGCTGCGGTGCTCGATCATCACGCCTTTCGGCGTGCCGGTGGAGCCGGAGGTGTAGATCATGTAGGCCAGATTCGCCGCGACGAGACCGGGCACCTGCGGATTCTCGTGCGGTTGGTCCCGCCATACACCGAGATCGAGATCGATCAGTGGCACGCCGGGTTCGCCGAGCAAATCACGCGTTGCGGCATGCACCAGCAGCGCGACCGGAGCGCTGTCCTGCAACATGTAGTTGAGCCGTTGCTGCGGATAATCCGGATCGAGCGGCACATAAGCACCGCCGGCCTTGAGAATGCCCAACAGACCGATCACCAGTTCAGGCCCGCGCTCGACGCAGATCGCGACCCGCGAATCCGGTTGCACGCCGAGCCCGCGCAGATAATGGGCCAGGCGGTTGGCCTGCTCGTTCAACTCGCGATAGCTCAGGCGTTGCTCGGCGAACTGCACGGCGATGGCATCCGGCTTGCGCTGTACCTGTTGTTCAAACAGCGCCTGAAGTGGCTGATCCAGCGGGCAGTCGACTGCCGTATCGTTGAACTCGATCAGCAGCCGTTGCAGTTCTTCCTGCGGTAACAACGGCAGGCTATTCAGCGGCCGCTGCGGCGTGTTCTCCAGCGCTTCGACCAACACGCTCAGCGCTGACTGCACATAACTGCAAATCCGCTGTGCGCCGATGCTCGACAGGGTTCGGGTGGTCAACCGCAAGCCTGTGCCGAGGTCATCGACACTCAGGGTAAACGGATAATTGGTCCGCTCCTCATTAGCCAGGGTCTCGATGCCCTGCCAGGTTTGCCGCGAGGTTTTTTGCTCGACATCATCGCTGTGCCGATAGTTGAGCAAGGCGCTGAACAGCGGTGCCGGCGCAGCAACGCCGCTGCAACGCTGGGCCAGCGCCAACGAAGCGTGTTCATGGGCAAGCAACGCGCTCAGGCGCGCATGGGTGGACTTCAGCGCTGCGCGCGCACCCTCGCCGACATCGACCCGCAGCGGCAAGGTGTTGATGAACACCCCGAGCGCCCGGTCGGCACCCGCGCCACCCTGCATGCGGCCCATCAACACCGTGCCAAATACGACACTTTGCTGCGCGGAGGTCGCCGCCAATACTTGCGCCCAGGCGAGGTGGATCAGGCTGGCGATGCTCACGCCCGCCAGGCGCGCCTGCTGCTGCAGGCGCTGATAGAGAGCGCTGGCCAGCGCCTGCTCGGCTTCTTCGATGTTGCTGCCGTCGCCCTGCACGTTCAGCAAAGCGAACGGCAAGGTCGGCTCGTCGATGTCGCCGAGCATCTGCCGAAAGAACGCTTCATGCTCCTGCTCGCTGACACCCAGGCGCGTCTGCGCCACATAGTTGCGGTACGGCACCGGTGCTGCCAGCGGTTCGCCGTGCCCGGACAGGCTGGCGTGGATTTCTTCGCGCATCGCCTCCAGCGCAATGTGATCCATCGCCAGGTGATGGAACAACAAGATGCCAACCACCCGGTCGTGCGCGGGATCACGGGCATACATCAGGCGCAGCAGCGGCGCCTGACTGACATCGAGACGATAACGCCGCGCGTCGAAACGCTCGTGCAATTGATCGATGATCGCGCCACGGGCAGGATCAAATTCGACCTCCTGCACCGGCAAAATCGCCTCGCGCCAAACGACCTGAACCGGCGACGTCAGCCCTTCCCAAACCACCGCCGTACGCAGAATGTCGTGCCGCGCCATGACCTGACGCAGCGCAGCGGCAAAGGCCTCGACCCGCTCGAGGCTGTCGAACGCCAGCAGCGATTGCAGCAAATACGGATCGCCCTGCGCAGCGGTGATGTGGTGATAGAGAATGCCTTCCTGCAACGGGGCCAACGGGTAGATATCCTGCACATTGGCGGCACCGCCCGGCACGGTCGCGACGATACGCTCGATCATCGCCTGATCCAGTTCAACCAATGGCAACAGGTCCGGCGTGATGTACGTGCAATCGGGCGCAATGCGGTTAGCCGGCACCTCGACTTCGCGGCCGCTGCCCTCTGCCGCCGCTAACGCCGCCAGTGTCGGTTGGTTGAACAGCACGCGAACATCGCTGCTCATGCCAATCTGGCGCATGCGTTCGATCAGGCCCACGGCCAACAAGGAGTGGCCGCCCAGCTCGAAGAAATGGTCGTGACGCCCTACCCGGTCGACTTGCAAGACCTCGGCCCAGATCTGGGCGAGAGCGATTTCGACGTCACCTTGTGGCGCCTCGTATTGACGGCGGATCAGCGCGTCCGGCCCCGGTGCCGGCAACGCCTGGCGATCGAGCTTGCCGTTGGCGGTCAGCGGCAAACTCGCCAGGCGCATGTAAGCGGCCGGCAGCATCGTGGCCGGCAAGCGCGATGTCAGGTGCACGTGCAGTTGCAGGATGTCCAGCGCTTCACGCTCGGTGAACCATGCCAACAGTTGACCGTCGCGCACCAGCACCACGGCTTCCTGCACCGCGTCATGGCTGGCCAGTGCGGCTTCGATCTCGCCGAGCTCGACACGCACCCCACGAACTTTCACCTGGTCATCGTTGCGACCGATGTACTCAAGATTGCCGTCGGCGCGCCACCGCGCGAGGTCGCCGGTGCGGTACATGCGCGCATCAGGCTGCGCACTGAACGGGTCGTCGAGAAAGCGTTCGGCCGTCAGGTCCGGACGGTTCAGATAACCCCGGGCAACCCCGGCGCCGCCAACATACAGCTCGCCAATGATGCCGATCGGCACCGGACGCTGCTGATCATCGAGCAGATAAGCCGTGGCATTGCTCACGGGTTTGCCGATGTGCAACGCCTGCCCCGGGCTGATCAGCCCCGAGGTGGCGACCACCGTGGCTTCGGTCGGGCCGTAGTTGTTGACCACCGCAAAACCTTGCGCTCGGCTGAACTGGCGCAGACGATCGCCGCCAATCAGCAAGGTGCGCAAGGTCGGATGATCGAGTTTTTGGCTGAAGGCGTATTCGGCAATCGGCGTCGGCAGAAAGCTGACATCCAGCGGCTGCGCACGCCACCAGGCAAGCAGCGCATCGATGTCTTCGCTGCTTTCGCTCGCGGGTGCAAAATTCAGCGTTGCCCCGGCACACAGCGCCGGCCACACCTCCCACGCCATTGCGTCAAAACCGAAGCCAGCCAGGCTTGAGGTGTGCTGCCCGGGGCCAAGTCCAAACGCCGCACAGTGCCAGTCGACCAGATTGCCCAGCGTGCGGTGCTCGACCATCACGCCTTTGGGCAACCCGGTGGAGCCAGAGGTGTAAATCACATAGGCGAGGTGGTGGGTGTTCAACCCCGTCACGTCGGGATCGGTCAAATTGTCGAGCGGCCACTCGCGCCGATCCAGCTCGATCACCGGCAGCGTTGTGGCGGGCAGACGATCACGCAGATCGCTTTGCGTCAGCAGCGCCACCGGAGCACTGTCGCTGAGCAAGTAACTCAGGCGCTCGGGCGGATGCGCCGGATCAATCGGCACATAAGCAGCACCAGCCTTGAGAATCGCCAACAGCCCGACCAGCGTGTCCAGGCCACGGCGTGCAACGATTGCCACACGATCGTCAGGAAGCACGCCGAGGCCGATCAGATGGTGGGCCAACGCATTGGCTTGCCGATTCAGCTCGGCATAAGTAAGGGTTCGTCCCTCATACGTCGCGACCACCGCGTCCGGCTCTTCGGCCACTCGCGATTCGAAGCGCTGATGAATCAGTCGGCCTTGCGGATAACTGACCCGGGTGTCGTTCCACTCATTGAGCCGGGCCAGTTCTGCCGGGCTATTGAGGTTGAAATCGGCGATCGCCAGCGCCGGGCATTCCAGGCCTTGCTGCAGAATTAGCAGCAAGCGTTCAGTCAACGCCGCGATCTCGTCAGCCGTGAAATAGGCCGGTGAATACACCAGATGCAACCAAGCCTTGTCGGTGTAACGGTTGCTGCGCAGGTGAATGGCCAGCGGAGTCGCCTCGTGCTGGTTGGAGACCTTGACCGAGTGTCCCGAAGCCTCACCGTAACGGTAGTCATGGTCGTCCTGTTCGTAGGACAGCGACAGCTCGAACAGTTGCGTACGGTCTTCGCGCAACAGGCCCAGCGCGCGGTTCATCTCGCTCAGCGGGTAGCGTTGATGGCGGAAATCCTGCTTCAGGTCAGCGCCGATCGCCTTGATCAATTCAGCGAATGACAGCGCTCGCCCAAAGCCCATGCGCATTGCACTGACCTGGGTGAACAAGCCCAAGGTGCTTTTGAAGCGGGCACCGGAGCGATTGAGAATCGGCAAACCGATCACCCATTCATCACGTTGGGCGGTACGACTGAAATACACATGCAGCGCCGCCAGCAAGACATGAAACGCCGAGCCGCCCAGTGGCCGCGCGGTGTCTTTCATGCGTTCGTGCAACAGCGCTGGAAATGCCTTGACGTGGATCCGAGCGGGCGCCGCTTCAGCGTCGAGGGGTTCGCGATGACGAGGGGTCAACAAGGGTTCGGGAATACTGCGGTACTTGTCCAGCCAGTAGCGTTGGTCGCGCTCATAGCGAGGTGATTGATGGTAGCGCGCGTCATCTTCGATAAAGTCGACATAGGACGGTGTCGCCATGCGCGGGCGCTCGCCACGGCAAAACGTGCTGTAGATCTCGCCCACCGACTTGAACAGCAGCGCGAACGCCCAGCCATCGATGATCAAGTGATGGGCCTGGGCTGCCAGCCAGTGACGATGGCGATCGAGGCGAATCAGACTGAAGCGGAACAACGCGTGCCCGCTCAACACAAAGGCCTGCGCCATCTGTGCTTCAACCAGCGCCCGGGCCGCCGCCTGTGGATCGGCTTGCCCGCTGAGATCAAACAGCGGCATGGCCACCGGCAGCGCCTGCGCAAACCCTTGCAACGGCAGCCCGTCGTGACCCACGTCCGATCGCAGAACAATGCGCAAGGCATCATTCGCTTCCACCAGACACTCAAGCGCCGATTGCAGCAATGCCGGATCCAGTGGCCCGGTCAGCTCCACGTAACCGCCAATGTTGTACAGCGGCGAATCTCCGCGGCTCAATTGGTCCAGCCAGATATCCCGTTGGGCGGCAGTCAGCGCGAATGTCTCGACAGGCACGGACAGATCGTCCGCCACGTTGGCAGAAGTAGGCTGCATAAGATCCTTCTCATGAAATTTTGCCGGTATTCAAGCATCGGCCCCGGCGCCGACATGACACCTGAAACCCGGACAACCACTAGGCTCGTACGCGCCTGTCTGACCTTGCGGGCGTGTTTACCGTAGGCACTGTCGAAAAGTTCGGAGAGGAAACACTGAAAAGCTTGTAGGAAAAAAACCACATAGCAGCGCCGCCATTTACCCGAGCGCTGCCGATCAGAATTCCCCTTCGCCAGGTTTTCCGGGGCTTGAGCGTGACTGAACAGTCACACTCGCCGTTACGCCGGCGTTTAACAGCGTCAGAACCCCGGCGCCAATATTCAGAAATAGTGGCACTTTGTGTCCCTGTTTTCCCCTACAGACGTAGGACAAATCCATAGGCTTAAATCCCGCTCCAGATCATGTTCAAGGAGAAATGACTGCGTGGGCGGCTTTTACAGAGACGGCAGACGATTCAGTGATGGCTCTGAACCAAGGATGAAGGATATGAATCTGACCGGCAGCATTCGTAATATGGAAAACCCACACTTCTACTGGCAACTGGGTGAGTTGATAGCAAGCACCGGCGATGATCACTTCGCCACGAACATGTTCCAGTTGGTCGACACCTTGGTGCCGGTCAACCGCGTGGATCTCAGTGAGTGGACGCTGGATGAGCGTCAGGCCAGCGTGGTCGACATCAAGCCGTTGGGCAGCGCCGGTTTGACGCAGACCTGTGCCGCGCCCGATCCGCTGGAAAGCCCCGACGATCATCCGCTGCTGCAGAAGATGATCGAGATGAACGACTCGCTGCTGATTCAACTGAAAGCCTCGCTCCAGCCTCGCCATCCGCAACACAGTGCCCATCAATGCAATCTGGTTTCGCGTACGTCCAACCGCCGTTGCGTGATTTCGTTTTACCGACCGCATACCCAACGGGTGTTTTCCCTGCCGGAGCTGTCGTTTCTCAAGAGCCTGTCCGACACCCTGCTGCCGCTGATCGAACGTCACGCGCAGATCAGTCGGCAAATCCTCGCCCGGCAACCGCGCCAACCGTTGGCCGAGCTGGATCAGGCGCCGCTGGCGCAGGTGTTCGATGAGCGCCTGGCATTAAGCGACATCGCCCTGTCGGTGCGCGAGAAAGAAGTCTGCCTCGGCCTGTTGACCGGCGGCACCGTGCCGCAAATGGCGGAAAAGCTGCGGGTCAAAAACAGCTCGATCGAGACTTACCTGAAACGCGCCACCGCCAAACTCGGCGTCAGTGGCCGCCATGGCCTGGCGAAATGGATGGCCGGGGCCTGAGCACAACGCTCTTTTAATGCATGAGGCAGTTCGATGTTGACGTTGCGACTTTCCCTGCTGTCCATCGCGGTGCTGATGGGCGGTTGTTCATTGATTCCCGAGTATCAGCGCCCCGCTTCCCCCACTGCCGCGCAGTATCCGACAGCAACGCAGCCAGCCACGAGCGCTGAGGACTGGCGCACGCTGTTCACGGATCCGGTGCTGCAACAACTGATCGAAAGCGCGCTGGTCAACAACCGCGACCTGCGCGTGGCGGCACTCAACGTCGAAGCCTTTCAGGCGCAATACCGCATTCAGCGCGCCGACCTGCTGCCGGCGGTGTCGGCCAATGCCAATGAATTGCGCCAACGCATGCCGCCGAGCGTGACCCAAGGCAAAGCGCTGATCAATTCGACGTACTCGGTCAACCTCGGGATAAGCGCTTATGAGCTGGACTTCTTCGGCCGCGTGCGCAGCCTCAGCGAGCAAGCGCTGCAAACCTGGCTTGCGACTGAAGAAGCGCGGCGCAGCGCACAGTTGAGTCTGGTGGCCAACGTCGCCAACGCCTACCTGACCTGGCGCGCCGATCAGGAGTTGCTGGAACTGACCCGCGACACCCTTGCTGCCGATGAACAGAGCCTGCACCTGACCACCCGCAACCGTGAGGCCGGCAAATCGTCAGCGCTGGAGCAGGCGCAGGCCAGAACCAGCGTCGACAGTTCACGGGCCAATCTGGCGCGCTATCAGCGTCAGGTCGCCCAGGACTTGAACAGCCTGACCTTGCTGGTCGGCGCGCCGGTGCCGAATTCTCTGCCCGCGCGTCCACTGGCCAGCGAGCTGGTGCGGCAACTGCCCGCCGGCCTGCCCTCGGATCTGCTGCAACGGCGTCCGGACATCCTTCAGGCGGAGTACAAACTGAAAGCAGCCAACGCCAATATCGGTGCGGCACGGGCGGCGTTTTTCCCCAGTGTCAGCCTGACGGCGAATGCCGGGACGTCGAGCCGCGATCTGTCCGGGCTGTTCGGCGGAGGCTCTGGCGCCTGGACCTTTCAGCCGCAGATCAGCCTGCCGATTTTTAACGCCGGCAGCCTGCGCGCCAGCCTGGATTATTCGAAGCTACAGAAAGATGTGGCGGTGGCCGAATACGAAAAATCGATTCAAACCGCATTTCAGGAAGTCGCCGACGGCCTCGCTGCGCGCAGCACTTATCAGCAGCAATTGCAGGCGCAGCGCGATCTGGTCGCGGCCACACAGACTTACTACAACCTGGCGCAAAACCGTTATCAAAACGGCGTCGACAGCAGCCTGACATTCCTCGATGCGCAGCGCTCGCTGTTCAGTTCGCAGCAAGGCCTGATCACCGATCGCCTCGCGCAACTGGTCGCCGAGGTCAATCTGTACACCGCGCTGGGCGGGGGCTGGAGCGCCGATGAGTCACGCGCGCAGTAAGCCACAGTCACTTTTCCTTACACCTTTTGTCGCGCGATCCTGCGCCGTGCGGCGATCCGTGGCCGGCGTCTGCCTGCAGTTTGGTATCATGCGCCGCTTTTACGGTTAACCCCCCGCCAGTCCTGCTGACTGACGGGCTGCAAAAGGCGGTATTAGATGACGGCTTTGTTGACTCGCCGCAAGGTGCTTGCGGGAATGGGCGTACTCGGGCTCGGCCTGCTCGCCGGCTGCGACACCCGCGGCCAACTGTCGTACAAGTACGGCAAGGATCTGAGTAACAAGATCATGGGGCGCACCTTCAAACTGAAGAACACCGATGGCGAAACCATGACGCTGTCGAGCTTTCGCGGCATGATGCCGATGGTGTTCTTCGGCTTCACCCAGTGCCCGGCAGTCTGCCCGACCACCCTCGCCCGCGCGGCGAAAATCAAGAAACTGATGGGCGCCGATGGCGATCGTTTGCAGGTGATCTTCATCACCCTCGATCCCGAGCGCGATACCCCGGAAATCCTCGACGCCTACATGAAAGCCTTCGACCCGACGTTCGTTGCGCTGTACGGCACACTCGAGGAAACCGCGGCCACCGCCAAGGAATTCGACGTGTTCTACGAGAAAGTCCCGGCCGGCGACACCTATACCATCTCGCACACTGCCACCAGTTACGTTTACGACTCCAACGGCGGCTTGCGCCTGGGTCTGTCCACCTCGCTTTCGGCAGAACAATGCACGGAAGATTTGCTTACTGTTATGGAGGTTTGCTGATGCAACCTGTTCTGAACCACATCAAACGCGCTGTCATCGGTCTGTCTCTGCTGGGCCTGGCGTTCCAGGTGTCCGCGCAGACCAAAGTCGACGACGCCTGGGTCCGTGCCACCGTGCCGACCCAGTCCGCCAGCGGCGCGTTCATGACCCTCACCGCCGACAGCGACAGCAAGTTACTCAGCGTCGCCACGCCAGCGGCCAAAGACGTGCAGATCCATGAAATGACCATGAAGAATGACGTCATGAGCATGGGCCCGGTGAAGTTCGTCGAGCTGCCGGCCGGCAAAGCGGTCAAGCTTGATCCGAACGGCTACCACGTGATGCTGATGGGCCTGACCGCTCAGTTGAAAGAAGGCGAGAGCGTGCCGCTGACCCTGATCGTGGAAAACTCCAAGGGCGAAAAAGAAACAATCGAAGTGAAGGCACCGGTTCGTGCGCTGACCAACATGGAAGGTCACGATCACAGCAAAATGCACTGATCTGACTGAGCGGCAATAAAAAAGGGGCGGCCTGATCGATGATCAGGCCGCCCCTTTTTTGTATTTGATCTGCGCAGTATTAACGCTTGCGGGCCAACGCCTTGCGCACGCTTTCCCGTGACATCCCCGAGCCGGAACGGGGCACGGCCTTATCTACGGGCGCCTTGGCCAACTGTTCCTTGCGCTTTTCCACCTCACGCCACTGATAACCGAGATATCCGCCTGCCGCCACAATCCCCAGCCAACCGAACACCGAACTGACGAAGAACCACAGCCCGAGGGTGATCCACACGGTTTTCGAGGTGAATAACTTCAAGCTGTCATCGGCAGGCACCGGTTCAGCCGGTTCAACCACTGCCTGCGTCACCGGTACTCTGTGCACCCCATCCAGATCAATGCGCCAAGCGAAGTCCGCCCCGGCCACCGGAATGTTTAGCTGATTACCTTCAGCACGATGCACCCGAATGTCGCCATCGACGAGCGACATGGAGCTGAAACTGATCTGGGTTTCATAGTGAATCTCGCCGTTGACCTGGGTCACGACCGTTCGTTTTTGGTCAGTGGGGGTGTCGCGCATGCCGATTCCTTGAGCGTTCCACGTCGGACGACGTGCGATGGGATAATCCGTTGGAGTCGAATGCTACTGAGTGGCTATTACGCTGTCCAGAAAACGTGCCCCTAAGCTGCAGACCTACGCGAAATCCTCCGGCATGAGTCTGTTCGAGGTTAACGGCTGGATGGAAAGCGTGCTTTACATCGAATAAATCTTCGGCGACCATGTAAAGGGTCTTTTACATAGGAAGTGAAGAATGAACCGGTACTACCTCGAATTGGGCGCAGCATTAATCATCTACATTCTGGTGCTGACAGCATCATTGATTGCCTCGCAATACCTGATGGACGCCCCCATCGTGATGCGCTCGGCCGTCGCAGTGACGCCAGTCATTCCGGCGGGACTGATGTGCTGGGCCATCGTGCGCAATATGCGGCGCATGGACGAAATGCATCTGCGCATCCAGTTTGAAGCGTTGGGGTTTGCCTTCGCCGCCTCGGCACTGTTGACCTTCAGCTACGGTTTCCTGGAAAACGTCGGCGCCCCGCATATTCCGTGGACGTGTGTATGGCCGGTGATGGGGCTGATGTGGATTGTCGGCCTGCAAATTGCGCGACGCCGCTACCAATGAAAAACCGTCTCAAGGAATTGCGCGCCGAGCGCAAATGGTCGCAGGTCGATCTGGCTGAACGCCTGAGCGTGTCGCGTCAGACGATTAACGCTATAGAAAACGAACGCTACGACCCGAGTCTGCCACTGGCCTTTCAGATTGCTCGGGCGTTCGAGTTATCAATCGAAAGCATTTTTGATGATGGCATGAACTGAAACGCTCCCCTCGCGTCCTCGCTACTTGCAAAAACGGACTACGCTCGGAGACACCACGGAATTGCGTGGCATCCGTTTTTCTATTGTCAGCGAGGACGACAACATGAGTCCCTTTGGCCCGGTTTTGAGCTTTCGCGGTATTCAGAATCAGAAATACTGTGTATCTGCCCTGCTGGTGCAAGACCTCAACGCACCGGCACCCACTACGCAGGTCGCGCAGGCACACAATCCGACGATCAAACGGATTGCCCGGATTCCTTTGATCAAACCGCGCATGGCCGTCTGGCGACTGGACATGCAGATCCAGCAAAGTAAAACGCAGTTGAAGATCGACTATGACTTGGGAGATGTGTCGGGCTCATTTCACGTCCCGCCTCTGGATCAGGCTCCCCGCATCGCTTACACCTCGTGCAACGGTGTGTCGGACGTCAAATACCTGAATTCGCTGGCAGATCGCTATGCCGAACGCTGGAGTCATCTCGCGCAGACCCACAAGCAAGCCGAGTACCATCTGTTGGTCATGGGAGGCGATCAGATTTACAGCGATGAACTGTTACAGACTCAAGGCCCCTTGAATGAATGGTACAAACAGTTCTCCTGGAATCGTGATGACACTCTGTGGACTGAAGAAATGGAAGTTCAGGCAGACGAGTTTTTCGCCAGTGTTTACCCGCGATACTGGGCCAGACCACAGATACTGAAAATGCTCAGTTGCGTTCCGACCCTGATGATGTGGGACGATCACGACATCATTGACGGTTGGGGATCCTATCCCCAGGCCCTGCATGAAAGTCCCGTACACCAGGGGCTGTTCCGCATTGCCAGTTATTATTTTCGTCTCTACCAATTACAGGTTGACGAAACCGAGAGCCGCCCGGGAGCGATTACTCGTCAAGGGCATACCTTCGCTTTTGAAGGCCTCGGTGGCCTCGCCATTGTCGTTCCCGACCTCAGGTCTGAACGTGCGCCCGACATCAAAGGCAGAAACGGCCAGCTCAAACAGCCCACGCAAATCATGTCGCAAAAAAGCATCTCGCAGATGTTTACCTGGATCAAAAGCCTGACGGTCAGCAAACCTTCACACCTGCTGTTCATCTCCAGCGTTCCGGTATCGTTCGTCAACCTTGCGCTGCTTGAGGCCCTGATCGGATGGATTCCGGGAGAGATCGGACCGGAGGATGATTTCCGCGACCACTGGCGCCATCAGCCGCACAAAAACGAGCGCAAGCAACTGATCAATGGATTGCTCGATTTCGCCAAGTTGGCGAAATGCAAAGTCACCATTGTCTCCGGGGATGTGCATGTAGCGGCCGCCAGCGTCATTCGTTCGGCCAACCCCCGGCATATCGACAATGGTGCAGAAGTCATCCATCAGCTGATTTCAACCGGCATCGTCCATCCTCCTCTGCCTGTGCTGACGATCAGAAGCCTGGAAACGATCACCGCTACCCGGGAAAAGATCGACACCGACCTTACTGCCGAGATGCAAGCCATTGGGTACGACGGAAATTGCCTGATTGCCAGTCGTAACTGGCTGTCCATCGAGCCAGACAAAAGTTCCGACGGGCGCAATCGGTTGTGGGTGAAATGGCACGTCGAGGGGCACGATCACCCCATTACGCGACTGATCGAGCCTGCCGGTTGAGTTCCGGAAATCCCCTGCACCGGGCCGGGTTCTTCAGCTACCGGCCCCACCATGCGCCTCTTCAAAGAAGTAATCCTTCCAGCTGTCGGCCTTGTTCTTCAGCACACCCAGTTCCTGCAACTTCTCGGCATAGATAAAGGTGCGCTGCGGCACCACCGTGAAGTCGATTTCCGGGTCTTTGACGATTTGCTCAACCAGGGCCAGCGGCAACTTCGACTGTTCGACACGAATGTACGCCTGAGCCGCCGCCGGCTTGTCAGCCTTGATAATTTTCTCGGCTTCGGCCAAAGCGTCGTAGAACGCCTTGTAGGTTTTCGGGTTTTCGTCGTGGAATTTTTCTGTGGTGTAGAGCACGTTGAACGTTGCCTGACCGCCGAGCACGTCATAGGAGCTCAGCACTTTGTGCACGTTGGGATTCTGCAAAGCCTGGTACTGGAACGGCGGGCTGGAGAAATGCGAGTTGATCTCGGAGCCGCCGGCGATCAGCGCGGCGGTCGCATCGGGGTGCGGCAGGCTGACTGAAATATCGTCGAATTTCTTGTACTGCCCGTCACCGAATTCCTTGGCGGTTTCGATCTGCAAGGTGCGTGACTGGAAGCCCACGCCGGCAGCCGGCACGGCAATCCGGTCCTTGTCGGTGAAGTCCTTGAGCGTTTTGATGTTCGGGTTGTTGGTCAGCAAATAGTTGGGCATCGAACCCAGCGCGGCGATGGCTTTGACGTTCTGTTTGCCTTTGGTGCGATCCCACACGGTGAGCATCGGCGGCACACCGGCGGACACCACGTCGAGGGATCCGGTAAGTAATGCTTCGTTCATCGCGGTGGCCCCGGAGATGCTGTTCCAGTCGACCTTGATGTCGAGGCCCTGCTCCTTGCCGTGTTTTTCGATGAGATTCTGGTCGCGCACTACATCGAGAATCAGGTAACCGATGCCGAATTGCTGGGCGATGCTGATCTTGCCTTCGGCCTGGGCGCCGGTGCTGAACAACGCACTCGCGGCCAGGGAGGCGGCCAACAGAGTCAGTGCAGAACGTTTGAACGGTGTGGCCATGACAACCTCGCAGCATGGGGGTGGTGTGCTGAAAGGCCTGACTTTATCGCTATAAAAAATAGAAATTAAATATCTTTATCGCATATCGATAGCACGGGTTGTCGAGCGAACGGAGGCTGCAATCTTGTGATGCCGGGTTTCGATAACAAGATCAAAAGATCGCAGCGTGCCGCAGCGCCTACATTGGAATCCGGTGGCGGCTCGACGGGTTAAACAGTCTGAAACAATAAATCCACCAGCCTCAATATCGTCGATTGCTGTGCCACGCGAAGGCCGGTCAGGCCTGCAGACACTCCATCACCTTCAGGGGCCACCGCACCAGCACATCAGTTGAGGGTTTAAAAGGGCGATCAGACAGTCCACCCTTGGTATCATCGCGCACACTTTTATGACGATTTAATGGCTGGAAGGTCTTTTTTGTGAGCGCTCTTTTTAACCGGTTGCGGCAGCCGCATGCCCGCCTCTTTTCCCTGATTGTCCTGGTGCTCGTGGTGCCGCTGTGCCTGCGTGCGGCGCTGGGTTGGTCGGCACCGCTGGGCTATTTGTCGGATCTGGCCATCGGTAGCCTGTTGGTGGTGTTGCTGCATCGCCGGGCGTGGTGGCTGGCCTTGCCGGTGTTGCTGTTCTGGGGATTGCTGGCGGTGGCGACCGCTGAACTGGTCAGCGCGGTTGGTCGGCTGCCGACGCCTTCGGACATTCATTACCTGATCGATCCGCAGTTCGTGGAAAACTCCAGTGGTGGCGGCCTGGCCCATCCTGCACTGGGCATCACTTTGCTATTGGCCCTGCTGTTCTGGCTGCTGACCCGGTTTGCCAACCGCGACCTGCCACGTCCGCCCCTGCCCCGCGCTGCCTGGAGCGCACCGTTGGTGTTGTTCGCCGCTCACTGGGGCGCGCAGAACCTGTGGCCAAACGAAGCGGATCCGTGGCGTCAGTACAACCTGCCGCACCGATTGCTGGCCAGCGAGGTCGCCGATCTGCAGATCCAGGCCGAGGAATGGCTGGACGGTGATGTCGTAGAACCCGCGCCGGCGATGGCCGGTCTCACCGACGTCGACCTCAACGGGCAGAAACTGCTGGCCGCGCCGGGACAAGCACGCAACGTGCTGATCATCGCGCTGGAAGGCATTCCCGGGGCTTACATCCGCGCCAACCGCGAGGCGATCGGCAGCCATTATCAGGAAGACCTGATGCCCAACCTCAGCCGCTGGGCCGAGCGCGGCATGAACACCCCGGACTACGTGCTGCATACGCACCAGACCATTCGCGGTCTGTACGCGATGCTCTGCGGCGATTACGACAAACTCAACAACGGCACGCCCAAAGGCGTGGAAATGCTCACCCTCAACGAGCGCAATCAGGCCTGCCTGCCGGCGCAGCTGCGCGAACACGGCTTCAGCACGCACTATCTACAGGGCGCGGGGCTGCGCTTCATGGCCAAAGACAAGATCATGCCGCACATTGGTTTCGATGCGACGCACGGTCTGGAATGGTTCAGCAACAGCAATTATCTGGAATTCCCGTGGGGCAAGGATGACAAGGCGTTTTTTGAAGGCGCGCTGGATTATGTCGGCCAACTGAAAAAGCAGAAACAGCCGTGGATGCTGACGCTGCTGACCGTCGGCACCCATCAGCCCTACTCCGCGCCCGAGGAATACCTGGAGCGCTACGAAACGCCGAAACAGGCCGCCGTCGGTTATCTCGACGATGCGCTGGAGCAATTCCTCAGCGGCCTCGAGCGCCAGGGCGTCCTGAAAGATACGCTGGTGGTGATCACCTCGGACGAATCCCATGGCATTGACGGCGTGCGCCTGGCCTCTTCATGGGGCTTCAACCTGACCCTGGCGCCGGAGCATGAACAACTGCCAAGGCTCAACAAAGGCGTGTATGGCCACGTCGATCTGAGCACTTCCATACTCGACTACTTCGACTTGCCGGTGCCTTCCGCGCTGAGTGGCCGCTCGCTGTTTCGCGACTACGACAGCGGCCGCGAAATCATGTCGTTCACCAACGGCAAGCTGCGCTATCACAACGGTCAGGGGATTTTTTCCGAGTGCGACATGCCGCGCCGCTGCCGCTACTACGAAAGCGCCGGTTTCATCGCCGAGAGCGCCACGTACAAAGGCAACTACAGCGGTCATCCGGCCCGGCAGATCGCCGCTCGCGCCAATGCTCTCGACCTGTCGCTGCTGCGCACGCCGCTCAATCATCGCTATCAGTTCGGCAGCACCAACGTCATCCCGCTGCAAGCGCAAATCAAGGATGACTGGGCCGACAACCTGATCGGCGCGCAGTACCTGGAAATGCCCAAAGGCTCGCACACCCGCGTGCGCCTGACCGTGCGCTCAGTCGATCCGCAACAAGCGGCGTACATTCAGCTCAAGGCCAAAGAGTTTGAACAGGACGTGCAGATCGGTCTGCCGCAGGAGATGGTGGCAACCGCCGAGCAGCCACTGGAAATGAACTTCAGCTTCGACAACCCGCAAGAGCGCAAAGCGTTTTCTTTCCATTTGCTGGGGTATGGCTTGGGCGCGGTTGAGGTGACGGATTTCAGTGTGATTACCGAGTTGCCGGGGCAAGAGGACATCCTTGACGACGTGCCGGAGGACGACACGGCTCAATCCACCTGATCACGCCCGTGTAGGAGCTGCCGCAGGCTCGGGCCGCGATCGGACGATCTTTTGCTTTTAAAATAGAGATCAAAAGATCGCAGCCTGCGGCAGCTCCAGTGGGAATCAGTGATTATCAGAACGTTGTGCGCAACCCGACCTGAATGCTGCGCCCTTCTGCCGGCGCAATGTCGCGCAGAATCGAACTGGCGTAACGCACGGTTTGATTGGTCAGGTTCTCGGCATTGACGAAGGCCAGCCATTGGCTCTGACCGACATCGAAGTGATACCCGACATTGGCGCCCAGCGTGGTGTAGCCGTCAGTGCTGCTTTCATTGTCCGGCACGCGATGCTGTGAACTGGCGTGTTCAACATCAATGCGCGCCTGCCACTTGTCCAGTTCCCACAGCAGCCCGGTGCTCAACCGCAGCGGCGCGATGCGTGGCAAGTCTTCGCCGGTATCGAGGTTCTTCGCGCGGGTGTAATCGCCGGACAACTCCAGCGCAAACTTGCCGTATGCGCTCTCGCCGAGCTTCCAGTGATCCTGCGCTTCAAAGCCGCTGAAGCGCGCGCGCACACCGGAATAGGTGTATTCGGGAATACCGTCGGCGTCCTCTTCGCCCTCGTCATTCAACCTTCGGCCCGTACCGAGCAAGCCGATGTAGTTGGAGAAGTGGCTGTAAAACACACCGACACTGCCCTTGTGCGTACCATTGTCGAAGCGCAGCGCAAGGTCACTGGACACGGCTTTTTCTTTCGACAGCCCGGCATCGCCGACTTCATAAGTGCCGGTCGCGACGTGGGCACCGTTGGCGTAAAGCTCATAGAACGTCGGGGCGCGCTCGGTGTAGCCCAGCGTCGCGGCCACCGACCAGATCGGCGTCAGCGTGTACACCGCACCGGACGACAGACTGCCAGCGGTGAAACTGCTGGATCGATCGGCGTTGGCAAAGCGCTCGTTACCCTTGGCGTCCGGGTCGACCGTGGTGTGCTCAAGGCGTCCGCCGAGGGTGAACAGCAGCCGGTCGGTGGCTTGCAACTCTTCAAGAATGAACAGCGCAGCGGCATCGGTATCGGTCTGCGGTACAAACGCTTCTTCGCCGAGTGCCGAGAACTCGTTGCGGCTGACCTGCGCACCGATTACGCCGTTGAACGGCCCCAACGGCTGGTGCCGCGCCTCGACACGCGCCTCGTAACCTTTGTTCTTGAACGTCGTGCCGACCTCGCCACCTTCGATTTCGCGATGCTCGTAATCGGTGTAACCCGCATCCAGCTTGATCGAACTGAACGGCCCATCGAGATTGCGGATCTCCGAGGCGAACGCGTAGTGCTCCTGTTGCATGCGGATGCGCACGTCTTGTTCAGCGGGCGAACCGTAGTTGGAGTCGTAGTTGCTGTAGGACAGGCCAGCGTAGCCGTCATCCCAAGTGTAAGAGCCGCCGACCGCGCCGCCGTCCTGCCGACCATCGCTGTTGGCCAGGCGATGCTTTTTCGAGTCGCCGTCGTCGTTCGCGCGCTCGCGGCTGGTTTTCGCGTAACCGGGGATTTTCAGATCATTAAACTCGCGGGCACTGGCGTCCAGATGCAGGGCGAATTGACCGTTACCGGCCTCGAGTTTGCCGGCGCTGCTACGCGTGGTGTCGGCACCGCCGTAGCGCAACTCACCGGCGCCATGGATTCCGTCGATAGCCTCGGTCGGAATGCGGTTATCAAAAGTGTTGACCACCCCGCCAATGGCACTGCCGCCGTACAGCAGCGCTGCCGGACCACGGACGATTTCAACGCGTTCGACGTTGACCGGGTCCAGCGGCACCGCGTGATCGTAAGACAGCGACGAGGCATCCAGCGCGCCGACACCGTTGCGCAGAATACGGATGCGGTCACCGTCCTGGCCGCGAATGATCGGCCGGCTCGCGCCCGGGCCGAAGTACGACGAAGACACCCCGGGCTGCTTGTTCAGGGTTTCACCGAGGCTACCCTTCTGTTGAAACGTGAGGTCGTCGCCGCTGAGCACGGTCGATGGCGAAGCGAGTGTCTGGCTGCCGAGCGGATTGCCGGTGATGACTTGCGGTTGCAGTTCGAGGGTGTCAGCGGCGAACACCGGGGATGCAAAAAGCAGCGCGGCGGCCAACGGATTGAGGCGTCGTTGCAGGGGGTTAGAACGGGCAGGCATTGCAGAATTTCCATGCGCTGAAAAGTGAGGATCGCTGCCAGCGTTTTTCTTTAACGCTGGTAGAAACAGAATGAAACGAATTTTATGTTATACAATAACATTTCTTCCTGTCATCCCGATTTTCACTTTTTGTTTTTTGCAGAGGCTCAACAACGCATGTTTCCAGCAGGTAGCCGCTATCGGCTGATCCGTGAAGCGCTCCGAAAAACGCTGAAAGACTTTGCCTATCAGCCTCCAATAGTCGGCCTATTAGCTGACTCTCCAAGTCGGGTCTAGCCTTACTAGTCCGAAGTCGGCACGAGCCGGCCGTAGCAGACCTGATAAGGACCCGAACATGGCAAACGAATCGAAATGCCCGTTCAACCACGCCGCCGGTGGTGGTACGACGAACCGTGACTGGTGGCCGAATCAACTCAACCTGAAAATCCTCAGTCAGCATTCGCCAAAGTCCGATCCGTTGGGCAAGGACTTCGACTACGCCAAAGCTTTCAAAAGCCTCGACTTTCAAGCCCTGAAACAAGATCTCAATGCGCTGATGACCGACTCTCAGGACTGGTGGCCAGCCGACTTTGGCCACTACGGCCCCCTCTTCATCCGCATGGCCTGGCACAGCGCTGGCACTTATCGCACCGCCGATGGCCGTGGTGGCGCCGGCTCCGGGCAACAACGCTTTGCACCACTGAACAGCTGGCCGGACAACGTCAGCCTCGACAAGGCCCGCCGCCTTCTGTGGCCGATCAAGCAGAAGTATGGCCGCAATATTTCCTGGGCTGACCTGATCGTTCTCACTGGGAACGTCGCGCTGGAATCCATGGGTTTCAAAACCTTCGGTTTCTCCGGTGGCCGCCCCGATGTGTGGGAGCCGGACGAAGACGTCTACTGGGGTTCGGAACACGAATGGCTGGGCGGCGACAGCCGTTACGGCAAGGACAAGTCCGCCATGCAGGAACCCGGTGACGGTACGTTGGTTGCCGAGCCGGATTTGCATGGCAAAGAAGAGAGCCGCACCGATCAGGGCGAACGCAATCTGGAAAACCCGCTCGCCGCCGTGCAAATGGGCCTGATCTACGTGAACCCCGAAGGTCCGGAAGGCAATCCAGACCCCGTCGCTTCAGCCCACGACATTCGCGAAACCTTCGGCCGCATGGCCATGAACGATGAAGAAACCGTCGCGTTGATCGCTGGCGGTCACGCCTTTGGTAAAACCCACGGCGCCGGCCCAGCCGATAACGTCGGGCCAGAGCCGGAAGCGGCCGGCCTCGAAGAACAAGGCCTCGGTTGGCGCAACGCGTTCGGTACCGGCAAGGGTGGCGACACCATTACCAGCGGTCTGGAAGTGACCTGGACCACCACACCGACGAAGTGGAGCAACAACTACCTGGAAAACCTGTTCGGCTTCGAGTGGGAGCTGAGCAAAAGCCCGGCCGGTGCGCATCAGTGGATTCCGAAGAACGGCGCCGGTGCCGGTACCGTTCCCCACGCCCATGATCCGAGCAAAAAGCTTTCGCCGACCATGCTCACCTCCGACCTGGCGCTGCGTTTCGACCCGGCTTACGAGCAGATCTCGCGGCGCTTCCTCGCCAACCCGGATCAGTTGGCCGATGCCTTCGCCCGCGCTTGGTACAAACTGATCCACCGCGACATGGGCCCGCTGTCTCGCTACCTCGGCCCGGAACTGCCGAATGAAGAACTGTTGTGGCAGGATCCGATCCCCGCTGTCACTCATCCGCTGATCGACGACAGCGACGCGGCTGCGCTGAAAGGCAAAATCCTCGCGTCAGGCCTTTCGGTGTCGCAACTGGTCTCGACCGCATGGGCCGCTGCCTCGACGTTCCGTGGCTCCGACAAGCGCGGCGGCGCCAACGGTGGTCGCCTGCGTCTGGCACCGCAAAAATTCTGGCAGGCCAATCAGCCTGAGCAACTGGCCAAAGTGCTGCAAACCCTTGAGGGCATTCAGAACGACTTCAACAGCGGCGCTGCTGGCAAGAAAGTCTCGCTGGCAGACCTGATCGTATTGGCCGGGAATGCCGGGGTCGAGCAAGCAGCGAAAAACGCTGGCCACTCGGTCACGGTGCCGTTCACACCGGGACGTACGGACGCCTCGCAAGAGCAAACCGACGTTGATTCCTTCGGTTTCCTTGAACCGATTGCCGATGGCTTCCGCAACTACAGCAAAGGCAAATACACCGTTTCGGCCGAGGCGTTGCTGATCGACAAGGCGCAATTGCTGACACTGACCGCACCGGAGATGACTGTGCTGCTGGGTGGTCTGCGGGTGTTGAACACCAACGTCGGGCAAACCCGGCATGGTGTGTTCACTTCGCAGACGGAAGCACTGACCAATGACTTCTTCACCAACCTGCTGGACATGGGGGTGGAGTGGAAGCCGACTTCGAGGGATGCGGATGAGTTCGAGGGGCGTGACCGTAAAACCGGCAGCGTGAAGTGGACGGCGACGCGGGTTGATCTGGTATTCGGCTCGAATGCGCAACTGCGGGCATTGGCTGAGGTGTATGCCAGTTCGGATGCCAAGGAGCAGTTCGTCAAAGACTTCGTTGCGGCCTGGACGAAGGTGACGAATCTGGATCGGTTTGATTTGAAGTAATTTTTCGGAAAATAAAAACGCCGCATTGTTTCAATGCGGCGTTTTTTTGTGTGTACGGCTTGGGTTTTGTGGTGATGCGTGAATCCTGCCCCCTCACCCCAGCCCTCTCCCCCCAGGGGGGCGAGGGGGAAAGGGAGCAGATCTTCGTGCTTTTCAAGTCCTGAGTTCGGCTCCGGACTTTCAGATGTGAAACTCGTACATCCACCTCGGTCAGTCCCCTCTCCCACTATGAAAGAGGGAAAGGGAGCAGATCGGGGCTGTTCAAAGCCTGAGTTCGACTCCGGACTTTCAGGTCGGTGTCACTCGACCATCCAACCCGGTCAGTCCCCTCTCCCTCTGGGAGAGGGTTAGGGTGAGGGCCGGTCCAACGCTGGAACACCGACGCCAACACACCATCAAGCCAGGCTCTTGCTCACCACCTCATACACATCACTCGACAACTGCCCCGACGCCCGAATCCGCTCCAGCTCGCCCTTCATCAAAGCCTGACGCGCATCGTCATATTTGCGCCAGCGCGTCAGCGGCGCCAGTTGGCGCGAAGCGATCTGCGGGTTGAAGCCGTTCAGCTCGATCACCAGATCCGCGAGAAAGCGATAACCTGAGCCATCGGCCGCGTGGAAGTTGATCAGGTTCTGCCCGGCAAACGCGCCGACCAGTGCACGCACCTTGTTCGGGTTCTTGATGTTGAACGCCGGGTGTTGCATCAACGCTTTCACCCGTTCCAGACCGCCCGGCAAGGTGCTGCCGGCCTGCACGCTGAACCACTGATCCATGACCAGAGGATTGTCCTTGAAGTGCTCGGCGAAACTCGCCAGCGCCAAGGCTTTCTGCTCTTCAAATGGCGAGTTGACCAACACGGCCAGCGCAGTCAGGCGTTCGGTCATGTTGTCGGCCGCTTCGAATTGCTCCAGCGCCGCCGCCAATACTTCCGGCTTACCGCTGAGCATCAAGTACGACAATGCAATGTTCTGCAGCGCGCGACGAGCAAAGTGCTCGGCCTCGGCCACATACGGGGTCTTTTTCGACAGATCACGATTGGCTTGATAACGCAGCCACAGAGCTTCGAACAAACCTTCCGCCAGTTGCTGACGCGCGAACTCACGGGCGATATGAATGGCATCGACATCCGCCACTTCGCTGATTTCAGTGAGGTACGCCTCACCCGGCAACGAGAGCATTTCGGCGACCATGGCCTGATCGAGCGACTCATCCGACAGCACCGTACGCAGCGCCGACACCAGACGCGGATCGAGTTTCAGGCTTTCGCCTTTCTGTTGCTGGCCAATCAATTCCTGCAGGACTTGCACCGACAGTTGCTGACCGGCATCCCAGCGGTTGAAGCCGTCGCTGTCGTGCTGCATCAGGAACATCAGTTGATCGCGGTTGTACGGGAAGCTCAGTTTCACCGGCGCGGAGAAGCCGCGCAGCAGCGATGGCAGCGGCTGTTCAGCGATATCAACGAAGGTGAAAGTCTGCTCGGCTTCGGTGACCGAGATCACGCGGGTGGTGCCTTGCGCCGATGCCTCGCCGCTCAGACGCAAAGCAATCTCGTTACCTTGGCTGTCGAGCAGGCCGAGTTCGACCGGAATCACGAACGGCAGTTTTTCAACTTTGTCCGGGGTTTCCGGGCAGCTCTGGCGGAAGGTCAGGCTGTAGCTTTTCGCGGCGGCGTCGTACGACTCGCTCACCGCCAGACGCGGCGTGCCGGCCTGGCTGTACCAGCGTTTGAACTGGCTCAGGTCGACACCGTTGGCGTCTTCCATCGCTTTGATGAAGTCGTCGCAGGTTACCGCTTGGCCGTCATGGCGTTCGAAGTACAGATCGCTGCCCTTACGGAAGCCTTCGGCGCCGAGCAAGGTGTGAATCATGCCAACCACTTCCGAACCCTTCTCGTATACGGTCAGGGTGTAGAAGTTGGAGATTTCGATAAAGCTGTCCGGGCGCACAGCGTGAGCCATCGGGCCGGCATCTTCGGCGAACTGATGGGTGCGCAGATAAGCCACGTCCTGAATGCGCTTGACCGTGGCCGAGTTCATGTCGGCAGAGAAGCCGGAATCACGGAATACGGTGAAGCCTTCTTTCAGCGACAGCTGGAACCAGTCGCGGCAGGTCACGCGGTTGCCCGACCAGTTGTGGAAATACTCGTGGGCGACGATCGCTTCAACGCGCTGGTGTGCGGCGTCGGTCGCGGTTTCGGCGCGGGCCAGTACGGCGCTGGAGTTGAAGATGTTGAGGCCTTTGTTCTCCATTGCGCCCATGTTGAAGTCGTTGACGGCGACGATCATGAAGATGTCCAGATCGTACTCGCGACCGTAAACCTCTTCGTCCCAGCGCATCGACTTCTTCAGGCTATTCATCGCGTGCTGGCACTTGTCGATGTTTTCCGGCTCGACGTAAATGCGCAGTGCAACATCGCGGTTGGTCATGGTGGTGAAGCTGTCTTCAACGCACCACAAATCACCGGCCACCAGCGCAAACAGGTACGCCGGTTTCATGAACGGGTCTTCCCAGGTTGCCCAGTGCCGGCCGTCTTCGCCCGGGCCCGAGGCAATCGGGTTGCCGTTGGAGAGCAGCACCGGATAGTTGTGCTGTTCCGCGACCACGGTGGTGGTGAACTTGCTCATCACGTCCGGGCGGTCGAGGTAATAAGTGATCTTGCGGAAACCTTCGGCCTCGCACTGAGTGCAGAACATCGTGCCGGACTTGTACAGGCCTTCCAGCGCGGTGTTGGTTTCCGGATGGATCTTCACGCTGGTGTCGACCGTGAAAGTTTCGCTGGCCGGTTGCAGGGTCAGGTGGTTTTCCGTGAGCTGGTATTGGCCGTCAGACAGTTCCTGATCCGCCAGCGTTACCGAGAGCAGCTCCAACTGCTGGCCATCGAGCACCAGCGGCGGCAGGCCCGGGCCACGCGCCGGGTTGCGGCGCATGACCAACTGCGCGTGCACCAGGCTGTGATCCTCGAACAACTCGAAGGTCAGGTGTGTTTCGTCGATCAGGTACTCGGGCGCCTGATAGTCCTTCAGGTAAATCATCTTCGGTTGTTCGGTGCGCATGCTGGCGTCCTTATTGATGCACGGCGAGCTGATAAGCCGTGTACTTGCGAATGTTGATCACGCCGGTGTCGAAGATCAGGTACTGGCCCTTGATCCCCAGCAGCGTGCCTTCGGCAATCGGGTTCTTGTCCAGGTTGAAGCTGACGATTTTGGCCGGGTATTGCTCGACCGGATAGCGGATTTCCAGCGGTTCTACATCGGCAATCGTCTGAATAGCCTGTAGGCCGAATCGCTCCTGCAAACCTTGCAGGCCTTCGGCGCAGCTTTCGAATAACTGGTCACGTACCTGCGCCAGATCGACCGCCGCCGCATCGCCCTTGAGCAGCGCGCGCCAGTTGGTTTTATCCGCGACCTGACTGCGGAACAGGTCTTCAACGAAGCCCGATTGCTGCCGTGTCGAGACGCGCATGATCGGCAATGCCTGACATGCGCCCTGATCGATCCAGCGAGTCGGCAGTTGCGTAGCACGAGTGATGCCAACCTTGATCCCCGACGAATTGGACAGGTAAACCACGTGGTCGGTCATGCAGAATTTCTCGCCCCACTCCGGCTCGCGGCAGGTGCCGGCGTCATAGTGGCAGCGCTCCGGGCTCATGATGCACAGGTCGCACTGCGCCAGTTTGGTCATGCACGGGTAGCAGTAACCCTGACTGAAACTGGTTTTGGTCTTGCGCCCGCAATGGGTGCAGTGGATCGCCCCCAGGTATTCCAGACGCACCGTACTGCCAATCAACGGATTGACCGGGACCTCGACGTCATCCAGACGAAACGCGTATTGCACGTTCGGCCCGTCCAGGCGCGCCGACATTTTGCTGATTGCACCGCGGCCAATCTCGATCAATGGATGGCATCCGATTTGAACAGAATGTTCGGCACTTCGATCGACTTCGATGCACATTCCTGCGGGCCCATGTAACCGGTGCGCTGGTCTTCAGGCAGGTTCTGGATTTCCCAGGCGATCATCGCCTGCAGCGACAGCTCGCGCTGTTCGGCTGTGAGTTTGCCACCGTCGGACCACTTGCCGATTTCCACGGCCAGTTTCAGGCTCTCGTAGATGTCCGGGGTGATGTTGTTGATCATGTCGTTAAAAGAGGACATCAGGGTCTCCGTGCTCTTTATCTACTGAAATTTTAGGCGGCCAGTTTACGGCGGTTATACAAACCGCCCAACAAACCGGTGAAGCATCCGATGAGTAACCCGCCGACGTGGGCGGCGTTGGCGATTTCGCCGAAACCGATCATCGAGATCAGCCCGGACATGCACACCAGCAACCACACCAGCATCATCACCAGCACGCCACGCGGCAGGCGATAGGCTGGGTTCGGCGCCAGCAGTTGGAAGATCCAGCAATGCCCAAGCAAGCCGTAAAGCACGCCGGACAGACCGCCGAACAACGTCGCGCCGCTCCAGACAAACTGCGCGTAGTTGGAAACCAGGCTGAACAGCAGCGTCAGGCCGATCAGGTTGATACTGCCCTGGCGCGACTCGATACGCCGCCCCAGCTCCCAGTACCACATGCCGTTCATCGCCAGGTGCAGGATGCCGAAGTGGATCAGCATCGGCGTGACCAGACGCCACCACTGCCCTGCCGCCAGGCTGTCGGCCAATGGCGTGAAATGGATGTACTCGCCCACAACTTGAAAATCGAGAAAGGTCAACCAGCGCAGCGTTTGCAGGTTTTCGCCGAGGTACGTCAGCCCGCCAACGATCAGGCACAACAACAGGATGAACCCGGTGGCCTTGGCGTATTTCAGTTGCTCGGCGAAGCTCGGCCGCTTGAAGGTTGGCGCGACGGGAATGTCCATTTGCTGGTCGGGATCACCCGCCGGAAAGCGCTCGTACAAGGAGCGCACGTCTTCGCTGATTTCCGCCGGTGCCCACAGCACTTGTTCGCCGGCCTCTTCGCTGACCCGATGCGGGACCTGCATGCGTTGCAGCAGTTTGACGAAACCACTCAAGTCCACCGCCAACGGCAGACGCAATACCGCTACCGCACTCATTGCAGCACCTCCGGCCGCTCGACATCGACCCAGACAAATTTATGCGGATCCAGACGTGTTTCCTGATCCAGACGATAGGCGACCAGTTTGCCGTAAAGCACCGCGCTGTAATCCAGGCACGCGAGGTTCGGGCGGATCGGTGCTGGTTTGCCACTGCGCCAGTAATGGCCGACGAACAGCAGTGGCTCGTCGACGCCGTAGCGCAGCAGGTTGTTTTTTTCGCTGGACGTCAGCGGCTTCTGCGCCACCGGATCTGGCAGTGCATCAGGCTGGAAAACGATATCGCCGTAAGTCTTCGGATCGTCTTCCCAGAACTTGGTGCGGAAGAACGACCGCACCAGACCATCGCCGCTGGTCATGGTCAGACCATCCGGCAGGCGCATGTCGGTGCCGCGCAACAGACGGTCGAACACGGTGCAGGCGAAGCTGTCCGGCACGGCCGAGGCCTGGAGGAAGTGTTCATCGATGCAGCCATTGGGGAACAGCGCGCGCAACGGCTCGATCAGGCCGGCATCCCAACAGGCATGCACGACGCGGAAGCGGCCGGCGTCGACAAACAGCGGCAACTCATAGAACCAGCGTTGGAAATCGTGCCAGTCACCGGGATGGTCTTCGAACTGGGTCAGGGTTTCGTGCAGCAGGCGCGCATGGCGCGGCGTGTGTTCGCGGACGAACTGCTTGCCGCTGCCCGGTAGCGCCGGGGTGCTCCAGCCCAGAGCATTGAATTCGTGGTTGCCCATGATGCACAAGGCCTGACCTGCCTCGACCATGTCGTGGACGATGTGCAGCGCCTCGCGAATGCGCGGGCCACGGTCGATGATGTCGCCGACGAACACGGCCATGCGCGATGGATGCCGCCAGACCCCGCCCTGCTTGTGATAACCGAGGCGGTCAAGCAAGTGTTCGAGAGTCAGGGCGCATCCGTGCACGTCACCGATCAGGTCATAACTGCGCGCGGGATCGAGCATCAGTCGCCTCCACCGCCCAGCTTGCTGCCCCAGCCGAGCTTGGTGCGGCAGACTTCGTAATAGTTGTGGTCGAGCGGGTGAATCAGGCGCAGCTTCTGCGCTTTCTTGCTGACGGTGATGGTGTCGCCCGGCGCGCAGGTGAAATGGTTCTGCCCGTCACAGGAGACTTGCGGGTAAATCTGCATGTTTTTCGACACGACGATTTTCAGCTCACTGTTGCCATCGACCACAATTGGCCGGCTCGACAACATATGGGGGTACATCGGCACGATCACAATGGCATCGAGCTTGGGATGCATGATCGGCCCGCCGGCAGACAGTGCGTACGCGGTGGAACCGGTCGGCGTGGCGACGATCAGGCCGTCGGCCTTCTGGCTGCAGACGAACTGGCCGTCGATGTACAGCTCGAACTCGATCATCCGCGTCGATTTGCCCGGGTGCAGCACCACGTCGTTGAGCGCATCGCCCTGACCGATCGCCTCGGCGTGGCGGCGCACTTCGGCTTGCAGCAGGAAGCGGTTTTCCACCAGATAATGGCCGTCGAGCACCTTGGCGACTTCGACTTCCAGCTCGTCCGGGCGAATATCGGTGAGGAAACCGAGGCTGCCACGGTTGATCCCCAGCACCGGAATATTGTGTTTGGCCAGCGCACGAGCGGCGCCGAGCAGGCTGCCGTCACCGCCGACGACGATGACCATGTCGCAGACTTCGCCGAGCATCTTGCGCGACGAGGTCTGCAGGCCGTGGCCCGGCAGGACTTCGGCGATGGTGTCTTCGAGGATCACATGCAGGTGACGATCGAGCAGAAACCGTTTCAGTCGGCGGACGGTATCCAGCACCTGGGAACTGCCCAGGCGACCGATGATGCCGATATTACGAAATTGCTCCATGGGACCTCTGCGGACAATCGAAAACGCGAAAAGCACGATTATGGGCGAAAGCGTCGGTTAGACAAAATCCTTTCAGCCTCAAGGGTGCGCTCATGTTTCAGGCTATGCTCGCAAGATGATCCTGTTTCCCGATTTGCTTCAGTTGCCCCACCAATTACGCCACCCGGAAGTGCGGGATCTGGCGTGGGTGATCCTCGCCCCGCCGATGCTCGCCACCACGCCATGGCCGCAGCGTCATCCGCTGGCGGGCAGCGATTGGGTGCATGACCCGCAGCGACTGGAGCACTGGTTGCGCCAGCTCGACCGCGACAGTTATGGCTTGTTGCATTGGCTGTCGCAGGCGCGCACGCGGCGTCTGGGCCTGTATTACGAACGGCTGTGGCAGTTTGCCGTGGAGCATGCGCCGGGCATTGAGCTGATCGCCGCCAACCTGCCGATCCGCCGCGAGGGCCACACCCTCGGCGAGCTGGACATGCTGTTGCGTGACCGCGACGGCGTGCATCACCTGGAACTGGCGATCAAGCTTTATCTGGGCCCGCAAAATGGCGACGGTCGTGATCCCGCGCAGTGGCTAGGCCCGGGTTGTCATGATCGGCTGGATCGCAAACTGGCGCATCTGGCCGAGCATCAATTGCCGATCTCGGCGCGCCCGGAAAGTCGCGAAGTGCTGGCGGCGCTGGATATCGAGGTGTTCAGCGCGCAGCTGTGGCTCGGTGGTTACTTGTTGTATCCGTGGCCCGGGCCGGCTGAATCACCGAGCGGTGCGCACCCGCAGCATTTGCGCGGCAGTTGGTTGCATCAGAAGGATTGGCTGGCATTCGTCGCTCAACGTCCGGCGGGACGCTGGCAACCCCTGCCCCGCCACGCCTGGCTGGCACCGGCGCATTATCCGGCGGATCAGACGTGGACTATGGAGCATTTACGAATGTGGCTGGAGGATCTTGAGCCGCTGGCCCCGGCGCAGTTGATGGTGCGCCTGATCGAGAATGCGCGAGGGGAATGGGAAGAGGCTGAGCGGTTGTTTCTGGTCTCGGACCTTTGGCCGAATGTCCCCGGCCAGGCCTGAAAATCTCAGTGCCTGACCCGGCCTCTTCGCGAGCAGGCTCGCTCCCACATTTGGACCGCATTTCAAATGTAGGGAGAGGCGATACATTCCCCTGTGGGAGCGAGCCTGCTCGCGAATGGGCCGACTCGGTCTAAAGGGATAAACGCAGAGCCAAAGCCGCCAACGTCACCAACAACACCGGCACCGTCAACACAATCCCGACCCGGAAGTAATAGCCCCAGCCAATGTGAATGCCCTTGCGCTCCAGCACATGCAGCCACAACAACGTGGCCAGGCTGCCAATCGGCGTGATCTTCGGCCCCAGGTCACTGCCAATCACGTTGGCATAGATCATCGCTTCCTTGACCACTCCGCTGGCCTGACTGGCATCAATCGACAACAAACCAATCAACACCGTCGGCAAATTGTTCATGATCGATGACAGCAACGCGGTCAGCACACCCGTGCCCATTGCCGCGCCCCAAACGCCATGACCGGCAAAGACATCCAGCCAACCGGCCAGATACACGGTCAGCCCGGCATTGCGCAGGCCATACACCACCAGATACATGCCCAACGAGAAAATCACGATCTGCCACGGTGCCTCTTTCATCACCTTGCGCGTGGAAATCTTGTGGCCACGGGCGGCGATGCCCAGCAACAGCGCGGCACACACGGCAGATATCGCACTGATCGGAATGCCCAGCGGCTCCAGCGCAAAGCAGCCGATCAGCAGAATCACCAACACCGCCCAACCGGCGTAAAACGTGGCTTTATCGTGGATCGCGGTTTCCGGATGCTCGAGTTGCTCAGGGTCATACGTCGATGGAATGTCGCGACGGAAAAACCACAACAGCATGCCCAGCGTCGCCGCCACGCTGACGAAGTTGACCGGCACCATCACCGCTGCGTAGCGGTTGAAGCCGATGTGGAAGAAGTCTGCCGAAACAATGTTGACCAGGTTCGATACCACCAGCGGCAGGCTCGCCGTGTCGGCAATAAAACCCGCGCCCATGACGAACGCCAACGTCGCCGCCGGGGAAAACCGTAGGGCCAGCAACATCGAAATCACGATCGGCGTGAGGATCAGCGCTGCACCGTCATTGGCAAACAACGCCGACACCAATGCGCCGAGCAGCACCATAAAAGCAAACAGCTTGCGCCCACTGCCCCGCCCCCAACGCGCCACGTGCAATGCAGCCCAGTTGAAGAACCCGGCTTCGTCGAGCAGCAGGCTGATGATTATCAGCGCGACAAAGGTGCCGGTGGCGTTCCAGATGATCTGCCACACCAGCGGGATATCGCTCAGGTGCACAACGCCGAAGATCAGCGCCAACACCGCGCCAAGCGTCGCACTCCAGCCGACGCCAAGGCCTTTGGGTTGCCAGATGACAAGGGTAATGGTCAGCAGGAAAATCAGTGACGCAGCGAGCATCCGCAACAGCCTTAAATTGAAATGGGGTTATGAAGCCAACACAAAACCTGTAGGAGTGAGCCTGCTCGCGATAGCGGACTGTCAGTTACCAATTGGTCGACTGACACACCGCTATCGCGAGCAGGCTCACTCCTACATTGTTCCGTGTACAGGTTACTTTTTGTGTTGCTCTACGAATTGTCCGTAGGCATTGATAAAGCTTTGCAGAAAAGGTTTCACCGACTCGCTCAACTTGCCCGCCTCGTCAAACGCCGAACCCGCGCCGCCCAGATACGCTTCCGGTTGCTGCATGCACGGCACGTTGAGAAACACGAACGACTGGCGCAGATGCTGATTCGCGCCGAAACCACCGATCGCACCCGGCGATACGCTGATCACCGCCCCCGGTTTGCCACTCCAGACAGCCTTGCCATAAGGCCGCGAGCCGACGTCGATGGCATTCTTCAATGGCGCCGGCACCGAACGGTTGTACTCGGGCGTGACAAACAGCACCGCGTCGGAAGAACCCACTTTTTGCCTGAAAGTGCTGTAGGCTGCCGGCGGTGAGTCGCCGTCGATGTCTTCGTTATACAGTGGCAGATCGCCAATTTCGACAATCTCAAGCTTGAGGTTAGCCGGGGCCAGCTCCGCCAGTGCCAGGGCGACTTTGCGATTGATCGAAGCTTTGCGCAGGCTACCGACCACTACAGCGACGTTGTAGACATTGCTCATGGAAGAACTCTCGATGGTCCGTGGGAGGAGCCCGTAGTTATAGATGATCCGGTGACGACTCCACCAGCACACAATGGGAAATTCCCGCGCGCTGATTATTTTTTTCCTGTAGGAAAACTTACAGGCCTTGATAGCGGTCTACCAAGCCGCAAATCAAGCGTTTTATCTCCAGAGGTTCTAAGCAGATGGCAGCAGTACTGGTCGGTCAGTTCCATGCAAGAGATGCGGAAGGCCGCGTTTATTCCGTGCATGAGTTCCAGGAATCCAACCCGTCGGCAGACGGTTCCACTGGCTCGGAGCCGATTTACAAACTGGCCATTGGCGATCGCGTCAACAAGGTCAACGACAACGAGTTTCTCCTGGTTCAGTCAGGCATCACCCTGACCCGTGAGCCTGAGACCACCGTTGCTTCATAACTGGCCGTTATGAGCAGAAGTCATATGCGCAGAGTTGGGGTAGGATTCAGCCACTGACCCCACCTGCTGAACATGGACTTCACGCATGCGTTTACGTCATATCGAAGTGATTCAGGCGCTCTTGCAGACCGGTCACCTGGGCACCGCCGCCGAATGGTTGCAGTTGCCGGTGGCCGAGGTCGAAGAGCGTTTGCGCGAAGCCGAGAGTCAGTTGGGGTTCATGCTGTTCGCCAGCGTACGCGGGCGCCTGCAATCGACGCCCGAAGCGCGGGCATTGCAGGTCGAAATCGCCCACGTTTATGAAGCGCTGGAGCCAGTGCAGCGTCTGGCCAGCAGCCTCAAACAATACCTCGCCCCGCCCCTGCGTATCATCGGCACCCCGCCGCTGGCGCAACAATTACTGCCACAAAGCCTTGCCGCCCTGCGCCGACGCCTGCCCGATGCACCGTGCAGCCTGCTCAGCGCGCCAACCCGCGATATCGTCCGCAGCCTGCTATTACGTGAAAGCGATCTCGGCTTGAGCCTGCACGATCCCGAACACCCCGACATTGATTGCCGGCCATTGGCCCAGGGCAAGCTGCAACTGCTCGCCCCCCATGGCTGGCTGCAACCAAAACAGAAATACATTTCCCTGCAAGATCTCGCTGGCCAGGCCATGGTCGGCCTCGAAGGCCAGGACCCGCTGAGCCCGGCGCTGGAAAACAAACTCCAGGCGTTGCGTCCGGCACCGAGCATCCAGACCCGCGTACAAACCCATCACATGATGCGCAGCATGGTCGAGGCCGGCGAAGGCCTGGCCATCGTCGATCCGTTCACGGCACTGGGTGCGCGCTCCAGCGGGCTGGATGTCTGCCCACTGTCGCCGGCGGTGCCGATCAGCCTCTATGCCCTGACCTTCAAGCTCGCTGCGCCGGCATCGGCGATTCAGACGTTACTGGCGATCATCACGGAACAAGCCGAGGCGATGCTGGCGAGCTGAGCGGGTTTTCCAGCGGGTTATCAAACAATCGATACCAGAACAGCGCCACTTCGGCGGTGTTCGGATCAATGCCGCGATAGCGCAACTGGTCCACGCCGCCAATCACGTAGCCGCAACGCTCATACAACCGACAAGCGCCGAGGTTGTTGTTCTGGGTTTCGAGCATGATCCCCGGCAGTTTTTTCTTGCGACTCCAGAACTGCGCGACGTCGAGCAACGCCTTGGCCACGCCATGGCGCCGCGCCGGCGCATGCACCGCCAGCTCATCGATATGGGCGAAGCCGTTCCAGTTGGTACTGATCACCAGATGGCCGACCGGCTGATCATCCAGATACGCCATGAAAATCGCGCTGTCCGGCGCGTTATGAAAGGCGCTGAACTCTTCCGGATCGATGCCGTAGCACTTGCGGTACGGCACGATCGGCGTCACCCGCCATTGCTCGACAGGCTGGCCGATCACGGCAGCGCCATAAGCGGCGACTTCGAAACTGAAATCGCTGCCCCAGATATACGGCGCAAAGCCTTCATCGGCGACGCGCACCGACAGCCCTGGGTATTTCGGATTCATGACCGGTTGCATACTGGGAAAAGTCCTCATTCCTTGACGCAATCGACGGTGTATTGCCGCCCATTGCCTTCATCTTCGTGCTGCAATCCATGCACATCCGCGACAAAACCGGGGAAGCTGCTATCGAACGTGCGAGCAAATTTCAAGTAATCGATGATCGAGCGTGTCGACTCGGTAAAGCGTTCGCCGGGCATGATCAGCGGAATCCCCGGCGGATACGGCACCAGCATCACCGCGGCGATGCGTCCTTCCAGATCATCGATCGGCACCGCCTCGACTTCGCCGCGCACCAGATGATCGTAAGCGTGCGCCGGCTTCATGGCAATTTCCGGCAACACGGTGTACATGCGTTTGAGGTGTTTGGCCGTGGCATTGCTGCGATAACAGGCGTGCAGTTGATCACACAAATCCCGCAGGCCCATGCCGCGATAACGCACGGTGTCTTGCTGGGCAACACACGGCAGGCAGGTGTCGAGGCGCACATTGGCGTCGTAGCTGCGTTTGAATTCCAGCAACTCGGTGAGCAGCGTGCTCCATTTGCCTTTGGTAATGCCCATGGAGAACAGCACCAGAAATGAATACAGACCGGTCTTCTCCACCACCAGCCCCCGCTCCCAGAGGAATTTGCTGACCACCGCCGCCGGGATGCCCTTCTCGCTCAGCGCGCCGCCGGCGTTCAATCCCGGCATGACCAGCGTGACTTTGATCGGGTCGAGCAACACGTAATCGTCGCTGACCTCCCCAAAACCATGCCACTCGGCATCCGGCTGCAATAACCAGTCTTCGGTCTGCACGCGGTCGATGCCCTCGACACCCGGCGGCTGCCAGATCGAAAACCACCAGTCATCAGCGGCGATGTGCTGCCGCAGATTGGCCAGCGCGCGACGGAAGCTCAGCGCTTCGTCAAAGGTCTCCTGCAACAGCGAACGCCCGGCCGGGCCTTCCATCATTGCCGAGGCAACGTCGAGCGAGGCGATGATGCTGTACTGCGGCGAAGTCGAGATGTGCATCATGAACGCTTCATTGAAACGGTCACGGTCCAGTTGCCGCGCACCGCCGTCCTGCACATGAATCATCGAGGCCTGACTGAAGGCAGCGAGCAGCTTGTGCGTGGAATGCGTGGTGAATACCAGCGGGCTGTCTTCGCTGCGCGAGGTGGCCATGCCGTAGCGCCCGGCGAAGAATTCGTGAAACGCCGCATAGGCGTACCAGGCCTCGTCGAAATGCAGCACCTCGACGCTGTTGCCGAGACTTTGCTTGATCAGCTCGGCGTTGTAACAGAGGCCGTCGTAAGTCGAATTGGTGACCACGGCGAGTTTGACTTTCGGCGCGCGGCCCTTGGTCAGCGGGCTGGCGTCGATCTTGGCCTGAATCGACTCGCGGCTGAATTCGCTCAGCGGGATCGGGCCGATGATCCCCAGCTCATTACGCTCAGGGCACAGGTACAGCGGGATCGCCCCGGTCATGATGATCGCGTGCAAAACAGACTTGTGGCAGTTGCGATCGACCAGCACCAGATCGTCGCGCGCGACCATCGAATGCCAGACAATCTTGTTGGCGGTCGAGGTGCCATTGATCACGAAAAAGGTGTGATCGGCGCCGAAATTGCGCGCGGCGCGCGCTTCGGCTTCGGCGAGCGGTCCGGTGTGATCGAGCAGCGAACCGAGCTCCGGCACCGACACCGACAAATCCGAACGCAGCGTGTTTTCACCGAAAAACTGGTGAAACGCCTGCCCGACCGGACTCTTGTGATACGCCACACCTCCGCCATGGCCGGGGGTATGCCAGGAATAATTGGAGTCGGCGGTGTGCTGCACCAGCGCCTTGAAAAACGGCGGCAACAAGCCATCGAGGTACTTGCGCGCCGCGCGGGCCACTTGCCGGGCGAGGAACGGTACGGTGTCTTCGAACAGATAGAGAATGCCGCGCAGTTGATTGAGCTCGGCCATGGCATCGGCCGGCGCATTTTCCAGGGTGACTTGCTCGCCCAGGGCAAAGATCGGCAGATCCGGTGCACGCACCCGCGCCAGCCCGATCAATTCGGCCATGTTCTGTAAAAGATGCGAGTTCGTACTGGCGTCCTCGGCGGCAATCAGCATGCACGCCAGACCATGATGGGTCGACGCGACCAGCCGCCCTTCGGCGTAGTCGGTGGCCGACACGATACTGAAACCTTCCTGCTCCAACTCTTGGGCGATGCCACGGATACGGTCACCGGCGACCGTGTCGGCCTTGATGTCGCGATGAACGATCAACACCGGAAACTTCAAATCTTTGTACATGAGGCTCAGTGTCCTGAGGCGGCCGAATTGAATCGGCCAATGCACTCAAGGGTAGAGGGTTGCAGCGAATGTGGCGAGAGTGGCCAGTTGGCTTCATGCCGCCAAAAGCAAAGATCGTCCGATCCGTTGATCTTCAAGCCTGGGCGTCAGCTTCCGCGATCTGCGTCCACATCGCCGGGCCACCCGCAGACTTGGCAATAATTTCCAGCCGCACCAGATGCGCCGCCAGTTCTTCTTCCGTCGCACGAATGATCCGCGCAGGCTGACGATCAGCCGGCAAGCGCCGAATTTCGGTCGCCGAGTTGTCCGCGCCCTCGCCCGTGCCATTGCCGTCGGAAGCGTTGCCGGCGAGCGACAGGCTGGTCTGGCCACCGGTCATGGTCAGGTAGACGTCGGCGAGAATCTCCGAGTCGAGCAAGGCGCCGTGCAGTTCACGGCCGGAGTTGTCGACGCCATAACGTTTGCACAACGCATCGAGGCTGTTGCGCTGCCCCGGGTGACGTTCCCGAGCCATCATCAGGGTGTCGAGGATTGAGCAGTGCTGGGTAATGTCAGCGCGATCGTGCTGGCCCATCAGGGCGAATTCGTTGTTGATGAAGCCAACGTCGAACGCCGCGTTGTGGATGATCAGCTGCGCGCCTTTGATGAACTCGAAGAACTCATCGGCCACTTCGGCAAAGCGCGGCTTGCCGACGAGGAATTCGTTGGTGATGCCGTGGACGCCGATGGCGCCTTCATCACTCTCGCGATCCGGCTGCAGGTAAACGTGAAAATGCCGGCCCGTCAGGCGCCGACCGATCAGTTCGACACAACCGATTTCAATGATCCGGTGACCATCGGTCACCGGCATGCCGGTGGTTTCGGTATCGAGTACAACGGATCTGGTGGCCATCAGTGTTCAGCTCTCAACGGGTCGATCTTGCAAAAAACGCGGATGTTAACACGCTCGGCGGGGTGTTTCAGTCAGACCGTGGCGCGCCCTTCGCGAGCAGGCTCGCTCCCACATTGAATGTGTTGTGAGCACGATCCAGTGTGGGAGCGGGCCTGCTCGCGAATGGCCACACCACGGTTCAGAAGCGAAATCAGCTCTGCTTGTAACCGCGAACCTCATCCACCCCACGGTTAGCCAGCTGGTCAGCCCGCTCGTTACCGTGATGGCCAATGTGCCCACGCACCCACTTCCAGGTAACCTTGTGGCGGTTGACCTGCTCGTCCAGCTCTTTCCACAGATCAGCGTTTTTCACCGGCTCCTTCGCTGCGGTTTTCCAGCCGCGCTTCTTCCAGTTGGCCATCCACTCGTTGATGCCCTTCATCACGTACTGCGAGTCGGTCACCAGCAATACTTCACACGGCCGCTTCAAGGCTTCGAGGCCACGGATCGCGCCGAGCAGTTCCATGCGGTTATTGGTGGTGTTGGTTTCGCCACCCCACAGTTCCTTTTCGACGCCCTTGCACACCAGCAAGGCGCCCCAGCCGCCGGGGCCGGGGTTGCCTTTGCAGGCGCCGTCAGTGAACAGCTCTACGGTGTCGACGCTTTCAACGCTTTCGCTCATGCCAATCTATCCAGAAAAATGCCTGTCCTGCCGATCACGGATCGACAATGACCGAGGCCGGGACACACCCGGCCACAAATAAAAGAAGGTTTACGGTTCGATACGACGGCGGTTGACCTTGGCCATCGGCAGCGGAATCAGCTTGCCCATCGGCTCGCGCCGCTCCTGACGCAACGGTCGCAGTCCGACCACAATCTTGCGCGCGACCAGTAAATAGAAGCCGCCACCCGACAATTGCCAGTCACCGGCCTTGCGTTCCCAGCCGGCCAGACGGGCCTGCCACTTGGGTGACGCGAGCGGCGGACGATAGCACCCGAAGCGGCGTTTCTCCAGCGCGAAGCCCAGCAGATTGAGCCAGTCGGCGACCCGCGACGGCGAGATGCAGCGCGCCTGGCGCAAGGCGTCGTGGGCGAACACATGGCGCAGCCCCCAGGTGCTCCAGGGGTTGATGCCGATGATCAGCAAATGCCCACCGGGACGCACGCTGCTCGCTGCTTCACGCAGCAAACCGTGGGGCGACAGGCAGAAATCCAGACCGTGCTGCATCACCACCACATCGGCGGCATGCTCGCTCAGCGGCCAGGCCTGCTCCTCGCAGACGATCTCGACCCCGGGCAACGGTGCACCGAGGCGCACATTGCGCTGCACTTGCGGTGCCGACGGCGGGGTTTCGGCCGATGGCCCGTAGTGCACCAGATAACCGCCAAAGAAACGGCCCAACTCGTCTTCGAGCATGCGCCGCTCTTCATCGAGCAGAAATTGCCCGAGCGGGCCGGACAGCCATTCACGGGCTGCACCGATCAGGGCCAGCCAGTCAGGATCAGCCTGTGCGAACGCTTTATCACTCATCGCATTCTCCAAAGCGCCAGGAACTACTAAGATGCGCCAATGTTTTCCGCTTGGCGAATTCCGACGATGATACAGATCAGTGCCCTGCCCGCGTTCACCGACAACTACATCTGGTTGTTACAGGATCACCGCACCCAGCGCTGCGCCGTGGTCGACCCGGGCGATGCCGCGCCGGTTCAGGCGTGGCTTGCAGCGCATCCGGGCTGGGTGTTGAGCGATATCCTGATCACCCACCACCATCATGATCACGTCGGCGGCGTCGAACGCCTGAAAGCGCTGAGCGGCGCAAAAGTCTACGGCCCGGCCAGCGAAAGCATCCCGGGGCGCGACGTGGCGCTCCAGGACAACGACACGGTCAGCGTGCTCGGCTGGGACTTCGACGTCTATGCGGTGCCCGGTCACACCTTGGGGCACATTGCCTATTACCACCACGGCCTGCTGTTTTGCGGCGACACCCTATTCGCCGCCGGTTGCGGTCGCCTGTTCGAGGGCACGCCGGAGCAAATGCACCACTCGCTCAGCCGCCTCGCTGCTCTACCGGAAGATACCCTGGTCTACTGCACCCATGAATACACCCTGAGCAATCTGAAGTTTGCCGCCGCCGTCGAGCCGGGCAATCCGGACATCGCCGCCCGTCTGGAAAAAGTCACTCAACAGCGGCAAAACGGCGTCATGACCCTGCCTTCGACCCTGGCACTGGAAAAGCTCACAAATCCGTTCTTGCGTACCTCTGAAACATTAGTTACACAAAAAGTGGACGAACGGGCAGGCGCTCAAAACCGGGCGCCGAGTGAGGTATTTGCGGCTCTGCGGGCTTGGAAAGATAAGTTCTAAGCCCCCCACCACTTGGTACAAAAATTCTGAATGGTTGACCGCAGGGGGTGCGCTTTCTAGAATCGCCCGACATTTTTGCCCGGAACTTACTTCCAGCCAATGTCGTCATCCATACGTAAGTCCGTCAATTCAGACGCATTGACCCGCCTGGCGCAAGCCATCGCGGTGGCTGTGTCCGCCACGCTGGCGGGCTGTTCCAGCCATGCTCCGCAGACTGAAGCGACCCATACGCCGAACATTGCTGCGCGAGCCAAGCAGAAGCCGATCTGGCTGTCCGAAAAGCCCAGCCCACAGGTTCCCCAGGACATCTGGGAACGCATGCGCCAGGGCTTTCAGCTGCAGGAAGGTCTCGGCGTCAACCCGCGCATCGAGCAACAGCGCCTGTGGTTCGCCAGCAATCCCTCTTTCCTCGAGAACGCCGGCGAACGCGGCAGTCTCTATATTCACTACATCGTCGAACGCCTCGAAGAACGCAACATGCCGCTGGAACTGGCCCTGCTGCCAGTGATTGAAAGCGCCTACAACCCGATGGCCTATTCCCGGGCCGATGCAGTCGGGTTGTGGCAATTCATTCCGTCCACCGGGCGTTATTTCAATCTGCGTCAGACGCGCTTCTACGATGGCCGTCGCGACATCACCGCCTCGACCACGGCAGCGATGGATTACCTGACCCGCCTGCACGACATGTTCAACGGCGATTGGTTGCTGGCCCTGGCGGCGTACAACGCCGGTGAAGGCACGGTCAGCCGCGCCATCGAACGTAACGAAAAGCTCGGCCTGCCCACCGACTACTGGAACCTGCCGTTGCCGGCGGAAACCCAGGCCTACGTGCCGAAGCTGCTGGCGCTGTCGCAAGTGGTGCTGGCGCCGGAAGCCTACGGCGTGAACCTCAACCCGATCGCCAACGAACCGTACTTCCAGGTCGTCGAAATCAACCAGCGCATGGACCTGTCCAAGGTCGCTGCGGTGGCCAACATCGACGAAGACGAACTGTTCCAGCTCAACCCGGCCTTCAAGCAACGCACCACCATCGACGGCCCTCAGCATTTGCTGGTGCCGACGTCGAAGGCGCAATTGCTGACGGCCAGTTTGCAGACCATGCGTCCGGAAGAGCTGATCAGCCCGCGTTCGCTGAAACCAGTCTTCGAAGGCGCCGATCCGTCGGAAGTGGCGCAGCTCAAGCGTGCCTATCGGGTGAAGCGTGGCGACAACCTCGGTTCCATCGCCAAGGCCAACAAGGTCGAAGTCAAAGACCTGCAGCGCTGGAACAAGCTGACCGGCAAGAACCTCAAGGTTGGTCAGACCCTGGTGATGCAAGACACCACCAAGCGCGCGCCGGCACGCAAATCCGGCCGGGTCAACACGGTGATTGCGGCCAACAGCAAGAGCAAAGGCAAGGACGACAGCGCGCAGCAAACCCAGTACAAGGTCAAACGCGGCGACACGCTGTACGTCGTGGCCAAGCGCTTCAACGTTGAGATGCAGCATCTCAAGCGCTGGAATCCGGGTGCGGGTAAAGCACTGAAGCCGGGGCAGATGCTCACGGTTTATCAGCCGCACTGACAGATGAGCCCCTGAGTTTTCAGGGGCTTTTTTTGATCACGTTTTTGAGGTGTGCATTAGATCCATCCCCCTCACCCCAGCCCTCTCCCCCAAGGGGGCGAGGGGGAAAGGGAGCCGATCTCCGTGCTGTTCAACATCCGAGTTCGGCGCGGTATCGCACGTCGGCGCAGCTCTCGCAAACACCACAGTTGATCTGGTCAAACGATACTGGACACGGTTATAGGGTTTTACCCTTTTTCATGCC